>WNFT01003470.1_pt1 | contig 13654 bp, 16 predicted proteins | sample 5400191 | NCBI WGS metagenome assembly WNFT01 (sample SAMN13153359, study PRJNA577476) | soil metagenome | isolation source: 80 cm saprolite under Madrone tree | place: USA:California | collected 2016-06-14
CCATGATCGCACCATGCTCGGTGAATGCGTAGGGCAGGCGACGACGACCTCCGTGCCCAGAACTTGAGGTGCCAATTTGGTACTTCAAGTTGTTCCATTCATGGGAAGAGATTTGAAACATGAAATCTTTCGGAAAGCGATCTGCGTTGCGTTTGACAGCGCGGTTTAATGATTTGGTCTCCACGCCGTAAATCCGCGCGAGATCAAAATCCAACATTACCTTTTGCCCTCGAACCTCATGGATGAGTTCATCCAGTTTAGGAACATTGGCCAGACGCCTCTTTTTCACGATCTGGACAGTAACCGGATCGACTCCGGGAATTAAGAATTAAAATTGAGGAACAGCCAGTGGCGAGTAATTGCAGCGTGGTCAGTAGACGAATGGCACCAAGCGCCAACGGGTGCGTTGTTGATAGGCGCGATATTGGTCGACGAATTCACGGACGAGAAAATCTTCTTCGGCACGGATGCGCGCAATGACGGGGACGCACATCGCTGCGGTTAGGAGCAAACCGATGATGCTGCGAAAGACGAGCGCCCAACCTGCCATCGCCATTAATGCTCCGAGATAGCTCGGGTGCCGGACGAACCGGTAAAAGCCGTCGGTCTTCAGGCGGTGACCGGGTTGAAGCGCGACGAAGATGCTGAACCGGTGGCCGAGCTCGAAGACGGTGGCGACGCGCGCGAATCCGCCAATGGCGGTGATGATCAGCCCGAGGTAGCGGACAGGGTCGCCGTCGATCGTCCAACGGTCGAGATGATCCAGATGCGGCGGCAACCACGCGAACGCGATGGCGATAATAATCAACGGAATGAAAATCCAGCGACTGCCGGGATCTTCGCGCCGGCCGATTCCGAGACCGCTGCTTCCGGAGAAGGCGTAAGCGATTGCGCCGGCCAACGTGAGAATGATCAGGCCGACACGTGCCGGATTGGCAAAGAAAGTTGTCCAATCGCCCCACCCCCAAATCGTGAGCGCAAGAAACGGCAACGTGCCGCCGATTCCAAAAGCGAGATTCTTAACGGTCTGATTCAAAAGTAAGAATTAAGAATGAGGATGAATGTAGAAGGATGAACTAAGAATTGGGAAGACGAAACAGATCGAAGTAAGAACGAAGAATGCAAAATGAAGAAAACTGAGTTTTTAAAGCAGGACGTGACAGCAGAAGAGAGATCATTGTTAGAAAGGCTGGACGCGATTGTCGGATCGGAGGAAATCCGTGCGCAGATTTATCCGATTGTTGAGCGCGTTCGCACTGCGCTCGCGCGAAACCAGAAAGCGCAGATGACTTGGGAGCCAATTCCGCTAACGATTTACGGTGGCGCGTTGCCGTCGGAGATTCGCTCCAGCTGGGTTTTCGTCCTGCACGCAGGCGCGACCACTGGAGCAGAACGCCATCCGAATAGTCATCAACGGATGATGTCGTTCGAAGCGGCTGGAGATTTGCAAGTCCAGACCGGGGCGGATGGCGGCCAGGGCCAGTGGCAGTCCAACTTTTTGGTCAGCGACCCGGACGCGCCACTGGAAGGGCGATGGATTTCGATTCCTCGAAACGTCTGGCACCAAGTTGTGGTGCCGGAGGGCCGTGATTGGGTGGTGGTTTCCTTTCACACTGTTCTGCCAGAGGAACTGATCGAGGAGCGACCAGATTCCAACGACGCGGGCGGAACGAAGCAGATGCTCTATCTGGGGCCCGACAGAGATTAGAGAGTTCTAACGTTCCTCTGTATATCAGGTGGAAAATTGCGCGCGCACTTCCGCTGAGACGCGCATCGGCCGGCCAGTTTGAGCATTGATAGGGCACCAGAGCGTGCGCGCGTTCGACAAGAGTCGACCATCGCTCTTGCGCCGGATTTCGGTGAAGCGTTCGAAGGTGAGCCGAGTTGCCTTGCCCACCCATGTGCGAAGCACAACTTCGTCACCGAGCGTGGCCGGCGCTTTGTACTCGATCTCGTGGCGCAACACGATCCAGCCAATGGTATCTTGTGCTTCGCGGCTGGTGATTGCTCGCCAATGTGCGGTGGCGACATCCTGGACCCACCGCAGGTAAACGGTGTTGTTGACGTGATTTTGCTCGTCGATGTCGGCCGCAACGACCGGGACGATCATTTCAAAAGGCGAGGACGACATCAGAAACCGGGTCAGTTAGAAGGACGGATTAAGAATCAAGAAGAATTCGCTAATCAGGAATCCAGGAAAACAGGAAATTGCGGACAGAAAGCAAAGACAAACAGGAAAGAAGAGAGGAGGGATTGGGAGCCGCGACCCGAAATAACTTCACAGTTGCAAGCGTTGCATTAACTGTTCGCGAATTTGGGCGGCGAGCTTCGGATCCAGGCGGCTCAGGATTTTCTCCCGACGCTCGCGGTCCAGTGCCGCCAGTTCCCGCACGAGTTTGTCCCGTGTTTTCCATTTCGCATAACGGCTCCAGCCGATGCCGATCGCCAGAAGCGCGGAGATTATCCAGACGGTAATGTCGCGTTCGGTGATCATGAAGGCATTAAGAATTAAAAATTAAGATTCAGGAAGGCGGGAAGAGAAAAAAGGCGGCACGCGAAATTTATTTTGTTTTGCGCCAGACAACGTCTTCGTTATTTCGGCGGTCAATGAGAGCGTCGACCTTTCCGTTGGCGTCGTAACGGAAGAGGATCCGGCCTTCGATCCCTTTGCGGAAGAAGAGATCGGAAGTTTCGGGGAACAGTTGTTCCTTTTTGCCTTTGCGTTCGACGAATAAGTTTTCGCCCTCGGCGGTAACCGATCTTGTTTGACCAGGCGCAAGCTCGTAGATGCCGATGAAGTCTCCGAACTTTTTCGGATCGATTCTTCCTGTGGCTGGGTCTTCGTAATAACGGTGTGCCTGGCTGGCGATGATCTGCCAGTTGCCGTTGCGTCGCAGCCACGTGTCGGTGATGTGATAACGCGCCGTCAGATTCTGGCCGAAGATAGTTTCAGTTTCATTAGCGTCGTAGCCCAGAACGGCGGTGTCGCCGATAATCCGGCTTTGAACATTGCCGATCTTAATCGCACCGGAATATCCGGCTGGCATCGGTGTGATGTCGGCAACCAGTTTCGTTTTGTCCATGGTGCGGCCTTTCTCGTCGGAGAAGATGCAGTCGTTGGCGAAATATTTTTTCCAAGGGACCTGGTTGCCGGGCACGATGGCGTCGTAAAGCTCCTGGGTGCGACGGACGAGTTCCACTTGAGTGATCGGGACATCTGCTGCGTAAGCGAGGGTGGTAGCAAAGATGATGACGAGGAAAAGGTTCATAACGTTAATCATAGCGGAAAACGCCGAGCGCCCGAATCTCAATTCAATCGCAGAGTGCAGAAGCGCGTCTTTCTCCGAGCAGGTCGGGCGACCTTACAGCCTTCCTGCGCAAAGTGCTCTAGCTGCGTTACCGCTTACGCGCGCGCGTCCTTTTTGATTTCAATTCGAGCATTGTGCCGCGGCAGCATGCGGCGCCACAATGACATTCGAACTCCTGCATTAATTCTTCGGTGGTGGGTTCGTCGATTTCCAACGCGTAATCGTAAAAGAGTTCCTGGCCGGGTTCGATATCGCGCATCGCGTAGATGAAGACGCGGTCGTCTTCCTCGATGGCTTCGCAGTTTGGGTCGCAGCAATGGTTGATCCAGCGCGCGTCGTTGCCGCCGATCTCCGGATTGATTACTGCGCCGCTTTCGAGGCCGAAATTGAATGTGTGCGGATCGTTCTCGTCGTTGGGAGCGCTCTCCCAGGAGACGCGTTGCCCGGTATATTCGATAATCCGGGTGCCTTCGGGGATGGACTGCGTCGCGTAAACGCCGCGACCGTGCACACTGGACTCGCGAACCTCGATCCGTCCGGCTGGCTTTCGAGTTTTGGTTTTCTTCGGCATGCGGCGGAATTAAGAATTAAAAAGGAGGAAGGAAGAGAGAACAAAAGGAAGTCCAAATAAACATCGCGATACCACCGAAAGCATCTGTGAGAACGATGAACGATCAGATCAGAGATGAAGGATGAAAGAAAAAATTGGAGGTCAGAGAGATTATGGAGATCAATCGCAGGAAAAGGAAGGACATGAGTACCGATTCTAACGCAAACAATGATGGCGTAAGTCGCCGGGAATTTATCGGAGCAACTCTCGCAAGTAGTGCCGCGCTCTTTACCGGCGGACTGAGTTCTCTCGTTCCAAGATCGATATCAGGGGCAACGGCGAGCTGGATCGAGGCGACGATACCCGATCTCCAGGCGTTGATGAATTCGGGCGCGCTTACCAGCGTGCAGCTTACGACCAATTATCTGAATCAGATCGCGAGCCTTAATCCTCTCCTTGGTGCAGTGATCGAGACCAATCCGGACGCTCTGGCGATTGCCAAAAAACTGGATACCGAACGCCATTCTGGCCATCTACGGGGCCCGCTCCACGGCATTCCTGTGCTGGTGAAGGACAACCTTGCAACTCAGGACAAGATGCAGACCACAGCAGGGTCGTTTGCGTTGGTGAACAGCATAGTTCCAGCAGACTCGGTGGTGGTGACTCGTTTGCGCGCAGCCGGCGCTGTCATTTTGGGCAAAGCAAATCTTTCCGAGTGGGCGAATTTCCGTGGCAACGCACCCTTCAACGGCTGGAGCGCCCGCGGCGGTTTCACGCGCGATCCGTATCTCCTTAGTTTCGATCCATGTGGGTCCAGCTCCGGTTCTGCTGTCGCGAGCGCGGCGAATCTTTGTGCGACCGCGGTTGGCACTGAAACAGACGGATCGGTTGTCTGCCCTTCAGGAAACAATCTGAATATGGGGCTCAAGCCGACGGTGGGATTGGTTTCTCAAGACGGAATTATTCCGATCGCGCATAGTCAGGATACGGCTGGCCCAATGTGCCGTACCGCCACTGACGTGGCGATCATGCTTGGCGTCATGCAATCGCCGTTTGGTCCGGTGAGCGGGCAACCGCTGCCGAGCGATTACACGCAGTTCTTGAAGCTTGGATCATTAAAGGGTGCCCGCATCGGCATCGATAGCCGTTATTTCTCACATGCCTTTGGCGGTGAACAGGATCTTGTCGCAGTGGCGAAGAAAGGTCTGGACGCAATGCAAAGCCTCGGCGCCACCCTCGTGCAGACTGATACGGGCAATCCGTCTCAGCAGAATTTTAAGTTTTACAACGACGAATTCACGGTTCTGCTCTACGAATTTAAGGTCCAAATCGCGCAATATCTTGCCGGTCTAGGCAACACAACGATGCGTACGCTGGCTGATTTGATCGCGTTTGATATCGCGAATTGCCCGGAGGAAATGAAATACTTCGGCCAGGAAGTCTTCGAACTCGCGCAGCAGACCAGCGGGAATCTGAACGATCCAGCTTATCTGACTGCGAGAGCGGATAATTTAACGTTTGCGAGAACAAACGGAATCGACGCGGCACTGAAACGCGACAAACTGGATGCGATTGTCGCGCCTACCTATAGCTTTGCCTCGTCCCTGCCGGCAGTGGCAGGTTATCCAAACTTGTCGATTCCGGTCGGGCTCACGCCGGAAGGGAAACCGGCTGGTCTCTGGATGTATAGCGGATTTCTGAAAGAACCAACGCTCCTCGCTTTTGCATACGATCTCGAACAGGCGATCAAACCGCGGACGCAACCAGGGCTCCTCGGCTCCGTGCCGCCGGAGCCGCCTGACGCAGGCATCTGCGCCGCGCTGACGTCGGCAGGGCCGACGACGCAGCCTCAGCTCGTCAATGGGAAAGCGCAGACGTCGCGTCATCTCGGGACTGGGAAACCGTTAAGCCCCTGACCGCTTGGACAGACGTTCGCACGTTGAGCGCAAGCGATGACGGATTGCGAAATTTCGAAACGCGGAGGCTCGCCTATGGCTCCAGATGAAGCTCGCATAAAGAGTAGATGCGATAATGTTATGGTGTGAAGCTATCTTGGGCAGCGGTTATTTGACGTGACTGGGACGAGGGCGAGATTTTCTCGATGATTCTCTGTAGAGGAATCTTCCTCACTGTTCTGTGCACTAGTGTTGCGCCCGCTGCGTGCCCGTTAGCGCGAGCTCAAGATGCCACTTCGGCAACTCTTCAGGAATTTCCAAAGAAGCTCGCGGCAACACCAACCCCACGCCCGAAAAAGCCAACCCCGGAACCGAGCCTGGAAATTTCAACTGGGGCGCCAACTGGGACGCCAAGTCCAAAGCCTGCTCCGGCCGCCGAGCAAACGCCGACTGCGGAAGAGGTGGCAACACCTGCCCCGGAACCAGAAAAGAAAATCGGTGAAAAAAGGCACCCAACTTCCGGTGCAAAGCCCACTGAACCTCCTGTTGCGGGCCTGATGTCCCTGTCGGCTGCACAAGCTATCGCGGTCAGGGCACCTCTCCCCGAGTATCCCTACCAAGCAAAGCGGGCCCATATCACTGGGAGCGGCGTTTGCGTGATGACAGTTAATACTGCGAGCGGCAACGTCACCAATGCGATGATGGCGGAAAGCACGGGGGATGGGATTCTCGACTACGTCACGATCCATACTTTTCAAAGGTGGCGTTTCAAACCCGGCACGGTGTCGCAGGTTCGGGTGCCAATCAGCTATGAATGACATCATGTTCGTTTCGTTCCAGGGCGGAAGGACGAAATTGGAGAATCCGGATTTGCCGAAGTGATTTTCTGAGCGATAGTGGGAATAAGCGTCTGCATTTCGGAATTCGGGATTCGGATTTCGGAGAGGGGTAAGAGCAATCAGGTTCCCAATCCTTCGGAAGTTAAAACCGTCGTAAGCCGCTGACGCCTCACTCTTATATTAATTATGAAATCCGATCTCGTGAAAGCCGCCTCCAAAGTAATTCTTAATCAGCAAATTCTGGTGAACATGGTCTCGCGACGCGTTCGACAGCTTTGCCTAGGGCATCGTGCGCTCGTGGAATATGCCCCAGGGCTGCGCGCGGCCGACATCGCGTTGACCGAGATCGCGAATGGGAAGTTGACCTACGAGTCCACCTTTGGTCAAAACGGCAGCGCCGAGGCTGCGCAGGTCGTCCCGTTTCCGACGATTATCGCGAGTAAGAAAAAAGCGAAAAAAGCCGCCTAAGCGCGAAGCGCCTGTCGAGATCAGGAGCCCGAGTTCAGCAAATTCTGAATTCAGCTTGAGACGAGTTTCGCGTTAAGATTGATCTGCGTTCCCGACAGCGCGACCGATAATCGGACAAGTCTTTTTAGTCAGTTCGGCTTGTTCATTAAACTTTGCCTCATCGGCTCGAGCTTCATTTTCGCAGTGGTGCTGATCTTCCTGCGCTTTTTCGAGGTAATGCAAAAAATTGTGGAAATTCGTAAGTAGAAATTCGAACGTAGAAATCTCCTCGGATTATGTACTCAGTGGAAGCCGACAAATCCAAGCGCCTCGTCATAATCAGTACTGTTGGTCGGGTAACGAAAGAAGAAGCGAAACAAGCGGCTCAACAGGTGCGCGACATCTTAAAAGATTTTGCGGCCGGCTTTCGTGTGCTCGCGGATTTTCGGTGGTTGGAATCAATGGATACTGCCGCGGCCCGCCACGTAGCCGAGATCATGGACGCTCTGACCGAAAAACAAGTGGCGTTGGTGATTCGAGTGATGCCTGATCCGCACAAGGACATCGGCCTCAATATTCTCTCGCAATTTCATTACGGTCCTGAAATTCAAATCACGACCTTCGAGACCCTGGCTGATGCGCTGCAAAGCTTAGTAAAAGAAGGTGAAGGGACATCCGAGGGAATGGCGGCTCGCGATCAATAAAAAAGGGGAAGAGATCAGGAGTCAGAGGGACGGGAGAGGGAAGTGGCAATTTATTGCTTGCGATCTACTCTGCCGCTGCGCATTCTGGAGTCGTTAACCACATACTATGAAAAAAATTGTTTTGTCCTTAATCACGGCCTTAATCGGCATCGCGTTTGTCGTTTCCTGCAAGCAACAAGGGGGAACAACTGGAACTTCGACCACAGCGGCGGCGACGACGAAAGCCTCACCGTCGCCTACACCGAGGAAACACACAGCCAAGAAGAAAGCGCCCAAGACCGAGGCATCGCCATCCACCAGCGAATCCCCGGCGAGCACAGAGTCGCCTGCGCCCACACCCTAAAAGAGAAGCCACCGCGAATGGAGCCGCAAGGGATGCGTGCGACATAGATGGGCGAAGCCGAGAGGCGGAAACGAGTTGGAGCAAGTAAGTCAGTCAGTCTTTTGGCGGATTTGAGGGCAGAGGGCGGGTAGAGTATGCGATCACCTGACCGACCGAGGTCAGTTGAAGAAGTCGTGTTGTACTTACGCACATGGTGCGTTTGAAAGGGGGGCTTGCGCCCTGGTCATTACACGAGGAAGTGCCGCGTTCGCGAAGCTGTGGCCGCTAAAGCTGCGTCGGAGCGGCGGTAAAGAGGCCAGAACACGGGATGTTGAGCGTCGCAGTTCTCGCGCTAGAATATTTCCGGGATGTTTGAAACGATTATCGGGTGTCTGAAATGGGCCGCTGTCGGATTCGTAGTGGCGTTCTCCCTCATGAAGCTGTACGAGGCCAGCCACATTCACGACGATATTCCGAAGCCCGAGTTCAAAATACGGCAGTCGAAGCGCGCGGCGCTCGTTTTATCGACATTCGCGGCGATGCTTTCGGCCCTGGTCTGGCTGCTGGTGCAGAAGTTAGGCTAGAGTTAGAAATCACAAATCAGAGCTGGCTGAGTTTCTTGATCGCCTTGCACGCGACTCATCCCATATAGAGGCCGCCATTTACGTTGAGGACCTGTCCGGTAATGTACGAAGCCATTGGAGAGGCGAGGAAGAGGGCTGCGTTTACAACTTCATTTACCCCACCAAGGCGGCCGAGCGGGATTTGTTGGATGAAGCTCTGCATCGCTTCCCGTGGCACGCCTTTGCTCATACCGATGTCGATGAAACCTGGAGCGATGGCGTTCACCGTGATGTTCTGACGCGCAAACTCGCGCGCCGAAACTTTCGTAAGGGCAATGATCGCCGCCTTACTCGACGAATAATTTGCCTGTCCAAATAATCCCATTTCGCCGCTGACCGACGACATGTTCACAATGCGTCCGCCGCTGCGCAAAATGGCCGCCGCTTTTTGGGTGCCATTAAATGTTCCGGTGAGATTTACGCGCAGCACACTTTCAAATTCCTCCATCGACATCTTTTTGATCGTGCGATCGCGAATAATGCCGGAGTTGTTCACCAGAATGTCGAGGCCGCTACGCTTGTCGCTGATCTCCATCATCATTGATTCGACTTGCTCTGGCTTCGATACGTCGCATTCGATCACCAGCGGTTCTTCCAACTCTTTGGCCACGCTGTTTGCATCCGCTTTGTTTTGACCCTCAGCATCGGCCACGTAATTGACGACGCATCTCGCGCCGCGTTTCCCAAACGCTTTGATCATTTCTGCGCCAATCCCGCGCGAACTGCCGGTAACGAGCACAACTTTGCCAGAAAAATCGAGAGGGTCACTCATGTTGAGCGAAGAGCAGGGCGAGAATAGCGACGGACGATGAGCGAGATAGGCAGTCCAATTAGAAGCATATGAACGATGACCGCGGTAACATCTCTCGAGACGGAATGGCGTGCGTTCGGGAACGCGAGCGGCACGACCACCCAATACATGAAAACGTAAACCGCGATTCCGTAAAACAATCCCGACACAACGGCGTGCTGTATCAGAGAATTGAATTTCCGGCTGGCGGCGTAAAACACGGCCGCTGCTGTAAACGCGATCAAGAAGTGAATGGCGAGACCCAACCCCGCCGTCGGCATTGCTCCCTCGAACGATTGCTGCCCGAGCAAACCGCTCGCGATCCCCTGCAACATTCGAATGGATCCCGTACCTTTGATCTCCGCGAGCACAAACGCGGACGTGATATCGAGGATTCCCGCGATTAAGCCGGCGGTCACAATCGCGCGAAGAGAGCGAAATTTTTCGGTCGAGTCAGCAGCCAAAGATCTGCTCATGAGAGTCTCGCTACTAGGCTACAATGGCGTTGCCCGTCAAATGATTACCGTTAGACTTTCGCTCTTCCGATGGCCTCACCGATCCGCATTCTTACCGCCGTGCCGATTTGCGACGGGCACGACAGTGCCATCAACACCATCAACCTGGAGTTCATCCGTCATGGGATTGAGGCCGTGTATCTTGGCTATCACCGCTCCGTTAGCGACATTGTGCGTGCTGCCATCCAGGAGGACGTGCGCGCGATTGGCATCTCGAGTTACAACGGCGGCCACATCGAGTTTTTCGATGACGTCATGCGGCAATTGCGCAAACAGGGTGCGCATGACATCAAGGTCTTCGGCGGCGGTGGTGGCACGATCACGCATGACGACGCAGCCATCATGGCGCGCAAGGGTGTGGATCAAATTTTTTTTGCTGGAACTTCGCTGAGTGAAATGACGGATTATGTTCGCAAACAATATGGCAAGACCCGCAAGAAACGTGCGCACGCAAAAAATCCGGACCTCATACTGGCGCGACGGTTGACGGAGATTGAAGACAGATTCGCTGTCAAAAGGCGCTCGCCGCTTTCCGCTCGACGCTCAACGTCCGATAGAAGAAAAAGGAATGCTCGCGTCATAGGCTTCACAGGCCCCGGCGGAGCAGGCAAAACCACGCTCATCGACGAGTTGGTGCTGAGGTTTCTCAATCAAGATCGACATTCGCGAATCGCGATTTTGTCGCACGATCCGAGCGTTATCGGCGAAGGTGCGCTGCTGGGTGATCGCGCCACCATGATTAATTCGCAGAACGAGCGCGTCTTCATGCGCAGCATGGCAACGCGGGGACAAGGGGGCGGGCTTTCGCCCGCAACGCATGATTGTCTCGCCCTCCTCGCGCAATCCAACTTCGATTACGTCATTATTGAAACCGTCGGAACCGGGCAGGAGGCGATGCCGTTTCAGAAACATGGAATTGTCGATTTAACCGTGCTGGTGATGAACCCGGATTATGGCAGCCGGTTGCAGTTGCAAAAAATTGTGATGCTCGATCTGGCTGACATCGTGGTAGTGAACAAAAGCGATCTTCAGCGTGCCCGCACCGCGCACACGGAAATCGAACAGCGTCTGGAACAAAACCGGCGCAACCAGCGACTGATCGATACGGTTGCAAAACAGCATCGTGATCCTGGCGTGGATCGATTGTTCGATTTAATTTCAGCAGACAGGGCGCGATGACGATCGCAAAACTATCATGAGCAAGCTTGGACAAGTCGTTGAAGCAGTTGAGAAGTACAACCGGTTCGTTCTCGGCCAGGTGAAACGCGCACGGACGGACGGAAAATTTGGGCGCGAGTTGATTAATCGCTGGAACGAAACCAAGGCAAAAACCCCCGTGACGCACACACCGACTGGGTTGCCACTGCCACGCCTTGCGCTTCCGGAAATCGACGAACCGGGCGAGATTGCGCGTTATCTCTTTGGCGAAGGATTGCCGGGTGAGTTTCCGTTTCTGAACGGCGCCTACCGCGAGATGTATTTGGAGCCGGTGCGTGAAATCGAATGGAGCAGTTACGGAAAAAATGCCGACAAAAACGATGCAGCGGCAGGCGTGTCGCCTGCAAATCGCTCGAAGGTGCGGCCGACACGGCCGCCGCTACAGGAGGAGCCGACCCGCTTGTTCTCCGGATTAATGCTGGCCGAAGACACGAACGAGCGCTTCCATTATCTAACGCAGCATCAGCGCACGCAGCGGCTTAGCACCGCGTTTGACGGGCCGACACTGTATGGGATCGACAGTGACGCGGACGGCGTTTCCGGCAAAATCGGCGAAGGGGGAGTGGCAATCGACACGGTAGAAGACATGGTGCGGCTTTATGACGGATTCGATCTTGGCTCTCCGAATTTCTCCGCCTCGATGACGATCAGTGGTCCGGCGCCGATCATCATGGCGATGTACATCGCGGCGGCCAAACGCCGATTTGGGCCAAAAGTTGTACCGAAACTGCGCGGTACGATTCAGGCCGACATTTTCAAGGAGGTCCAGGCGCAGAACGAAACGATATTTCCCATCGAAGCGTCGCTGCATTTTCTTACTGACATGGTGGAGTTCACCACGCGCGAAATGCCGCGCTGGTATCCAATTTCGATCAGCGGCTACCACATCGGCGAAGCCGGTTCGACGCCGGTGCAGCAAGCCGCTTATACACTCTCGAACGGATTCGCTTACGCAGAAATGTTCGCCGCGCGCGGGATTCCGGTCGATCAATTCGGCCCGCGGCTTTCGTTCTTTCTCGATTGCGGTCTCGATGCCGAATACATCGCGCTGGCGCGCGTCTCGCGGCGCATCTGGGCGATCGGGATGCGCGACGCCTACGGTGCGGGGCTACACGGGCAGTTATTCAAATTGCACATCCAGACCAGCGGTCGGTCGCTGATCGCCGCGGAATTCAAGAATAATCTCACGCGCACGGCGGCGGAGTTGATGCTCGCTTACATGAACGCGACCAACTCGTGTCATTCAAACAGCGCGGACGAACCGTTCACTACGCCAAGTGAAGAATGGATCCGGCTCGCGGCGCACGGACAGGCGATCCTGCTCGAGGAATCCGGCATTTTCAAACATACCATGAACATGTTGAGCGGGTCGCCGGGGATGAAAGCGGTCGAGCGGGCGGTGGAAGCCGCGATTCTCGATGAGTTCCGCGAAATCGAGCGGCTCGGTGGCGTTCTTGCGGCGGTCGAAGATCGTTTTCAGCGCAGCCAAATTCAGAATGCGGCGCATCGTTACGAACGGCAAATTTACGACGGGACCCGGCCGATTATTGGACTCAATCGATACCGCAATGGGACGGATGACATTCCGGAAGTAAAGCTTGCGCGCACGCCGCGCGCGAAACAACAGTTGCAAGTCGATCGCCTGCGCAAATTCAAAAAGAAAAACGCCGAAAAAGCGAAGCGTGCACTGGACAAACTTGTCGATGTTGTCGAGCGCGGCGAAAATTGTTTCCCGGCGTTACTCGACGCAGTGGAGGTGTCCTCGTTAGGCCAAATCACTGGCCGTCTGCAGGAAGCGGTGGGGCGATTTCGCCCGATGGTGTGAGGGGAGTAAGAAGAACAAACCGAGAAAGTCAGGATCGTACTCTGAATTAGCTGGGCTTTTCAAGACGCCTGCCTTCCTGCTTCTTTCCGACACACTCGAAGATGCCCGATTGCCACGATCGAAAAACAGAGAGGAACAGACTTGCGACTCATAAATCGCAACGTAACAAACGCGGGCGATTCCGGTCAATCGACCTTACCGCTGGCCACCCGCTGGATATCTTCCAAGCTCGCAGGATTCTCGAGCGCAGAGGTGTCGCCGAGTTTTTCGCCGATGTAAACGGCGCGGACCACGCGCCGCATCACTTTGGCGTTTCGTGTTTTGGGAATGTCGCTGACGAAAAGCACGTCGTGGGGCGCGAGCGCTTTGCCGAGTTCGGTTGCAACTTTGTTTTTTAACGCGCTCGCAAGATTGACATCTCCGTTTACGCCTTTCCTCAAAACGCAAAAACAAACAAGGGCTTCTCCTTTGATCGGATCGGGCACGCCAACCGCTGCGGCTTCACTTACCTGTGGATGCGCCACCAGAATTGATTCCACTTCCGCCGGGCCGAGACGTTTGCCTGCAACTTTGATCGTGTCATCGCTCCGACCGAGAATGTACCAAAGTCCGTCGTCA
>WNFT01003475.1_pt1 | contig 13649 bp, 15 predicted proteins | sample 5400191 | NCBI WGS metagenome assembly WNFT01 (sample SAMN13153359, study PRJNA577476) | soil metagenome | isolation source: 80 cm saprolite under Madrone tree | place: USA:California | collected 2016-06-14
CGTGGTGTTCGGCCAGGACAAGGCGATTGAGGCGCTTTCGGCGTCGATCAAGCTGGCGCGAGCCGGCTTGCGTGAACCCGAGAAGCCGATCGGCTCGTATTTGTTCTCCGGCCCGACCGGCGTCGGCAAGACGGAAGTAGCGAAGCAGCTTGCGGCGTCGCTCGGCGTCGAACTGATCCGGTTCGACATGTCGGAATATATGGAGCGGCACACGGTGTCGCGCCTGATCGGCGCGCCGCCCGGCTACGTTGGCTTCGATCAGGGCGGCCTGCTCACCGACGGTGTCGACCAGCATCCGCACTGCGTGGTGTTGCTCGACGAAATCGAGAAGGCGCATCCCGATCTGTACAACGTGCTGTTGCAGATCATGGATCACGGCCGGTTGACCGACCACAATGGCAAGCAGGTCAATTTCCGCAACGTGATCCTGATCATGACCACCAATGCGGGCGCCGCCGACTTGGCGCGCCAGGCGTTCGGGTTCACGCGCAACAAGCGGGAAGGCGACGATCACGAGGCGATCAATCGCCAGTTCGCGCCTGAATTCCGCAACCGGCTGGATGCCATCATTTCGTTCGCCCATCTCAATGCCGAGGTGATCGGCATGGTGGTCGAGAAGTTCGTGCTGCAGCTCGAGGCCCAGCTCGCCGACCGTGACGTCACCATCGAATTGTCCGAGCCTGCCAAGGCTTGGCTGATACAGCATGGTTACGACGAGCAGATGGGCGCCCGGCCGATGGCGCGCGTGATTCAGGAGCACATCAAGAAGCCGCTGGCGGATGAAGTGCTGTTCGGCAAGCTCAAGGGCGGCGGCCACGTCCGCGTCGTCTTGGTGAAGGACGAGGCAGCAACGGAGACGGCCCAGGAAAAAATCGGCTTCGAATATGTCGAAGGGCCGGTGACGCCAAAGCCGGAAAAGCTGCCCGGCACACGCAAGCGCACCGTGCCGCGCAAGCCGAAACCGAGTGGTCCGAGCGGCGGCTCAAAGGGCCCGGCCTCACGAGGTCCACTGGTCAAGGTCTGAGCAATCGATATCGCGAATTGAGGAGCCGGCGCGTCGCAAGACCGCCGGCTTTTTTGAGGAGGCGACGCCTCGGCCAGGTTTCTGCGCCCTTATTCATGCACCCGCGACGCCGTTCAGGCGGCCACGTCTCCGCCGCCCGTGTTACCCGAGGAGGGCGCAGCCTTTGCACGCCTTGCGGAAGGCCGCAGCAGGGCGGGTCGGCCAATCAGTCGATTGAGATCGTTGCGGTTTTGTCTTTCAACGAACTTGACTGCGATGCCATTGCGCAAAAGTCTGACAACGCGGCCGATGCAGGCTCCAACGGCGAGCGGCATTCCAACCGGCGGCTGCACTTCAGCGGATACCGCGGCGCCGGCGATCGACATGTCGATGATGAAGCAACTGTGGGTGGTCCCGTCGGCCAGGATCAGCATTGAATGCGGATTTGCCGGAATGATGCCGGCATTTTTCCTGACGTCGGAGACGCGGGGATCTTTCAGCTTCTTTTCCAGCCAGGTGAGCTTGCTCGCGAGCTTCTCCCGCATCGACCGGCTCATCTCGAGTTCGAGCAGGAAGGCGCCGTTTGTGGTGTCGCTGATAACGCCCTCGAGCTTGCCGAAATCGCTGAAAAAAGACGTGATGGGACTGCCGATCTTGCCGATCACTGGCACCTGGACCAGCATCCGGAACGGTGAGACCCGGGTGGTCCGGCAGGCGAAGGTGCGCGGCTTTCCCTGCCGGTCATACCAGTTTGCGAGAGTATAGCTCCCGCCCACCGCGATGTTGACGGCTCGCTATTTGAGGAATTTTTCGACTGACACTCGGCATACTCACTAAAATCGCATGCGTTTTCCTAATATGATTAATTTATTGAATGAACGGCGCTACGGGAATTTTGGCCTTTGAGGTTATCAAAGGCTTGCGAATTCGCCACACAACAGACCATGTCGAACGCGCGACGAGATCCCGTGCGGGAACTGCTGCGCGTGCCCCAGCAGCATCAACTCGTCCTTAACCTTGAAGCCGCGCGAAAGCTCCACTTAAGCCGCAGTCTCGCGCAGTCCCCGGGCGATTTCCTTTTGCGCATCGAACTCGCGCCGCCGCCGCGCCAGTTCGTCTGCGCTTAACAGCGCGACATTGTTATAGTCGCGCTTCCAGGACGCATCCGCGCTCCAGCGCAACGGCGATTGCACGGTGGTTTGCGCAGCCGGCGCCATTTCCAGCACCCGCAATGCGAGCTCCAGCGTGAAGGCCTGGGAGGTTGGGTCGTGCGGTCTGCCAGCCGAATTGCCGAGCGGAAAATCGCTGAACAGGAATCTTGGCACCGCCGCGTGCTCGACGATGTCCTTGGCGCAGCCTATCACGACGGTAGCAATACCGTTGGCCTCGAGGTGGCGAGCGACCAGGCTGATGGTCTGGTGGCATACCGGGCAATTCGGCACCAGCACCGCGGCATCTACCTGGCCGGCGCGGCAGCGCGCAAGGATGTCGGGCGCATCGGTTTCGAGGGTGACGCGATGGCTGCGGTTGGTCGGTGCGCCGAAGAAGCGCGGCGCGATCTCGCCGATCCGCTGCTCCCGCGCGAGCCGTCGCAATTGCGGCAAGGGAAACCAGGTGCCGCTGTCGTCGGCCGAGGTGTGCACGCGATCATAGGCGACATGAGAGATGCGCAAATCATGGGTCTTCGAAGTGTCGCCATCGTAGACCTGATAAAACTTTGCGCCGCCATTGTATTTGGCGCCTGGGCCCTGATCGCCCTTGGCGGGATCGAACGGCGCTGCCGTGGTCACGAGGGTGACCCGGGATTGGCTGAGCGGCTTTCCCAACGGCTGGAACGGCGCATCGACATAGTGCGCCCAGCGATACGGCGTGGCGTATCCGATCGCCTGATAATATTCGCGCGTCCGCGCCATATAGGGGATCGGCGCGTCGTCGTCGGGCGCGAAGCCGGACTGTTCCTCGGACAGTGCGGTCATGTCTTGCGCTCCCACATGCGCGCCATCATTCTCGAGAATAGCTAACCAGTCGGTTCCGTGTGTCAAGCATGGTGTTTGCGGAAACAACATCCCCAATGCGAACAGCTATCGGTTTGCATGCTGCGCTTTGCATTGCGGTCATGGCGCTGTTGTTGCCGGTGCCGCGGGTTATCGCCGAGGATGCGGCCCCTGCGACCGGTGGCGAGGTTGCGAAGCCGAGCGTCGAAGAACTCGCTACCCCCAAGGAGGTGCAAAAGGCCGCGGAGAACGGCCGTGATACCGACACCCGCGAGGCGATGTGCCTGATGATCGAGTCGGCGGCCCGGGCAAACGGCCTGCCGCTTGAGTTTTTCGCCCGCGTGATCTGGCAGGAAAGTCGCTTTCAGTCGGATGCCGTGGGACCGGTCACGCGCAGCGGCCAGCGCGCCCAGGGCATTGCGCAATTCATGCCGGGCACCGCCAGTGAGCGGCGCCTGCTGGATCCCTTCGATCCCGTCCAGGCGCTACCGAAATCCGCGGAGTTCTTGAGCGAGTTGCGCAGCCAGTTCGGCAATCTCGGGCTCGCCGCCGCAGCCTACAATGCCGGACCGCGGCGGGTGCAGGAATGGCTCGCTGGCACCGGGCCGATGCCGCAGGAGACGCGCAACTACGTGGTCGCCATCACCGGCTCTACCGTCGATGACTGGGCTTCTGCTGCCAAGAACAGCAAGCCGCCCGACCGCGCGCCGAACACCAGTTGCCGCCAATTGATGGCAATGCTCAGGCGCGCACCGAATCCCTTTGTCACCCAGCTCGAACAGCATGTGACGCTGGCCGCCGCCAAGCTATGGGGCGTGCAGCTTGCCGCGGGTTTTGATCGCGACAAGGCGCTCGCGATGTATGCGCGGGCGATGAAGCGGCTGAGTGCCGTGATCGGTGATCAGGACCCGAGCCTGCTGAGCTCGGTGATGCGTACCCGGGGCAGCCACTTGTTCTACCAGGTGCGGATCGGCGCCGACACGCGGCCCGCTGCCGACGATCTCTGCAACCGCATCCGCCGCGCCGGCGGCGCCTGCTTTGTGCTGCGAAACAGAGTGTGAGGGTCGGCTGATCGAGCGGCTGCATGACAGCTCTGAAGGCGCGTTCGCTTGACGCTGGCCGGTTTCGCCAGCGTTATGCGCGGCACGACTCACATTGTCCGGTTGCCCGTGCCGCTTCCTCCGCAGGATTCACCGAGTTGGCAAAGTCCCCTGCGGGCGTTTGCATGGGGAGTGCGGTCAGTCGCCTCCACGGTTCTCACGCTTGTATTGTTCGCGACCTATTTGGGCATCGGCGCGCTGGCGCACGACACGCATTTCAGCCTCGGTTGGGTGCTGGCGGGTACGGCTTTGGTCTGGGCGGGACCGGCGCAAATCATCCTGATCTCGACACTGGGTTCCGGCGCCACGGTGGTGCAGGCGGCGATTGCCGTGACGGTCAGCGCGATTCGGCTGTTTCCCATGGTGATTTCGGTACTGCCGATGATGCGTACGCCACGGACAAAACGGCGTCATCTGGTGCTGGTGACTCATTTCATCGCGGTCACCTTGTGGGTCGAATGCTTTCGGCTACTGCCACGGGTGCCGCGCGAGCGCCGGGTCGCCTTCACGCTTGGTCTCGGTACAGGTCTGGTTTGCGTCTGCCTCGTTGCCAATGCGATCGGCTACGGCCTCGCAGCCAATCTGCCGCAACTGTTTGCTGCCGCGGTCTTGCTGCTGACGCCGCTGACTTTTCTGCTGTCGACCGCGCGCAACTGCCGGCAGCTTTCCGACATCCTGGCGCTGATATTGGGATTGGCGTTGTTTCCGGTGGCGGCCACCTTGCACACCGGCGTCGATATCCTGATCAGCGGCGTGTCGGCCGGCACCATCGCCTATGGCGTTCACCGGTGGCGAGAGCATGATCCGGAAAAGTGGAACCCGGTTTTCCGAAAAGATCATGCTCAAAACGAAAGGACGCTCGAGTCTGATTCAACCCAGTTGAATCAGACTCGAGCGCGCCAATGAGCCATTTCCTCGGTGACTGGCACGCGCTGCTGGTGCTCGTGATCGCGGGCTTCCTGCCTAATGAAGTCTGGCGGATGCTCGGCTTGTGGCTCGGCGGCGGTGTCGACGAGGGTTCCGAACTGCTGGTCTGGGTGAGGGCGGTCGCGACCGCGATCCTTGCCGGCGTCATCGCGCAAATTCTCGTGCAGCCGCCCGGCGCGCTGGCGAGTGTGCCGGACTGGCTGCGCTACGGCGCGGTGGCCGCCGGATTCGTGGCGTTTGTCGTGACGCGACGGTCGATTTTTGCCGGCGTAGTTTGCGGCGAACTCGTGATGGTTGCTGGCAAATGGTGGCTCGGGTAACTACCTCATGATGGTCTAACGCGAGGCAGAGATGGTTCTAGCGAGTGAAATCCGCGAAGGGGAGTTGGCGGTCGAGATGCCCAGGGCGAGCGATGCCGGGCTGGTGTTCATCGGCCGCATCCGCACGCCCTGGACCTCGCGTCTCGAGGTGCCGCGGCAGGGGCGTCATGATGGCCCGGTGTGCCGGCTCGAGATTTTCGAGCCCTGGGTGCCGGCGCTGAAGGGGATCGACTTCTACTCCAATCTCGAAGTGATCTATTGGCTGCATCTGTCCCGCCGCGATCTGGTGTTGCAAAGTCCGAAGAACAACAAATCGACGCGCGGCACATTTTCGCTGCGCTCACCACAACGGCCGAACCCGCTGGGTACCTCGATCGTCAAGCTGGTCGGTGTCGAGGGCAACGCGGTTCTGGTGCGCGGCCTCGATTGCCTCGATGAGACGCCGCTGGTCGATTTAAAACCCGATCGTTGCGAATTCTCGCCGCAGGCCGGAGATTTCGAGACCGGGTAGCGGCCCGGCATCGCGCGAAGCGCCAGAGTCGGAATCTCGAGATTCCGGGTTCGCATCTTCGATGCGCCCCGGAATGACAAAGGGAGTTACTTCAGCGCCGCGATCAGCTTGGCGGCGTTATCTTCCAGCACTTTTCCATCTTCCTTGCGGCTCGCCGGCGGCAGCAGCGCGACGCCGTTCTGGCGCGGCATCACGTGCATGTGGAGATGAAACACCACCTGTCCGCCGGCGGGCTCGTTGAATTGCTGCACAGTGATGCCGTCGGCCTTGAAGGCCGTCATGGCGGCGCGCGCAATCCTGTGGGCGCCGCGCGCGACATGGGCATAATCCTCGGGCGAAATGTCGAGAATGTTGCGGGCCGGGGCCTTGGGAATCACCAACGTGTGGCCTGATGAGCGCGGCATGATGTCGAGAAAGGCAAGGATGTTGTCATCCTCATATACTTTGTAGCAGGGAAACTCGCCGCGCAGGATCTTCGCGAAGGGATTTTGGGGGTCGTAAGCGGGCATGGCGGCTCCTCGAGATGGTCTACTCGGCGGTCTTGCGAAACGGTCCGGCCTCGGCGAGTTCGCGCCCGGCTTCGGCCACATAGGCGCGTTCATGCCTGAGATAATCCGATATCGCACGGCGCAGATCGGGGTCGGCGATGTAATGCGCGGAATAAGTCGTTTGGGGGAGATATCCGCGCGCGATCTTGTGCTCGCCTTGCGCGCCCGCTTCGACGGTTTTCAGGCCGCGCCGGATCGCAAAGTCGATGGCCTGGTAATAGCAGACCTCGAAATGCAGAAACGGGTGATGTTCGATCGCGCCCCAGTTGCGGCCAAACAGCGTATCGGAGCCGATAAAATTGATGGCGCCGGCGATCCAGCGACCGTTGCGCCTCGCCATGATGAGCGCGACGTTCTCAGCCATGCCTTCGCCGATCAGCGAAAAGAAGCTGCGGGTGAGGTAGGGCCGGCCCCATTTCCGCGAACCGGTCTGCATGTAGAAGCCGAAGAAGGCGTCCCAGGCGTCTTCGGTGATGTCTTTGCCGTTGAGCGCGTGAATCGTGATGCCGTCAATGAGCGCATCGCGCCGTTCGCGCCGGATCGCCTTGCGGTGACGCGAGTTGAGAGAATTAAGAAAATCCTCGAAACATCCGTAACCCTGGTTGTGCCAGTGAAACTGCTGGTCGTTACGCTGCAGGAATCCCTGGGAAGCCAGAAATTTCCATTCGGCCTCGCGCGCAAACGTCACATGAACGGAAGAGGCCTTTGTCATTCCGCATAGCGCAACGAGTCCGCTCGCGAGCGCGCTGCGGATTCGCTCTTGGTCCACGCCGTCGCGGATCAAGAGCCGCGGTCCGGTCGCCGGGGTAAACGGAACCGAGACCTGCAGTTTCGGGTAGTAGCGTCCGCCCGCGCGTTCATAGGCGTCGGCCCAGCCGCGGTCGAACACATACTCGCCCTGCGAATGCGATTTCAGATAGCACGGCACGATGCCGGCAATGGCGCCGTCGAGCCGGGCCAGCAGATGGCGCGGTCCCCAGCCGGTCCGCGCGCAAGCCGATCCGGACACTTCCAATGCCGAAAAAAATGCATGCGAAACAAAAGGGTTATAGCTGAATGTTAAGCCAGTGCAGGAGTCTTGTGCGGTATCGGGCGAAGCTGACCTGTCGAGGCCATTGAGGACGCCCGGGCCGGGGCGTGGGTTGGCGCAGCCGTCCCAATCGGCAGCCGGAATCTGGCTGACGGACGACACCGCTTCTAAAATTATTTCGGATGATGCCATCGGCTGTCAGGACCGGCCACGCGTTACGATCAGCCATCGCGCATGGTGACCAGTTCCAAGATCGTGCATCGCACCAAAGACTTCAAGAGCAAGTGGGCGCATCAGGTCCCCGGCAAAAACCCTTCAAAAATCATCTGATCGGCACAGCGAGCCGCCCGTGCGCGCTGCTCCGGTGTACGCACGGTCCAGCTCAGCAGCGGCAAGCCGAAAATGTTGCGGGCGACCCAGGGTGCGGCGGCCGGTAAATCGTCGACCCGATACGCCACGAAATGCGGCCGGGTGCGGAAGGCATGACGGAGATGCAGCATGCTGTCGCGCTGCTCCGGCGTCAGTTTTTTCCAATCGTCGTCGTCATAGTTGTGCTGGGCAATGATGCCGCAGGGAACGGCCGGCATCTTTTCGCGCAACGCCTGCACCTGATCCGGGTCGAACGACATCCCGGCCACAGGTCCCGAATAGGAAGCGAGCACCTCCGACATCCGCCTCACCAGCTTGCGGTCGCCGTCAAAATGGCTCTTCACCTCGACCACCAGCGGCACCCGGCCGGCGACCAGCGCGCAGAGATCGCCGAGCGACATCATCCGCTCCGAGGTCTCCTTGAACTCGACCGCCCTCAGCTCGGCCGAGGTCATGCCGAGCAACGCGCCAGAGCCCTCGGTGAGACGGCCAAGCGCGTCGTCATGGTGCACCATCGCCTCGCCGTCGGCGGTGAGCTGGATATCGCATTCGATGCTGAACTTGCCTGATACCGCGGCTTGAGCCGCGGCCGGCATGTTTTCGATGATGCCGCGCGCGCGATCGTGCAGGCCGCGATGGGCGATCGGCCGCGCGGTCAGCCAGTCCGGCGCGCGCACGGCACAGTTCCGCTATGAGACCTCGAATATCCCTTCGACCTCGACCGCGGCGTCTGCGGGAAGGGCAGCGACGCCGACGGTGGTGCGGGCATGGCGGCCCTTGTCGCCGAAAGCCGCGACCATCAGGTCGGACGCGCCGTTTAGCACCTTCGGTCCATCCAGAAAGTCCGGCGCGGAATTGACAAAACCGCCAAGCCGCACCACGCGGACCACCTTGTCGAGGTCGCCGAGCGCGGCCTTGATCTGCGCGAGAAGGTTGATGGCGCAACCGCGCGCCGCGGCGTTGCCTTGCTCCACGGTGACGCCGGCGCCGAGCTTGCCCTTGGCGATCAGCTTGCCTTCGGAGTCGACGCAAACCTGACCGGATACGAACAGCAGGTTGCCGGTGCGCACGAAACCGACGTAATTCGCCACCGGGCTTGCGGGCTCATGCAAGACCACGCCCTGTGCCGCAAGCTTCTGCTCGATCGTACCCGCCATGTTTCGTCCCCGTTTGATTTGACCAGCACCCGACAATGTCCGGTCGGGCCGCTTTGTTTCGCGCATCGCGCCCTCACATGCAAGCAAGGGCAGATCGGAGGCGAGATGCTGAAAAACATGGCATCGGCTGACAATTTGTACTTTTTCTTGAAGTGGCCCTAGTTGCGACGCAATACGGCGGGGAATAGTGTGCGAATCCCATTTTGAGGAAACCACATGGCCTGCTTGTTCCGAAATGCGCCTCGCGATGCCCGACCGTTGCTGCTGACGGCACTCGCCGCGCTGGCTTTCGTTTCGGGTTCTGCCGGCGGCAGGGCGGAAGCCGCGGCAAGCGGCCCGTTTCTCTCGCATCAGGCGCTTTACGAGCTCAGGCTGTTGAAATCGCGTGGCTCCAATTCCATCAACAGCGTCCGCGGCCGCATTCTCTATAGTTTCGCGGGCAGTGCCTGCGAAGGCTACACATCGGAATTCAGGCAGGTTTCGGAGCTCGATAGCGGCGAGGGCAAGGTGACGTTCAGCGATCTGCGCTCGACCTCCTGGGAAGATGGCGCGGGCAAGAGTTACCGGTTCAAGATCGATGCGCGGATGAACGACGCGGACGCGAGCCCCGTCGACGGGATAGCGGAGCGGGCCGGCGATCATATCGATGTCAAATTGAAACAGCCGGCATCCAAGACGTTCACGCTGGACGGGGCTGTGGTATTCCCGACCGAGCAGATCCAGCGCATCATCGCAGCCGCGCGGGAGGGAAAATCCGTGCTTGAGCTGATGGTCTATGACGGATCGGACAACGGCGAAAAGGTCTACAATACGCTTTCCGTGATCGGGCAGCCGATTCCCGGCGATCGGACCATCGCGGCGCCCGACCCATCCACCGCTAGCGACGCGATGAAATCGCTGACGCGATGGCCGGTTACGGTGAGCTATTACGACCGCGACGCCAAGGCCAGGGACGGCGAGCAGACGCCGATTTATGCGATGTCGTTCGAACTGTTCGAGAACGGCGTCTCGCGCGCGCTGGTGCTCGACTACAATGATTTCGTCATTTCCGGTGCGCTGGGCAAATTCGACGTCAGGGACTCGAAGCCGTGTAAGTAGGGGACAGCCGTCACCCTGAGGAGCGCGCTGTTGCGCGCGTCTCGAAGGGCGACGGCGAGATTTGCCCGCGCATCCTTCGAGACTCGCAAGTGCTCGCGCCTCAGGATGACGTTTTCGCACAGCATCACTCCGCCTTCGCCGGCCCGTCATAGGCGATGCCCCTGATCACGGCGGCATCACCGAATTTCCTGCGCAGATCGTCGATGGCGCGTTCGGCGCGCGCCGAGCGGCGGTCGAGCATGTCGGTGTCGTCGGCCTGCGATCCCGGACGCAGCGCGCTGACGCCGGCGCCCATCAGCCGGAAAGCGGTGCCGTCGATCTCTTTTGCCAGCATTTCGCGGCAGACAGCGAAGATTTTCGCCGCCAGCTGTGTCGGGGCGTGAATCGATTGCGAGCGGGTGCGCTGCCGGAAATCGGCCGTCTTCAGTTTCAGCGTGATGGTCGATCCCGCCAGCTCGCCGTTCTTCAGGCGCAACGACACCTTCTCCGACAGCCGCCACAACATCTTTTCCAGCGTGGCAAAATCGCGGATGTCGGTCTCGAACGTGGTCTCGCTGGAAATCGTTTTGGCGCCGCGATCAGGCACCACGCGGCGGTCGTCGATGCCGCGCGCCAGGCGCCACAGCCGGCGGCCCTCGGTCGAAAATTGCTTCATCAGCTCGATCTCGTCGGCGCGCTGCAAATCGGCGATGGTGCGAAAGCCGCGCTGCGACAGCCGCTCCTGCGTTGCCGGGCCGACGCCGAAGATGAACCCGACCGGCTTGTCCGCCAGCATCGCGCGCGCCTCGTCCTGATCGAGCGCCGCAAAGCCGCGCGGCTTGTCCATGTCGGAGGCGATCTTGGCCAGGAACTTGTTGCAGGACAGGCCGACCGAAACCGTGACGCCGATGTTGGTTTCGACCTCGCGGGCGAAGCGCGCCAGCACCTTTGCCGGGATCATGCCGTGGACGCGCTCCGTGCCGCTCAGATCGAGAAACGCCTCGTCGATCGAAAGCGGCTCGACCAGGGGGGTGAGCGCCTGCATGGCCTGGCGCACCTCGCGGCCGACCCGGACATATTTCGCCATGTCAGGCCGGATCACGATCGCGGACGGGCACAACGCCAGCGCCTTGAACATCGGCATGGCGGAGCGCACGCCAAAGGTGCGGGAGATATAGCACGCCGCAGCCACCACGCCGCGCTTGCCGCCGCCGATGATCACGGGCTTGTCGGCAATCTCCGGATTGTCGCGTTTCTCGACGGTGGCGTAAAAGGCGTCGCAATCGATGTGGGCGAGGGTGAGCCAGGGCAACGCGCGGTGACGAACAAGGCGAGGCGAACCGCATATGCCGCATCGGCGGGCCGTGATCTCCAGGTCGACCAGGCAATCCCGGCAAAAGCAGGTTGGCCCGGCGAGTTCTGGTGCGGCTGAACTCACGGCTGATCGCGCTCGGCGCTGTCTTGATCCAACACCTCGCGCGCGGCGGCGATGGTCGCCGGGTCGAGTTCCGAGGCGGCGGCGAACTCCTTCACGGTTGCGTCATCGCGCAAGACGAAATCCAGCACCCCGGCAAGAAAATGTGGGTCCGCGGCGGCCGAGCGCAGCGTCTCCGGGCCGATGCCGGTCTCGGCCAGAAACACACCCAGACGCTCGGGGTCGCCGGCGACGAAGGAAAGCGCCTGAATCGCCACGTTTTCAGCTACTTCGCGGGGGTTCTGCGTCCCTTTTGTCATCGCTGAAATTTGCCTTTCCGTAACTTATGGTCTCTATTTTTGGAATCATCATGCCCGAGTCTGCGGAACGTGTTCAAGCAAGTGGAAACCGCTTCGCGTAAAGAGGGCATTCGGGCTTAACGGGTTAGACCGAATCTGGCGCTAGTTTGAATTCACTTTTTGACACGCCTGGCGACGGCGCCTGATGCTCCGCCCGCCCGGTCTGTCTCCTGGGGATTGGAGGACAGGATGGCGAAAACCGTCCTGATCGTGGAGGACAACGAGCTCAATATGAAGCTCTTTCGCGATCTGCTGGAGGCGCATGGCTATGCCACGTCCGGCACCAGCAACGGTTTCGAGGCGCTTGATCTCGTGCGGAAGCTTCGTCCCGATCTCGTGCTGATGGATATTCAGCTTCCGCAAGTTTCCGGCCTCGAGGTGACCCGCTGGATCAAGGATGATCCGGAATTGCGCGCGATCCCGGTGGTCGCGGTCACCGCGTTTGCGATGAAGGGCGACGAGGAACGCATCCGCGAGGGCGGCTGCGAGGCCTATCTTTCCAAGCCGATCTCGGTCGGCAAGTTTATTGAAACGGTTCGACGGTTTATCGGGTAGGGAGTATTTCGAGTGTCTGCGCGTATCCTGGTCGTCGATGACGTTCCCGCCAATGTCAAGCTGCTGGAAGCGCGGCTGTCGGCGGAGTATTTCGATGTCCTGACCGCGGCCAACGGCGCCGAGGCGCTTGAAATCTGCGCGCGCGCTGAATGCGACATCATCCTGCTCGACGTGATGATGCCCGATATCGACGGTTTCGAGGTTTGCCGCCGGCTGAAATCGAACCCGGCGACGCATTTCATTCCGGTCGTCATGATCACCGCGCTGGACAGCCCGGCCGACCGGGTGCGCGGCCTCGAGGCCGGCGCCGACGATTTCCTGACCAAGCCGGTGTCCGACATCGTGCTGATTGCACGGGTGCGTTCGCTGACACGCCTGAAGATGATGACCGATGAACTGCGCCTGCGGGCCATCACCTCGCTCGAGATCGGGGTGCAGGCGCCGGAGCGCGGCGCGGTGGCCGATTCCGGCAAGGGCGGGCGCATTCTCCTGGTCGACGACCGGCCGTCGTCCTTTGAACGACTGGCGCCGGTCTTGCGCACCGAGCACAGTGTCGACGTCGAAACCGACGCGGCGGAGGCGGTGTTCCATGCCGCCGAAGGCCATTACGATCTCCTGATCGTTTCGCTTGGCCTCGACAATTTCGATGGCTTGCGGCTCTGCAGCCAATTGCGCTCGCTGGAGCGGACCCGGCAGGTGCCTATTCTCGCCGTTGCCGATGCCGACAACAGCAGCCGGCTGCTGCGCGGACTCGAGATCGGCGTCAACGACTATTTGCTGCGCCCGGTCGACAAGAACGAGCTGCTGGCCCGCGCCCGTACCCAAATTCGCAAGCGGCGCTATACCGATCATCTGCGCGACAACGTGCAGAGCTCGATCGAGATGGCGATCACCGACGCGCTCACCGGCCTGCATAACCGCCGTTACATGGAGAGCCATCTCGGTACGCTGGCCGAGCAGGCCTCGAGCCGCGGCAAGCCGCTGGCGCTGATGATGCTCGACATCGATTTTTTCAAATCGATCAACGACAAATACGGCCACGATGCCGGTGACGACGTGTTGCGCGAATTCGCAGTCCGGATCCGCAAGTCGATCCGCGGCATCGATCTGGCCTGCCGCTATGGCGGCGAGGAGTTTGTGATCGTGATGCCGGAGACCGATCTGCACGTCGCCGGCGTGGTGGCGGAGCGGCTGCGGCGTTCGATCGCCGGCGAGCCGTTCGCCGTCAACAAGGGCACGACGCGCATCGAGGTCACGATCTCGATCGGATTGTCGACGCTCGAAC
>WNFT01010536.1_pt1 | contig 13649 bp, 10 predicted proteins | sample 5400191 | NCBI WGS metagenome assembly WNFT01 (sample SAMN13153359, study PRJNA577476) | soil metagenome | isolation source: 80 cm saprolite under Madrone tree | place: USA:California | collected 2016-06-14
CCGGCCGCGCCGAAGAGCACGCCGTCGGCCTCGCGGGCCGCCCGCTTGGTCTCTTCCGGCAGGGGATCGCCCTGGGGAGGCGTGGTGATCTTGAGGGGCAGCCCCGTGCCCATCAAGAGCTCGCACGTGGCGTCGACGACCTCGATTCCGATGCCCTGTCCGGGCAGCGCGACGACAGTCTTCATGGCCATCCTCCTTGTCGGGAGCCATACCATAACACCTCCAAGCGTGACGCCCGGGAATGGCTTATCATGGGCGGACTTGTTGCCTGGGAGGGTCCCGTGAGGCGGTTGATCGATCTGCTCGTCGTGCTTGCCCTCCCGGTGGTGTGCCTCGTCTCCTTCGCCCTGCCGGTCCTGGCGGCCGATCCTGCACCCGCGGGCCAGGTCACTTACGCCGTCCACTTCACTCTGGCGCCGCGATGGCTCGATCCGGGAGAGAACGAAGGCTCGATCACTCCGTTCCTCACGCTCTACGCGATTCACGATGCCCTCCTCAAGCCCATGCCCAACGGCCCGAGCGCGCCGTGTCTCGCCGAGTCCTGGACGGTCTCCCCCGACGGGCTCGTGTACGAGTTCCTGCTTCGCAACGGCGCGCGCTTCCACAACGGGGAGGCGGTGACGGCCGACGACGTGAAGTTCTCCTTCGAGCGGTACCGGGGCGCCAACGCCCAGGTCCTCAAGGAGAAGATGAAAGAGGTTCGCGTCGTCGATGCCCGGCGCATCCAGTTCCGGCTCAAGGAGCCGTGGCCGGACTTCATCACGTTCTACGGCACCACGGCCTCGAGCGCAGGGTGGGTGGTGCCGCGCAAGTATTTCCAGAGCGTCGGCGAGGATGGGTTCAGGAAGGCGCCCATCGGCGCCGGGCCCTACCGCGTGGTCAGCGTCAATCCGGGCATCGAGATCGTCCTGGAGGCCTTCGAGGGCTACTGGCGCAAGACGCCGCGCGTGAAGCGCCTGGTCCTGCGCAGCCTGCCCGACGAGACCACGCGCGCCGCCGCCCTCAAGCGGGGCGACGTGGACATCGCCTATTTCCTGAACGGGCCTATCGCCGAGGACGTCAGGCGGACGCCGGGGCTCAAGCTGACGGCCGTTCGCAGCAACACGATCTTCTCTCTCTATTTCCAGGATCAGTGGGACGCAGCTTCACCGTGGCGCGATCCGCGCGTGCGTCTGGCCGCCAGCGTGGCCATCGACCGCAAGTCGCTCAACGAGGCCGAGCAGCTCGGCTTCGCCGGGGTGACGGGCAGCGTGGTGCCCCGGTACATGGAGTTCGCGCTGCCCTTCGACCCCGATCCCTATGACCCCGCGCGTGCCAAGCGCCTCCTCGCGGAGGCGGGGCATCCTCGCGGCTTCGATGGCGGCGATTTCACCATCGCCCCGCCCTACGAGGGCGCGGGGGAGGCGATCGCGAACTACCTGGCCGCCGTGGGCATCCGGATGCGGATCCGGACGATGGAACGCGCGACCTTCTTCTCGAGCTGGCGAGAGGGCAAGCTCAAGGGCGTGGTCTTCGGGGGCATCGGCCCCGCCGGCAACGCGGCGACGCGTCTCCAGATCCTTGCCGTCAAGGGCGGTCCCTTCACCGCCGGGGTCGTCCCGGAGGTGCAGGACCTCTACGAGCGACAGGCGCGCGAGCTGGATCGCCGCAAGCGCGAGGAGCTGCTCCACCAGGCGCAGCGCATCCTGCACGATCGGGCGATCTTCGCGCCCATCTGGGAGAACGGCTTCATCCGTGGCGTGGGGCCGCGGATCGAGGAGCCGGCCCTCACGCTGATTCCGTACTTTCCGTATTCCGCGCCGTATGATGATGTACGGCTGAAGCCGTGAACCGACAGAATCGAGGGTGACACGATGAACTACACGCGAATCTCCGCCGACTGCCACATCGACATGCCCTGGATTCCGCCCGAGCTGTTCACGGCGAATGCCTCGGCGGCCCTGCGCGATCGCATGCCCTATGTCACGGACGGCCCGGACGGGCCGCAGTGGACCTCGAAGAACGGGGCATCCTTCGGCCTGGTGGGCGGCGTGGGTCCCTCGGGGCAGAAGTACGTGCCGGGCGTCCACTACCGCGCGGACGTCATGGCCTCGACCGGGCTCTACGAGGACGGCAAGAAGGGGATTCGCCGCCCGACCACTCCTGAGCTGCGCATCAAGGACATGGAGCGCGACGGTGTGCAGGCCGAGATCATCTTCGGCATCCTGGGCGCGGCCACGCGACTGGGCGATCACGAGGCGGCGGGCGAGATGTTCCGGATCTACAACGACTGGCTCGTGGATTTCTGCAGCCACTATCCCGACCGCCAGATCGGTCTCGCCTGCCTGCCCTATGGCGATATCGGCGCGGCCGTCGCGGAGATCCATCGCGTGGCGAAGATGGGGCTGCGCGGCATCGAGCTCTCCTGCTCGTGGGACATGGATCCCATGTGGCATCCCTCGTGGGAGCCGCTCTGGCAGGCCGTCGACGAGGTCGGGCTGCCGCTGCACTTCCACACCTTCCCGACCATGCCGCCCAGCGTGAGGGAGAAGGCCACGGGGCTCACGAGGCGGGCCGCAATGTTCACCAGCGTGTCGGGCTTCCAGATGAACCTCATCAACATCATCGCCGCCGTCATCGGCAGCGCGGTGCTCGAGCGGTACCCCAACATCCGCATCTCGCTGGGCGAGAGCGGGATCGGCTGGCTGCCCTATGCCCTCGATCGCATGGACTTCGAGTGGGAGGACCGCTTCCGCGACCTCGGCTTGAAGATGAAGCCCAGCGACTACTGGAAGCGGCAGTGCAAGGCCACCTTCCAGTTCGACCGGATCGGCACCCAGATGGTCCACGAGATCGGCGAGGAGACCCTGATGTGGGGCTCCGACTATCCGCACGGCGACGGCGTGTGGCCGGAGTCGTCAAAGTACATCGAGGAGCAGTTCGGCCACCTGCCGCCCGCCACCGTGCACAAGATCGTCTGCGAGAACGCGGGGAAGTTCTACGGCTTGATCAAGTAGCCGCCCCAAAACTGGAGGAGTTTGATGCGCTACGAGATGATCTCCGCCGACTGCCACGTTGATCTCTGCTGGCTGCCGCCCGATCTCTTCACCGCCAATGCCTCGCCCGAGATGCGTGACCGCATGCCGTACGTGGTGGACGGGCCGAAGGGCAAGACGTGGGTGACCAAGAAGGGCGCGAGCCTCGGGCTGGCGGGGGGCATGGGCTCGGGCGGCCGCGAGTACGTGCCGGGGCGCATCCATCGCGCGGACCGGATGGCGGAGAAGGGCATCTACGAGGACGGCAGGAAGGGCATTCGCCGTCTCACGGATCCCGAGCTGCGGATCAAGGACCAGGACCTGGACGGCGTGCAGGGTGAGGTGCTCTACGGCATTCTGGGCGCCACGGGCCGGATGAACGATCCCGACGCCACCGTGGAGACGATGCGCATCTACAACGAGTGGCTCGCGGACTTCTGCTCCACGCATCCCGAGCGCTTCGCGGGGCTCGCCTCCATCCCGAACAACCCCATCGACGCCGCCATCGCGGAAGTCGAGCGCGTGGCCAAGCGGGGGACGGTCCGCGGCCTCGACATCGCGAACTCACCCGATCTCAAGCCGCTGTGGGACCCGTACTGGAATCCGCTCTGGGAAGTCATCGACACGTGTGGGCTGCCGCTCCACTTCCACACCATCGGCAGCCGGCTGCCCGAGCCGCTCCAGAGGCTCGTGTTCATGGGCTCCGATCTCTCCCGGGCGGGCGCCGAGGTGACCGCGGAGGAGAAGGGCCTGGCCCGCATGGCCTTCGCCACCCACATCACGGGCTTCCAGATCAACATGGCCCAGATCCTGATGGCGATGATCTACGGCGGCGTGCTCGAGCGCTACCCGCGCATCCGGGTGGTGCTGGGCGAGGCGGGCATTGGCTGGATCCCGTACATTCTCTGGCGCATGGACGGGGAGTGGGAGGACCAGTTCAAGGACCTCTCGCTGACCATGCCGCCCACCGAGTACTGGAAGCGCCAGTGCTGGGCGACCTACCAGACCGACCCCGTGGGCCTGAAGCTGACCGAGGAGCTGGGCGCGGACAAGATCATGTGGGGCTCGGACTTCCCGCATCCCGACGGCATCTGGCCCGATTCGCGGGAGTACATCGCGCGCGAGACGGCGCACCTGCCCGCCGACGTGCGGCGCAAGATCGTCTGCGACAACGCCGCGCGCCTCTACAACTTCGCGGGCGCATAACCTCTGCCCCCTCACCCTGCCGGTCCTGAATCCCTCTCCCCTCTGGGGAGAGGGCAGGGTGAGGGGAGATCAACGGGAGACTGGACCATGGACGCCAAAGACCTTCTTCTCGAAGAGCACAATCGGGTGCACTCCGCGGCCGTTGGCGGCGACAAGATGTCGATCGCCGAGCGGACCTTCGGTGGCCTTACCGACGAGCAGATGCGCGTTCGGCCGCGAGAGGACCTGAACTCGCTCGCGTGGCTCATGTGGCACATCTCGCGCGCAGAGGACGTCTTCGCCAATCTCCTGATCAGCGGACGCGATCAGGTCCTCGACGGGGGCTGGTCCGGGCGGCTGAAGATCACGCGGCCCGACTTCGGCATCGGAATGACCAAGCCCGAGGTGGCCGAGCTGAGCGCGAAGATCGACATCGCGGCGCTGCGGGACTATCGGGACGCCGTGGGCCGACGGACACGGGAGATCGTCGGCGGTTTCGGACCGGGCGACTGGAAGGGCGAGATCGAAGCCAGCGCCGTCGAGAAAGCTGCCACGCTCGGCTGCTTCGGGACCCGCGCCGAGGGCATGGTGAAGGCCTTCGGCGGCCGTTCCCGTTCCGCGGTGGTGCCCGCGATCCTGATCATGCACTCCGCCGGGCACATGGGCGAAGCGGCCACGGTGCGGACCGCGGGAGGTTTTGGCTCTGGAGTCTGAGCCTCTGACTTTTCCCAAGGGGGAAGAGCCTTGGTCGCGCGAGCAAGTGGCGGGGCTGCTCCGCGCGGTCGAGGACATGTTCCACCGGCGCGACATCGAGGCGCTGGTGAATGGCTTCACCGAGGACTGCGTCGTCCGGTTCTCCGAGCAGCCGGAGCTGCGGGGACGCGATGCGCTGAGAAGGCTCTTCACCGCGCGCCTGGCGCGACAGAAGAACTACCGCCTGCAGAAGACGCTCCTGGCCCTCGAGGGTAATGTGCTCACCAATGTGTGGGAGGGCACGTGGGAGGACCGCGACACTGGCAAGCGGATGGCTGGACGCGGGCTCGAGGTGTGGCGGATGCGAGACGGCATGATCGCCGTCTGGGACGCCGCGTTCAATGTCTGGGAGCGGGACGGCGAGCGCAAATCACCCGTGATGTGATGCCGTCCCCCGCGATTGTCAAACGGCGCGGCGACCTTCCACCGAGTTGAACCGCCCCCTCACCAACTCAGCCCTCGCCTCGCGGCTTCGCCGCTCAGCTCGAACTGCGGCCCTCTCCCCCGATGGGGGAGAGGGATGTAGAAATCGAGGAGATGCTCTTCTTGAATTCCTCTCCCCTTTGGGGCGAGGGCCGCAGTTCGAGCCGAGACGCCGCCTTAGGCGACGAGGCGAGGGCTGAGTGGGTGAGGGGCGATTCCCGTGTGCTAGGATCGCCGCCATGATTGGACCAGCCTGATGCCGATCAACACGGATCCGCGGTTCATCGGCCGCGCGTGGATCATGCCGGACACGCCCGTAAGATCGCCTCGCGCTTCGCCTCCGATTGGGGCAAGCCGCAGTTCACCGATCCCAAGGGAGCCGAGTACACCACGGTCCGCCTGGAGACGAAGTGCGAGACGGCGGTGGCGAGCCTCGCCTTCGAGCCACGCGGCCAGGTGCGGCCCTGGTTCAAGTGCCTGGTCGCCTCCGTGGCCGATGGCTCGCTCTACCCGGGGGACCGGATCCACATCACCGTGGGCGACCGAAGCGGCGGCGGTCCCGGCTCGCGGGCCCAGACCTTCCGCGAGCGCGGCTGCGAGTTTCGCTTCTTCGTCGATCCGTTCGGCACGGAGCTCTACGTGCACCTGGAGGCCTCGCCCAGGATCGACATCGTGGGCGGCGCCTTCCATCGACTGGTCGCTCTCGCTCCGACCACGGTGCGGCCGGGCGCGTCCTTCGATGCCCTCCTCAAGGCGGAAGACGTGTGGGGCAATCCCTGCGAGCGCTTCGACGGCGAGGTGCGGCTCGACGCCGCGGGCGGCGCCCTGGCCGGGCTGCCCGCCTCGGTCGCCTTCAAGAGCGGCGAGGTGGCCGTGGCGCGGCTCAAGGGCCTCAGGCTGGCGACGGCCGGAGATGAGGCGCGAGTCGGCGCGCGGCATGGCGACGCGCGCGTGGAGTCGAACCTCATCCGCGCTCTCGGGCCGGGAGAGAGCAAGACGTGGTGGGGCGATCTCCACGGCCAGACGCGCGCCACCGTGGGCACCGGGACGATCGACGAGTACTTCGCCTTCGGCCGCGACGTGGCGCTGCTCGACATGATGTCGCACCAGGCGAACGACTTCCAGGTGACGGAAGAGGAATGGCGGCGGCTCAAGGGCGAGATCGAGCGCTACCACGAGGACGGCCGCTGCGTGATCTTCGTCGGCTACGAGTGGTCGGGCATGACGCCGGGCGGGGGTGATCGCAACGTGATGTATCGCGGCGACATCGCCTCGCTGCATCGCTCCTCGCACGCCGAGGTGGACGACATGGCGGACGCCGCCACCGATTGCTTCCCCGTCACCGAGCTCTTCGAGCAGTTCCGCGGGCGCGAGGACGTGCTCCTCGTGCCCCACATCGGCGGCCGCTACGCCGACATCGTCGGCTTCCACGATGCCCGGCTCGAGCCCGTGGTCGAGATCTACTCGGACTGGGGGCGCTTCGAGTGGCTGCTCCACGATGCCCTCGCCAAGGGCTACAAGGTAGGCGTGGTCAGCAACTCCGACGGCCACAAGGGCCGCCCGGGCGCGAGCCATCCCGGCGCGTCGACCTTCGGGGCCTATGGGGGGCTCACCTGCGTGCTCACGGATTCGCTGACGCGCGAGTCCGTCTTCGAGGCGATTCGCGCGCGGCGCTGCTACGGCGTCACCGCCGCCCAGCGCATCCACGTCGAGCTGACCGTGAACGGCCTGCCCATGGGCGCGGAAGGACCCCGGGCCGGCGAGGTGGTCGTGAGCGGGCGCGTGGTGGGCACGGGCCCCATCGAGCGCATCGACATCTTCCGCGGGCTCACCCTCGTGCGGACGATCACGCCGTACACCGCCGGATCGTTCGCCGGCTCGAATCGCTATCGCGTGGCCTGGGCGGGCTCGCGCGTGCGCGGGCGCGACCGGCTCACGACCTGGGACGGCTCGCTCGAGCTGTCGGCGGGACGCGTGGTCGACGCCGTGGTGTTCGCCATGGAGAATCCGGAAAAGGGCATCCGCCTCGCGGGCGAGCGCCGTGTGCAGTGGATCTCCAACACCACCGGAGACGACGACGGAGTCGATCTCACGCTCGACGCGCCGCCGGATGCCGTCCTGCGCTTCCGCACCCCGGTGATCGACCTCGACGTGCCTCTCGCCGAGCTCGCCGACGGTGCCACGCGGACCTTTCCCGCCGGCGGCGTCGATCTGCGCGCCTTCATGCGACGGCTTCCCGCTCTCGACTTCACGCGGGAGGTGAAGATCGAGCACCGCGAGACGCCGCCCTCGGGCACGAACGCCTACTGGATCAGGGTGACCCAGCAAGACGGGGCCCAGGCCTGGACGAGTCCCGTGTATCTAGGGTAGGTCTCCAGATCACACAGGCGCGCTCTACCAGCCGAAACGCTCCAGTCGCAGATACCCGAAGAGCTGCCAGAAAACTCCCACCGTGAAGATCCCGAAGGCGAGGGCGGTCACCTTGCGAACGATCGACGGGGGCGGTCCGCCCTGGGCGGAATCCTCTGCCCTGGTCCACCAGACGGTGACCACGAGCGCCAGGCCCGCGCCGAGCAAGGTGACCAGCAAGCCTGCGATGACGTTCAGGGTGAAGGCCTCACTGTAGGCGATCGACATTGCGGGGTCCTCCTCTCACCGTCTCACCTCCGGCGCGGATCACTGAAGGACCTCGTCGGCGCGGGTGAGAAGCGCAGGCGGGAACGTGAGCCCAAGAGTCTTCGCCGTCTTGACATTGAGTACCAGCTGGAACTTCGTCGGCTGCTCGACGGGCAAATCAGCCGGCTTCGCGCCCTTGATGATCCTGTCCACGAACGTGGCCGCGCGCCGGAAGCGCTCGACAAAGCTCGGGCCGTACGCCATGAGCCCACCCGCCTCGACAAACTCGCGATGACTGTAGAGCGCGGGAAGACGGTGCTTCGCGGCCAGCTCCACCACCTTCTGGCGATGGAGGACGGCCAGAGCATCGCTCGGGAAGATGACCCCACCGATCCGGTCAGCTCTCATATTGGTGAAGACGGATTCGTACTCATCGGGGCCCCGCACCATGATCGGGGAGGAAAGCGCGATGTGCATAGTCCGGGCGGCACCCTGCATCTCCTTGAGAAGCCCGGGAGGCATCGGCCGGCTTGCCACGACGGCCATGCGCTTCACCGAGAGCACGGCTTGGCCGAGCAGCTCGACGTACTTCTCGCCGATCCCCGTGGTGCTGAAGGCGAGGCCCGTGACGTTTCCACCGGGCCGCGCCAGGCTCTCTACGAACCCGGCCTCCACGGGGTCGTCGACGACGACCATGACGATGGGAATCGTCCGTGTGGCCTGGCGAGCCGCCTGATTCTCCCGCAATCCGGTTGCGACAATTATGTCCACGCCAAGCTGCACCAGCTCGCTGGCCATTCCTGCCACGCGCTCCGACTTTCCGGCGGCGAAGCGACGCTCGATCACGATGTTCTGCCTTTCGACGTATCCCAGGGCGCGGAGGCCGTCGAGAAAGGCCAGCCATTGTGGGGAAAGGGGGCGTGACGGGTCGCTGCCAACAGACAGGAGGCCGATGCGAGGCATCTTCGGCGTCTGCTGCGCAGAGGCAGCAAGAGGCATCAAGACGACAGCCGAGACAACGAAGACGAGAGCTAGGGCAATCCGCACGGAGGCCTCCGGAGCGAGAAGAAACGCTGGTGGGAACTTACGCGAGACTTGGACCGGGGGCAAGCCTCGATGGGAGGCTTCTCATGCCCCTTTCATGGGGCTCTCATGTGAGCTTGGCACCATGGACGGGTGAATCCGTGGAGACGCACCGTGTACTGCCTCCTCCGCAACGATCTGATGCGGACCTGGCGCGCTTCGTGCTAATCAAGATCTAGCCCATTGGTCGGGCTCACCCTTTTTCAGGAGGCAGCATGCGCGCATCTCTCGTCGTGTTGATGGTGGGACTCCTCCTCATGCCCTCTGTCCAGGCGCGGGCCGCGTCCGTCGCCGAGGAGAAGCTGCCCACCGATCCTGCCCTCGTGACGGGCACCCTGCCCAATGGGCTCAGCTACATCATCCGGAAGCACCGCAATCCCGAGGGCCGGGTGAGCATCTGGCTCCACGTCTCCTCCGGCTCGCTCAACGAGACCGACGCCACCCAGGGCCTCGCCCACTATCTCGAGCACATGGCCTTCAACGGCAGCGCCAATTTCCCCGCGGGCACCGTCATTCCCTTCTTCCAGTCGCTCGGGCTCGCCTTCGGGCGCGATCAGAACGCCTTCACGAGCTTCGACCAGACCACGTATCAGCTCGCCCTGCCCGGCGGGGGCCGGGACGTTCTCGACAAGGGGATGCTGTTCATGTCGGACGTGGCCACGCGCCTGAGCCTGGAGACCGCCGAGATCGACAGCGAGCGCCAGATCATCCTCGAGGAGAAGCGCGCCCGCTCGAGCGCCCAGCAGCGCGTGCAGGACCAGATCTTCGAGAAGCTGGCCCCCGAGTCGACGCTGGGCCGGCGCCTCCCCATCGGCATCGAGCCGGCCATCAAGTCGATGATGCGCGACGAATTCCAGGACTACTACTCGCGCTGGTACGTCCCCAGCAACATGACGGTCATCGTGGTGGGCGACACGGATCCGGCCATGGTCGCCGATGTCATCGCGCGGCACTTTGGCGGCGGCCGCACGGTGCCGCGCCCGACGCCCCAAAACGCGGGGGTCAGGCCCTCCACGAAGCAGGGGGCCATCGTGGCCACCGACCCCGAGCTGACGCGCTCCGAGGTCTCGTTCACACGGCTCGAGGCGCCGCGCGGCCCCGTGACCACGGTGGCGGAGAGGCGGCGCGAGATGGTCGAGCAGATCGGCACCTGGGTGTTCGGCCGCCGGCTGAGTGCGGAGCTGGCCACGGGCCGGGCCTCCTATCTCTCGGCGGATGCGTCGATCGGCGAGTGGCCGGGGACCATGCGCATGATCAGCGTGGAGGCGGCGGGCCGGCCCGGAACGTGGCGAGCCATGCTGAAAGACATCGGCACCGCCTTGCAGCGCGCCCGGCTTCACGGCTTCACCGAGCGCGAGGTGCAGGACGCGCGCACCGCGCTCACCGCGGATGCCGAGGAGGCCGTGCAGCGGGAGGTGACGCGGCCCGCGCGCGAAGTGCTGCGCCAGCTCAACGGCGATGTCACCCGCGGGAGCCGGACGATGTCCGCGGCCCAGACGCTCGCCCTGTTCCAGCGCCTGCTTCCCGGCATCACGGCCCGCGAGGTCTCGGATGCCTTCACGGCCGCCTTCGATCCGAAGAACGGCATCTTCATCGCGGAGCTGCCCGCATCCGACGGGGTGCCGAGCGAGGCGGAGTTCCTGACCCTCGGCCGCGCCGCCGTCTCCGTCAAGCCGGGCAAGCCCGCCGACGTCGCGCGGGCGACCACGCTGCTCTCCGCGCTCCCCAAGGGCGGCGCTGTGGTGGAGAGCGTGTCGCATGCCGCGAGCGGCGTGACCTCCATGTGGCTCGACAACGGCGTCCGCGTGCACCATCGCCGCATGGATCAGCGCAAGAACGAGGCGAGCATCGAGATCACGCTGGCCGGAGGGCAGATCCAGGAGACGCCGGCGGATCGCGGGATCACCGAGGCCGCCCTGCGCGCCTGGGGCCGGCCGGCCACGAGCCGGCTGACGAGCACCCAGATCCGCGACCTCATGACGGGCGCCAAGGCGCGCGTGCGCAGCGGGATGGGCGGGGACACCGTGGGGCTGACCGTGTCCGGCGATCCCGCCGAGCTCGAGCGCGGGCTTCAGCTCGCCTACCTCCTGCTCACCGACCCCGTCATCGAGGAGCCGGCCCTCGAGCAATGGAGGGACGCCGAGCTCCAGCGTATCGTTCAGCGGAAGACGCGGCCCATGCAGGTGCTCATGGACACGAGCGCGGCTGCCATCTATCCCCCCGTGGAGACGCGCACGAAGTCGCTGACGGCCGAGCAGGTCCGCGCCCTCACCCTGCCCGCGGCCCAGGCCTGGCTCCGGCGGCTCATCACGGATGCTCCCGTCGAGGTCGCCGTGGTCGGCGACATCGAGCGCGAGGCGGCCACCCGGCTCGTCACGCGCTATCTCGGCGCGCTGCCCGCGCGCCCGCGCATCGGCGACAAGACGCTCACGAGCCTCCGGACGATCGCGCGCCCGGCCGGCGCGATCAACATCGCCGAGTCGGTGGTCGTGCTGACGCCGCAGGCCGCGGTCATGAGCGGCTTCTTCGGGGCCGACCTCCGCGACGTGCGCGACACGCGGCTCCTCAACATGGCCGCGCGCATCCTCACCACGCGCATGACCAAGACCATCCGGGAGGAGAGGCAGCTCGTGTACAGCATCGGGGCCTCGTCCGACCCGGCCACCGTGTATCCGGGATTCGGCTTCTTCTCCGCAACCGCTCCCACGGAGCCTGCCAAGGCGCAGGAGCTGGCGGCGACGGTGGACACGATGTACGGCGACTTCGCCAAGGAGGGGCCGACGCCAGAGGAGCTCACCGTGGCCAAGAAGCAGACGGCGACCCTTCTCGACGAGGTGTTCAAGACGCCGGACTTCTGGCGGAGTCGACTGGCCACGCTCGACTACCGCGGACTCACCCTCGACGACCTGCTGGACGCTCCTGCCCAGTACGAGCGGTTCACCGGCCAGGAGATCCAGGAGGCCTTTGTCCGCTACAACCGCCCCGAGACGCGCTTCCGCTTCATCATCACCCCGCGTCCATAGGACGCGCGCGCCGTTCGGTTGACTTCCCTCGCTCCGGGCCCTAGCATGCTCCGGGAGAGCGAGGGCTCCATGGCATACGACTACAAGCGCTTCTTCGGCGAGATCGACGTCCTGCGGGACATCACCACCATGCCCGGGGAGGCGAAGTGGCGCACCGCCGCGCCCCCGCGCGAGGGCGAGCGGCACCAGATCCTGCTCTATCTCGGCTGCAATGTCTTCCGCACCTCGCACATGATCCGCACCATCAGCGCGATCTTCGATGGCCTGGGGCTCGACTATCTTGCCGTGGGGGGGCCGACGTATTGCTGCGGCATCGTGCATCACCAGCACGGCGACACGGCCGCTTCGGGAGGCATGGCGGATAACACGCTCAAGCTCTTCGAGCGCTACCAGCCCGAAGAGGTCGTGATGTGGTGCCCGTCCTGCATCTACTTCTACGACGAGGTCAGGCACGCCAAGCTGCCGTACAAGGTGAGCCATGCCGCGGAGTTCCTCGTCTCGAAGCTGCCGGAGATCCAGATCACCCGGAAGCTGGACGCCACCGTCGCCCTCCACTACCACAATGTGAGCGAGGCGCGGCGACGCGAAGGGCTCGCGGGGCGCCAGCTCCTCGAGGCGGTGCCGGGGCTTCGCTATGTCGAGGTCGAGCCCGATCCGCGCTTCGGACGGAGCTGCGCGCCGGCCGCCCAGGAGCAGCTTGGTCTCGGCGTGTGGAACGACATGGCGCGCGACGAGGTCGATCGGGCCCGCGCGGCCGGAGCCGACACGCTCGCCACGATCTATCACGGCTGCCAGCGCTACATGTGCGTCTTCGAGGCCGAGCGTCCCATCACGATCGAGCACTACCTGACGGTGTTCGGCCGCGGCCTCGGTTTGGAGTTCGAGGACCGGTTCAAGAAATTCCGCCTCTGGCAGGACCCCGAGCGTGTTCTCGAGGAGACCACGCCCTGCCAGCGCGCAAACAACGTCGACGCCGCGCGGGCCCGCGCGGTGGTGATGGAGAACTTCGGCCCGCTCTCTTCGTCTCCCGATGTGGAGACCTCGCCTCCGTCGTAGCCGCGGCCGCTCTTGATGCCGGCCGCCGTCAACCGCGCGCGCGCCTCGAAGATCCATATCGGCGTCATCGGAGAAGGTGTGTGCTCCCCGCGCGCGGCGGCCCTTGCCCGGCGCGTGGGCGCGGCCATCGCGCGGGCCGGCGGGCGGCTAATTTCCGGTGGGCGCGGGGGCGTAATGGAAGCGGCATCGCGCGGGGCGGCCGAGGCCGGCGGCCTCGTGGTCGGCATCTTGCCCGGCTTCAGCCGTCGGGACGCCAACCGCTGGGTGACGGTGCCCATCGTCACGGGAATGGACCAGGCGCGCAACGTGATCCTGGTGCGCTCGTGCGATGCCCTGATCGCCGTCGGCGGCATGTACGGCACGCTCTCCGAGATTGCGTTGGCCCTCAAGCTGGGTAAGCCCGTCGTTGGCCTCGGCACATGGCGATTGCGCCAGCCCGAGGGCCGGCGCGTGCCGATCATCCGGGCGAAGACGCCGGAGGACGCGGTGGCGCGCG
>WNFT01003845.1_pt1 | contig 13643 bp, 19 predicted proteins | sample 5400191 | NCBI WGS metagenome assembly WNFT01 (sample SAMN13153359, study PRJNA577476) | soil metagenome | isolation source: 80 cm saprolite under Madrone tree | place: USA:California | collected 2016-06-14
ACAGCACACCGCCAATCAACACGCGCAGGTATTTGCCTACCATCGGCCCGCGCAGCACTGCCGGTGTGTCCTCACCGGTGAACATGCCCATTGACATTGTTTTGACGCCGTGTCGTTCCGCCGGGATCGCCCTGCCGTCTGGGGTCGCGGCCGGCGGTTGGCCGGTCGGCATGCCCAGCATGCCGGGGATACTGGGGCCTAGGACGTCGGCGTCCACGAGCCCGACGCGCCCCCCGAGTCGCTGCAGCACGAGTGCCAGATTGACGCTCACGGTCGACTTCCCGACGCCGCCCTTACCGCTGCTGATGGCGACGATATGGCGGATCCCGGGCAGTTTCTCGGGACTCACCTGGCACCTGCGACCGCGCCTTCAGACAACGGCCCACCTTCATTGGCGCAGGTGTCCCCGAGGGCGTAGAAGTTGCCATCAATGTTGAACAGCGCGAGCCGCGTGCCGTGGACTTTGACCCGTCGGGCCTGACCGGGCGAGAGTTCGTCTGCCTTGGCGACTTTCAAAGACTCAGCCATCGGTTCCTCCTCCAAATCCTAGGCCCACCATCAGTTCCCAATCATGCATTGCGCGCGAATCGGAAACGGCACATGTGGCCGCCTTGCGCCATGCATTCGTGAAGCTCGACGCGCCTGCCGGTAGTGGCGGACAGCAGCGCGAGATCGAAGTGGCAGATCTGCGGGTTCTTCATCGCGAGCTCGTGGAAGACGCAGTTGTTCGCCTCGATCGTCGCTGCCCCGCCCACCACCTCTTTCGCCAAATGCGCGTCATAGCCGAGCTCGTCCATCAGCGCCGCGAGCTGCTGCACTTTCTGCCGCGGGTTCTTCGTCTCCGAGAGGCGGCCGCGTAGCTGCGCCGCGACCGCCGAGGCGATGCACCCGAGCCGCGCGCGAAGGCCCGCCGTGCCGTGCTCCCGAGACATCGCGTTGATCAATAACTGCGCAAACCACGAGTAGTGGCGCGGGAATGCCTCCTTGCCCGCATCGGTGAGTAGGTAGAGCTGCTGCGGGCGTCCGCCCGAGGGGCGCGTCGCGCCGGGACCGACCAACCCGTCGCGCATCAACGCCGCGAGGTGCTGGCGCACTGCAGTGCGTGTAACCGCGAGGTTTCGCGACAGCTCATCCACGCTCAGCCCCGCCTTGTTCCTCAGAAGATGCCGCAGCAGGCGCTTCTGCCGGTCACGGAGCACTCCAACCATAAGGATCCTTCTCAGTCCGCCAGGGCTTTTGGCATATTAACCATTCTTTAGTGTTTTTGCACTCATCTAAGGGCCTCGGGCCGGAAAATACGAGCATCGTTCCGCCGACAATGACGATCCAGTGCCAGTGCGCGTTACGCTAGAACGGCCATAGATTGTTCTGCGACTTTCCGATACCTCTAATGTCAATCGTCGCCGTCAACAGTTCAAGGAAGCAGCCGTAGCAAGGGTCAGGCGGCAGCCCCAGCTTCCGCGCTCAAGGGAAAAGTGCCGCCGAGGCAGCCAGAATCGCCGCGACTGCGCCGGAATTTGTTCCCCTCACCGAGAACGGGCGACACAGTCATCACGGTCGCAAAAACCAACAAAACTCACTCCCGCCGCCTCGGGCAGCGGTCGAACGGCGGTCATCGACTGCGATGACTGACACGAACGTCACGGATCAGCAGTCACGCGGCGCGTTCGGCTCGCATGCACCTCACGCCGGACGAGCTCCAAGATCCACAGGAGCGATCCAACGCGTATCGCAGTCGCTAATGCGGGCGGTTGCGCGATTGCTGCGACGTCGAATTCGGCTCGCCACTCGTGCGGCGGCGGAACTTTAGAGTCGTAGACCTCATGTGATCCGTCGTCGTCGTGATCGAATTCCACGCATCGTGAGTGAGGTGGCTGATCCGTTCCCTTAGGTGATGAAAACCTGGCACCATTTTCATTTCGGTCTCCTCCACATGCAATGCGTTCCAGGCGGCCCTAGGGTCGACGCGCCGTCCTACGCCCCTCGAGCATGCGACGATGGGCGCAGAGCGGAGAACAAGCAACACTTTTGCTTGTTCCCACGGAACTCCTCCTACTTGCCTTCCTACAGAATCGCCGTGGCCGCGATCCACGGTTGCTACAATCAGGACACTGTGCATTTGCACTGCCTCCACCCGAAGTGCCCGGCGAATGCCCTTGCTCTGCTCGATGGCTACGCGTGATGGCTGATCTGGCTGCGCGGCGCGTTGGCCATTAACTTGAGAAACTCGCTGCCACTTACATGAACCAGTGCCTGGTGATCGCCCGCCTCGAAATAGACGTCTGGCGTATCGACCAGGCTCTGGTCGTTTTCCCTGCCAAAGCTGCCGGTAGCCGCAACATGGGCGCCGGTCACACGCGGCGGCGAATTAGCCGACTTTGCCTCGTCAGCGCCAGGGCATCCACACCCTTCATTGGGTGCCTGGGCGCCGAAACCCATCACCGTCAACCATCGAGGGCGGCAGCTCTTCGCCCGAGCCTGCAACCGCGACGGCGTCATCAATCCTGCGAATTCTCTCGAGCGTAGCCTTCGCGGGACGCAAGATGTAGCGATGCTTGGTGGTGTCGTAGCCCTTGAACGAGTAGACGATAGCGTTTCTCATTAGCGCGCCCCTGGATCCGGCGATCCTTTGTAACAGGCAACAACCCGCCGAAGCTCGGCTTCCGGGATTCACGGGCATGTTTCAACAACCTTTCCACTGGCATTGTACTCGGATGTTCTGGAATAGCCCGTGTCGGGAAACGGAACGAAATGGGGGTGCAATCTCTCGAGTCCGTACTTGGTCCGTGTGCGAGGCAGGTGCCCTTCAACCAAGGCCGCTGATTCCGTTGGAGATCATCCATTTCTTATGGCTTGCTATGCGGCGAGTTTCTCCTCGCGGCAGTGCCCGAGGTCGGGATACCAGCGCTGCAAGACTGCAGGCAAATCATCATTGAGCGCTTGGACTCGGACCCGCAAAGAAAGATGAGCTCCGCGCGGTGTCCATCGCATCTGCCGCATAAAATTACGCTCTCTGTCCCTTGAATCGGCGAAATCTGCCACCACTATGAAGGGTCCCAGGCGGAGAGTACTAACAACCTTCACTTCAGCAAGCCCGTAACCCAAGCATGAGGAGTCTTGTTTTATGAAGATTCGTCCCCTTCATGACCGCGTGATTGTGAAACGAGAAGAGGAAGAGCGTAAGTCCTCAGGCGGCATCGTGATCCCGGATACTGCGACTGAAAAGCCTATGTTCGGGAAGGTTGTTGCTGTTGGTAAGGGCAAGATTTTGGAAAACGGTGAAATTCGCCCACTGGACCTCAAGGTTGGCGACAAGATTCTTTTCGGTAAGTACAGCGGTACGGAAGTGAAGATGGATGGCGATGAGCTGGTAGTCATGCGTGAGGAAGACGTCATGGCCGTGGTCGAAGGCAAGTAACGCTTCAATCGACCGTCATCGTTAACAAATTCAACTAGAGGTATCAGCAAATGGCAGCAAAAGACGTACGCTTCAGCGACGACGCCCGGCAACGCATGTTCAAGGGCGTGAATATTCTGGCGAATGCCGTCAAAGTAACGCTGGGTCCCAAAGGCCGCAATGCAGTGCTCGACAAGAGCTATGGCGCCCCTACCGTCACCAAGGACGGTGTCTCGGTCGCCAAGGAGATCGAACTCAAAGACAAGTTCGAGAACATGGGCGCGCAAATGGTGAAGGAAGTGGCGTCGAATACTTCCGATGAAGCCGGTGACGGCACCACCACCGCCACCGTGCTCGCGCAAGCCATCATCCGCGAGGGCCTGAAATCGGTCGCTGCGGGTGCGAATCCGATGGATTTGAAGCGCGGCATCGACCAAGCGGTCATTGCGGCCACGGAAGAGCTCAAGAAGCTCTCCAAGCCCTGCAAAGATCCGAAAGCGATTGCGCAGGTCGGCACGATCTCCGCGAACGCCGACGAGAGCATTGGCAAGACGATTGCCGACGCGATGGCGAAGGTAGGCAAGGAAGGCGTGATCACGGTCGAAGAGGGTCAGGGCCTCGAAAACGAACTCGAAGTGGTCGAAGGCATGCAGTTCGATCGCGGGTATTTGTCGCCGTATTTCATCAGCAATCAGCAGAGCCAGAGCGCCGAGCTCGACAAGCCGTTGATCCTGTTGGTGGATAAGAAGATCGCCAACATTCGCGAACTGTTGCCGCTGCTCGAAACCATTGCCAAGGGCGGCCGCCAGTTGCTGATCGTCGCCGAAGACGTCGAGGGCGAGGCGCTTGCCACCCTCGTCGTCAACACCATTCGCGGCATCGTCAAGGTCGCCGCCGTCAAGGCGCCGGGCTTCGGCGATCGTCGCAAGGCCATGTTGCAGGACATCGCGGTCCTGACGGGCGGCAAGGTCATTTCCGATGAAGTCGGCTTGTCGCTCGAGAAGGCGTCGCTGAGCGATCTCGGCGAAGCGAAGAAGGTGCTGGTCGAGAAAGAGAACACCACGATCATCGACGGCGCCGGCAAGGCAGCGGACATCAAAGGCCGGGTCGACAGCATTCGCCAGCAGATCGAGGAAGCGACTTCCGATTACGACAAGGAGAAACTGCAGGAGCGCGTAGCCAAGCTCTCCGGCGGTGTAGCCTTGATCAAGGTCGGTGCTGCGACCGAAATCGAAATGAAGGAAAAGAAGGCCCGCGTCGAAGATGCTCTGCATGCAACTCGTGCGGCTGTCGAAGAAGGCGTGGTTCCGGGCGGCGGCGTGGCCTTTCTGCGCGCGCTCAAGGCCATCGAGAAGCTGGTCGGCGCCAACGCGGACCAGACGACGGGCATCAAGATCCTGGCCCGCTCGATCGAAGAGCCGCTGCGTCAGATCGTGAGTAACGCCGGTGAAGACGCCGCGGTCGTGCTGAACCGAGTCCGTGAGGGCAAGGGCACGTTCGGTTATAACGCTGCGACGAACGAATACGGCGATATGATCGAAATGGGCATCCTGGATCCGACGAAGGTCACGCGTCTGGCTCTGCAGAACGCCGCCTCGGTTGCGGGTCTATTGCTCACGACGGAAGTCATGATTGCCGAGTCACCGAAGGACGAAGAGCATGCACATGGCGCGCCGGGCGGCGGCATGGGCGGATTGGACATGTAACATCCGCCATTGCAGGCGAAACCTGCAAGTGCCGGTTACAGTCAAAGACAGCGGGCTTCGGCCCGCTCTCTGTTTGTGCGCTTAGGCGCGCCACCGTTGAAGGATCGAGGGGTGCTCAATCTGTGTCGTGATGATGTGTGCGGGTCGATCGCCCCGTGCAAAGAACGCCCCCTTGAGGGCGAAGTTGTTTGCTTCGCTGCCACCACTGGTGAAGACGACTTCCTCGGGGCTGCACGACAGGAGGCTTGCCACGCGTTTGCGGCTCGCTTCCACCATCCGCTTTGCCGGCGCCCCGGCCCAGTGCGGGCTCGATGGATTGCCGTAACCGTCATTCATTGCCGCGCGCATCGATTCCGCCACGCGCGGATCGATGGGCGTAGTTGCGTTGAAATCCAGATAGATCTGTCGCATCGGTCAGAAGACCATGACTTTGCCCACGGCGAGGGTTGTCGCAGCGAGTTGATGCATCATGCTGCGCCTGGCACCTTCTACGAGCTGGCCGTCCGTGAGTCCGCGGGCATCCATGCAATTTCCACTCAGCCTGGTGTAGTAAAGACCGTCAATACCCCGGTGTAGCCGTAGAGGTGATGTCTTGCGATCTCGCCACCGGCGAAAAAGCCGACCAGCGGCACGTCACCCAGGGAGTTCCGCACCACCTGCAACTCGGCATGCCGCGCGCCGAAATGCGGGCCGCCGCGTCCCGAGCAACTGACATATACCGCGCCCGCCATGTGCCGTGCCGCGCCGCTCTCCAGTTCGTCGCGGATTTCCGTCGCGATGCGCACCAGATCGAGCTGTGCGGCTTCCGCGTTGCGCGTGCAAAAAGCCAGACGCATGCCATGCTCGATCTGCTCGGCGATCGCCAGGACCTGGTGCTGCCGGTCCACGCCCACCAGGTGCCGCACGACGGTATCCGCGCCGAACTGTCCGGGCCGAGTCGGCACGTCCTCGGTTGCGGTGATCAAGCCCACCAGCGTGGTAGAGAGCGCCTGCGTCAACTCGTGATCCGAAAGGTCCCGGTCGAGCCCCAGATCTTGCAACATGCAATCGAGAGCGGGCTTGCCGTCCAGGCTGACTACGAAATTGCGCTCAGCTTTGGTTATATTGCGCGACGGTCCGATCGGCTGGCAGCCCTGGGTCACGCGCGAGATCAGGCCGACTTCCGGGCCGAAAGCCACACCGGACAATCCGCCGGTGAATACGCCATCTGCCATGTGTAGCGGACGGTTGCGCGCTGACGACAGCCCGCCGAACAGATAACCGGTGCCCGTGCGACTGCTCAGCTCGTGCAGCAACTCCTGCAAGTCGGGCGTGCCACCTTCGGCATGGACCAGCGCGGTATGGGCCATGAACCCGGACGATGCCGCAGGCAACGGCTGCAGGCCCGAGAACAGCCGGAACGATTCGCGCGGCAGCGGCGCGACCATCAGCACCAGAGCCGGCTCGTCGATGTATTCGACGCCGCTGGCGGCCACGCCCACACCGACCGTGCCGACCCAGGCCACGCCGGGCAAACGCAGCCGCAGCTCATCGAGGATCGCCTCGGCTGCCGGCGCGTAATAATCGCTCAGATAACACCAGCCCAGCGTGAATGGGGCGGATTCACCCTGCTGCGCGGCACGCGCCGCGATCTGGGTTTGAACTTGCCTCTGGCTCTGGGCCAGGGCCACACGCCAATCGGCGTGGGCGGCATGAGCCTGCACAAATGAAGCGAAAGACATATCGGTACCCGGTCCCGAAAAAGAAAGCAAAGTTGACACCACTGCTTCGGCACCGAGGCCCCGGCGCCATCCGTTGTCAGACTGCGGAGTCGGCTGCCTTCGCCGCCGGCGAGAACGAGTGACCGGGTGTAGCCCCGCGAACGCATCTGCGCCCCCATAAACAACTTCAGTTGAAATGGGGTGTCGGATTCCGACACTCTCTCACCGGATGCGCTTGGCATCGGGCATTTTTTTGGAACAACTGACGGGCGGACTGGTCCGCCCGTCAGCACCGAAGGACCTGCCGGCTCTAGGCTGCAGCGGCGAGCCTGTGGTAGGTCGAGTTGGCAACCTCGTAGGTCTCAACCTGAGGAGTCCCCTCGATCACCGTCGCCAGGATCTTCGCGACTTCTGCGTAGTATCCGCTGTTGTAAGCTTCCGCGCTCTCCTTCCGGTCCCACAGACTGATTCCGAACGCCTCCTTGCGGTCCGTGGCGACGAACGTGATCTCGTCTTGGAAGCCGTTCTGTTTTCGAAGCAGGGGAATCACATCCTTCTCCAGCTTTCGGGTGAACTCCGCAACGCCATCGGGCTTCAGATGCATACTAACTTTACGCGCGAACATAATAATCTCCTTACGGTTATGGTCCCGAGGGACATTCAGATAACCACATTCGGTTCACCAGATATCAAGCTACCTTAGCGCAATTAACTAAGGTAGGTTAATTTACTTTATTTGTCAAGCAAAACCTGCGATCATTTTCTGTACTTAATCAAGTATGGTTAATCCAGCGGAGACACCCTCGTGGACGTTTGTTTATTGATCCGACAGCGGCTCACAGAATTGGGGCTTGAGCAGAAAGATCTGGCGGCTGCCGCCGAAGTCACGGATTCCTACATGTCCCAGCTGCTGACTCGGAAGAAATTGCCCCCCGCGCCCGCCCGAACAGATATTTATGAAAAGATGGCAAAACTCTTAAAGCTCCCGAGCGATACGCTTGCGAAGCTGGCTGACCTCCAGCGCAGGGACGAATTGATCAGAACCCTGGGTGCCCCACCCACGCCCTTGAATCAAGAAGTTCGAGCATTGATTCTTCGCAAGTGCGCACCCGCCAACGAAAAACAAATACGCGCGATTTTTGAGAAGGAGCCCTTTGGCGCACTCGAACGCCTCGTTACACAAAAGCTTTTGGACGTGGTCAACAGAGTCGCCAAAGAAGAATTGGAGAGTGAAGACTGGCTTCACCGGGTGGCTCAACTCAGCGGCCGAAGCTATGCAAATATGCGAGTCATCATGCTCGAGTTTCTGGACACAGATGTCTTCAACGTATCGGTTGAACACTGCGTTTCCTTCCTGGATCCGCTGATTGAATTCTGGGATATCGACCTCGCGAGCTTTGATATGGAAATTGTGTTAGATCGGCGACTGGTCACAGAGCATTCTAAAAGACTCCGGTTTGTTGAAAGGGAGTCTGACGAACCTCTCGAGGATGAGCCGGGGCTCAAAGAATTCCTTCGTGACCCTTCACTGAGCGGCGATGCTGTGGAGAAAGAAATCGAGTTCCTAAAGAAGCTGAGGTTCAACGGAAAACACCCGACCGCGCTCTATTATTACCGGGAATTGCAAAACCTCAGAGACCCAATCCATTTTCGCGGACCTGCCCCAGGAAACGGGACCCGAGAGGGCTGAGTTGTTCTTGCTGCCACCGCGGGGATCCGCTCGCGTTCCTCGAGGTAGGCTGCCCAGCCGTGCTGCCGCGCGCCGGCCGTATGACGAACCGCTTCCAGCGCACCAGTCAGTGGCCTGCAGAGACGCTCGATGCCGCGAACCCCGTTGAGCACTGAAATAGATGGTCTCCATGATTCGCACGAATCCTCGCCGGTGAAGGTCAATCCCTCGCCTTTCTTCTTACGTTCAGCGGTACGGTGCGTCGGCGGCTTTGTCGGCCGCAATCATGGCTTCGTAGCGCTCGCCCACGGCGAGCAGCATGTCCTTGGTCATGATGTTTTCGCCGCGCGCTTCCATGTGGTACTCGTACAAGCGTGTTTCCACGATCGCATCGACGGGACAAGCCTCTTCGCAAAATCCGCAGTAGATGCACTTGAACAGATCAATATCGTAGCGTGTCGTGCGGCGCAGGCCATCGTTGCCGACATCGGACTCGATGGTGATCGCAAGCGCCGGGCACACCGCCTCGCACAGTTTGCAGGCGATGCAACGTTCCTCGCCGTTCGGGTAGCGGCGCAGCGCATGCAGACCGCGGAAGCGCGGGCTCTGCGGAGTCTTTTCTTCCGGGTAATTGATCGTCACCTTGGGCCTGAACATGTTCTTCAAGGTCACCCACATGCCCTGGAACAGCTCCCAGAGCAAAAAGGTTTTGAAGAAGCTGCGAATACTTTGCATCGGAGACCTCAAGACTTCCACGGGCCGACATGGCAATAGGCCATGATGCCCTCGGCGAACAACCAGACGAGCGTAACCGGAATCAGCGCTTTAAAGCGGGCGCCGTAGCGGGGGCAGACGATTTGCCCATCCTCGATGGCGTACAACTCCCCGCCGCTGCGTGCGAAGGCAATCATGCGATCTCCGGCAGCGACGGGAGTGGGCGGCGCCTTCGTGTATCTCGGATTCGGGTCCTGCATCGATCCAATCCATCGCCGTGCTCACATCATGCCGGTCCTCAGGAGCGCCTCTTCGGACATCATCGTCTGATTCCAAGGCGGGTCGAACAGGAGTTCCACATTCGCCTTCGTGACCGTCGGCACGATCTCGACTTTATCGCGCACGTCTTGCACGAGCACTTCGCCCATTCCGCAGCCCGGCGCGGTCAGCGTCATCTTGATTTCGACCGTCCGGGTCTCGTCCGCGTTCTTTTGCACGTCGCATTTGTACACAAGTCCCAGGTCGACGATATTGATGGGGATCTCTGGGTCATAGCAGGTTTTGAGCTGCTGCCACACCACGCTCTTGATGTCATCGTCGGACGCGCCGGGCGGCACCTCCGGGGGCTTCGCCATCTCTTTGTCGATGGAATCGGCGTCGCTGCCGGCGATGCGGAACAAGCTTCCATCGATGTAGACCGTGAAGCTGCCGCCCAAAGCCTGCGTGATATGGCCGACCGAACCGACTTTGAGATTGACCTCGACGCCGGCCGGAATGGCGACGGCCTTGACCGCGCGCCGTACGATGAAGGGCTCGTTTTCGCGAGAATACATGGTGCTTTCGTTCCGTGGTTACGGCTATTCGGTGCTGACGGCGCCGGGCGCCTGATCGGGTGATGCCTTGAGCGCGCCAACTCGGCACCGGGCAGCGCCGCAAGCAGGTCGTTTTGTCGCGCGTCGGTAACTGTGGCCACGCGCATCTCCAGCCCCCTCCGACCCCTATATTTTACCACCGTTACCAGATCGATTGGTTGTTGCAGGGCGGCGCATCTCCCTACACATATAAACGCACGCCTTCCCGACATATTTGGCTGTGACCCTGTCGATCCCGTTTGGCATTACTGCTTTGTGCGCTGCCCGACAGACGGATGCTGTCCGGAGTGCTGAGACTGCCGGTGCTGCGCTCACGCGCCTGCTGAGCTCGAGCTTCGAGAACCCAGAGAACCTTTCAGGCCTACGAGATCGGCGAACTCGGGCTCAAGGAGAGCCGGAATGTCGCGCCTACCCAGCAAGTGCCGATCGCGCGGGGCAAAGGACGGTCAACCCGACGCGTTGATAGTTCGCTGGCAGCTCATTCCTCAGCTCTTCTTTGAAGTCTTGGCAAAGAAGTCGGCGAGCACGGGTTGCACTTGTTTGCAATTGCACTTGGGACAACGTGGATGCGATTTCTCGTGCTCGGCGACGTACTCACTGCGCTCGAAAACTTTTCCGCATTTGCTGCAGCGATATTCGTAGGTAGGCATCGCAGATTTCTCCAAGCAGAACCCCGAGCGGGAGTGGCGCCACATAGACCCGTCACGCGCTCTTGACAGGGTATACTACGAATGCGTTCCTACAATGCAATTATAGCGCGAAGTTTGGCTGTCATCTCGCTGCGAATTCAGTTGCTTCGATGATGCAGTATCATGAGATTACGTGTTTGGGTTAGTGACCGCTCGTGCAGCCAAGCCAACAAATTGCGCGAAGGAAGATCGAATGTTTAGCCATGCGGAAGAAAAATTCCATTTCGCACTGCACGCACTTACCGGCGCAGCTCCGCAGCGGCAACGACTTGAGAATGCTTTCGCTCACCTTAGCTACCTGAAAGCCGAGGAACTTCCCGAGCTCCTGCGGCCCAAGTTGACCGAAATCCAGGAGGAGTTAGAGTACGTTTCTGGTATCGCCTGGCACGTCTCGGCAAGTGCGGCAATCGCAAAAATGAGTGATGAGCAGGTCAGTCAACTGGCGCGCCGGGTTCATGATCTGCACGATGCGTTGATGAACTTTAGCCGCCCATATCCGACATCGGCATCAGATATCAAATAGCTGGGCCCGCAGCTTCGCGATTCAAAACGCCATCCAAGAGTGCTGGCCACCTCGAAGCGATTCGGGGACTATCCAACGGATCTAAGGCCCGAGCCAGTTCCCGTTTTGAGAGATCTTCCGGCAAATCAATGACTGCTATGACCGATTTTGCGCGAATCTTCCCACGGGGCCATGAAGGCCGCAGGCAACGGTATGGCGGCGGTGTCCTATTCCATCAGCCGGCTGGCCCGCAGTACACGCGACATGCTGGAACTGGCCTCCCCGTCAGCCGGGGGACCGGCTGACAGAAAGGACATCACTACGGTTAACTTCAAGTATCTGCTGTCACTTGGATGCGCCGTGGCTGCGCCTTTGGTGGCTTCGGGATCACGATCTGAAGCACGCCGTTTTTTCCCGCGGCGCGGACCTCGGTCGAATCAATGGTATCAGGCAAAGAGAAACGGCGATGGAATCGTCCATTGGGACGCTCAATGCGCACACCTTGCACGTCCTTTTCGGAAACATCTTTTTCCCTCTGACCCGTGATCGACAAGATTCCCTGTTCCAACGTGATTTCCACAGCATTTGCATTCACGCCCGGGATATCGACTTTCAAAACGAAGCGGTCCGCGTATTCTTCGACATCCGCTGGCGGAATCCAGTCCGCGGTGGCCGCAGAACTCGCATTACTATCAGCGGAGCCCTCTTCGAAATACTGGTTGATTTGACGTTGCAACTGATTGAGTACTGTCCACGGTTCGTAGCGCGAAACATTCATGGTTGTTTACCTCTCAATTGTCGTGCGCCCGCCGCGATTGGCGAATCACAGCGCATATGTATGAGGGTAGGCCGCCAATTTTTCAAGTCCACACTGGGACCCGTTAGTGGAGAGTAACCGGATCCTGGGGGTGAGCACCGCACAATGGCGTCAGGTCGATCTTCAGACACAATTACAAACGACGCGATTGGACGCGGAAGGAGCAGATCGCCGCTGTTTCGGCATTGAGCAATCAATCTTCGCCGCACCGCTCACCCCCAGGATCCGGTTACTCTCTGTGAGTGGGCCTCGCCTTGATTTGCGCGCCAAGAGTGCCGGTAGGAAATACCGAGAATTGTAGAGTGCGCCGTTATTACCTGTGGATTTTGCGCAAGTTCCTGTTCGCAGGGAAAGTATGGTTATTTCCGCAGAAATTGGGCGCGGTTGTCTCACGCAAATCAAGCCTACCCCCCTCTTTACAAGATTGCGTTACGGACATTTCTACGTCCCGACAGCATTGCGTCCGCGCCTCAAGAGCTCTTCGTTGCTGATGGTTTTTTAGATATCCGAGCCTGGAGGCGCCGGCAGGGTGAGGGTTTCTGCCGGCGCCCAGGAACTCACTTTATCGAGAGGCTCTTGGCCGCTTTCTTGATCAGATCGGCTACGGCTTGCGGCTGCGACACGTAGATTGCATGACTGCCCTTCGCCTCCGCGACAGTCGAGCCTGCACGCTTTGACATGGCGCGCTGCGCGAGAGGCGGAATCATCCGATCGTCCGTCGCAACCAGGTACCAGCTCGGCTTCTTAGCCCAGGCGGGCTCGGTGACCGCGCCCTGAAGAGCAGCAACGCCCCAGGGGACTTGTGAATTCGCCATGAAGTCGGCCTGCTCCGCAGGCACATCGGCCGCAAAGCTCGCGGCAAATTGGGCTTTATCGAGCGCCAAGAAGCCATCGGTCGGCGGAAGGATTGGCGGCACCGGTGCGCCCGGCGGCGGATCCTTGATCAGAGAGGCGACCGACTCACCCCGGTCGGGGGCAAAGGCGGTGATATAGACCAGGCCTTCGACGCTCGGGTCGTTGCCCGCTTCGGTAATGACCACCCCGCCGTAAGAATGTCCCACGAGAATGACGGGGCCCACATCATCCGCCAGCGAGGTGGTCGGATTCTGCACGATGCTGACGCGATAGCCGTCCTTCTTGAGGTTCTGGTAGACCCCTTCCCAGCCCGAACCATCGACGAATCCGCCGTGAACCAGAACAATCGCTCCCCGAGTGGTATTTGCATTCGTAGCCATGTCGATTTCCTTAAGTTATTTGAGGTCTCGTTCGGAGCCGACGTCATCCGTCTAAAGCTCATGGATACGTTGTACGCCCACTTGCTATGCACTTTAAGTTCAGAGTCATCAACAAATAGTGATAAAATATCACTAATGGAAGTCAGTACGCGGCAACTGCGCGCCTTCCGCCTCGCGGCGCAACATCACAATTTCGCGCGCGCGCCATGCCGGATATCCGTCGTGAGTCCTTCTTCCGCTTCTCGTTGATGATTGCTCGAGCTGCCAAGGATGGGACTCAGGCTCGCAGAACCACAACCTGGTCGGCGCTTGATGGCGAGACACTGATCGCGCTCTCGCCGG
>WNFT01003479.1_pt1 | contig 13640 bp, 10 predicted proteins | sample 5400191 | NCBI WGS metagenome assembly WNFT01 (sample SAMN13153359, study PRJNA577476) | soil metagenome | isolation source: 80 cm saprolite under Madrone tree | place: USA:California | collected 2016-06-14
GATCCTCGACGATCGCGCGTAACACCACATCAAGCTTTCCCGATGCCTCGCCGGCGCGGACCATGGCAATATGGGTCGGCTCGATGATGGTCGGATGGCGTTCCAACGCATCGGCAAAGCTGTCGCCGGCCGCGATCGAGGAGCGTATGGCCCCGGCAAACCAAGCCAAAGCCTTGCCGGCGTCCTCGCCCAGCGTTTGCAGCGCCACTTCGAGCGTCAGGCCGGCGCCGACGAGAAGGGCCAACTGCCGCAGAAAGATGGTCACTTCGCGAGGTCGTGGCGTCTTGCCGGAAGGCGCGCGGCTGCGCGACAGCATGCCGGTCGCGGCGACCTCGATCGTCAGATGGCCTAAGTATTCGATGCGCCGGATGACCTCCTCGCGCGACGGCGCCTCGACCTCGCCGGCCACGACCTCTCCCGCGGGCGTGACGGCGCGATAGCGAAAATGCGGCATCTGTTTCGCCTAGAGGCTTGCGGTGACGCGAAACACTTCGTCGATGGTCGTCAATCCGGACCGGCACTTTGCAATGCCGTCTTCGATCATTGTGCTCATCCCCTCGCGGCGCGCGATCGCTTCGAGGTCGGCAGCTTCGGTCTTCGGTCCGATTGCCTTTCTGACCTGCGGCGTCACCTCCATCACCTCGAACAGGCCTTGGCGGCCGCGGAAGCCGCTGAAGCCGCACCACTCGCAGCCTCCGGGACCGTGAACGACCTCGCCCGCCTTGAATCCGAGGGCCAAAAAGCGTTGGTCGCGCCCAAGATCGGTGGCGGAAAGACGATAAGGGGCTTTGCAATGCTCGCACAGCACGCGAACCAAGCGCTGACCAACGACGATGCGGATGCTGGAGGCGATGAGAAAGCTTTCGACGCCGAGGTCGATGAGGCGCGGAATTGCTCCCGCGGCCGTATTGGTGTGCAGCGTGGTCAGGACCAGATGGCCCGTCAGTGCCGCATGCACGCCGATATGCGCCGTCTCCCCATCGCGCATTTCACCTACCATGATCACATCGGGATCATGGCGCAAGAATGAGCGCAGCGCCGCGGCGAAAGTCAGGCCGATCGCAGGATGGATCTGTGTCTGATTGATGCCGGAAATATGGTACTCGATCGGATCCTCGATGGTCAGGATCTTGCGCTTGGGCTCGTTGATCACGGCAAGCGACGCCGCAAGCGTCGTGGTTTTGCCGGACCCGGTCGGCCCGGTGACGATGATCATTCCGAACGGCGCCTGCAGCGCACTACGTAGAATCCCGTCGTCGCGCGGCGCGAGGCCGATCTGGTCCAATGCAACGAAGCTCGAGCCTCTTCGCAACAGCCGGACGACGGCGCTCTCCCCATGCATCGTCGGCGTGGTGGCGATTCGCAGGTCGATTTCGGCGCCGCCGACGACGATGTGCGCACGCCCATCCTGGGGAAGGCGCCGCTCGGTGATGTTCAGGCCCGCCATGATCTTGAGGCGCGACAGGATCGCTTTCGCCATGCTCACGGGCGGCGCCGGCACAGCCTTGAGAAGGCCGTCAATGCGCAGACGTGTCTGAAGGACGTTGCTGAGGGGCTCGATATGCAGGTCGGTGGCGCGTTGTTCGACGGCGAGCCTGAGCAACTCATCCAATGCGCGTACGACCGGAGCGCCGCGGGCGAGGTCGCGCAAGTCGTCAAGGTCGTCTTCGGCAGTTGCGGTTTCTGCCGGCGCGATAGTGTTCTGCCGCTCGGTCTCCAGGATCGTCGCCAACGCTGCGTCGATGTCGTCTGCCGTCGCCACGACGATCGCCACCGATTGCCGCAACGCAACCTCCGCGGCGCGGATCGTTTCATCCTCGACCGGCCGCGCGATCGCCAGCGTCAGCGCCCCGGACGGATGCTCATAGGGAAAGAGGTGCTCCTCCTTGAGAAAGCGCGGCGAGAGTTGCGCGCCAGCGAAGCGGCTGGCCACCAGGTCCCTTCGCTGTACGCGATCGCAACGATAGAAAGCGGCAAGTTCGTCGGCAAATCCCGACGGGGTGAGTTTCGTCAAACCCACCCAATCGACGTCGCCAAGCGCATCGCGACGGCGCTCCCTCATTCCGGCGTCAACGGCATGAGGATCGCGCAGCACGCCCTTGCGGGCGAGATGGGCCATGAAGTCGCTTTGCAGCATCCGCAGGAGCCGGTCGGAACTGAAAGATTGCTAGAGGACTTTACGTCGCTTTCAAGGCGAAAACGTCGCGCAACAACAGCTTCACCAGAAACATCCGCCGCTGCCTACGTTCGCTGCGGCATCCTCTGTGTGATGGAATTGACTGTCGGACTCGCAGCTCTCGCGTCGCTCGGGCACGGTTCAGAAATCGGGTTGTCCGCAGTCGGGACGTCTGAGTCCTTGTTGTTAAGGTATTCATGCCGGTTTTCGGCGCATCCTGGCCGCTCCAGGTGGGCGCGGCACGCGAAAGGCGCGCCTTTGCCCACCATGCAGGGAACTCTAAAAGGTCAGGGCTCCAATCGGCTTTGACCGATATCGACGACCGCGACATTGATCGTCTCGTTGCGGTTATTGCGCACAATCCCAAGCTTTACATCACGGCCAACTCCGACCTCGTCCAATTCGTTGGTCAAATCGGAAAGGCGGTGCACCGGCTTATCGTTCACCGATACGATGACGTCACCCAACGTGCCGGTGCGCATGTCGACGCCGCGCAAGCCGGCGCGCGCGGCCGGGGAGTTCGGAAGCGTACGCAGGATCGGGATGCCGTCAACGCCGAGACGCGTCGCGTCCTGTTCGCTCGCGGCGACGATGCCGAGCCCGGGTGTCGGCACATGGCCATCGCGGATGAGCTGAGGTATGACCCGGTTGACGACGTCGACCGGAATAGCGAATCCGATGCCGGCGTTCGATCCGGACGGAGATATGATGGCGGTATTGACGCCAACGACCCGCCCGCTCGAATCGAGCAGTGGGCCGCCGGAATTGCCGGGATTCACCGCTGCGTCGGTCTGGATCACATTGGAAATCTGGTGCCCTGAACTGGTCGGCAAGCGGCGATGCAGGGCGCTGATCACGCCGAAGGTGAGCGATTGGTCTAACCCGAACGGATTGCCGATCGCGAAAGCAAATTGGCCGACTTTGAGGTCAGCGGAGCTGCCAACAGCGACCGGCTTCGGAACCGCCTGCGAATTGCGCAGACGGATAACGGCAAGATCATAGTTTGGTGCCGTGCCGACGATATCCGCCGCGACGGCCTCGCCGCTGGCAAGCCTGACCACCACGTCCGTCGTGCTGTTGACCACATGGTTGTTGGTGACGATATTGCCGGCGCCGTCCCAGACAAATCCGGTTCCGGATTGCACGCCTGCACTGTCCTCATCAAAGACATTTCTGCCGCTCTGCCGCCCCACGACCTGCACGACCGACGGCGAAACTCGCTCGAACAACGCCGTAACGGACTGCTCGGCATCGGAGAGGTCACCGCGCGGCGTGACCGCGCGCGGCGCGGTCTCGGACAATAGCAGGCGGGTGACATAGGGTTGGGCCACCGAAGCGCCCAGCAGCGCCAGGGCGGCGACGATGGCAATGCGATAGAACCGGCCGTTGCCCATTGGTCATCTCCCGGGATCGATTCAAGCAATTCGTCCTCTGACATAATTCTTCCGCTGACATTTGGTTGTTGAGACAGCAATCGACCAGATACTTTTCCGCGCCCATGAGGGATACGGCCGACACCTAGGGCTCGGCAGGCCTCGGCGCGGCGCCCTCTGCCTTGGGAGTGGGAGGCGCAGGGCCGATCGCGTTCAATCGCAACCGGCGTCGTCGCCGGGCTTGTCCCGGCCATCGCCCCCGTCCCTACCCTCCCCCGCGTGCGGGGGGAGGGTAGGGAGGGGCGCAGGAACAATCTGGGTGGCCGGGACAAGTGCAGCCACGACCCGTGAGAGATGGCAGGTGTGTCAACCCGACCGGAGGCCGCTCCAAGAATGCCGATACGCTTGCCGGATCACGCCGCGTAAACCGTGTTGCCGCCGGTCACGGTGCGCACGATTTCAATGTCCTTGATCTTCTCTTGGTCTATGGTGTGAGGATCGTCCGCAAGAACAACGAAGTCCGCGAGTTTGCCGGGCGTAATCGACCCCTTGATGGCTTCCTCGCGCGAGGCGTAAGCCCCGTTGATCGTGTTGACCCGCAACGCCTCCTCGACGCTGATCCGCTGGTTGACGCCCCAGGTCTCCCCATTCCACCCCTTGCGTGTGACCATTCCCTGAATGCCCATCAGCGGGGCAAACGGCCCCGGGCTGAAGTCCGAGCCCGCGGCCGCCGGAATGCCGGTCACGGCGAACGAGTGATAGGCCATCATCCGCTGCATGAGATCTTCGCCGTAGAAATGGAACTTGTCCGAATTGTAGTACGCATAGGATGTGAACGGAGCCGGGACTGCACCGGCGGCCTTTATGCGCCGCAGCAAGCCGTCGTTGATCAGCGTGCAATGGGTGATCTTGGGGCGCGGGTCGGCGCGCGGGAAAAGCCGCTGCGCCCGCTCGAGCGCCGTGAGAACCATGTCGATGGTGACATCCCCGTTGGCATGACAGTTGACCTGGATGCCGGCGCGGTGCACCCGCTCGACCCAGGCGTTGAGGTCGTCCTGCGTCGTGGTGACGTTGCCTTGGTACGGCGGCTCGACGCCCGGGTACGGTTCGCTGAGCGCCATGGTGCGCTCCGAGAACGAGCCGTCGCAGGTATGCTCCGAAGTCGCGCCAAACCGGATCCATTCGTCACCGAAGCCGGTTGCGATGCCCTTGCCGATCATCGCCTCCAGCATGTCGTCCTGGGCCTCGTAGCTCACGCGGTGCAAGAGGTCGCCGCGCGAACGCACCTCTTGCAGAGCGAACAGGTCGCCGCCCTCGTGGTGCACGCTTGTCAGCCCGTAGCGGACGAACTGCTTTGAAATAAAGGTCAGGGCATCGCGATTGCGGCGCAGCATCTCCTCGGCCGTGAAGCGCGTCCGCATGCCGACATTGTTGAAGACATTCCGCGCCCGGTCGGTCACCCGGCCATTGAGTTCGCCGTGGACGTCACGGTCGAAGGTCCCGGCCGGCGAGCTGGGCGTATTCCTGGTGACGCCCGCCAGCTCGAACGCTTTGCTGTTGTAATAGGAGGTGTGGCCACCGCGGTGACGGACTGCGACCGGGTGGTCTTTCGAGACCTGGTCGAGGTCGTGCACGTTGAGCGCGCGCTTGTCCTGCACTTTGGTGTCGTCGAAGAAATAGCCCTCCACCCAAGATCCGGGGGGCGTTTCCCGGGCCCGCGCGCGGAGCTTGTCGATGATGCTGGCGATGGTGACGAACTCGACCTTATAAGGGTTGCCGACCAGGACCTCGTAGAGCAATATCGCGCCAGGCGCATGATTATGCGCGTCGATGAACCCCGGCACGATCGTCATTTGCTTGGCATCGAATGTCTCCGTCCGCTTGCCGATCAACGACTTGATGTCTTCGGTGTCGCCCACGGCAACGAACCGGCCGGCCTTGACGGCGAATGCCTGCACCCGCGGCTTGAGCGGGTCGACCGTGTAGATCGCGCCATTGAAGACAACAAGATCGGGCTCCGATGCGGCGTCGAGTGCCGCCGCGGCCGCGCGACCTGGCCAACTACATGGCCACCCGGCACCGATGAACCCGGCGACACCCGCACTGGATAGGCCCACGAACTCTCTACGGCTGTAACGGTGCTTCGTCATGGCTGATCAGTCCTGCACTTTTCCCTCCCCAGCATAGCCCATCCATGGGAGGTTCAATAACCCTTAAGGCCAGTCTTGAGTCGGACTGTCAGAGCGAGCACTGAGCCCTTTCCCGCGGTTCGTCGTGTATTGTAGCCTTGCATCAACTGCTCGGAGAGCGCCCGTCATGAAAATTCCACGTCAAAGCCTATTGCCGAGTCAGCGTGGGACCAATTTGACACGCCGCGGTTTGATGCGGCGCGGATTGGGCTTCGCTGCCGCGGCTGCGTTCGCGCGTGATGCGGGAGCAGCAGGGGAAGCGGTCGGCCCGGTGATGCAAAGGCTCAGCGCCTATATGAGCGAAGCCAAGAGCCGCGCGATTCCGGATGCGGTCGTGCAAGAAACAAAATACCACATCCTCGACACTCTGGCCGCCATGATCTCGGGATCCCAGTTACCGCCCGGGCGTCAGGCATTGCGGTTCGCGCGCGCCTATGGCGGCGACAAAGTTGCGACGATTGTTGCCTCCGATACGCTCGGCGGACCGCTCGAAGCCGCTATCGTGAACGGGGCGTTGGCGCAATCCGACGAGACCGATGACAACTACAGTGCCGGGGGCGCCCACCCGGGCTGCGCCGTCGTGCCGGCCGCACTTGCCCTCGCCGAGACATTCGGCGTCGACGGGACGCACTTCTTGCGTGCTGTGACGCTCGGGTACGATATCGGAATGCGGGCGATGAAGACGGTGCTGGGCCGCACCGTACTCAAGGACACCCACAATGTGGTCGGGACCTTCGGCGCCTCGGCTGCCGGCGGGTGCGTGGCTGGTCTGAACGCCGAGCAAATGCGCTGGCTGCTCGACTATGCGGCGCAACAGGCGGGGGCTGGTTTCGGCGTCTGGCAGCGCGATCCCGAGCACATGGAGAAGGCCTTCATGTTTGGCTCCATGGGAGCCCGCAACGGAGTGACCGCGGCGCTGCTGATTCAATCGGGCTGGACCGGGGTGAGCGACGTCTTTTCCGGCCCGGAAAACTTCTTCTACGCCTACGCCCCGCAAGCCGATCCAGCGGGTTTGGTCGATCAACTCGGCGAACGCTATGAGGTGACGCAAACCATCATCAAGAAATGGAGCACCGGCGGACCGATCCAGTCGCCGCTCGATGCCTTGGTCAACCTTCGCCAGCAACACCCGTTCGAAGCCGACCAGGTGAAGCAGGTGAGGGTAAGTCTCTCCACCAGCGCGGCTCCCAAGGTCGACAACGTCCAGAGTCCCGATCTTTGCCTGCAGTACCTGGTGGCCGTCATGCTGCTCGATCGGACCGTCTCATTCCAGGCAGCGCACGACAAAGCTCGCATGCAGGATCCGGCGATCCTGCGCGAGCGCGCCAAGGTGGAGGTGACCGCCGAGGAGGAACTGGAGCGCTTGTTGCCGAAGCGCGTTGCAATCGTCCAGGTCACGCTGGCCGACGGAACCCGACTACAGGAACATAACGACACCGTGCGCGGCACTCCGGAGAACCCCATGAGCCAGGAAGAGGTTGTGGCAAAAGCCCGCGATTTGGTGACGCCGGTGCTTGGCGCCGACACGTGCACGAAACTCATCGAGAAAATATTCGGCCTCGATCGCGTGAGGGATGTTCGAGAGCTTCGGCCTTTGCTGCAGCCTTAATCTGAACGCAGGCGCGCCGTGGAACGAGAGCCAAATATCGGGAATGCATTGAATACTTCCGGGAAACTCGCGCACGGACGATAGGCCTAATTCGGGAAAAGATTGATCATTTTCGGGATTCGTGTCCGATCTGCGGCTGTTGCCGTTGACGATACCATCGCTCTCAAGAAAATGCCCGCATAGATGAGCATCGCCGATGAGAGCGGTGGAACGGGGGGAACGCGTGAACAGAGTCATCGACTGACCTCGTTTTGCGCCTCGCCCAACTTTCCATCACAACTCATCGTGCGCTGAGTGACGGGGCATACGTCGAGCCAAAACTGATTGGTCAAACACGGCCGGGCAATCGCACGCCCGGCCCGGCCGGATATTCGTACGAGCGGCCGCAATAAAACTTGGGAGGACTTGATGAGCTTCACGAAGCTAATAGGCCGGTTGACGCTAATGCTATTCGCGTCAATGGCGGCGAGCACCGCTACCCGTCCGGCACTCGCCGCATTGCCGCCTTGTGCAGTTCTGGCGAGCGACCCGGCGAACGGACTCGGCGGTGCACCTGGAATCAAATCGGCCACCAGCGCCATCGTCCCGGCGAGTGGCAGCAACGCCGCCTATTGCCTGGTCCATTTGCTTTACGGGACCAATCCCCAGCAAAACATCAACATTCTGGTCGCACTGCCGCTCAGCGTGGCGGACGGCGGTCACGGCGGCCGGCAAGGCGCATGGAACGGCCGCACGCAGGGCTTAGGCGGCGGAGGGTGCGCCGGAATCGCGACCGTGAACGCGGCGATGTTGTTGGCCGTGAACAACGGTTACGTTGCCTCCGGGACCGACCTCGGTCACAGCGGCGGCAACTGCGAGCCGGGGGTCAATGCCGACGGGACATACAATTTCCAGTTCATCGAGGACTTCATCCGCAACGCCATCAAGAAGCAGGTGCTCTATTCGAAGTCCATTGCGGCAGCGTACTATGGCACTTCGGCGGCCTACAATTACTGGAACGGCTGTTCGACCGGCGGGCGCCAGGGCTACTTATTGGCGCAAGAATTGGGCGACGAGTTGGATGGCATTCTCGCCAACGCGCCAGCAATCTACTGGACGCGGTTCCAGACGGCGCAGATGTGGGGCCAGATCGCCATGAAACAGCTGGTCGGGGCCGCGATTGCGCCGGCTAAACTCGCGCAGGTGGCGGCCTCGGCCGTCAAGGCGTGCGACGCCGCCGACGGCGTGACCGACGGCATCATTGACGACCCCCGCACTTGCACGTTCCGGGCCGCGTCGAACATCTGCGGCGCTCCCAACGCGCCGGCACAGAATTGCTTGACCGCCACCGAGGCGCAAGCCGTCGACAAGATCTGGGACGGGCCGCGCAACCGGCGCGAAAACAAGATCTGGTTCGGTCTCGACCGCGGCACCGACTTCAGTATCCTCGACGGAACAACGCCGTTCGCCCTCGGCGTCACCCAATTCCATTGGGATGAGCATAATCAGAACTTCGACTGGACGACTGTGCCGCCCGACCAATACCCGCAGGTGGCGCAGGATGGGTCCCGAAACATCGCCGACGTCACTGACACCTTCAAGGCGCTCGATCGATTCAAGGCACACGGCGGCAAGCTGCTTACCTTCGTCGGCGGCAATGATCAGTTCATCTATCCGCGCGGCGTCATCAACTACTATCGGCAGATGGCGTCGCGCTACGGCCGCCACGGCGAGCCCGACTTCGATAATCTGCAACGCTTCTATCGCCTGTTCCGCGCACCCGGCGTCGGCCACTGCGGCGGCGGCGCGGGTCCCTCCCCGGTCAATCCGTTTGCCGCCCTGGTGGACTGGGTCGAGCACAACGCGCCGCCGCAGTCGCTGCTGGCGAGCGGTGGCTCCGCTGCGCCGGCGAGCGGCCGCACCCGTCCGCTCTGTCCCTATCCGCAAACTGCGATCTACAACGGCTCGGGCAGCATCGACCTTGCCTCAAGCTTCCATTGCGGCGGCAACCTCGAGACCCGGGCCGTCGTCTGCAATGATGTGCTCACGCGCTACAAGCATGAAGTGCATGGCCGCCTGGACTTTGCCGGCAGCGGTCTCGAACCGCGGGATTGCCACGTCGCCGATCGGGGCGACGATGACGATGACGAAACGCATCACGACGAAGGCGCCCGGAAAGACCAGAACTAGCCAGACCGCGCGATGACTTGCGGGCCAAGAGGCGCCGGCTCAACCGGCGCCTCTTCCGCCATGACGACTGCTCTTCAATCGAGAGCCTCAGAAATCGGGCACGACCGCCTGCGGAATGGGCATGGCGGGCTGGCCCGCAAAAAAGGAGTTCGGATTTTCGGCGCAGATCGCCTCCGTCAGCGGCCCTTCCGCCGGGGTCGCCAACACCGCAAGGCGCTCGACGGGAACCTTGGCCACGGCCGCCTCAAAGAGCCGGTAGCGCTGTATGGCGTCCCAGGGCATCGTGAAGGCGCCCGGATCCTCGACATGAACGTTCACCTCCAGCGTCTTACCGCCGTCGATCAGGTGGAAGCGCTCGATCACGTGAAGCTCCTTGGTGTGCGGCGTCCCGAATCCGTCTATGAATGTCCTGTCATCGAGTCCGATCGTGTCGACGACGAGCGTATCGCCTTCGTAGTGGCCGATGGATTCGCCATACCAGGATGTCTTGACGTTGGCAGAATGCTTGTCTGCCAGATAGATTCGGCGAACGTCATTGAAGCTTGTCAATATCATCACCACTTCCCTCGGCCCCTGAACGAAATAGAGCGGCCGCGTCATCGGCGAGAGCAGGAATTGGGTCACGCCAATCGGCCAGCAACTCGCGTGCGGCGAGAAATCGGGCTTTCCGGCGAGGATAAGCGCGTTGCGCTTGCGGATCTTCTCTGCCGCCCAGGGCTTAAGGATGGGATTGTCGGGATCGCCCATGGCAAAGGTCGGCTGCCGTCCGGTGACACGGAAGTCGTCGTTGAAAACGTGCGGATGCGCCGGGTCCTGCCGCACCGGTCCGGCGCCGCTCCGCGGCGGGATGAACACGCGGGAATAGGCGAACCATCCGACGCTTGGATTGGGCGCAAAATCGGGCGGCGATGCGCCCTCGGCTATCGCCGAAAAGCCCAAGCTACCGGCCAAGGAAACCGCGCCGGCGAGAACGCCTGTCGTGAAATTGCCTGCATATCTCGACATCTCCTCCTCCTCTGCGACACAGCTAGCCAATATAAAGATAATTTACGCCGGGTTTTGGATGGGCCTTGACGCCCGCCCCTACCCTCCCGCGCGTGGGCGTGGGTAGGGGGCCGGACGCGCCGAACCCGCGCGGGTTGACAAGGCATCGCAATCCGCCCGCTGCCGCGCCCAAGGGCCGCATGACGAGGTCATGAGCCGACGACGCCAATATGATCTGCGCTCGGCTCATTGACGCAGCCGGGTAATTCGGTAACTTCATCGGGACCGGTCATTGCGCGGAACAATCCAACCACAGTCGCGACGGTACCCATTGCCAAGCCTCTGCAGCGCGCCGACATAGAGAATTAGAGAGCGAGTTCCGGCGTAGGAGGCGGAATGGTATCGAGTTCTGAGCACAATGAGGCTGCGGATCTTTCCCCTGCAAACGACGAGATCGATCTGAAGGGCCGCCGGGTTCTCGTGGTCGAGGACGATCCGATGGTTGCGATGCTTTTAGTGGACATGCTCGACACAATTGGATGCGAAATCGTCGCCGTTGCGTCACGCCTGGAGGATGCGCTGGAGAAGGCTCAATGCTTGTCATTCGACCTCGCGATACTGGACATCAACCTGGAGGGCGCGAACACGTTTCATGTGGCAGAGCTCCTGTCGACGCGTGGCATCGGGTTTGTTTTTGCGACCGGCTACGGCAAGGCTCATCTTCCTGCTGATTTGGCCAACGCGCCTCTGTTGCAGAAGCCATTTCTTGAACGCGACGTGGCGCGGGCGCTACGTCGCGCTGTCCAGTCAACGTCGTAGCTCGGTTCAAACCTGTTCGCTTGCCCCCCTTGAGGCAGTTGCAGTTGAAGCAAGGCAGAAAGATCCGTGCGCTAACACAACCGATCGTCTCCAACAAACTCTGAAGGCGTCATGTTCTGCTCGTGGCGCCGCCGGGCCGACCGGCCGCGAAAATCTTGGCCCGAGCGGAAGCTGAGGCACTTGCGCGCCTGGCTCCATCCAAGGGGAAGCCACGGGTGGAGCAGGGGAGGAAGATCAGGCCGTTACCGCAACGGATCGTCTTGCAGCAGAAAACCACCCTTGACGTAGTCGATGGTTTTTGGATCGGGACCTCGTCCCTGCGCAAAGGCGAGTTCTTCAACGCGCGCTCCGCGCAACAGCCCCGGCAGGCCATAGTTTCCTTCCACGCAGCGCGGCTCGTAATAGAGTCTATTGTCCTGGTCGCTCTGCTTGGTGAACTCCTCCTTGACGGTCCAGGCCTTGGTCCACACCGTCGGATCTTCGATTTTAACCTCGTATGCGAGGGTGGTCGGGGAGGTCCGCGTCCAGCGCTCGACCAGGTGCAGGTTCTCGCGCGAGCCCTGGAAGTCAGTCTTCGGACTGAAGTTCGTCACGTCGATGACGAGCGTATTGCCCTCCCAGTGGCCCCGCGAGTCGCCATACCACTGGCGGATGCTGGCCGGCGCGTGCGCCTTCCCGTCCATGACAATGTTGCGCTGCCACCCTTGCCCCTGGCCCACGTCGTAGAACATCGTGATCCCGCCAGGTGTCTGGACGATCCGCCGGTAGCTGCCGGTCCGGCTGCCAAACTCGGGAAGCCCTCCCGTCAAGCAGCGGTTCGCCAGATTGCCGTCCTCTGGATCATCATTGCGATTGAACGCTATCGTGTTGTAGCGGGGAGGCTGTTCCGCGAACCGCGGCGACGGCGTCGGATCGTACTTCCCGCCGGTGCAGGCCGGCGACTTGTCCCTGCAGGTATCGGTCGCCTGCAACAGGGCGAGACGAAATTCCCGCTCGGCGGCAGCAATCTGGCGCGCCTCCGGCGTCAGCGGCGGTGTCATGCCATTGGGCGGATCGACAATCAGCGACGTGCGCGCGCCGGTGCGCTTGAAGGAGACGAACTGCGAATTGTAGGCGCCGGCGACATCGCGCGCCGTCCCGCGCCGCTCCGCATGTATGTCCGCGTCGGCCTTGACGAGCACCGCCGTTCGCGCTTCATCCAGTTCGGCGCGCTGCGCGGCCGTGAAGAATTCTTGGGCCGCATATTTGGCTGGTCGCTGCAGTGGCGTGTCGGTTTCGTCGGTCCAAATGCCCTGCAGATCGGGTTCGCCCCACGGCGTTTTCAGAACCGGAGCTGGCGCCGTAGCGGAGGGCGCCTGAGCCGACGCCCGATCGATGGACATCGAAATGACGGCAGCGGCCGCAGCAATGGCGACCGTTATCCTCGAGCCTGAGAACCTCTCGCCCATGATGGTCTCCTTTTGCTTTGAAGTGTGTTACCGCAACAAGACTCCCCCCTTGACCCCGAAACTGGCGCTGATGGTAGCGATCTTCCGCACCGGCCGATAGCCTCCCGCTTGCGGGAGGGTAGGGTCAGGGTCGGGACAAGCCCGGCGATGACGACCGTGAGCTTTGCCCACGTGCAGGGCATAATTTGACCTGCCTCGGCGGAAAGCGATATGCCAGCACCGACGCATGCAGCTTTAAGATAACGGAGCGCTCGATGCCGCAGCCCCCCGAAGCCATTATCGAAGGCAAGAAACGCCCTTTCACCGGCGCTGAATTCCTCGAATCTCTTCGCGACGGGCGGGAAGTCTATATTTATGGCGAGCAGGTCGAGGACGTCACGACCCATCCGGCGTTCCGCAATGCGGCCGCGTCGGTAGCCCAGCTCTATGACGCGCTGCACGACGCCAAGAGCAAGGAGGTGCTCACGGCGAAAACCGATACCGGCTCCGATGGCTACACGCACAAATTCTTCAAGGCGGCCCGCTCCAGCGACGATGTCATCGCCCAACGCGACGCGATCGCGGCTTGGGCCCGTATCTCGTACGGATGGATGGGCCGCAGCCCCGACTACAAGGCCGCCTTCCTCAATACGCTCGGCGCCAACGCGGAGTTCTATGGACCGTTCGCCGACAATGCGCGTGCCTGGCACAAGCGGGCGCAGGAGGCGGTGCTTTATCTCAACCACGCGCTGGTCAATCCGCCGATAGACCGCAACAAGCCGGTCGAGCAGGTCAAGGACGTCTACATCACCGTCCAGAAGGAAACCGACGCCGGCATCTTCGTGTCGGGCGCCAAGGTCGTGGCCACCAACTCGGCGCTCACCCATTACAATT
>WNFT01006654.1_pt1 | contig 13640 bp, 10 predicted proteins | sample 5400191 | NCBI WGS metagenome assembly WNFT01 (sample SAMN13153359, study PRJNA577476) | soil metagenome | isolation source: 80 cm saprolite under Madrone tree | place: USA:California | collected 2016-06-14
ACTCGACGGGCTCGAATCGTTGCGGCGGCTGCGGCGTACCGCCGTCGGTGATTCGCACAACCACGTAGCGATCCAGATGCACGTCGATGCCCAGTTTGATTGCCTTGGCCTTGGGTTCCGGCGTGCTGACCTTTGCTCGCGTTTGAGTTTGCTCTTTCTTGGACCTGGTTTTGTTGTCATTCATAGGCAGACACGTGTAGGAGTTTTCCCCGCACCTGACCACCCCATGTTATCTTCGATGATTTTGAAATCGCGGCCCGGGCTCAATTCAGGGCGACGCCACGGCGGACGTAGGTCGGCACGTCGAGGTCTTCGCCTTTGTGAATCGTGGGTTCGCTTTTGTCGAAGCGGCCTTTAGAGACAATTTCCAACGGCAATTGAGTTTGCCTGAATCTGGCAGGACGTTTGCGGGGATGGGAACGACTTGGAGCCTGCCGCGCCAGGAGTTGCTGCATCTGCTCCGGTGGCAAGGCCGGCGGCGGCGGCACAAAACGGGAACCTGGCCGCGCAGTGGCCGAGCGAGTGAGGAGTTGGGCGTCCAATTCTTCCGGACCGGACCGGGGCCCGTTCTCCGGTTCTGCGCGGTCCGGTTCCCTTCGGCCAGCGACCAGGGTCACGGCCAGGCGATCGCGGAATGATTCATCAATGGCGGCGCCCAGGAGCACTTGGGCGTGTTCACAGTGGCGGTTGATTTGCTCCATTACGCGATTGACCTCGGCCATGGTCAAATCGGGTCCGCCCATCAAACTGACCAGCACGTGGTCCGATTCGCCCAGCACCTGCCCGCCATCGAGCATCGGATGGGCCAGCAGTTTCTCGACCACTTCGCGCGAGCGGGCTGGTCCCATGGCCTCGGCGACGGCGAAAAGGTTTTCGGTGTGGCGCGCGCGAAGGACGGCGCCGAGCTCGGCGAAATGAATGTCAATCAAACCACTGTGCCGCAACAAACGCCAGACGCCGCGCACGCCGTCGGCCAGCAGTTCGTTGGTCAACTTAAAGGTTTCCAGCACGCTGGTGTTTTCATCAATCAACCTGAGGACTTTCTGGTTGGGCAAACAGATGACGCCATCGGCAGCGGTCTTGAGTTCTTCCAAGCCGCGCTGGGCCAGGCGGAGGCGGCTGCTGCCTTCGCACTCAAATGGCAACGTCACAAACCCGAGTACCAGCGCGCCCGCTGCCTGGGCCGCCTGCGCCAAGGCCGGACTGAGGCGGGTGCCGGTCCCGCCGCCGAGGCCCGTGACGATGAAAATCACATCGGCGCCTTCGCAGGCCGCTTTGAGCTTGGGGAACTGTTCGTCGTCGGGGCGTCCGCGCTCCGGAACCTCTTCCCGACTTGTCGGGAGTCCGCGCAGGAGGCTTCGTTCCAGATGAACTTTTTCCGGGGCCGAAGAGGCGGCTAGCGATTGTGCGTCGGTGTTCAGGGCCACAAACGTCACATCTCCCGATAGATCGGGACTGCGGATCAATGGCTCGATCACTTTCAGGCCGGCGGTGCCGACGCCGAACACTTTGATGGAAACGTCGGTTATTGGAGCTTCGGTTACGGGTTTGATTGGTGAATTGGTTTGCATGAGATTGCTGGTGGGGGCCGAAAGCTCCAAGCCCTCTCCCTGGCCCTCTCCCATCGGATGGGAGAGGGAAGGGAGAGGTTCCAGAGAGGCTCCAAGCGCCACGCTCCGAGCCGAGGCAGGCTGGCCGGCACGTTTTGGCCTTTGAGGTTGGGAGTTCCGTGGAGTTCGGAGCTTAGGATTTGGAGTTTTCATGGTGGGTAAGGCCGCTCAAGCTCGTTTGAACATCTGGCCGATCGTAGTTTTTATTCCGTCGGCCAGGGAACCTTTGGCGGCGCGCTTTCGTTGTTGGAACGAGCCGAATCTCACCAGGCCGATCGCCGTCGCAAATTCCGGTTGGTCGAGGGCAGATTTGAGTCCGCTGATCGAATTGGTCTTACCAATGCAGGCCGACATTTGCAGGACTTGTTCGGCCAATCGGGCGATTTGCGCAATGCGCGCGCCTCCCCCACACAGAAACAACCCGGCCTGCAAATAATCCAAAGCGCCGGCCTGAGCAAGGTCCTGGGCGATGAGCTGAAAGACTTCCTCCAGTCGCAGAGCCATAATGCAATGCAGGTGTTCTAGGTTAATGTTCTTGAGGGGTCCCGATACCGAATCGGGAGACATGGTGATGGTCCGGCCTTTGATGGCCTCCTCAACACAGGCAGCGCCATGTTCGATTTTGAGTTGCTCGGCGCGGCTCAGCGGCACTTTCAAACCGTAGGCCAGGTCGTTCGACAGGTGGTCGCCACCGACGGCCAGTACGCCGGTGTGCTTGATGATGCCTTTAGCATAAACGACGTAGTCGGTCGTTCCTCCGCCGATGTCAATGACCAACGAACCGAGTTCCTTTTGCTCGTTAGTCAGCAGCGCCAGGGCGGAGGCCAGTCCATTAAACACAATGTCGTCCACTTCGAGTTGTAGTCCTTTGACTGTGCGGATGGCGTTCTGCAGCCGGTTCAAGTTTCCGTGGATGACGTGTACGTCCACTTCCACCCGGGCGCCGAGCATCCCAACTGGGTTGGTGATGCCCTGGTGGTCGTCCACGAGAAAATGTTGGCGAATAGCGTGGATGACGTGGTTCTGGGCCGGCAGGTTGATGGTCTTGGCGTTCTTGATGACGTCCTGCACGTCATCATCGGATATTTCCCGGTCGGCCGATACCACCGGGTGGACGCCGCGATTATTGAAGCCTCGCAAGTGGCCGCCCGTCACCCCCAGATAGACGCTGCGGATTTCGACATCGGCCATTTGCTCGGCTTCGACAATGGCCTGGCGGATGTCCTCCTCGGCGATTGTCGGGTCGGTAATTTCGCCTTTGCGCACGCCGCGGGAGCGGGATTGGCCCAGGCCGACGACGTTCAGGGCGCCATCAGCGGTGAGGTCGCCAACGACGGCACAGACTTTTGAAGTGCCGATTTCCAGTCCGACAATGATGGAAGAGGGATCAAACATGTTTTCTCTTGAAGCGCGAAGGGCTAGGTGACGTGGGTGCAGTCGGCGGGACTTCGCTGGCTTCGAACCAACGCGCAGGGATGTTGTCGGTGACCGCCAGATCGAGCGTGGCGATGGCCTTGCCCAGCTTCTGCCCTGCGTCAAAGATGCCACGCCAACGGCGCAGTTGGTGGTCCAGTTCTTGCAAGCCGAAGGTGACCACCCCTCCCTGGCTGGTAGTAACGACCAGCACGTCGGGCGCTGAGACATCGATGCGCCGCAGGTCGGCCAGCCCAGCCATGGGCGACTGTTCAAAGAACAGAATCAATTGCAAAGCGGCCTGGACTTGCGGAGCTTCGATGCGGCGGCCGAGTTGAGCGTGGTTGGGGTTGATCCCTGAAATCAGCGGGAATTGTTCGCCCGACTGGCCAGGCGGCAGAGCGCGCTGGCGGGATTCCAGCGGCGGTATGACAACACCCTCCTCATCGAGATAAAGCACGGCGAAGTCCAGACTATCGTTGGCCAGCGGACGGGGAACCTTAATCTGCGCGAGGGGCTCGCGTTCGTCCACTCGGATGCGCAAGGTGTGGGGCAGGATGCGTTCGACCGAGGCAGACCGCACGAGCGGCACCAGTTCCAAGTCCCGCTTGACTCGCGCCAGATCCAGGGCCAGAAGGTTCTCTTCGGGCTTAACTCCCGCCCAGCGCCGGAGTTGGTCAGTGGCAATGACACCGTCGGTCCGCAAGTCAATTTCCTGGAGGTCAAACGCTTTATTGTGGTAAACCAGCCGGTCCAGAGCCCATTCGCCAGTGCGCCAGAACAAGTAGAGACCGAACACCGTCGCGAAAGCGGCGCCGAGCGCCATAGCCAGCAGGCGCCGGCGCCCCGCGCGGACTTGGCTGGAGCGGAGTTTGACGTCGAGCACTTCGTTGCGCGCGAGCCGCCTGTTTTTTGATTTACGTTTGAGCCACATTCCTGGTTAAAATAGGCACTAGCCTTGCTGTGCCGTAACTCGGCGCGCCGCAATGGAGCGAAGCCGCGCGAAGCGAAGGCGAGGGTCCACAAGTCAGAGGGTGACCCCAGGGTTATTCGTGCGACGGAGGGCCAGATCGACCATCCGCTGGCAGAGGTCAGCGTAACCGATGCCTGCCGCCGCCGCTGCTTTGGGCAGCAAACTCAGTTCTGTCATACCGGGCAAGGTGTTGACTTCGAGCACCACGGGTTCTCCATTGGGCCTGACCATGACGTCCACTCGAGCGTAATCGCGACCGCCAATGGCGTTGAACGCGCTCAGCGCCGACGCCTGGATGCGCGCCGAAGTTGGTCCATCGAATGGCGCGGGGCAGAAGTACTCCGTTGTCCCGGCGGTGTACTTGTTTTGGTAATCGTAAACGCCGGACTTGGGCCGGACTTCGACGATGGGCAGCGGTTGGTCGCCCAGGAGACCGACAGTGGCTTCGCGACCGCAGATTTTTTCTTCCATCAAGACCTGCGAATCGTAGCGCAGCACTTCCGCCAGAGCTTGGCTCCAATCGGCGACTCGCTCAACGAATTGAAGGCCGAGACTGGAACCTTGGCGGACTGGTTTGAGCACGATCGGCGGATTCCAACCCATGGGCCAACTGGCTGCGGGCGAATCAACCAGCATGAAGCGGGCGGTCGGAACACCTGCCGCTATGCAGCGTTGCTTGGTCAGGAACTTATCGAACCCGACGCGGCTGGCTTGGGGATCGCACCCGGTGTAAGCCACGCCCAATTCCTCGAGTCGAAGCTGCACGGTGCCGTCCTCGCCGTAGGTCCCGTGAAGGGCCAGGAATACGACCTGCGTGCCCTTGGGCAGCTTCCAGTTGGGGTCCTGCGGGTCCACTTCGTCTACCGAGTGGCCGAGCCAGCGCAGTGCTTTAGCTACCTCCGCGCCGGAGTGCAGGGAAACTTCGCGTTCGGCGCTTGGCCCGCCGAGCAGGACGGTAATGTGAAGCTTTGCAGACATTTGGCATTAGAGACGGGGCGCAGAGTAGTTCCAGCGGAGGAAGGCTCCGTTGCTCTGCGCCCCGGTGGGTGAGTCTCAGGTGTGATTGGAGAAGTTCATTGGCCAACAATTTCAACTTCGATTTTCAGCTCGATGCCGCGCTCGGCCCGCACGCGGCCGCGGACAAGATCAATCAAATCCAAAACGTCCCGCGCGCTGGCGGCGTCGTCGGTCACAATGAAATTGCCGTGCTCTGCCGAAACCAGCGCGCCGCCAACGCGCGTCCCTTTGAGCCCCAGTTCATCAATCAGACGGCCAGCAGGAATTGAATCGGGATTCTTGAAGATGCATCCGGCGCTCCGCGCGGCGGGCTGGGAATTCCACCGCTTGCGGCTGAACTGGTTCATGCGCTGACCGATGCCTTCGGGCAGATCCGCCCAGCCCACCCAAACCGCACTCAGAGCAATGTGCGTTTTCAACATTGGGCAACTTCGATACTCGACCGCCAGTTCGCCCACCTTGCACTCGCGCACCGCGCCACTATAATCCATCAGGCGAACTGACTCGACCACGTCGAACGTCGCGCCACCCATCGCTCCGGCGTTCATTCGCAGCGCCCCTCCCACGCTCCCAGGAATACCTTCAAGAAATTCCAGTCCAGCCAATCCGTGCCGCCTGGCTTCGACGGCTACCCGCTTGAGCCTTGCCCCAGCCCCGCAGTGCAGACGCTGGCCGGCAATTTCAATTCTGGTGAACTGTGGTTGCGCCAGGCTAATCACCACCCCAGGGAACCCGCCGTCTTTCACCAGCAAATTCGAACCGCGCCCGATGACCAGGAAGGGCAGCTCGTGTTGGCGGCAAAATCTCAGAACCAGCGCCAGGTCCCGCTCTCCGGCCGGTTCGACATAGACCTCCGCCGGCCCGCCCACACGCAGCGTGGTGTGTTTGGCCAGCGGTTCGTTGCGGCGAATCACCGACTCGCGCGACAGACGGTCGGCCAGTTCGTCGGCGAGGTGGGCCCAAGCCGGAGGCCGGAGGCCGCAGCCCGGAGGTCGGAAGTCGGCGGCTCGGCCGCCGTTCTCCGGCCTCTGTCCTCCGTTCTCCGCGCCGGGTTGGTCGCCGCCCTCCGCCCTCCGCCCTCCGCCTTGGTTCACGCGACTTCTACACTCTGCATTCTGCATTCTGCATTCTCCATTTGGTTGATCCCGATGGCTCTAAGTACGATGTCCGCAATTTGTTCGGCGGCCCGTGGCCTATGCCAACGAGCCAGCGCGCTCTGAATGGTTTGGCGCGCCGGTGTGTTTTGGACCAACTCGACCAGCAAGCGCGCCAACTCTTCGGGCCTCGCGCTTTTCTGGTCCAGCAACACAGCGGCCCCGCTCTCTCCGAGCGCGCGCGCATTATGGAATTGGTGGTTGCCCCTCGCGGAGGGATAAGGGACCAACACGGTCGGCACCCGCAAAGCCGCCAGTTCCGCCAGCGACGATGCCCCGGCCCGGCTAATAGCGGCTGTCGCAGCGCCGAGCGCCAATTCCATCTCCGCGAAGAACGAATGCACCACCGCGGTGAGCTTCAAAGCGGCGTAGGTTTGCCTGACTTGCTGTTCGTCGCCGGGACCGCTCAGATGGAACCACTGCCATCCAGGCGCAACTTTCGCCAGCACCGGCAACGTCTCAATGACCATCTGGTTGATGGCGCTGGCGCCCTGGCTGCCGCCCATCACCAGCACAACCGGCCGCGCCGCATCCAGGCCCAGAGCCGTGCGGCAAGCGGCCTCCGCCCTCCGCCCTCCGCCCTCCGCCCTCCGAAATTGACGACGCACCGGCGTGCCGATCACGGTCACGTTGCGATTGTTCAACCGATCGCGAGTCGAAGGGAACCCTACGAACGCGCGATTCACCACCCAGGACAACCAGCGATTCGCTCGCCCTGGTATCGTGTTGGACTCGTGCAGGAAGGTCTGCGCCCCCAGACTTTTTGCCGCCAAAATCGGCCCAGCGCTCGTAAACCCGCCCATAGCTAGCGCTGCCCAGCCTCTCCTCCGCAGCGGCTCCGGGCGCGATGTGAATAGCCTTTTGGCCACGCGATACGACCGGCTGAATCCGCGAACAAAAGCCATTTCACAGCCGCGCTGCAACCCAACTGCAGGCAACGTCACGATCTCCATCCCTTCGGCACTTTTCACCGCCTGCTGGTCCACGTCCTTTTGCGAGACAAGCAACGCCACTGCGCAAGCGCGCTCAACGATTTGCTCCGCTACAGCCAGCCCCGGAAACAGATGTCCTCCAGTGCCGCCGCAAGCGATGGCGATGAAAGGCGACGTGGGCTTGGCCACCCCCTCTCTCATCCGATGCGACAGGGCCGGGGCGAGGGTTCTGCTATCCATAAATGCTTTCATTAACACCGTGGCTTCAGCCAGGTGGCCTTCCCCCTGCCACCGCCCTTCCCTCTCCCATCCGATGGAACAGGGCCAGGCTGAGGGCCGACTCTGTGACTGCCGTAATTCATTTAGCCTTCTAACCGTTCACCACTTCAACACTTGTAGCGCCGACTGGCAGTCGGCTGTATCGCCGGTTGGCAACCGGCCTCTTCAGGTTCCGATTCCCCTGCGCCGGCACCGCCCAGCGACTGCGTTCCACGCGCCTGGCGCGCGATGCTCAGCAGCAGGCCCACGCTCGTCAGCATTATCAGCAGATTGGAGCCGCCGTAGCTGATGAAGGGCAGTGGGAGGCCCTTGTTGGGCAGCGCGCTGGTGACGACGCCGATGTTGATGAGGGCCTGCAGGCCGATCAAGAACGCGACGCCCGATCCGAGCAGCAGCCCGAAAGTGTCGGGCGCGTTCAGAGCGATGCAGATGCCGCAAATAACGATGGCCACGAACCCGGCGACGACCAGCAATGTGGCCACCAGGCCCAGTTCCTCCCCGATAATTGACAGGATGAAATCGGTATGGTGCTCGGGCACAAAACCCAGCTTCTGACGGCCATTGCCCAGGCCCAGGCCAGTCAACCCGCCCGCGCCTAGTGCCAGCATGGCCTCATAAGACTGGTAGCCGACGCCGGATTTGTGTTCTTCAGGATGCAGCCAGGCGAAGATGCGTTTGCTCCGCATCGGGTCGTGCCAGAGCGAGACGCCAATAGCCACCACAGCCAATAGCACCGTAGGAACGATATATTTCCACCGGACGCCGGCGACCAGCAGCAGCGCCCCGCTGATGCCGGCCAGTAGAATGGTCGTGCCGCGGTCCGGTTCGATGAAGACAGGCCCCAGCACCAGCCCGATGAACAAGACCGGGATCAGAACTCCGCGTTTCCAGTTTGGCATTTGCCGCTGGTAACGCTCCCCATACCACGCCAGCGCAATAATAAGCGCCATCTTCGCCAACTCCGATGGTTGGAAGCGCATAAGACCAAGGCTGAACCAGCGTCGGGCTCCATTAATGGGTCTGCTGAAACGGGGGACCAGGACCAGCACCAACAAGACCACCGTGACCAGCAGGAGTGGCCCAGCCCAGTGCTTAAGCCATCGGTAATCAATCAGCGTGGCCGCCGCACAAAGCAGCAGACCGAGCGCGCACCAGACCAGTTGCGTGAAGAGGTATCGCTCGCCGACCTGCGCCATGCTCGAGCTGTAAAGCATGACCATCCCCAGCGCCAGCAGGGCAGCGACACAAGATACCAGCACCGTGATGGCGACTTTCATCTTCACGCACTATCCGAACTCCCTCTCCCATCCGATGGGAGAGGGCCGGGGAGAGGGGTTTGCTTCACGCGACTTCTACACTCTGCATTCACCGCGAAGGCGGCGGGGTCGGATTCGCCGCCGCGGATTCCAACGGCGTTGTCGCGCCCGGGCTGGAGCTCTTGCCAGGCATCTTCAATTTTTGGCCAACTTTGATGCTGTCGCTCCGCAAATTGTTGGCGGCGCGAATCGCTCTCACAGTCGTGCCGTACTGTCTAGCGATGGTGCTGAGCGTGTCGCCAGATTTCACGGCATACATTTGCTCGCTGGCGCCGGTGTTTCCGGAAGCTGGGCCAGCCGAGGCCGCCGCGGCTGAGACCGCCGGCGGGAGATGAAGCTTCTGACCCGGCTGGAGTCTCGTCGGCTCCAGTCCAGGGTTGGCGTCGGCGATCGCTCTAACAGTGAGGTGAAATCTCCTGGCTATGGTAGATAAGGTGTCGCCGCTGACGATGGTGTATTCTGAGCCACCAACCGCTGGCAGCCCCGGCCCGGTTTCGAACGATGGGACCAGGTTTGTCGCTGTGCTCGGCAGCGGCGCACTGGTGTCAGCGACGACGCCCGTAGTCGGTTCCAGCGACGGAGGCACTGGGTTGTTAGTTGTCTGGGTCTGTGAGCTTCGCTCTTCCTGGCGGCAGCCTTGCATGAGCAGGGCCAGCAGGCCGATGCCGTGAACAGCGAGCACGAAGAAGACCGCGATCTTTACGCGGGCGCGGCCTTTGTTTTTCTGCTCCAAAACGGAGCCCTGCGGGAGGAGTGGACTTTGATTATTCATGTTCATGGGCGCGGTAGCGCTTTTGGGTTGAGGTTTGGGTTGAGTTTGGTTTGTTTCGCTTCGTGGTGTTCCCTCAAAAAACCGCGAAGCAAATGGTTCAATTTCCTGGTCTCGTTCGGTTTCACGATTAGGTTACCCGATTCTTACCATGTATGTTGGGGTCGTCACTAATGATACCCCTACCTATTGATTTCGCCGCTTGGCAAAAAACCTGCCCGCATTCTTGATAATCTTGAAACCGGTCAGAGATGGACCGAGCTAGTGAAACCAAAACTACACCGCCGGAAGCTGCGTTTCTCGCCGCTTCAGAAATTGCTTTTAACAACGAATCGGCGACTGCGCAAGGAATAAAAAGTCTCCAATCGCAGGGAATTCTCTCACTGGCCTTCCCGCCGAGGTAGCCGTCCAGAGAAACCAGCGCCAGACTCGGCAACGCCGCGACCACATGCCGGAAGGCTTGAGTCAGTTCCAATTGGATTGAATTGGCTTGCAGAGTCAGCAAGTTCATGTCAGTTGTCGCTTCCGCGTTATCGAATCTTCAATGTGCTCAAGGCGACCAGCGCGCAGAGCACGCCCAGGATGTAAAACCGAATCACCACCTGCGATTCGTACCAGCCTTTCTTTTCGAAGTGGTGATGAATGGGCGCCATTAAAAAGATGCGGCGCCCGGCGCCATACCGGCACTTGGTGTAGCGAAACCACCCGGTCTGCAAAATGACCGAAGCGAGCCGGTGTCACCCATGAACACTTGGGCCGGATGACAGTTGAACCAAAGAAAGCCCAGACCCGCGCCAATCATCGACGCGCAAAACACTGTCAGTTCACCGGCGCCGGCCACGTACGGGATTTGCAGATAGGCTGCCGCCCTGGCGTTTCCAGCCAGGTAAGTCAGGGCCACAAACACGAACGAAACGATCAGCGTGCAGCCGATCGCCAATCCGTCCAATCCGTCGGTCAAATTGACCGCGTTCGAGCCGCCAACGATGGTCAGGATCGTCAGCGCCAGGCCGACGCCGCCCGCGCCGGTGGCAACCGGATATTTGTAGAAGGGCACCATGATGTCAGTAATCAGCTTGCTGGTGGACGGCACGAGCCACAAATAAAGGCCGATGAACAGACCCAGCGCGGCTTGCACTAACAGCTTGACCCGCGATCTGTCGCCTCCGGGGCTTTGCTGAACGATTTTGGCGTAATCGTCATAAAACCCCAAAGCGGTGAGCACGACGACCGAGAGCAAGGTCAATTGGATCAGGGTGTTCCACTGCGCCCAGAGCAAGGTCGTCACGTTGAGCGCCAGGACGATCAGAATGCCACCCATCGTGGGGGTGCCTTTTTTGCTGAACAAGCGCGCTGTCAAGCCGCCGCCGGTTTCCGCCTTATCCGCGTAATCCTGGCCGAATTTCAACTGTTTAAGCCACGCAATCATTCGGACTCCCAACCACCAACTCAAAGCCAAAGCTGTCACCGCCGCTCCGAAGCTGCGAAACGAGATATATCGAAAGAGCCGCAAGGCTGAGAGATGCTCCGCCCAGGTGGTCCCCGCGGACCTCTCCAGCAATTGTTGGCTCAGGTAAAGCAGCATTCAGTCTTTTCTTACCCCATTTTCGGTGCGCAATACTTCGGAGATCCTCTCCAACCGCGTTGCCCGTGAGGCTTTCAACAGCAACACGTCGCCCTTCTTGATAAATCGTTTCACAGCCGCAGCAGCGGCTTCCACATTCGGAAACTCAATCACCCGGTTCAAACCGGCTCCTCGCGCCCCTCGCGCTACCACAGGCGCCATTTTGCCGACGGCGAACAATTGGCCGACGCCCAACTCCGCGGCGAGCCGGCCGATTTCTTCATGGGCAGCTTCGCTGTGCGCTCCCAACTCAGCCATATCGCCCAGGACAGCCAGGCGTCTGCCTTTGTGCGGCAACTCCTGCAGCGTGCGCAACGCGGCGATCGCCGAATCCGCATTGGCGTTGTAGGCATCGTCGAGCACCCGCACGCCCTTGATTTCCCAGAGCTGGAGTCGCATCCTGGCTGGCTTGCACTGCTCAAGCCCGCGCTCAATTTCTGCGGGTCTCAGGCCCATTTCCGCGCCAATTGCCAAGGCGAAGAGCGCGTTGACAACTTGATGGCGGCCCAGCAAGTTGATTCGGTACTCGCCCGCATATTCCCCCTTCGGCCCCTCCACGCGGAAAGTCGCGCCTTGTTTGTCCACACGCAGGCTTCGGGCACGCCAGTCGTTGGCATCGGAAAATCCGACGCGGACCACGCGCGCGCGTGCACGTGGAACGATGCAGTCCCGCACGGTGGGATTATCGCCGTCCACCAAGAGGGTGCCGCTTTCGGGCAGAAGCTCCGCCAGCCAGCCTTGTTCCTCGGCCACACCGGCGAGGTCCCCGAAAAACTCCAAATGCTCGCGTCCGATGCTGGTAATCACGCCGTAGTTGGGGGCCATCATTTGTACTAACGGCGCCAACTCTCCGGGATGATTGGTGCCCACTTCTATGACTGCGGCTCGGTGGGCCTGCTCCAGCCTCAAGAGCGTCAGCGGCACGCCGATGTCGTTGTTGAAACTGGCTTCGCTCCAGAGCACCGCGAGTTCTTGTTTGAGCACTGATGCGACCAGCTCTTTGGTTGTCGTCTTGCCGTTGGATCCGCCGATGGCGATGATGGGCAGCGGAAATTCCTTTCGGTATTGCGCGGCAAGCCGGCCAAGGGCTTTGCGGGTGTCATCAACGGCGATGATCGCGCAGTTCCGGCAATCAGGCGGCACCCGAGTTCGCTCGACCACGAGGCCGGCGGCGCCCTTTTTTGCCGCGTCGTTGACGAATTGGTGTCCATCGAACCGTTGGCCGGGCAACGCAAAGAACAGGTCGCCCGCCTTAACCTGGCGCGAATCGGTGCACACCCGCAGGACCAGCGTTTGGCTGGAGCCACTTAGTTGTTGGCCGCGGCAAGCAGTGGCAATAAATTTGAGCGAGCGAGGGTTCATAGGCATACGATCAAGGAGCCGTCCCGGCTTCCGGGACTGCGCTGCGGCGCAGCACGCCCGGCCCACCGCGTCGCAGCGGAGTGGAGGCGGGCTGGGTCCTCACAGAGCGCATAGTCCCTGTGGGCATCGGCTGCGTAAAGTCCAGCACCTCCAATGGCACCGCTTTGTCCCGCAACGCTGGATGGATCACACTGATCGGCGGCGTTCCGTTCTCTGCTAGTTTCACCTGGGAGCTGCCTTCGTTTCTCGTGGCAGCTACAAACAGATGGTGCGAGATGAATGAAAGTGAGTTCAGGTTAACCTTTCATGGTTATTGTGGTTTTTTCATTGCGAGCGGGCGGGCTCGGCTTTGAGGGAAGAATTGTAATCGGGCGCCGCGACGACATCCGTGGTGTTCGCTTGTTCGTCGCGGTCAGGCCGGATATTGAGGTAATTGGCGGCGCGTTCAGCGATCTGTTTGAAGACAGGAGCGGCGGTTTGGCCGCCGTAATAACCTCGAGTTGGATCATCCATCATGACTGAAATGCAAAGTTCCGGATTGTCCGCCGGGAAAAACCCTATGAACGAGGAGAAGTATTTGTGGACATAAACGCCTTCCTCAACTTTTTGCGCAGTGCCGGTCTTGCCGGCGACCGTGTAATGCTCCAATGCAGCTTTGGGCGCGGTACCCTCCGGCGAGACGACTGACTTGAGCGCCGCCACCATCAAACTGGCCGCCGATTCGCTGATGACCTGGCGCACCCGTTGCGGAGAATACTTGGCCACCACGTTGTGATCGCGGTCCTCCAGGCAGTCCACCAGCATCGGCCGCATCAACCAACCGTCATTGGCGATGGCGCACATGGCCATCGTCATCTGCAGGGGGGTCACCGCGATTCCCTGGCCCATCGGGATTTGGGCGATCGAAACCTTGGTCCATTTTTTTATCGGATGCACGATGCCGGGCACTTCCCCTGGCAGCGGAAGCCCCGCGCGGGCGCCGAAACCAAAGTCGCGAATGTAATCATAAACGCGGGCCTGGCCCATTTTAATACCGATCTTGGCGGCGCCGATATTTGAAGATTTAGCGATGATGTTTTGCACGGAAAGCACCCCGTAGGGTTCGTGGTCGTGCAGAATACGGTCAGCATAACGGAAATGTCCGTTTTCGCAGTCTAAGGTGTCGGTGAGCTGGACGAGTTGCTCGTTGAG
>WNFT01008948.1_pt1 | contig 13637 bp, 12 predicted proteins | sample 5400191 | NCBI WGS metagenome assembly WNFT01 (sample SAMN13153359, study PRJNA577476) | soil metagenome | isolation source: 80 cm saprolite under Madrone tree | place: USA:California | collected 2016-06-14
AACGGCGCTCACCTCATGCAAATCGATTTTGATTGAATGGCGATCGGATCTGTGGAAAATCCTCGCTGATGAGAGCCTTTCGATTACGCCGATCCCTGGAGTTTTCGGAGTTGGTTTTCCTTGTTGTCGTCTTGAGTGCGATAGCGGCCGAGTGGTCCGACCCCCAATGGTGGATGCTACCGAAAATAACGTCCCGGACCGTTACGCAGACAATCCGTCCTGATTCTCGACCGGTAATGACCATTTCCGGTGCCGAATTCCTTAAGAGCGAGCTGACCAATCTCGTGTTCCAAACACAAAAGTTCCGTTTGCTCGAACGGTCACTTCTGGGTGAAACGCTCGAGGAGCTCCATGACGGGGCCCCGGGTGCCGGGATCGGCGCGAAGTACCTTTTGGAGTGTAGATCGACACCTCTTTTTAAGCAGAAACACACCGTCATAAAAGCGAAGATCGTTTTGACAGAGACCGGCAGGGTGGTGACGGAGAAAGAAGTAGCCGGCGAGCTTAATGCCTTTGCGGATCTGGACAGCCTGATCACGAAACTTATTCAAGCCTTGATGACGGATCCAAAATTCATTGCGAGTCTCTCGCCTGCCGAGAGGAACAGTTGGGGAACAGGCCGGCTTAAAGTGTTGTGATCATCGATGTGGTTGCGGCGATCATCCGCCGCGGCGGGCAAATCCTCATCACACAACGGTTCGATCATGTTCACCTGCCCGGCCTGTGGGAGTTTCCGGGTGGGAAGGTGGAAGGCGGCGAATCCCTGCAGGCCGCGCTCGAGCGCGAGATCATGGAAGAGCTTGGAGTGAAGATCCGCGTCCACGATGAATTCTTCACCGTCGAACATGACTATCCGACGAAATCGGTTCGTCTTCATTTTTTCAACTGCTCCATCATCGAAGGTGAGCCCCAGCTCATCGAAGTCGCCGACATGCGGTGGGTCCATCCTCAGGATCTTGGCCAATTCGACTTTCCGCCGGCGGATGCGGAACTGATTGCCAGATTGCAGCGGTCATAGACCGCCGCTACAGTATTTGGTGTTTGGCACGTAAGATGCACCATCAATGCCATGGAGGGACATTGATATTGACGCTTGTGGATAAGGCCAGGACCTGGCTCGGCAAAAACTCCACGCCCAAATGCCTTCAATGCGGTTTGCCCCCCGGCACAGAGCTTATCGTTGCCACTGACGAACCGATCATTCATCCGCACCGGTGCTCCTGGTGCTCGAGTGTCCTGTATGTGCCCGGGCTGATGTTGTCGTGTAAAACCTGCTCGGAAGGCTGGACCGAGGATCAAAGAGCGGCCTGAGGCTCCTTCATGCGCTCGTCGGAAGCGATCTTACCGTCTCGAATACTGATGGTGCGGTGGGCATACGCGGCGATGTCGCGCTCATGCGTGACGAGGATGATGGTGTTGCCTTCGCCATGAAGCCTGTCGAAGAGCTTCATGATTTCCTCGCCGGTCGCCGAATCCAGATTCCCTGTCGGCTCGTCCGCAAGGATGATGGACGGAGAGTTCACCAGGGCGCGCGCGATCGCGACGCGCTGGCGCTGGCCGCCGGACAGCTCGTTCGGCTTGTGGTGCATGCGATCGGAAAGCTCCACGAGCGCGAGCGACTTCTTCGCCCGCTCGGCGCGGTCTCTGGACGCCATGCCGCTATAGATGAGCGGCAGCTCCACATTGTGCAGAGCGGTGGCGCGCGCCAGAAGATTGAATGTCTGAAACACGAATCCGATTTCCTTGTTGCGGATGTGCGCCAGCTCGTCGTCGTCCATTTCGCTCACGAGCTTTCCATTCAACCAGTAGCGGCCCTTTGACGGTGTGTCGAGACAGCCGATCAGGTTCATCAATGTCGATTTGCCCGATCCCGAAGGCCCCATGATGGCGACATATTCGTTGCGGCGAATGTCGAACGTGACGCCTTGCAGGGCGTGCACTTCGGCGCTGCCCATCTCATAACTCTTCCACAAATCTTCGGTTCGGATCAGTATGTCTTTCTCTTCCGGCATCGTTTTGTCGTCGTTTATTACGGCGCTTTCTCGATTTTGATTCTCGTATTGTCTTTGAGGGTCCGGAGCACCTGGTATGGCCCGGTCACAATCTCGTCCTTCTCCACCAGACCATCCAGGATCTCAATGTCCGTCGTGCCGGTGATACCTGTCTTCACGGCGCGGAACAGCGCCGCACCATTCTTGATAGTGAACACGCCTTCTTTTTCGATCTTCTTTTTGTTCCTCGTCACATCGACGGCCGTGGGAGAGGCGGGAGGCGTCTCCGGATCGGCGTCGAACTCGCGAATCGTGAGCGCCTGGATCGGTATCGTCAGAATCTGTTTGCTGGTTGCCGTGACGATGGTCGCCGTGCAGGAGAGGCCCGGCCGCAACGCGGGCGGCGGCTCGTCCAGGGTGACGACGACTTTGAAGTCTTTGGCCTCCTGTGTCGTGCCCCCGGTCGTCGTGGTAGTGGTGCCGCTTCGGTTGAGGGCGCTGTTTCCGACTTCCGAAACGTGACCCTTCAGCAGGCGATCGCCAAGAGCGTCCACCTTGACCTGAGCCTCCTGCCCGATCCTGACGTTCACGATATCGGTCTCATCGACTTTGACTTCGGCAGTGATGACAGACATATCAGCGATGGTCATCAAAACCGTTCCGGCCTGGTTCTGGACTCCGACGATGGCGATTTCGCCCTCGTTCACCGGAAGGTACGTGATGATGCCCTCGAGCGGAGCGGTGATCGTGGTTTTCGAAAACTGGTCGCGCGCACGAACGAGAGTCGAACGCTGTTGAGCGATCCGGAGCGCGGTCCCGTCCCGTTGTTTCAGCATCTGCGCGCCCTGCGCTTCCGACTGCGCCAGGCGGGCCCGGGCCGAGTTGAGCGTTGCCGCGGCGATGTCGTAATCGGCTTTGGTGCGGTCGTACTGCTCACGCGAAATCAAACCGTCTTTGTTCATTCGCTCGGCGCGATCCAGGTTTTGTTTCGCTCGGGTGAGGTCGGCCTCGGACCTGGTGATCTCCGCCTTGGCGGAATTGACGGCAGCGTCCGCGGACCGGATCTGCGCGGACATGCCCTCCAGTTCGGCCTGCGCGGCATCGAGGCCCGCTTCAGCGGATTTGACGTCGGCCTCGGTCTGGATGGATTCGAGGCGGATCAGAAGCTCGCCTTCCTTGACGTGATCGCCTTCCTTCACGGGCATGCGAACGATCCGGCCCATCGTGTTCGAACTGATATTCACATACTTCTTGGGCTTGATCTCCCCGTTTGCAGAGACCGTCTGCGTGAGGTCCTGGCGAACGACCCGGCCCGTCTGGACGGCGATCACACCGCGGTTGCGCGCAAAGATGCTGTATCCCACCGCGGAGGAGATCACCACCACGAGAAGGCCGGCCACCAGCAGCTTTTTCTTCGTCGCCATCTACAACCTCAATACGAAACGAAGCGCATCCGAGTTTCAAAAAAGGTGATGATACCCGATCCGGAGCCGGATAAAAAACTCGACCGCAAGTGATTTTTGCTTTGAATTTTTATGTGACATGTCTTAAAAATGTTTTTAACACATGAGCTTGCCCGGAAGAGGTGAGCAATAGTGGTAAGAGACAAAGGATCGGAGGTGAAATAACAATGCCAGCGAAAAAGAAAGCTCCAGCGAAAAAGAAGGCGGCCAAGAAAAAGAAGTAAGTCGCCCGCGCAGTAAAGAGCCCCGCAATGAAACGCGGGGCTTTTTTGTGCCTTTTTTCCGGACGACCTCAATGGATGGTCTCGACTTTCTTCTTGAGGTAGTCCATCAGGATGTACTGGCCAAGATTCACAGTGGTCGTGAAGTACGCCTTGCCGCGGCAGATTTCGGTGACCTTCTTGACGAAGTCCACCAGGTAGTAATCGCTGGCGAGCATGAAGGTGTTGATCAGGATCCCCGCCTTGCGGCACGTCGCCACTTCCTTGAAGGTCTCTTCCAGAATCATCGGATCCAGGCCGAATGCGTTTTTGTAGATGCGCCCGTTCGGCAGGGTGATGGCCGAAGGCTTGCCGTCGGTGATCATCACGATCTGCCGCATGTCTTTCTTGTCCGCCATCAGAAGCCGGCGTGCCAGGCGCAGCCCTTCGCAGGTATTCGTGTGATAGGGACCGACCACCACCCTGGCCAGCTGCTTCAGCGGAACCTCCTCGGCCGAGTCATGGAACAGGACCAGGCGAAGCGAATCGCCCGGATACTGCGTCCGGATCAGATGCGACAGGGCCAGCGCCACACGCTTGGCGGGCGTGAACCGATCCTCGCCGTAAAGAATCATGCTGTGACTCGTATCCAGCAGCAGCACGGTCGAGCACGAGCTTTCGTATTCGGCCTGCCGCACCATCAGGTCCTCGTGCTCCAGGTTGAGCGGCACACCCAGGCCTTCGCGCGCGACGGCGTGAAGCAGTGTCGAGCTGATATCGAGATTGAGTGTGTCACCGAACTCATATTCCTTCGTGGCCTGATACGCTTCCACGCCGGTCGCAAAATGCGCGGTCTCATGACGGCCGAAACTGCTGCGGCCCAGCGATCCCAACAGATGACGGAGCAGACGGAATCCCAGGAAGTCGATCGACTTGTCCGTGAGCTCGAATCGGGCGGAGCCGGACTGGGCGTCCTCGACACCCTGCCCGTTCTCGTCAAAGGAAGAAGGGGCGGGCTGCTGGTCCGCCTGCATCCATCCTTCCTCTACAAGACGGCGGATGACCTCATCGATTAACTCATCCAGTTTTTTGGCGTCGCCTTCGCTCCGGTCTTCCATCCACTGATCCAGAAGTTCCTGCGGAATTCGGCCCAGCTCCACCAGTTTCTCGAGGATCGCCTGGCGGAGAGCATCCAGGTTGTGAGGATTGCTCATATCCTGAAAGCCGTAGCTGAAGCCGCTCTGGAGGAGAAACTCGGATATCTGGTCGAGGAGTTCCTCCATGCTGAGGCCATCGAGAGGCGAGGGAATCCACTTCAGCGGTTTCTTGTGCCGGTTCCTCTCCATCGAATAATCGCGATACAGATCCTGGGACTGCTTACGCTCGGATGATGCCGTGAAACCGCGTTCTTCGGAGCGGCTGATCTTGTCCACCGAGTGCAGTCCTTCGAGAATCATTTCTGCTGCGGCCGCGCGGATGCCGGGCGGGCTGTCCGGCCGGGCGCCAAGCACTTCGATCTTATCGAGCAGCCCTTGAACGTTTGCCAACCGGGCCAGGAGAGCTCCGGACGTTTCAGTGTCCGAAAGTTTCAGGCTGCCGCCCATTTCAAACCAATCGATCACCTGTTTGAAGTCGGTCGTCGGGAAGTACTGCCGGAAGATCATCTGAACGGCCTGGCGGATCAGATCGCGCGCGACGTTCTCCGCGCCTTTCAATTCGCCTTCGTATTCGAGCTCGATCTTTCCGGTAATTGCCGGCATCGCGGCATACACGTCGGCGATGCGGGCGACGGCGTGCTCCTCGCCTCCGACTATCGAGCGGCGTTCGGCATTGCTGATCACGTTCTCGATGCAGGATATCGGCAGGCGCTGGCTCACTCCGGATCTTTTGTCGACACGCTGATCCGAGCGGGCCTTGAAAGCGATCCCTTCCACAATCTGCTTGATGAATTCGGGAACAAGAATGCTGTGTCCCGAGTTCCTCCTCATCCAGGCCTCCTGCTCGGTAATGGCCACGCCATGGTCCAGTGACGCCGGATAGTGCGTTTTGATTTCCGATCCGATACGGTCTTTCAGGGGTGTGACGATCTTTCCGCGCGCCGTGTAATCTTCGGGATTCGCCGAAAATACCAGGAGCACATCCAGCGGCAGGCGAACCGGATAGCCCTTAATCTGAACATCGCCTTCCTGCATGATGTTGAACAAACCCACCTGGATCTTCCCGGCAAGGTCCGGCAGCTCGTTGATGGCGAAGATTCCCCGATTGGCGCGGGGCAGCAGGCCATAGTGCACGCTGAGCTCGCTGCCGATGGCGTGGCCGCCTTTTGCAGCCTTGATGGGATCGATATCGCCGATGATGTCGGCAATGGTCACATCCGGCGTCGCGAGCTTTTCGACATACCGGTCGTCACGGCCGCGGTATTCGATCGGGACACGGTCGCCCATCTCCTGGATCAGGTCGCGGCATCGCCGGCAGATCGGGGTGAAAGGGTTGTCGCTGATTTCGCAACCGGCGATAACCGGTATCCTCTCATCCAGAAAATCCACCAGGCCGCGCAGTATCCTGCTCTTCGCCTGCCCGCGCAGGCCCAGAAGGATCATATTGTGGCGGGAGAGGATCGCGTTCACGACCTGCGGAACGACAGTCTCCTCATATCCGATAATCCCGGAAAAAATCGGCGTGTTCTCCTGAAGCTTGCGGATAAGATTCATCCGCATTTCATCCTTGATCGTTCTTTTCCGATATGATTCCAGACCGAATTCGCTCGATCGCAGTTCACCTAATGTCACAGGCAGCATGTAAAACTCCCTACAGACGCGTGTTACGACAGATAAGACGCGCTGAAGAACAGAAAGTTCGCGCAAAAGTGCGCGGCAATGGCGCTCTCGATGCCGCTCTTCATGTAAATGAGGCCCAGGAAGATTCCTCCGAAGAATCCGGCAGTGAAGCCATAAATAGTGTGCATCAAACCGAACAACAGCGACGAAAGGACGATCGATAACGCCGTCGGCAGGATCGAAACAAGGCCCGGCCACAGCGGCGCCAGGCGGGCATAGAGATGTCGAAAAGAGAACAGGAAACACGAAAGAATGAAGAGCCTGAAAATAACTTCTTCCCACATTCCGCTGTCCAGGGAAATGACGAAGGAATCGTAGACACTGCTCATTTCGCGAAAGCGCGGCTCGACCAGCGGACTATAGCGATATGGAAAGAAGAAGAGCCACAGGATCAAGCCAAGGATGAATCCCGGAAGCACGCCATAATTGAGAAAGTCGCGCAACTTGAGGCTCCAGTCGTCCGGAACGATAAACAGCGAACCTTTGAGATGGCTTTCGCTGGCGACTGCAAGTCCGAAGCCGCCAAACACGAGCACCTGAAAGAAGCGTGTTATCATGGTCCACGTGGGGGAAGCCGCCGAGTTCCGTGCATTCAATACTGCCAGGCCCGCAACGACAGCCGTGAGCAGCGCCAGGACCACAGTGATTCCCAGGATCTTCTGGAGTCGCATGAACCACATCATACACCATGCGCTATCTCGTCCTGAGTGACATCCATTCGAACGTCGAAGCGTTCGAGGCCTGCGTCCAGCGCGCAAAACATGCAGGTTTTGAATCTGTGCTTTGCTGCGGTGACATCGTTGGATACGGTCCAAATCCGATCGAAGCGATCGACGGCCTTCGCCGCCTGAATGCGTTAACGATTCGGGGAAACCATGATCGCGTCGCGGCCGGACTCGACGAGGCAACGCAGTTCAATCCGCATGCCCGGCGCGCGGTGTACTGGACTCGATCCATGCTTCCGGAGTCCTATCGGGATTATCTGGGTAACCTTCCGGTCGGGCCGCTGACCATTACCGCCGACGCTCAACTCGTCCACGGTGCGATCACGGACGAGGATGACTACATTTTTACGGAAGCCGACGCGAACGAGAATTTCCGCCTCACCGACAGGCACATTACCTTCTTCGGCCACAGCCACTTTCCCGTCGTCTTTTCCGTGGATGCCGCCGGCAATTCCGTAATGGCGACAAGTTACGAATTTGACGAGTTTACGGCGGTGAAGTGCGAGGCCAGCCGGAAACTGTTCATCAACCCGGGATCGGTCGGTCAGCCTCGCGATGGAGATCCTCGCGCCAGCTTCGCCATCTGGGATCAGGATCGCTCGCGAATGGAATTCTACCGCGTGGAGTACGCCGTCGAAGTGACCCAGGAAAAGATGCGGCAAGCACAGTTACCTCAATATTTGATCGATCGCCTGGCGGTCGGACGGTAACAGGCGGCCACGCCGCAAACCGGAACCGTTTCACTGTAGCGGCGGTCTATGACCGCCGGCAATACCGCAATTTGCAACATCGCCGGCGGTCATAGACCGCCGCTACAGTTGTTATCTCCCGACCCCGCGAGTAAAATCCTGCCAAACTGACAGATTTTCTTCAGGAGAACACGATGCGCTCTACGTTCGTCGTCGGAGTTTTCGTTGTATTCATTGCAATCGTAACAGGCAATATGGCGCCCAGGGCCGATGCGGCCACTGGACCGATCCCGCTCAACTGCAACCGGGCCTGTTTGGAAAACCTTGTCGATCAATACCTGGCCGCCGTTGTCGCTCACGACCCCAGGCGGCTGCCGCTCTCCAGGGAAGTGAAATACACCGAGAACGATCAGGTCATGGAAGTCGGCGACGGCTTCTGGAAAACCGCCGAGGGCCGGGGCAACTACGCACACATTTTCGCCGATCCGGAATTCGGGCAGGTCGCGTTCATGGGAACCATGCGGGAAGCGGGCGCCCCGCTGCTGATGAGCCTGCGCCTGCGTGTCGAGCTGGGCCGCATCACCGAAATCGAGAGCATTTATTTCAGACCGGGCGGGGGCGGTCCCAACAACATTGCCGAGATGGACAAGCCCTACAAGCCGGAGGATTTCTGGTTCAAGTCGATTCCTCCCGCGCAGCGGATGTCTCGGCAGGAGCTCATCGCCGTCGCCGACGGCTACTTTACCGGGCTACAGAAAAACGACGGCAAGGGAATCAATGGCACCGGGACCTATCCTTTTACCAACGACTGCCACCGCATCGAAAACGGATCTCCAACCACAAATGTTCCAAGACCCGCAGACCAGCCCGCGGACGTCATCAATGCTTTTTCCATGGATTGCCTGTCGCAATTCAAGCTGGGCTACTACTTTGTTGTCCAGAACATCCACGATCGGCGTTATCCGGTAGTGGACCAGGAGCGAGGCATTGTGTGGTCGCACGTGGTGTTCGACCAGGGCACCGTCAACCAGGGCACTCTGTCGGACGGCCGTCCCTACACATTCCGTGGCTTCAATCGGCCTTCCAGCATCCTGGTGACAGAGGCGTTCCTAATTGAAAACGGAAAGATTCGCCGCGTCGAAATGGTTGGCCCTTCCGTCTTGTATCATTTGAATTCTCCCTGGGGCGGACTCAGCGGTAATTAGCGAGCCAGGGTAAGAACTCGCTTATTCGTAATGAAGGGCAACCATCGGATCAACTCGAAAAGTGGATTTTGGAATCTGCATCATCTATTCGCTACATGGATCCTCTTTCTTGATCACCGCTTCGCAGCCGGAGCGATGCGGCGGTCTATGTCCACGATGGGATTCTTTTCGCCGCGCCCCGCGACAAGGTCGTCTTCATCTTCAACTTCTTCGACGAAGAGATGACCACTCGACAGATACCGGCCGTAGTACCCCCTCCTGCCGGGTAATCGGGACTGTTAAATGGTGTGTCGCCCGTCAGGTCTTGAGATAAACTGCCACCCCTCGTCGCATCTACCAGGAGGCAACCACAATGCGGAAGATCCGTTTCGCGGTTTTGGTCTCATTAGTAGTCACCCTCATCTGGTGTTTCAGCTTCGCACAGACGCAGACCCCCGGTTTCAATTTCCGGCAGGTGATGATTCCGATGCGCGATGGAATTCGTCTGCAGACGGTCATCCTTACGCCAGCCGCAACTACCCAGGGGCCGCTTCCGATTCTGTTTCGGCGCACACCTTACGGAGTTCCGGCCGACGCGGCGGGAATGGCGAATGCATCTTTGAAGGAACTGGTGCGGGATGGCTACATTTTCGTCGTCCAAAATCTGCGGGGGCGTTTTCAATCCGAAGGAACGTTCGATCTCTCGTCGAGAGTCAACTTGCAGGACCCGAAGTCGACCAGCGAAACGACGGACGCATACGATTCCATCGATTGGTTGGTAAAGAACGTTCCAAACAACAACGGCAAGGTCGGCATCTACGGCGTGTCGTACGACGGCCTCACGGCCGCGTTGACATTGCTCCATCCGCATCCGGCACTCAAGGCGGTTTCGGAGCAGGCCTCGCCTGTCGATCAATGGATGAACGACGACATGCACCGTTACGGTGCGCTCCGTGAGAGCTATGCCTTCGAATACTCGGTCCTGGAGCAGGCGGAAAAGAATGCGAATACGAATTTCGAGTTCGAGGTCTACGACACGTACTCCTGGTATCTCAACCTCGGACCTTTGTCGAACATCAACGCCCGCTACCTCCATGGCTCGATTCCGTTCTGGAACTCCATCGTGGCGCATCCGGACTACGACTCGTTCTGGAAAGTGGAGGCCTGGGTCAATCAACTTCATAGCGCGACAGTTCCTAATCTGAATGTTGCTGGTTTCTGGGATCAGGAAGATCCATGGGGGCCATGGCAGATCTACGCCCACTCCGAGGAAAACGATCCGAACCGGTTCAACTACATCGTTGCCGGTCCGTGGTACCACGGCCAGTGGCATGCTGCGAAAGCGGAATCGATCGGCCTGATTCCTTTCGGCGGCCACGATACGGCTTTCGAATTCAGAGACAAAATCGAATCCGTGTGGTTCCGTTACTGGCTGCATGGTCAGGGTGAGAAGTTTCCGTGGAAGGCGTCAACATTTCAGACAGGCTCGAATTCGTGGAAGACGTACGATGTGTGGCCGCCGAAATCGACACCCACCAACCTCTATTTACACCCCCGCGGGCTGCTTTCGTTCGACCCGCCGGGAGCGGCTGCCGAAGATTCCTTCGTACAATACTTGTCCGATCCGGCGAATCCTGTCCCCTACCGGGCGCGTCCGATCTCGCCAACATATCCGCAGGGTGATTGGCGAACATGGGAGGTCGCGGATCAGCGGTTTGTAGAAAATCGGCCGGACGTGGCAGTGTGGCTGAGTCGTCCTTTGGATCGCGACCTCACAATCACCGGAGAGCTTTCGGCATACCTATTCGCCTCGACGACCGGCACGGATAGCGATTTCGTGGTCAAGCTCATCGACGTGTACACGGAAACCGCCCAATCGAACGCGTGGAAACTGGAGAACGGCCCTGCTCCCGGCGAATATGCAAAATCGCTTAACGGATACGAGTTGCCAATCGCAATGGAAGTCCGCCGCGGACGCTATAATCGCAGCTACGAACATCCGCAGCCCCTCACACCAAATCAGCCCGAAGAATTCGCGATCCCGTTGCGTAGCCACGACCATGTTTTCCTCAAAGGACATCGCATCATGGTCCAGGTGCAATCCACGTGGTTCCCACTGATCGATCGCAATCCGCAGAAATTTGTTCCAAGCATTTACGACGCAAAGGCGGAGGATTACACAACCGTGACTGAGCGCATCTACACCTCGCGCGCCCGGCCATCGCATATTGTGCTACCCATCGTGCAGCAGTAGTACAGGAGTCGGCAGGAACTTAGGCAGCACCATCCACGTCATATTTGCGCACGAAGGTTAGCTTGCCGTCGCCACCGATGCGATAGATCGAGAGCCCAGCCGCCAGCGTGCTGACGCGGTCGCCTTCCCTCATCAGGAGGGACATAATGCTCGCCGCCACCAGATGCCGGCAACCATTGCAGCGAAGGTGCGGCGGTCGATCCTGGCATTCCAGCCGCCAAGGGGCTCAAAAAGTTTCTGCTTTCGATCAGTGGTTGGGGTGGTGACGGAGGCGTTCCTTATTGAAAAACGGAAAGATCCGCCGCGTCGAAAGGGTTGGCCCTTCGGTCTTGTATCATTTGAATTCTCCCTGGGACGGACTCAGCGGTAATTAAGATTAGCGCCCGGAGGCACTGATGAATAAGGTTTTCGTCGCAAATAATCCCATTGAGGCCCATTTTGTGAGAGATCTATTGGAACGGGCGGGTATCGATGCCGAAGTCCGTGGCGAGGCATTATTCAGCCTTCGTCCCGAGATCGGGATTGCGTCAGACACTCTTCCCGCTGTCTGGATCATTAAGGATGCCCAGCTAAAGAGGGCACTCGAATTCATTGCTGACTACGAACGCGATAAAAATAAGACTGACAAATAAATTCAAACACCCCAGTCACGTTCGCGCAAACGCCGTCTCCATTTCTTTGTTTTGTTGTGGCTTTTGTGGTGATATCAAAGGCTTTCAAACTCGGATCTTTCACTTTCCTGGAGTGCTTTATGAACGTGATGTTACGGATGGCCTTCGTCGTCGTTCTCCTGGCAGTGATGGCAAGTGCCATCGGAACGTATCCGCCGGTACTCGCGCAGTCGCCGCAGATGCACGTGCATCACGTGCATCTGAATTCGGTCGACCCGAAAGCTGCGGCTGCGTACTATCCGCAGGCTTTTGCGGAATCGGCGTCGGCGACAACCTTCAACGGCTACGAAGCGGTCAAGACCGGCAACGTCTATTTGCTTTTCACGAAGGTCAGCACACCGCCGCAGACCGAGCTGACCGGACTGCAGACGGCGGTGTGGCATTTCGGGTGGAACACGCCAGACTCGCGAAAATACAACGAGCGATTCCGCGCGATGGGCTTGCAGATCGCTCAGATGTGGGACGCGGCCGACGGCAAGCTCGTCGACATGTCGAGCGACGTTCTTCCGGGACTTCCGACGCAAGAGCAGATTCTCGAGCTGCGAGCCAAAGGTGTCGTGCCGGAGCGGCAGGGAGGCTTCGGCTATCTCAGGGGCCCTGACGCTGCGCTGATCGAGAACGCTCAGGCCGGTAAAGTCGAGCGTTTTAATCACATCCACATGTACCATGAGCATCCGCTCTGCGCGATGCAGTGGTATGTCGCGCATCTCGGCGCAACGATTCCGCCAGGCACCGGCGGCGCGCGCGCAACCCCGGCGGCCGGCGATTGCAAACAGCCATACGCCCCGCCAACGTGGCCCTCGTTTGCCAAATATCCGGGATTTGTCCGCGAGCCATCCGGCGCCGTGTTCTTTGACGACATCTCGATTTCGATTCGGCCGTGGCCGGGCGGTGGTCTCGTCAGCACACGCGGACATCTGGTCGATCACTGGGCGCTTGGCGTGTCCGATCTGCCTGCAACCGTGGTTCGCCTCAAAGGTGAAGGGATCAAGTTTCTCGAAGAGATTCACGCGTGGGGCAACATGCGGGCGGCCATGATCGAAGGGCCCGATCGAGTGGCCATTGAGATCGTCGAAGTGAAATAGAGGAGGTTGTCATGCGAAGACACATTCTGCAAATCCTGGCGTTCGTATTTACGTCGTGTCCCGTTGTTGGATTGGCTCAAGCGCCTAAGGACGCCGTCGTGATTACCAACGAGGACATCAAGGCCGTGCTGAAATACGCGGCCGACACGAAGCGCACGGTTCCCGACAATTCGATCCGCGTCATCGACATGGGCGCCTACCAGCTCGCGGTTGCGGTCGTTCACCGTGGGGCGACAGGTGGCGGCACGGGCAACGCCGCGGCTGGAGCTACTAATGCCGCCCGCGGTGCACCGGCGGCGCAGAACAGGCAGCCTTCATGTGGCGAGCAGCGCGCCGGTGCGAAGGGTCCGAACGGCATTTACCATGACGACACCGCCGAGACCTATGTCGTCATTTCGGGCAGCGGCACTCTCATCACCGGGGGAACGATCGTCAATGGGACGCGATCTGCGGCCGACAACGAGGTGACGACGATCTTGAACGGCCCGTCTTGCAACGGGACCATGGTAGGATTCACAAGCCGTCAAATTAAGGAAGG
>WNFT01003482.1_pt1 | contig 13636 bp, 10 predicted proteins | sample 5400191 | NCBI WGS metagenome assembly WNFT01 (sample SAMN13153359, study PRJNA577476) | soil metagenome | isolation source: 80 cm saprolite under Madrone tree | place: USA:California | collected 2016-06-14
TAAAGCCGGATGTTGTCATTATGGATATTTCGATGCCCGACCAGGACGGCATCGAGAGCATGCGCCAGATTGTGAAGGTCGTGAGCTCCCGGGTGCTCATACTAACGGTCCATCTCGAGCACCAGGTCATTTCCGAGGCCGTCTCGTCCGGAGCCGCCGGGTACCTGGCCAAAGACTCTCTCGATCAGGAACTCATTTCCGCCGTCCGCACGATCGTTCACGGCGGGACCGTACTTTCCTCGAACGTTTCCAAACGGCTTGCCGAGTCGTCCCAGACCGGAACCGGCGGTTCGGCTCCCCGTTCGCTTGAGGCGCTGACCTCGAGGGAGCGCGAGGTCTTCCTGCTGCTCGCCGAAGGCAAATCACCAAGCGAAGTCGCCACTTCCCTTTTTGTCAGTCCCAAAACCGTCCATACCCACCGGCAACACATCATGGAAAAACTGGGACTTCGGACTACAACGGAGCTGATCCGCTTTGCGTTGCGCCAGGGTTTGATCAAGACCGTCTGATCGCGGCTTCAGCCCGCGTTCGACTAACAACCGCTACTTCTATTCTTTAATGATTACTGAGTTTTTCCTTTTGAACGAGGTCTGACACTAGACTACGTTGGCTCCTAGACTACTTGATGAGGCCCAAACACGAGGCTAGGTCAGATCAACAATCAAATGAATAATTTAGGCCTGTCCAAGAAGAAAATTCTGCTAATGGTGGCCCTCATGACTGCCGATAAGAGGGTGTGAAGTACTAGGATCTATGCCTGCGTGATATACGCGGCTGTCTCTGAGGATGGAGACGCCCCACAGGGTTGTTATGAAGAGGAAAGACGGTTTTTCCCTGCTCGAAGCGCTCCTGGTCGTGGGAGTAGGAATGCTAATCACGGCGATGGCTCTGCCCAGCATGACGACGGCAATTGCCAATGCGAAACTGCGCGGCAGTATGACGAGCCTGTCTGGATTGTTACAGAGCTGCCGCATGGTTGCTGTGAAGGAAAACAAGACCAAGACGGCCAAATTTGAGGCTCGATCAAACGGTCTGGTGGGCTTTGTCAAAGACGCCACCGATAGCAGCGGAGTGAATCAAAGCGATTATCAGATTGAGATGGAGGCACCCATCGACAAGCTGATAACGCCAACGGGGCCTGGCGCGCCGGCGGGCGTAACCACGGCCGTCTTGGGTTTCACCGCGGGGACTGGCGACGTGGTGTCCTTCAATTCGCGGGGGCTTCCTTGTTTGTATAACTCGGGCAGCTGCCCGAACAGCGGATTTGTCGAGTACTTCAAGGATAACCGTATTGCAGGCGGCGGCTGGGCCGCGATTTCCGTATCGCCGGCTGGAAGAATCAAACGATGGTTCTGGAACGGGACCAACTGGACGGATTGAATCATGACGATTCGCAAGAAAACCCGAATAAATTCGCAAGCAGGCGTCTCGATGATCGAGTTGATGATGGCAGGCACCATCATGGTGATCGGCTCGCTGGGCATGATCGGACTGATCGTCGGTTCCATCGCGACGAACAATCGAAACAAACTCGACAGTACACAGACGATGCTGGCTGCATCTGTTCTCGAACAGATCAACTCGACGATCATCGGCGTTGGATCCTCAAATCTAATCGACTGCGGAGGAACAAACTGGGACATTGACACCGCCCCGGGCGGCGCCAGCCTCAGCGCTTCCACGATCGACTTCGCACAGAGCAGTCCGCCGGCCGGTTACTACATGAATTACGTGCTCACGAATCCCTGCACCAGCACGGGTAGCATCCAAGGCACCTATGATGTCCGCTGGCATGTGGATGTTGTGGGCACCACCAATACCTACATGCTCACCGTTGCCGCGAAGTTGAAGAACCATGGGGAAGGCAACCTCTTCTTTTCGAAGCCGGTCACGCTGCGGGTGATGTCGGGGAATTAAACGAGAACATCATGCGTACCAAAGGTTTCTCTCTCATCGAATTACTGATGGTCCTGGCGGTCCTCTCGATCATTACCGGGGCCATCTTTCAGGTCATCAACATGTCCACGGAGCGGTCATCCACGGAGCAGGTCAAACTCGACATGTTCCAGGAGGCCCGCGAATTCATGGACCAGATGTCCCGCGACCTGCGCCAGGCCGGATACCCCAGCCCGCGTAACGTTTCCGCGAGTGTTCTGGTGCAGAGCCCGGCCAAAAACGATCGGCATGCTGCGGTGGGCCTGGTGAAGGTCGATACCGGCGAGTTATGGTTTGAAGGCGATGTGAACGGCACTGGGACGGTTTCCGTAGTCCGTTATCATCTGGACAACGTGGGGACTAACTGTCCCTGCCTGAAGCGGAGCCAACTAGATAAGATCGACGCCGACCCGCTCGCCTCGCAGACCACTGAAGTCTACCAGGTGGAAGTGCAAGGCGTTCAGAACACGAATATCTTTACGGCTTACAGCGATGGAGTCGCCGTAGGCTTGCCGGTCACGATCAGCAGCGCTAGCGGCGCTACTATCGCCAGCATCGATACCGTGCAGGCCACGCTCACGCTGCAGGCCGCGACGATCGATCCAAAGACGCACAAGAAGCCGGTTACCGCACTCGTGACCACGGTGAAGTTGAACAATTGCTCGCAGGGAGCAACCGGGGGATTGCAGAGCTGCCAGTAAAGAACCTGCAAAAGGATATCGCATTAATATATGTCGAAAATTTCAACACAACGCGGACAGCGAGGGATCGCATTCCTTGTGGCGATGTTTGCTTTGTTGCTCTTATCGGTGATTGGTTTGGGAATGATGTATTCCACAAACATGGAAACGGCAATCAATAGCAATTACCGTGACAAGCAAGCGTCGCTATACGCTTCGCTGGCCGGTCTCCAGGAGGCGCGCGATCGCATTCAACCCGCCACGCACAACATCGTCGCGCCTGATGATCTACCGACCACGTCTGCGGCGAAAGTGATTTACATCGTCGCCGATGCCGCCACGGTGAGACCCTGGGATTCGTCCAATGGTTATTTCGACACCGAACTTTGTCAGGAGAAAGTAATGGGCCTGTCGGGAACCCCCGGCGTGGCTTGCCCAACCTCGCAGATTCCGGCCGGCACAGCCTGGTACACTGTTCAAGACGACAGCCAATCGTCATCCGCGCCCTGGAACCTCGCCAATCCTCTCGACTGGAAGTGGACCAGAATCACGCTCAAGGGCAATAACGTGACACCCGTGGCCGTCGATGGGAACACCGCCAATTCGACTCAGGTTTGCTGGGACGAAAAGAACCAGACTGCACTGCCGGCTGGTTATGGCTCGACGTGTGGTCCTGACGGATCGATTGCAACGGTGACGCTGCTCACGCAGGGCACCGGTTATAACATTCCCAACCCCAATGTGATCATCAGTAACCCGCCCGCTGGGGGAGTACAGGCCGCTGCAACGGTAACAACGCAGCTTGTCAGCGGAATAGTGGTATCGGTCGACGCAACAACCGGCGGTTCGGGTTACCACATAGGCGATGTGCTTTCATTCTCTGGTGGCGGCGGCGCTGGAGCAGCGGCTAATGTTACGAATGTCGCCAGTGGCGGTGCGCCCGTGGCTTCGCTGGCTTCGTTCAACGCTGGAGCGCAGTGTTACTCGTCGCCGCCGGCTGTTTCCTTCGTCGGTGGAGGCGGAAGCGGCGCAACGGCCACGGCAACGCTTGAATCGAGCAACTCGTGCGTCTACAGCTGGACTATATCCGGAAGCTGCAGCACTGGGCAGCATAACGGCACTGTGCTAACCAATGTACATTTGACAGGCGGCAACGATAGCTTCAGAGGCGGTTGGACGGCGTCTAGTACCGGCGGGGGCAAAACTATTGTCGCGAATACGATGACCATCCAGGACCCAGGCACCGGGTACACCACCGCTCCGACAATGCCAGTATCGAGTGTTCCCTACCCTTCCTGTACCGGACCGACGGTCTCGGTCAGCTTGGGCAAACGGTTGCAATCCGTAAATCTGACGAGTGGAGGCAGCGGATACACATCTACGCCGGCAGTCAACATCGGTACCGGAACGGGCTCGGCGGTCGCTCCGCCTTCGGCGACAGCGGTTCTCGGAACTCCCAGCGGCGTTGCCGGCCGCATTTCAGCGATCACCGTCACCAATTCCGGGTCGGGTTACACGTCTTCGCCGACCGTTTCCTTCGCCGCCACAAGCGGATCGGGCGCCGTTCTAACTGCTTCGACAGCACAAAACTACACGGTTACGGGAATAAACCTGGTTGCGGGCCAACACGGCAAGGGCTATATATCGGACCCTACAGTGACCATAGTCCCCGCGGGTGGTTCCGGTGCGACTGCCAAGGCCACGATTGGGCATGGTCCAAACTTGGGAAGCGTATGGCTACTGACTTCTTACGCCCAGACGAAATCCGGAGCCCGCACCATGACGCAGGCGGAAGTGGCAAGTCCCGTGCTGGGTTTTGCAACGACAGCGGCGCTCACCATTGCTGGTCCAAGTCCATCGATGGGCGCGATGCCTAACTCATCCAACTATGGGATCAGCGGCATTGACGCCAATAGCTGCGGCACTGGTGGCCAACCTCCCCATCCGGCAGTTGGCGCTTATGACAATCCGAATGCCCCAACGGGTTCCGTGCAGACCATCATTGACTCGATTCCCGCCGGCCGGCAGGGTAACTACGTTGGCTCGTCCGGCACGACCCCGGACGTACAAAACGTCTATGGTTCGCTGGGCGAAACTATGGGCACTCCGACGGGTCTAAAGGCACTCATTGATGCCGTCGCGGCCGCGCCCGGAGCCCATACGTTTGGCCCCGGCAGCTACACTGACAGCAACATCAAGGCCCAGGTGGACTATAGAGTGCAGAGCAATCCGAAAGTCATTTATGTGGACGGAGACCTGAATATCGGCGGTAACGAAACCGGTTATGGGATTCTCGTCGTGACCGGGAAGCTCACGATGCAAGGAAACTTCACATGGAAGGGACTGGTCTTCGTGGTCGGAGAAGGTTGGGCAGAGCTGGGCGGTGGGGGTGGCGGCCAAATTGTCGGATCGGTTTTTATCTCCAAAATCTGGGACAATTACACCGACCACACGCTTCTGCCCACGCTGGGATCTCCCCACATCCAGTGGAACGGCGGCGGTACCAACTACATTCAGTACGACCACTGCTGGGCCGACGACATGATGAACAACGTCCCATTCACGCCTCCTCCCAGCACGAAGCCGTTGAAGACCCTCAGCTTCCGGATTCTCCCTTACTAGACATACTGTAGCGGCCTATGACCGCCGGCGATTTCAGATTGTGACATCCCCGGCGGTCATAGACCGCCGCTACAGACTGCACTCGCCACGCGCTGGATCATCTCTGGCGTCAATTCGGGGTAAATGGGTAAAGCCAGGCTTTCTTTCGAAGCCGCTTCGCTGACGCGGAAATCTCCGGCCTTGAAACCGAGGTCTCTGAAGCAAACCTGAAGTGGAAGCGGGACCGGATAGTAAACCTCACATCCGATTCCCTGCTGCTTGAGATGCGACATCAGCTCGTCGCGCCTGGAGCTGCGAATGACGAACTGATTGTAGATGTGCCGCGAATTCGGAACTTCGTGTGGCAGCTCTATCGACGCGGCATTCGAAAAGGCCTCCCGATAAAAGGCGGCGTTTCTTCGCCGCCCTTCGGTCCATCGATCCAGGTATTTCAACTTCACCCGGAGTACGGCAGCTTGAATCGCGTCGAGACGAAAGTTTCCGCCCAATATCTCGTTGTAATACTTGTCCCGCGAGCCATGCGTCCGCAACAACCGGACGCGCTCCGCGATATCGGCATTGTTGGTCGTCACCATGCCGCCGTCGCCGAAGCCTCCCAGATTCTTCGAAGGAAAAAAGCTGAGGCATCCGATATCTCCAACCGAGCCTGCGCGGCGCTCCTGCCGTTCCGCGCCGATAGCCTGAGCCGCATCTTCGATGACATAGAGTTTGTGCCGGCGCGCAATTTCCAGGATTGGCGGCATGTTTGCCATCTGTCCGAAGAGATGTACCGGCATGATCGCGCGTGTGCGGCTGGAGATGCAGGCCTCAATGCCCGCCGGATCGATGTTGAAAGTCTTCCGCTCGATCTCCGCGAAGACGGGCTTCGCCCCAAGGCGGGCAATGGTACCGGCCGTGGCGAAGAAACTATAAGGTGAGGTGATAACCTCATCTCCGGGCCGGATATCGATCGCCATCAACGCCACGAGAATAGCATCCGTTCCCGACGATACGCCGATCCCATGAGCGCATCGGGAGTACTCTGCGATCTCGCGTTCAAGCGCCTCGACTTCCGGTCCAAGAATAAAACGCTGCGATTCGAGAACGCGATCGATGGCGGATCGAATCTCGTCTCGAATCGTTGCGTACTGGGCCTTCAGATCGAGTAGTGGTATCGGAGACTCTCGCACGATGCGCATAAGTCTAGCATGATGTAACGCGGGCTAAAGCCCGCGTTACTGATCCGCGCGGATGGTCTGGCGGAACGACAGGTTGTTGATGTCGCGGAACCGAGGCGTTCCGGGTGGAAGCTTCAACGGCACCAGGAAGTCCAGGTCGAAGGCATATTGGCGTCCCGGCGGGGCATACACTGCGCTGCAGCACTTATAGGTACCTGTGGCTTGTCTGTAGTAGTACAGCGATACGATCGAACCACGGTACCAAATGTTGGCGGAACCCTGTTCCAGATATCTCAGAAAGTTGTGTGTTCCGCCGTCGGTACCAAAATCGCCGTCACCCGTATAATTGTCCGGCCTCGTAAAATTGATCCCTTTTCCAGCGGCAATCGCCATCCTGTAGTTGGTCTCCGAGCGGACACGGCCGTTGGTTGAATCGGGAGACTGAAATGAATTGTTGTCGTTCCAGGCGTTTGAGAGAAGCGTCACCGCATCGGCAATGATAGCGGCAGAAGAGTGAGGTCCGTCGAAGCCAGTACTGCCGGTGCCTGCATTGTAGTTGCCCAGGACATAGACGGGATTCTCGGACGCGACGGTGAATCCGGGCTGCGGCAGAACATTATTGGAGCCGTTGACCAGCCGAAGCGCACGGCGGAAGTAGTGGACGCGGTTCTTCGCTGCTCTCTGGTAGGGCCAGACTTGCACCTCACCGATCTCTATCGAGTCGATTGACGGTCTGATGTTGACGCTGTTGGCATGGGTCGCTGCCAACGTTCCACGCTGGCCACGAGTACAGTTCTGGAGCGTATTGCTCGATTTTGTGGCGCAATTTACGACCTCGTTGTCGATATTAAAATAGCCAGGCACGATGAAGCTCGACCCGTTACTCACTGCAATGTTCTGGGTTGACGTGCCGGTTATAGCGGCGCTCAGAGTACTCCGCCCATCGTGGGTTGCCGCTGTCGTTCCCAGCGCTCCGCGAGCGCAGGTAAGGGTGTTGCCCGATTTCGATGTGCAATTCAGGATCTCATTGTCCACTCTGTAGTAGCCCGGCACTTCGAAGTTGGTTGCTGAGGTCACATCGATCCCTGTCTCAGTCGCGTCGAGGTTTTCGTTGACACTGTTCCACAGCCTGTTATGCGCGGTGGCAGTCGATCCCAGCCGGCCGCGCTGGCAAGTCAGCGTAGTTCCCGCATTCGGGACAGTGCAATACATGTACTCGTTAAGGACGCGATAAAAGCCTGTCGTCAAACCAGCGATCGAATTGACGTCGACGTTCGTCTGGGTCGCGTCAATGTCAGCAGTAAGCTCGGCAAATGCCACGCTGTGAGCGGCTGCGGTGGTTCCCTCCACGCCCCGGGTACAAATATTCGCGGAGGGGCCGGGGCCGAGAGTATCCGCCGGGTTACTGGTATCTTTATTCACGCAGCTTACGATCTCGTTCCCAATCCGGTAGTAACCGTTCGTGGACATATTCGCCACAGAGCCAACGTCGATGCTAGTCTGCATCGCGTCCACAGGCCTGGAAAGATCCATTGCCACCAATGACGGCTGCGGACCAATCGTGGTCGTATACAAGTCCGCGCTCGCTGTGCCCCACGGCTGATAAGGCAAATTGGCTCCGTAGGTTTCCAGGGTCCCATTGCCGTTCAAGTCTTCGCCGGCGTCGAGCGTACCGTTGGGTACGCCATCAGTCGAGGTCGGATTCACGGTATCTTCAAATCCAAATTCGCCGGTTTCATTGCCGGATCCATCCCGATTGCCGCGCCGGTCGGAGAAATAAACGATGTATCCGTTGTTACTGACCGCCTGACCTCCGGTACTGCCGGCAAGGGTGCCCGCGAACCATTGCGCCAACCTGGCCACATCCAGCTCGACAAGATTCATAATGCCGATTTTTGGCATGCTCGCCGGAGCGGGAGTAGTGCGCCAATGCGACTCCCGAGCATCGTAGAGGTTGATTGGCGAATAGTCCGTCCCGGCAATGCTGTTGGTGCCATCAGCAGCGTCCCAGCGCGGCTTTTGAAAGCGAAGGATGGCGTCCGTCTGATTCGTCGAAATCCCATAGTTCAGGATTTCTGTGGTGACGTCCGTCCAGGTCGCGTCTGCGTTCTGGCGTTCGATTTTGATGAATCCATCGACCAGTTCGGCATTAGTGGTCTCATCCGCATTCGCTGCGGTCAGAAATTCCACGTCATTTGGATCGGCCCGGGCAAATTGCGGACGGAATGTGGGCATCTTCGCGACGCTGTAGTTCCAGGGCGCTCCAGTAATGTTGCCGTTCAAGGGAACGCCGGTATTACCCGGAAGTTTGGCCGTTGTGTCCGAAATCATTATCCGCAAGCTGGCCTGGTTGTAAAGACGGGACTGGCCGATAAGTGACGTCGCATCCTCGTTGGCAGGGGGCCTCCTGATGATCTCAATCGTCGAGGCGTTGCCACCCACGAAGGGAAGAGTCAGTGCTTTCGCCCCCGTGTCCACGTTCAGAATATTGCCGTTGTAGGTAGTGAGAGAAATCGTTGTCCAGTCCTTATTGGGATCCGATGCCGGTCCGCCCTTTTTGCTCCCCTCCCCGATCTGAAGATCCCTGCACGCGCCTGGAGCGGGGTTACATGAGCCCGTGGACTGGAGAACGTAAACCGGCCCGGTCCTGTCTTCGGACGAAACTCCATTCGCCAGCTCTGCCCGTATCACGTGCGCCGCGACGGTTACCTTTTGCGCAAGTGTGGTACCGCTGCCGGCGGCCAGAAAAAGATTCCCGTTGGTATGAACACGTCCGCCAAAATTGAAAATCGGTCCAGCAAAGAACGAAAGATCAGAATCGGAAAACACTCCGAATTGGAAGACTGGTATCAACGCGACCTGAACTTCACGGTTTAGTCTCGCTTCGCTGCCGGCGCCCGCCTGTGCGGCGACATCCAGCGTAAACGGAATCACCTGCGCGTTCAGGCCGGCATTCGGACCCTCCGTGAGGGTGATCAGCTTGGACCGGGAAACACTGGCGTTATTCGCGTGTTTGACGGCACCAGTACGGCCAAGTCCGGTAAAGTGAGTATCGTCCTTCCCGGTGTATGCGATCTCTTCGGCGTCAACCATGAAAAAACCGCTGGCCGGCCATCCTGCTGTGGATACCACCGTCGCGGTGGTATCCACTGTTTCCAGAATCGCCCCTAGCGTGGTCGATTGGCCTCCGCTGACCGAATAGATGCTGTAGGTCACTCGATCGAGTTGGGGCTGGGCTGAACTTGCCTGAATGCCGTTAATGGCCGACTGAGTCGGAAAAACCGACTGCTGGAAAAGCTTGGACAAGTCGGAATTCAGTTTTTCCAATCCGGCTTCGGCGGCATAGAACGCGGAGGAGTAGTCGGTATCATTTCGAGCGATCTTTTGTTCGGTGTTCAGAGTACTGATGAATCCGATTACCAGTCCTGTAACAACTACGGTGACAATCAGGGACGTTATCAGGGCATACCCATCGCGTCTTGCGATCTGACTCATAAAAAATCTCCCGAGCTATGAGCCCGTGTATCTGTTCCGGAAAGTGGAATTGCGGACGTTTACCTTCGAGACCAGCGAGAACCGAAAATACTTGTTACTCCGTTGCATGACCGAAGGTGAGCGGCCGGTTAGAGACACGCTGACCGAGCGGATTTGGTTGGGGGACGTTGTGGTTGCCTGATTGGAATTTCCGGAATTGGCCTGGAAATCGAATAAATCGAACGCAAACTGCAAATTCTCGATATCGTCGACGATGACCTGAGGAGCCTGCGCGTTCAGAGCACGCATTAACCTCGGATGGACTGCGTTGTCGTTGTTGATGTAATAGGTGACGAGGTTGAATCTCTGGGCCGTGGTCGGAGGATATGTTCCGTCACCATTGGCGATGGATTTGATATTGCCATTCGCCGCGTCGGGTTGATTGATGTTCATTGGATCGTTGTCGGCAAAGAACGCCCGGCTGGTAGTCATCGAAACGCTCGTGACGCATCCCAGGGCGGATCCATTCGCATTCGTCAAGACGAGCAGATCCCCAGTGAAAAGCTGCATGGTTCCGGCACGCACGTTCTGCACAAAATCGATTTGTATGCCGGAAGTGCTGGCACTGAGAACCGTCCAGACCGGCGACTGCTGATCGATCTGTGTGATGGTCAATGCGTCGGTCGCTATATTGTTCACCGTCGGCCCGGCTCCGTCGCCGGGAGCAAGAATGGCGATCGTATTGTTGGGTGTGGCCATCGTTCCACCGGCGCCCGGCCGCATCAGCGCATCGGCAGGCCCGCCATTCGGAACAGCAATGCCTCCGTTCGGCAATCCGGTGCCCGCCATCGTGATGTCGCGAGTGATGGTGTTGATGGCGACTCGAATGTTCTGCTGTGTCTGCATGATCTCGCCCATACCGGCATTCGCTGCAAAGATCGAATTAAGCAGCGTGAACGTTGCGCCCAGCATGACCATCGTGGCCAGATTGGAAATCGCAAATTCAATCATCGTGAAGCCGGAGTTATCTTTTCTCATACTCATGCGAATCGCGAGATATAGCTGCTGACGGTCAAGCTGTGCCATACATTGTTTAGTTTGAATCGGACTTCAATCGTCATCTCCCGGATGTCCGGATCAACCTGTTTCTGCGAATTGAGAACGTTGCTGATCGTGATTTTCCGCTCGTACTGGTCCAGGGACCGGACTTCGTCGTCGTCCGTCCCGAACTTTCCGTCGTTTCCCGGAAGAGTGATCGTCTCAATTGGTTCGGATGCGTCATCGGACGTGTTCGCGATACCATCTGCTCCCATTCCACGAATCGGTTGAAAGTCGGTGAGGAAGATTCCACCGCTGACAGTCGCATTCTGGATCTGGGCCCAGGTGATATTCTGCGTGCTGCGCGCCGTAAAAACGCTTTCCAGAGCCTCGCGCGATTTCTGCTTGGCGATCAACTGTTCCTGCGTGTAGAACATCGATGACATGCCCCGAACCATCGTCATGGCAATTGCCATAAGCGCGATGGTCAGGATGAATGCGGACATCATGACTTCGATTAGCGAAATCCCGGACATGGGCTTGGGAATCAGCCGCGGATTACGCGAATTACGCGGATGCAGATGTGAAAGCTGTCCGTTGAGCCCCACATCTGCATCCGCGTAATTCGCGTAATCCGCGGCTGGTTCCCCGTCTAACGCCGTTCGACCCACTTTGTCCCCTGAACGTAGTACTGCTTCATCCTGCCCGACGCTCCAGTGAGTGTGACGGCTCGAGCGCTTCCGTTCCCGGAGCCGATCGTGAAAACCGTTCCGTTCATCACAATGCCGGCGCCGCTTACAAAAATGCCGTCACCCAGGAAGCTGCCGGTCGTCCCCAGGTTGAAACTCACCGGCTGTGTATTTCCGAAAGCTTCCGGAGTATCATCCACGCCCGTGGGAAGTCCGAAGGTATAGCCTGAAGGCAAGGTAACGCTGTCCAGGAGAGTCGTGGAACCGCCTCCATTCTGCCGGGTTACAGTGATGCCATTACTTCCAACAAACGCCACATTCACCGTACGCCGTTCGTCGACGGCCACCTGACGTGCATATCGGAGTTCTGCGATGGCCATGTTCGAGGCCTTATCCGCATCAATCGCTGCCGCGGACTGGCGCATCTGGACCACAGCCACAGCCGAGCCGATCATAATCAGCCCCACGACCACAGTCACTTCAACCAAGCTGAATCCCTTGTCCTGTCCACGCATGCGCCGCTACTCTACGGGCGCCCTGGTCATGTGTAAATAGGGTGAACCCCCTAGTCCACCTGACGGATTCTTAGGACGATATCTGATCTGGGCCGGTCCTGACAGGTTTGCGGAAAACTCGGATCGAGGGCTGTAGCGGCGCTCTATGAGCGCCGATCTTCTGAAATCAACGAAATACCGGCGGTCATAGACCGCCGCTACAGTGCGAAAATCGAAAGTCTTTCCTTCCCGGCGACCACGCGTTAATTTCAGACCATGCCCCGATTTCTGATATCCATAGCGCTTCTGTTTATCGCAGGCCAGGAAACGGGCTACCGCTCCGGGGGCACCTTCATTGGGGCAATAATCTGTGAAGACGGCATCATCGTCGCTTCCGATTCACGGACAACATTCATGGATGGGAGCGGCCGAGCCTTCGGTTATGTCGACGGCATGCCGAAGATTTACGTCCAGGGCGGACCTGCCGTCGCAATGTCGGGCCTGACCAGCATGGAAGGCGAACTATTCAGTTCGTTCGTCCGGCGGAATGGTTATTTGCTGGAGCGGCCGGTCGACGAAATTCTTTTCGGGTTTCTGGTTTGGCTTCCGCTTGCAAATAGCAACGGCGTGGCAATGATCTCGGCAGGATTCGCAGATGGTACACCGACCATCTGCGCGAAGTCACCGATACTGCCGCAATCCTGCACCAGTTCCGGATACTTCACGAGCAAGAATTCCCCAACACTGCGCGAAACTTTCACAAAGCTGGGACGAATTCCAAAAACCAACGAGGCGGCGGCGGCATTAAAGGCTGCGATCGAGGAGTATTCGAGAACGGATCCGACAGTCGGTGGTCCCGTGAGCATCCTGAAGTTGACGAAACGAGCACCGGCTCAATGGCTGGCGAATCCTGCAACCGACAATGGCTGGACGCGGGTTTGCGACGTGGTAGGAGAACATCGGCGGGGACGTGTTCGCATCGTGCCGCTTGGCACGCAACAGGAGCTCGATCTGCACCTGAATGCGGCCTGCCCGAAATGAAAATTGGGTTGTAACCCCAAAGACAGAACGCGGCATTAGCCGCAACCAAATTTGTCGAATTGGCTCAGGCGAGGGTATTCCCCTCCTGGAACAGGAGGGGTGGACGCGCCATCAAGAAAATGCCGCGAAGCCACCTTTGAAGGCGCGGCCGGGGTGGTCAGTTCGGCGAAAACGTCGGCGCGCCGGTCTGACCACCCCGTCTGCGCCGCTTCGGTCGCTGCGCGTCTTTTTCTTAATGGCGCAGCCACCCCTCCTGTCCCAGGAGGGGAATACCCTCGCCTTGACGATCTTCGTTGACCTCGAAAAACTTTTTCAGAAAAGTTCTACACTCCTATTACAACCCCTTTTTCCCGTGATATTCCTGCAAAGTCCGTACATTCAGGCTCTCTCTCTGAAGTGCGCGGATTCCGTTGACCGCGGCGGCGGCGCCGGGGATCGTGGTGATGCATGGGACGTGATGATGAATGGCGGCGCGGCGGATCGCCTTCTCATCGAAGAATGATTCC
>WNFT01012341.1_pt1 | contig 13635 bp, 10 predicted proteins | sample 5400191 | NCBI WGS metagenome assembly WNFT01 (sample SAMN13153359, study PRJNA577476) | soil metagenome | isolation source: 80 cm saprolite under Madrone tree | place: USA:California | collected 2016-06-14
CTCGGACAGGAGCGCCTGCTGATCACGCCGCTGTCGCGGTTTCGCCAGGGCACGCCGATCCGTCTGGATGAAGGCATCCTTTTCACCACCTATGCCACGCTACGGTCCGACGCACGCGAGGAAAGGATTTCCCGCGTCCAACAGATCGTCGATTGGTTATGCCGCGACTTCGATGGAGTCATCGTCTTCGACGAGAGCCACGCCATGCAGAACGCGGCCGGCGCCAGGGGCGAGCGCGGCGAGCAGGCGCCCTCACAGCAGGGCCGTGCCGGCCTGCGCTTGCAGCATGCTTTGCCCGATGCCCGCGTGCTCTACGTGTCGGCGACCGGCGCCACCACGGTCCACAATCTTGCCTATGCCCAACGGCTCGGTTTGTGGGGCGGTGCGGATTTTCCGTTCGCCACCCGCGCCGAGTTCGTCGAGGCGATCGAGGCCGGCGGCGTCGCCGCCATGGAAGTGCTCGCCCGCGACCTCAAGGCGCTCGGCCTCTACGCAGCACGTTCGCTCTCCTACGAGGGCATCGAATATGAGCTGGTCGAGCACCAGCTCACTCCCGGGCAGATTCGTATCTACGATGCCTATGCGGGCGCCTTCCAGGTCATCCACAACAATCTCGATGCTGCGCTTAAGGCCGCCAACGTCACCGGAGAATCCGGGACCCTGAACGCCCAAGCCAAATCGGCGGCGCGTTCCGCATTCGAGAGCGCCAAGCAGCGCTTCTTCAATCATCTCATCACCGCCATGAAGACCCCCGCGCTGATCGCGGCGGTCGAGCGCGATCTTAAAGCCGGCCATGCCGCCGTCATCCAGATCGTCTCCACCGGCGAAGCCCTGATGGAACGGCGCCTCGCCGAGATACCGACCGAGGAATGGGGTGACGTCCAGGTTGACATCACGCCGCGCGAATATGTTCTCGACTACCTGGCGCACGGCTTTCCGACCCAGCTGTTCGAGCCGTTCACCGACGGTGACGGCAATCTCTCATCCCGGCCGGTGTTTCACGACGGCCAGCCGGTGCAGTGCCGCGATGCGGTCGAGCAGCGGGACCGCATGATCGAGCGCCTGGCGTCGCTTGCCCCGGTGCAGGGCGCGCTCGACCAGATCGTGCAGCGGTTCGGCACCGACCTGGTGGCCGAGGTCACGGGTCGCTCGCGGCGCATCGTGCGCAAGCAAGGTCAGACTGGCACCGACCGGTTCGCCGTCGAGGCCCGTGCCGGCTCGGCCAATCTCGCCGAGGCGCAAGCCTTCATTGACGACGAGAAGCGGATTCTCGTGTTTTCCGACGCGGGCGGCACCGGACGTTCCTATCACGCGGACCTCGCAGCGAAGAATCAGCGCCTGCGTGTCCATTATCTGCTTGAAGCGGGCTGGAAAGCCGATACCGCCATCCAGGGTCTCGGCCGATCGAACCGCACCAACCAGGCGCAGCCACCACTGTTCCGGCCGATCGCCACCGACGTCAAGGCCGAGAAGCGCTTTCTCTCAACCATCGCACGTCGCCTCGACACGCTTGGCGCCATCACCAAGGGCCAGCGCCAGACCGGCGGCCAGGGGCTGTTCCGCGCCGACGACAATCTCGAATCCGTCTACGCCAGGGCGGCGCTCCGCCAGCTCTACGTTCTGATCTTCGGCGGCAAGATGGAGGGCTGCTCGCTTCAGGCGTTCGAGGACGCCACTGGACTGCGGCTGACGGACAACGACGGATCGCTCCGCGAAGACCTGCCGCCGATCACCACCTTCCTCAACCGGCTGCTGGCGCTCACCATCGAGATGCAGAACACGCTGTTCGGCGTGTTCGACGACCTGCTGCGCACCAGGATCGAGGGCGCCATCGCCTCCGGCACTTACGATGTCGGAGTCGAGACCGTCACGGCAGAGAGCCTGAAGGTCACGGATCGCCGGACGCTCTATGTCCATCCACAGAGCGGCGCCGAGACGCAGGTGTTTACTATCAGCCGCCGCGACCGCAACCGGCCGTTCACGCTGGCCGAGGCGCTCGATGTTGCGAGCGATCCGCGTGCCAGACTGCTGGTGAACGCCCAGTCCGGGCGCGCTGCCGTGCAGGTGCCGGCCCCAAGCCTGATGCTGGACGATGGCGAAGTCGAACGGCGCGTCCATCTGCTCCGGCCGATGGAGCGACCCGCAATCCCGCTCAGTGCTCTGACCAAATCCCACTGGCAGGAAGCTGATCGGGCCGATTTCGCCCGGGCGTGGGAAGCCGAGGTTGCCGCGCTGCCAGAGTTCACCGACAGCAGCCTGCACATCGTCACGGGCCTGCTGCTGCCGATCTGGAGACGGCTGCCGAACGACTCCATGCGGGTCTACCGGCTCCAGACCGATGATGGCGAGCGCGTCATCGGCCGCCTGGTCTCGCCGGCCTGGGTTGCCCAGGCGGTCGAGACTGAGACACCGGCTCTCGATCCCGCCGACGCCTTCGCGGCCGTGCTCGACGGACGGACGATCCTGCACCTTGAGGACGGGCTTGAGATTCGCCGCGTCAAGGTCATGGGGGAGTTCCGCATCGAGGTCTCCGGTTTCACCGACGGTATGGTCGACCGGCTCAAGGCGATGGGGCTCGTGTCCGAGATCATCGCCTGGAAGCTGCGGCTGTTCGTGCCGGTCGGCGCGGACGGACCCACAGTCCTCGGCGCCCTGATGGAGCGTTATCCGCTGGTGCGGATCGCCGAGCGGCCGGCAGCGTGAGGGAGGAACACCATGTCCTCCCAAGCCGCCGAGCTCGCTCAACGTCTCGCGCGCAGCGCCGAGGCCGTGTGCCGCTACTATCTCTCTAACGGCCACCGCGAAGGCCGCTATTGGATCGTCGGCGATGTCGCCAACACGCCGGGATGCAGCCTCTATGTCCGCCTGTACGGGCCGTTATACGGCAAAGGCGCTGCCGGAAAATGGACCGACGCCGCCACGGCCCAGCACGGTGATCTTCTCGACCTGATCGCGTTGAGCTGCGGTCTCGACCGCCTTGCCGATGTTCTCGCTGAAGCGCGCAGATTCCTCGGCCTGGCGCAGCCCGCACCGATGGCATTGCGCCCCGAACCAGCGGACGGTTTACCGGACACTGCGCGCCGGCTGCTGGTGATGTCATACCCGCTCGCCGGCACCGTCACCGTCGCGGAGACCTATCTGCGGGCGCGCGGCATCGCGATCACACCTGATCTGCGGGCGCTGCGATTCCATCCGCGCTGCTTCTACCGCACTACCGACGAGGCAACGGGCGCCAACCGCTACGAGGTCTGGCCGGCGCTACTCGCCACCGTCACTGACCTGGATGGTAGGGTCACCGGCCTGCAGCGCACCTGGCTCGATCCGTCCGGCCGCGACAAGGCCCCGGTTCCGTCACCCCGGCGCGCATTGGGCGAGATCGCCGGGCATGGCGTGCGGTTCGGCACAGCCGACGACGTCATGGCGGCGGGCGAGGGCCTGGAGACCGTGCTGTCGGTACGCACCATCCTGCCGGCGATGCCGATGGCCGCGGCGCTGTCTGCCAATCACCTCGCTGTCTTCCGGCCGCCAGCCACGCTGCGGCGCCTCTATGTCGCCCAGGACAACGATGCGACTGGCCGGCGGGCGGCGCAGCAGCTGAGCTGCCGAGCGCAGGCCGGCGGGATTGAGGCGATCACGCTCACGCCACGCCTCAAGGACTTCAACGATGACCTGCGCCAGCTCGGCGTCGCTGCACTTCGGCCGACGCTGCGTGACCAACTCGTCCTGGAGGACGTCAGCCGGTTCATGACGCCGGAGACCGGAATGGCCAGATGAGCATGCGGGGCGTCGCAACCGGATCGCGGTGATGCCCTCTCGCCGGGAGACCGCGCCCGCGGCCTGCTTAGAGGGCGATCTGACGGCAGGCGGGCCGGGGCCGCAACGGCGGGCGGCGGCTATTTTCCGCCGCCGGATGCCTCACGCGGCAAGCCGCATGGGCCTCCGGCTTTGCATCGCGAAACAAAATAGCCGCCGCCCGCCGTCCTCCGCTTGCGCTCCGGCCGCTCGCGGTGCGGCCCCGGGCCGCCTGCCGTCGGGTGATCGCCTCGCAGGCCGCGATGGGCGCGGCCAATCCCAACGAGGGCATCACCATGACGACCGATCGCGACGACAACCCGCACACCTCATCTCCGACCGCACACGTTCTCACCGAGCTCCAGGCCTACGGCTGGCGTCCGTTCCAGGACGAGCCCGATCCGCGCCCGCTGCCCGAGGCAGGCGTCATCGGTGGCGCCGTCGCTGACATCTTCGATGCCCTGATCGCGACGCTGCGTGATACTCGCCTCGAACCCGACCTCGACGACCTGCTGTGGTCGACCGTCAATCTGTTCCACCGTGCCGCCGGCCGGGTGCAGCGCGAGCTCGACGACAACGAGAGCGCCCAGAAGCGCAGCCAGAAGGAGCAGGACGGCTCGGAAATCCGCTCGGTCGAGCTCGAACGCCTGCTGGGACAGGGTCTCACCCTGATCGAACGCCGCGACGCCATCGAGCTCTTCCGCGACCATGCCGCCGATCTCTATGAGCGCCACACCGGCTCATCCTGGCGCCCGCGCGCCGGGTCGATGGTCAACCACCACGCCCTCACGGCCGCAATGATCGACAGCCGCGACTTCCTCGCCGCCAAGCGCCGTACCGAAACCGAGGTGCTGTTGCCGGCCGGTCCCAAGGTCGCCTTCACGGGCGGTCTCGACTTCAACGACCACCGTGCCATCTGGGACCGGCTCGACCAGGTTCACGCCAAGCATCCCGGCATGGTGCTGCTCCATGGCGGCAGCCCGAGGGGCGCCGAGCGCATCGCCGCCGCCTGGGCCAACGCCCGCAAGGTCACCCAGATCGCCTTCAAGCCCGACTGGACCCGCCATGCCAAGGCCGCACCATTCCGGCGCAACGACCAGATGCTGGCCGTGATGCCGATCGGCGTCATCGTGTTTCCGGGCTCCGGCATCTCCGCGAACCTCGCCGACAAGGCCAAGAAGCTCGGCATCCCGGTCTGGAAGTTCGATGGCGCCGCATGAGCGCCGTTTCTCAACAGGCATTCATAGTGAGTCGCATCCCGCGATGCGTCTCACTACGGCGTCGCCGATCGCGGCATCTCTTCGGATGTGCCGCGACCATGAGCCAGGCCGCAATGAAATAGCACTCAAGCCCGACTTCGGACTCCGTGATCTCGGGATAGCAGCGCCCTCATGGCAGCGTGATCCGAGTCGAGTGTGCTGACGCGGGCTGAAGCTCGATTGCAACAGCCGCCATCGCCAGTGCCTTCTTGACAAGATGGAGTTGCCGATCGGTGAACAGTCTCAAGATTGCCCCCCAATCGTTCAATCCACGACAGCTGTCTTCGCTGCGGTGACTCGTCAGCCACCACGCCTCAAATAATACCCAATAGCAGATTCCAAACGCGGTGCGGATTTGTTATTTCAATGTCTGCGCCGTGGAGGTGGTGGAAGGCGTAGCCGTCGGACCTATGTCTCGGAGACCACCACGATGATCGTCATCGGCATCATCCTCAGCTTCGTCAGTCTTGGGTTTCTATAGATCGGCGCTTTCCTTGTCGGCTTGATTGCCGGAGCCCTCACCCTCGCGGCGGGCCAGATTGCGGTCGCGGCGTTCCGCCTGCCACTGATCCGCACCGCTATCGCACTCGTGTTCGCCATGCCGGCCGCCATGGCGGGTTATTACGCAGCCCTTGGTCTCGCGCAGATCGGCGTACCTGCAGAGCTGTGGCAGCGAGCGTTTGCGCTGATCGGTGCGATCGCGGTCGGAGCCACGGCCTGGGTGCGCCTGGCGCTCCCCATCTCGCCCGATCCCGGAGCGGGGCGATGACGCCGGTTTCGGGTCTCCATTCCCTGCGGCGCGCGCGGCCAGGGACAGCTGAGGTCTCGCTTCGTCATGTATACGGTTGGGTGATAGCGGTTGCCGATCGTCAAATCTGACCGTGAGCAACGCGGCCCTCGCAACCGCATCGATCGAACGGCACCGCTGTCCGCAGCCGACAGACCCCGGTGTCTGCAATGCGAGCGCGGGGGCTGATCCCGGATGGCTGCGACCGCCTTTCCGTACGCCAGGGTTTCTGTTCCTTCGCCCGTCGCGCCGGACCTCTTGCGCGGACCATGTCTGCCACGTCTTCTCCTTGCAAGGACCCCGGCTGCGCCCATTCCTCGCGAGCCAAGAAAGTCTCGCCGCCGCCATCCTCCGCTGTGCTCCGGCCCTGCGGGTGCGTCGTCGATCGCCTGCGGCTGACGATCGCCATCGAGGCCGCGATGGTCGCGGGCTCGAACAGCCAAGGAGAAGCGAGATGGCAACCATCGGTTCCTTCAAGAAATCCAGCAGCAACGAGTTCCAGGGCGAGATCGTCACCCTGAGCGTCCAGGCCAAAGGCGTCCGCATCGTTCCGGAGACCAGCCGGACCAGCGACAACGCGCCAAGCCACCGGATCTTTGTCGGCCGCGCCGAGATCGGTGCCGCCTGGTCGAAGCGCTCGAACGAGGGCCGCAATTACCTCTCGGTCAAGCTCGACGATCCGAGCTTCACCACGCCGATCTACGCCAACCTCTTCGATGACGAAGGCGGCGAGACCTTCAGCCTGATCTGGTCGCGCGGCCGCAGGTCCAACGGCGACTGACCGGCACCGGCAAAATCGCCCCGCCCGGAGCAATCCGGGCGGGATTTTCGCATGCCCGGCACACCCCACTCCTTCCACCCTCTTCTCTCGCTTCAGACCTCCCATCGTACCGCGCCGATCGGGCCGGTCCAAGGATGCGCGGTTAGGTTACGCGGACTGAGAGTGTCCTCTTTGCGCAACTGTCATCTATGTCGGGCACACATGACGACATGTGATTCGCGAGAAGGGGCGCGACAATCAGGATGGAAAGCGAGCGTCAATCAGGCTGAGAGGGTGTCGCCGGGCTTGTAACGCAGGGAGGGCGTAGCCCGACCGGAGTTACAAGCCCGGCGACGGCCCGCCGCGGCGGCGACACCTCACACTGCCGAAACCGGCGCCGAAGGCGCCCGCTTAGGAACCGGACGAGGGGCGAGGCGATGGCGATAATTGTGCGAGCGGTCGATGGCGTGTCCAGCATTCCGGCCGGCTTTCCAATTCTTCTCGACGATAAGATGGCGATCATCGAGTCCGCCTTTGCGTTCTTGTTGGAGCTCGCCACGGTGCCCGGGCGCTCACACTCACCAGAGACACTGCGCACTTATGCCGAGCATCTGCACGATTGGTTCGATAGCCTTGAGCAATCTGCTCTCGATTGGCGCGAGGTTGGCGAAGAGACGGTTGCAGCCTATCGCAATCGGATGCTGGAGCAGCCGAGCGCGCACACTGGCAGGGCGTACGCTCGCTCGACGATCAATGACCGGGTCCGCTCTGTCTGCCGGTTCTACGGGTGGGCGCACCGGCGCGGATGGATTCCTGAGCTTCCGTTCCAGGCAATTGATGTAAGGATCCTCTCGAGCCGTAAGCAATCCTTTCTGGCTCATGTTGATTCGCGCCCGACGGTGACGGCCGCAAACGTTCTGACAATTTCCGAGTATGAGAAGCTACCGCGGCCTCTGCGCGTCGACCAGCTCAAGCTGTTGTTTGCGAACCTCGCCACACCGTACCGCCTCATGGCCGAGTGGGCGGTGGCGACCGGGTTACGACGGATGGAGCTGTGTGGTCTCACTGTCGCGCAGGTGCCGGCAACGACCGGGCTGGATGCAGCAGACCATCCGCTCATCGACATGCCACTTATGATCACCAAAGGCGATCGACCGCGCACGGCCTATCTGCCGATCCGGCTGATTGATCGCACCAACTGGTATATCGGCGAGGACAGAGCGTCGTTGCTGCGGCGCGTCCGGCGCGGTCTGCCCGCGTACCGGCCACCGATGAGCTTATTCCTCAACCGCCATGGCGCTGGCGTAACTCGCGCCCGACTCACGGCGGCATTTGCCGTGGCCTTCCGCGCCGCGCGGCTTGACGGCTCGTTGCATTGGCTTCGCCATACCTTCGCCATGACGATGCTCGTGCGTCTCCAGGCACAGGCCGCGGTCAAGCCGGACATCAACCCGCTCAAGGTACTGCAGGTCCTGCTCGGTCACGGCTCGATCCAGACCACCGCGATCTATCTGCGCTGCGTCGAACTGCATGAACGAGAGATCGCGGCAAGCCTTGATTATCTCTATGGTGGCGCAATCCTCGATGCGATCTGAACGCGCTCGCATCAACCGCCGTTTCGCCGGCGCGAGCGCCGCTGACGTGCCGTCAGAGGCGAACGGAGAAGTCGTCACCTTTCGCGATGAATGGGGCACCGTCGTGCAGGTCTTCGACTTGGCCAAACTTGGCCTCTCCCACGAACTCGCGATACTATTTGCCGATGCCTTCCGCATGCATTATGCGGGCGCCGCCGTTGCAACACGGAAGGACTGCTGGAAGGTGCTTCATACCTTCGCTCGCTTCGCAGTCGAGGACGGCGGGATCGCCGTTCCCACGCATCTCACGACCGCCGCCGTCGGCCGCTACATTGTGTGGCTCGATCGACAGCATTCACGCGCGGGCGCGCCGTGGTCGACATCAGCTCGGTACGGGCGGTTCGTGCATGTGAAGATGATGCTCACCTGGGCAATGCGCAACCGTCCTGATCGATTGCCCACATCGTTGAGCTTCCCACGCAACCCCTTTCCTGGTCGCCATCGTACGCCCCTGCCTCGGCGGTTGTCCGCGCCGCAGCTCAAGGCGATTCTCAGTGCCTGCTACGCAGAGATCGATATAGAGCGGAAAGACTTCGAGGAGGACCGGCGTAGCGACGCCATCGAATCAAAAAAGCCCAGGCGAGCTCATATCGATCCGGTGGTACCGTTTTTCGTGGCGATCGGCATCCAGACGGCTGCCAATCCCGAGGCACTTCGCCTGATCCGGCGCGATTGCCTCGCGCCGCATCCGCTCGACGAGAACCGGGTCATAATCGACTGGGCCAAGCCTAGAGCCGGTGGCGAAGTGCGCCGTGCGCAACGCCGGTCCTTCGACCGGCGGCGTCCGCATGCTGCGCCGAACCTGATTGACCGAGTTGCCGCGATAACTGAACCGCTTGTTGCGGAGGCACGGCCGAGCGAGCGCAATCATCTGTTTCTTGTCCGCGGCAACCACCCGATCGGTGTTGGAACGATCCGCTATGGGACATTGATGATCGGCATCCAGCGCTTCATTGCGCGTGCAAATGCGCGCATTGCGGCATGGAACAATGCGCATCCCGACCAACCACGTGCCTTGCTGCCGAACTTCGCGCCGGTGCTCTTCCGCGGCAGTGTCGCGACCGAGCATTACCGCGCCGCGGGCGGTGATATCCGGGCAGCGCAGGCCGTGCTGAATCACACCCGCGTCGATACGACCGATCTCTATGTCCGAGGACCAGAGACACGGCTCTTGCAGGAGGCGACGGTTGCCCGCCTTCAGGGCCTGATGGTTGCGTGGATCACTGGCGACCGGTCGCCAAGTGATCCAACCGATGCCAGGGCCAAGACGCTCATTGCTCTGGGCAAGAATGCGGAGGCCTTTGGCCATCTCTGCGCCAATCCGCTGGCCAATGTCGCCCCAGGCGCTATCCCAGGCCGCTTGTGTCCTCGGTTTGGCGCCTGTCTCGCCTGTCCGGGGCTCGTGATTCCAATCGATGCTGAGCATCTCGCGCGCGTCATGCAGGCAAAGTGCAAACTCGAAAACGCGCGGGACCGGATCGACCCCAACCGCTGGCAGCTGCTCTACGCGCCGAGCCACCGTATTCTGACGGAGGATATCCTGCCCGACTTTCCGGCCGATCTGCGCGCGGCAGCAGAGCGCATTATCCTGACGCTCCCATCGCTGCCGGATCTCGAGTGACAAAAATGGCCGTAATTGCGCCTACGCCGCTCCAGACCGCAGATTCGATACAGGATGTTCGCGTCTCAACTGCGTCGATGTGGTCGGATCGCATATGGCAACTCGACGTCACGCTCCCGGGCGCCACGCGCAGCGATGTCGCGCTCGACTGGGGCTTTGCACTGGCGGATGGTAGCCGGTTCACCGATTCCCACTGGACGCCATGGCGCGAGGCCGCCAAGCGGTTCCTCTGGACGTTACGCGTCGATCCGCCGGCTGGCCATCGGCGCGCCCGGGACAGCTCGCTCGTAAGCGCGTTCCAGCATCTGCGCGTGCTCATTCGATGGATGGCCGGCGAGGGCCATGGTCGCTTCGCTGACCTTGATCGTGATGCCGCCGAGCGCTTCCTGGCGACGGTCAAGGCACGGCCTGGCCGCAAAGGCCAAGCCCTTTCCGGGGCGACACTGGCTGGCTATGCCAGCCTTCTGAACATTCTCTATCTGCAACGCGATCGGCTGCAGGATGCACCGACAGAGGATCTTCTTGCCGCAGATCGACTCCGTCTTCTGACGGGACGTTGGCGTCAGCGTCGAAGATCTCCTTCCTGCACACCCGATGACATCGCCATTCCGCTTGTGAGCGCCGCCATCCGGCTTCTTGGCAGTCCGGCCGACGACATAATCGCGTTGCGCGATCAGGCGCACGCTGCCTTATCGGATGCCGCGTCGCGGCGGCTCAATCAATCAGCCATGGATGTGTACATCCGCTCTGCCCTGGCCGACTTCATCTTCTCGACTCCGGCGGGCCAGGAGAGGCCGTGGCGGACAGATCCCGCAACGGGCCCGGCGGCTGTGAACTTCCTCGTGAGCCGCCTTTATGACGCCTGCTTCGTCGTCATCGCCTATCTCGTCGGCGCGCGCGTGTCGGAAATTCTCGGCCTCAAGGTCGGTTGCATAGTGGAACATCCGTCGGCCGACGGAATGGAGACGTTCACATACTTGAGCGGCCGCATCTACAAAACAGCTGACGAACCGGGGGGACATCCGCATCGCTGGGTCGCCCCGGCGCCCGTCGTGCGTGCTGTCGCGATGCTGGAGCGATTATCGGAGCCCGTGCGCCGATGCTCGGGACGCGACGAGTTGTGGTTGATGGCGGACGCTGGCGGCGAAGGCGCCATCCATATCCGCAGGTCCGCCAATCTCATCGACCACCTCAACGGCCCGTTCGCCTCCTTCATCAACTTGCCGCTCGACGACGGCCGATCGTGGCATCTGAGCACACATCAGGGGCGCAAAACCTTTGCGCGCTTTGTCGGCCGACGCGATCGGACCGGATTGCACGCGCTGGCAGCTCACTTTGGTCACGTAACCCGCATCATGACCGACGCGAGCTACGTTGGCACCGATTTCGACCTCGGCGATCTCATCGACGCCGAGGCGCTCGACGAAACGCGGGCCGCACTCGAGGAACTGCTGACCGCCACCCGGCTTGCCGGCAAGGCGGGCCGTACCATCGCTGCGCGCAGCCGCTTTCGCGGCCGTAAGCGGGACGGCGACGTGAAGGAATACGTCGACTTCATTCTGCGTGAGACCGATATGCGGCTCGGCGTATGCGACTGGGGGTATTGCGTCTATCGACGTGAAAGTGCGGCCTGCCTCGGTGGAGACAGCGGCCCGAATCCTGTGCTGCGCACCCAGAGCACCTGCGTCGGCTGCGCCAACTTCGCCGTAACGGAGAAGCACCGTCCAGTGTGGGCGGCGCGGCGTCAGCGCAATGACGATTTACTCGTCCATCCGGCGCTCGATCCCGAGAGCCGCGCCCTCGCAGTGGCGCGCGTCGAGGAGTGCGACCGCATCCTCGCGGAGCTGGATCAGAACCGGGATCACGATGGCACGTGAGCCCCGGAGCAACGAATCGCCGACACCGCACGAAAAGCGTCGCCTCGGCACCGAACAGCGCCTGCGAGCAGCATTGGAGCGGCTTGTCAGCGGCGCACCCAACCATCGCTCCCTGCGGGGACAGACTTATCGACTGAGCATCTCCACGTTGGCGCGTGAGGCCCGGGTCAGCCGCAACACGATCTACGCGAACCATCGCTCGATCCTCGAAGAGCTGAACACGGATCATCAGGTCACTAAACGGAATCGGCCCGCCCCGGAGCAAAAGATTGCCGAGCTCGGTGCCATGATCGAACAGTTGCAGCAGCAGAAGCGGCAACTCGCAACAGAGAACGCCGCCCTCCTCAAGCGCGCGATCGACGCCGAGGAGATGCTCGATCGGCTGCGAAAGCAGAATGCCCATCTCCTCAATGAACGCGCCGCCGCGCGTCAGCCGATAGCTCTGCCGCGCCGGCAATTCTGACATTGGTCCCGGTAGACTCCGGACGGCGACGGTGATTCTGTCCTGACAGAACGGTGCAAAGTTAATCCTCATCCGGGCTTCCGGACTCCTGTCTGCCTCTTCAGATATCCCATCGTACCGTGCCGGAGCAGTCCGCCTCGAGGACGAGCGGTACCCCCAAAATGCTGCCCATTTTGGCTCCCCCACTCGCCGGCTCCGCCGGTCGCTTCAGCGATCCTCGACCCGGCCCGCCCCGGCACGGCGAGCGCCTCTCGTCTTCAAAACAGAGGAGAGGCACATGCTCAACATCTACGACCAAACCCAAGAACTTCGCGCCGAACTGGCGGGCTGCATCTTGACGCGCCACGAGCGTGCGCAAGCCCAAGCAGAGCTGAACAGGCTCGTCGCAGAGCAGGCTAAGCTCGATCACGCGTTCGACGTAGCCATCGCCGAAAAAGCGCCGCCTGATTGAGGCGGCGCAGCTCGCTCACCAAACAGGACAGTTGACGCATGACCTAAGCGCGGTTGCCCCCAATTTTGCCGCGCGTAAGGAGCGCGCAAGAGCGCGCGCTTTTTATTGTGCGCGCGACAAAATCGGCCCCCCCGCGCCCCGCTTCGCGGCGCAAGCGTCCTTGACCCGGCCCGATCGGCGCGGTGCGCCCGCCCCGTCTTCGAAACAGAAGGAGGGGACGATGATCACGCTTCAAGACCACATCGAGGAACTCCGCGCCGAGTTGCGCGGCTGCCTGACCCGTCGCGAACGGGCCAAGGTCGCGGCCGAGCTCACAGCCGCCATCGCGGCAGTCAAGGAACAGGACCGCGCCGCCGAAGCGAATCGGCCACCAGGATGAGGGGAGGCAATTATGTGCAAGATTCTCGATGTCCGACGGTTCGGCAGGCGGCCGACGCCGGATCGCCTCTACGTCGGTCGCCCCAGCAAATGGGGCAACCGTTCGTGATCGGCCATGACGGCTCGCGCGACGAGGTCGTCGCGAAATACCGCGCATGGATCGTGCGGCAGCCGACGCTCATGGCGGCACTTCACGAACTGCGAGGCTAGGATCTCGTGTGCGCCCGAGCGCTGCCACGCCGACGTGCTCATCGAACTCGCGAAGCGGTGAATTTCCGCAGCCGACGAGACATTGAACGCGGGTGTGGCGTGACGCGGCACCTGCTTCGTTTGTGACTTGCCGGCGGTCGGTGAGCAGTCGTATCGCCATAACGTCAGCACCGCCTTCGCTCGGCTATTCTGGCCTGCCCGGCGTGGCTCAGTCGCAGGGGCAGGGCGGCTCACCCCAGCACCGACCATGGCAAACCGAAGGGGTGCTATCGCAAAGCCTAAACCTCTGCTCACCCTCGATTTGGCCGCCTCGCGCCCCGATCAGCTGCCCCGGAAGCGCGTGTTGACGCCCGCCGGGAACGATCGCCACTCACACGCTGGCGTTTTACATCAGGAGAGCGAG
>WNFT01010287.1_pt1 | contig 13632 bp, 13 predicted proteins | sample 5400191 | NCBI WGS metagenome assembly WNFT01 (sample SAMN13153359, study PRJNA577476) | soil metagenome | isolation source: 80 cm saprolite under Madrone tree | place: USA:California | collected 2016-06-14
TCGTTCTTCACGGCAAACTCGCTGAAGAGTGAAACGCCCGCCGCCTGCGCCTTGGCGCTGAGCACTTTATCCGGCGCGAGGCCGGACAGGCCCATTGCCTGATAGAAGGCGTCCTCCAGCGTGGCCCCGGCAAGCCACGGCCGGAAGTTCGTGAGGCTGGCCATCGGCACCTTGCAGTGCGCAGCTGCCTTTTCCAGCAAGGCCCGATCATCGGCACCGAGCCGGGCCGTCAAAGGGGTTGCGTTATCGATTCCGTTGCGCGTGACTTGATCGTTCAGCCCCGCATGAACCCCATAAGAGCTTAATACGGACTAGTCCATGTGGAGAACCAGCTTCCCTAGTCAATATTCCAGTGAAAAGTGGAAATCAATTTCCGGTACCACCCCTCGATTTACGTAATTGAAGTGGAATAAAAGATCAGAAGGTCCGTTATCTACTCTGAGACTCGTTTGCCAGGAGGCAGATTATGAACACTATGGGAAGACGCAGTTTCGTCAGATTCAACTCGGCGGCCTCGGCCGTTCTTAGCACCGTGTTGCTTGTGACCTCCGCGCAATCTTAGAAGGGGCAAGGCGATGGTAAATCCTTTCGATCTCAAGACCGCAATCTTGGCGAAGCACGCACAACATGTGGTGCTGATCCATTTTCCAATCGGTCTGTTTCTTGCGGCGGTAGCATTCGATCTCATAGCACTCTGGACGAAGCGCCGTGGCCTCGCAGACGCGGCATATTACAACCTGCTGGCGGCAGCGATTTCAACGTTCCCGGTTCTCGCCACTGGGCTACTCGCGCCGAGCTACCGTCTGGCCGTAGAATTTCTTGGTGTCGGTCTCGTCGCCTTGACGGCACACTTGGGCGGCTTTCTAAGCGGCATAAACGGACCTGGCTAACCAGTTGAGTTGAAATTGAGAAGAACTCAGAGTGACGCACACCCCGTCGGCTTCGCGCAACGCAGGTCCTAACCCGCCCTGACGGCGCTACAGAGCCAAATCTGATTCGAGGAATACGTTGAAGGCCTTCTTTCTCGGAGGGCATGCCTCGAGCCGAAGGACGCTGTTGTATTCCGCTATGCAGTCTTCCCACTTAAAGAAATCCGCAATGCCCTATCCGCAAATTTCTGGTCGCCCTTCGATTTTGCTGGGAATAAAAGCCACTTGTGGAAGTTATTGACTCAGAACGCTGCAAAACTGGGAGGGCAAATGCCGGACAAGAAGCAAGACCTTATCGATCAGAAATTGCAGGACCTCAACAACGACGGTGTTGATCGTCGCGGATTCCTGAAGTGCATGGCATGGGCCGGTACGGGCTTGGTCTGGACTTTAAGTGGCGGCATCCCGGTGTCTCGCGCATTCGCCAAAACCTATGGCAAAGATGCCGGCAAAGACGGGGACTTCAGCTTTGTGCAGATCAGCGACAGCCACGTCGGCTTTAACAAGCCGGCAAATCCGGACGTCACCGCTACTCTGCAGACAGCAATCAACAAGATCAACGCGATGCCGCACAAACCGGATTTCATCATTCACACCGGCGATCTGAGCCAACTCTCAAAGCCGAGTGAGTTCGATACGCTGGACCAGGTACTGAAAGGTGCGTCGGCGAAGCAAGTCTACTTTGTGCCGGGTGAGCACGACATGCTGAGCGACAACGGCGAACAATTTCTCCAGCGTTACGGGAAGGGTACCAAGGGCAGTGGCTGGTACAGCTTCGATCAAAAGGGTGTTCATTTTGTGGGGCTGGTGAATGTTGTAAATCTGAAAGCGGGAGGCATGGGATCGCTCGGTCACGAACAGCTGGAATGGCTTGAGGACGATCTCAAGGGGCGCTCTGCCAGCACTCCGATTGTGCTCTTCGCACACATTCCTCTGTGGACCATCTATCCAGATTGGGGATGGGGAACCGACGACAGCGAACAAGCGTTGTCTTACGTCAAGCGTTTCGGTTCTGTAACTGTCTTAAATGGACACATCCACCAGATCATGCAGAAAGTCGAAGGTAAAGTTTCGTTCCATACCGCGATGTCGACTGCTTTCCCTCAACCTGCGCCGGGAACAGCTCCCTCAGCCGGGCCGATGAAGGTACCGGCCGACCAGTTGCAGCAGGTGTTGGGCATCACCGATGTGAACTATGTGGTCAGTGGTCACAGCTTGGCTGTCGTCGATTCGCCGCTCGGGGCTTAGGAACTCTGCGGCTTCAGGGAATGCAGGCGGGTGGCGGTAGTTGACTTATGCATTTGATGGACCGCCAAGGATTCGGTCCGAAGAATAAAGAATAAGCAAGAACATCAAATCTCGAAAGGAACAGAACTAATGACAGGTAACAATGTATGGTTTGCAAGTTTCACAGCGGCGGTAATTATTGCGATTGTACTGCTGTTAGCCGGATCACCGAGCGTCACAGCGAATGCCCAACCCTCCGCGGCAAACGCGGAGGTGAAGATCGATAATTTCAGTTTTGCACCGACGACAATTACGGTAGCCGTCGGAGCTACAGTGACCTGGACTAACCGTGATGATATTCCTCATACGGTGGTCAGCACAGATGGAGTGTTCAAGTCCAAGGTGCGAGATACAGACGAAACGTTCTCCTACACGTTCGCCAAGGCGGGAATCTATCCCTACTACTGCTCGGTCCATCCGAAGATGACCGGCCAGGTCGTGGTGCAGTAAGGCTCAGACTTTTAGATGGCATTGCAACGGCAACGGCTGTCTTTTCATGGCAAGTGTCGGTGGCTTCACAGAGCGGTTGTTCTTCAAAAACGACTGAACGAAAATGGCGGTACACGCAGCACAATTCGAAGTAAGGACAGGCGCAAACGATGATCTGGATCGTGTCCACGCCAGCAAGAATGGGGATGTTGCTGCTTTCGAGCAACTCGTAAAGAGATACGATCGCAAACTTCTTCGAATCGCCCAGAGCATCACGCATAACCGGGAAGATTCGCAAGACGCGGTTCAGGAAGCTTTCTTGAAGGCATACCAGAACTTGGCCGAATTCCGGGAGGATTCCCAATTCTCAACGTGGCTGATTCGCATCACTGTGAACCAGTCGCTTATGAAGCTGCGAAAGCAACGCACAATGAAGGAAGTTTCCTTAGATGAGGATTTTCAGGCAGAGGAAGACAAGTTCCCGTTGGAGGTCACCGATTGGGCTCCGAATCCTGAACAACTCTACTCGGCATCTGAATTGCGGGACATTCTAATCAAGACCATGGAGCAGCTGCGCCCGATCTTGCGGACGGTCTTCGTACTGCGGGATATAGAAGGGCTGTCAATACATCAGACAGCAGTAGTGCTGAACCAGAGTAATGCCGCGGTGAAGGCGCGGCTGTGGCGAGCTCGCTTGCAGCTTCGGGAAGGCCTGAACAAGTACTTCACCAAGCAAACGGAATCTGCGCCGGCAGAAAGCTCAAGTTTGACAAAGTTTGACCCATACCGTTGCACAAGCCGCGTCACATTCTCATAGTCTGTCGGCGCGTAACGATCGTAGGCAGCGAATATCATTTCGTAGAAGCTCTGCGGCTTTTTGACATCTGCAGGTGACGTATCTCGAGTGAAGGTGTTCTGCCGAGCAACGGACAGGGCGTCACCAAGGCGACGATTCTCGAATGGATCAAAGCGAGTTGACGCCCTGTCCGCCTCCCCAAAGATTCTCCGCCTCTTAGCGATTGTTTGGCTCGGTGGATAGCGGGAGTACTCGCCGTTCCGAGCGTGCCGTGAGGTTGCTACCGCTTTGCGTCGGAAGCTCGACAAAGAGTTGACAATCGACTGACATCCTGTCCGCATCTCGCCATTGATGACTGCGTCAAACGTACATATTGCCACCGTATTCACACTTGATGCGGCGGACGTCGCTAGAGTTTCACATCCAGAACTTTGTGGGTATAGTGCGCCTCGGCTACATTCAATTCCTGCCTGCGCATTTATGAGACCTGTTGTGACCACCTCAGCTATCTTTCGCCGGTTTGAGAGGGGCGCTGGAATAACCCTCGACTGCCTCAGTTACAGAAGACGATGGCGATTTTACTTGGAAAGGAACATATGAAGCGTTTATCAACATATCTGTTCGGGTCTTTTCTCGGCCTCAGTCTCGTTCTCTCGGCCCTACCAGGCCATGCGCAGGATTCGGATCGAGTCAACGTAACAATACCATTCGACTTTGTTGTCGGGGATAAGCAGCTTAAGGCTGGCGACTATGTCGTTGAGTCGTTGCTCGACGGCAGGGCGCTTACACTCCGCAGTAAGGGCGGTGATGTTCAACAAATAGCTCTTACCGTGCCAACCACTAACCAGACTGGAAATCACGAACGCTTGCTATTTCGTCATGACGGCGACCAGTACTTCCTGTCGCAGGTCTGGTTCTGGGGAGACGAAGATGGCCGTGAACTCACCCGTGGAGTTCAAGAAAAGAGCCTTGGGAAAGGCCGGCCAGCCGGTAATCAAGTGATCGCCGGCCAGTGAGGCACGTGAGCACGTCGGACACAAATGAGTTCCCATGCTTGAAGGTTGGTCCAACCCCCTGCACTTGCTGCTCATTCTCGACATCCGTATTCAGCCCGAAGAGACTGCCGGGGTTAGTTAGGCAGAGGAGTTGGAGACGGAATCCGGGGATTCAGATCGGCAATGAAAGAACATGGGGACTCGTTGAGCCCGAAGACACTCTGAAGTGACAGGGCGGAAACCACTGCAAAGGATGCTCGATGGGCGCTTATCAAAGCACGCTATTAGGTCGCACAGAAGTTGCCGAAGGCACAATGGCATTTCAGTTTGAAAAGCCAAAGGACTTTGTATTCAAGGCCGGGCAGTATATTGACCTGACTATATCGGATCCCCAGCATGGGCCCTCGAACGGACTGACTCATACGTCGTCTATCGCAAGCTCTCCGTTCGACGAAGAGCTTCTAGTCACGACTCGCATGCGAAGTACACTTTTCAAGCATGCCTTATCCGTCTTGCCGATTGGTACTGGGGCTCGGATTGACGGGCCAATGGGTTCATTTAGTCTCCATAACAACACAGCCAGGCTGGCCGTTTTCATCGCCGGCGGCATCGGGATCGCGCCATTCCTCAGCATGGTCTCTTACGCAACGGCGGAGAAGCTTCGCCATCCTATTATTCTTTTCTACGCGAACCGCTACCTGGAAGATGCCGCGTTCATCGACGCGCTGTGGAAGTTAGAGCGTACAAATCCAAGGTTCCGCTTCGTTCCGACCCTCACGCGGATGGCCATCCATAACGGAGGTTGGAAGGGGAAGACTGGACACATCAGCTCGGAAATGCTTTTCACGCAAGTAGGAATCCTACGAGGCCCGATCTATTACATAGCTGGGCCACCAACGATGGTCGCGGCGACGCGCCGCACGCTTGCTGAGGTGGGTGTAGATGAAGACGATATTCGGCCGGAAGAGTTTGCCGGCTATTGAGAATCGGAAATCTGCGGGTGCAGCGGACGATCAACGGTCATGGGAGCAACGTTGATCGCGGGGGCTTATCTCGCAAAGCAAAAACGCTACAAAGCTCACGGTGTCTGCCAAACGACCGTGCTTCTTTTGAATTTGTTAATGATCGGACTTGTGATGTGGCCGTCGTTCCAGCAACAGGTGAAGCCAGCGCTGTCTAAGGTTGTGCATAAGTGGTATTACGAGGTGGCCATCATACACGCGGTGCTGGGGATTACGGCTGAGCTTTTGGGACTCTATATTGTCATCGTGGCCGGCACAAACGTTCTTCCACGGTGGCTTCGGTTCAAACAGTGGAAGTGGTGGATGCGCACGGAGCTCGCCCTGTGGATGATTGTCCTGCTCAGTGGTGTGGGAACGTACTACGCATGGTATATGGCGCCATTCCAGTAGTGCCCGGTCAAGGGCGATTTTTGACGCATAAATCGGAGAGGCTTTCCATTCAGAAACGACTTCGGGCTGGCACAACACACACTGCGCCATCAGTATCGGAGTGGCTTGGCTGGTCAGTTCCAAGCTCGAACGCGGGGCAGGCGCCGTCCAGCCTGTGCTGCGACTTGCCGCCTTATCGTTAGAAGAAATATTTATTGGAATTTGGGGAATAGCTGCCGACAAGCGACGTTTCACACATAGCTAAAACAGCGTCATAGGCAAAAAGAAGGTGCAGCTAGAAGTGTCTCGTGCCCAGTTATGAACTCACTCTCCATTCCAGACATTTCACTGATGTTGTCGCAGCCTGTTTACAAACAATTGACAATCAAATGACTTCATGGCGCGCGCACTCCGGCCGTATCGTGGGCAGAACATCGAGTGACCGCTTCGATTGAGACGGAGCGTCATCGCAACACACTCTTGGCGCACCAGCATTGCATACAACGGATTCGATAGAAATTCCGTTCGACGAATATTCCGCGCGCGTCCAGAAACATCTGGAGAACGTATGCGGAATCCGCGTCGTGACTCGGGATATTCCCGATCCATTGGCCGGTGATCTCGACGGTGCGGAAATCGATATCGATTACGCGGTCAGTCCGGAACAGCGGCTGTTTCTGTTGGCACACCTTTTCGGGCACACTGTGCAGTGGAATGTGAAACCCGCGTTGTTTGAAATTGGCCGGCGGTATCAACCTCCCGTGAATGAGGATTTGATTCCCGCCGTGATCGCGTACGAACGAGAAGCGGCGTGTTACGGGCTGGCCATGCTCCATGAAATCGGAATAACCGACATTGATCAGTGGTTTTGTGACTACGCCGCCTCTGACCAGACATACTTGCTACATTTCTATCGCACCGCCAAAAGCGCGACTTTCGCAGCCTCTGGGCCAGTAATGCTCCGCTGATAAAACCGCAGCTGATTCCACGATTTACACCGCCACGCCGGGTTTTCCGCATGGATGGAATTGTGTTTTAGACGGATTCGGTGGAACGGCGGGCGTCTCACCCGTCCAGAATATCGCGGGCGGGCGGGGACGCCCGGTGCTCCACCAGCAATCTTGCGGCTAGTCCGACGTCTTTCGTGACAACGCCATCAGTTCGTTGCTTTGACGGATCAAATCACCGCGGTCAATATCCCGGTATTTCTTTGGTAGCAGGCTCTTGCTCGTGCACTCCAACACTGCAACCAGATTCTGCAGATCGATTTCGGTCGGGTAGTAGGGCGGGATGAAATCCTCGAGGGCTGCCTTCAAGTCTTCTGTATCGACGGCGGACTTGTTCTGCAGGCTGCTCCTCATGTGGCTGCGCACTAGGACCGCCTCGATATCAGCTCCCGAAAGGCTTCCGGCGCGCGCCAGGAAGAACGTTTCCACATCCTCCGGGAAAGGCTTCATGCCGACCTTCCGCTGCATGGCGCGCAAAAGCGCGAGGCGCTCTTCTTGCGTGTCGGGATAAAACAGAGCAATGTGTTCTTCAGCTCGACCCTGGCGCTTCAGATCCACCGGTAACAGATCGGGACGGCAAGTTAGGAGAAACCAGATCACCTTGCCTCGCAGTTCGGTATTCCCCATAAACTGCGCGATCTGGGCGAACACTCGATTACCGACACCGCTATCACCGGAACTGGATCGGTCTCCGAGCTGAGCATCAGCTTCGTCCACGATGACCGCGATCGGGCTCATCGCTTTCAGCAGGGTCAAGACTCTTTCCAAATTGCCTTCCGTGACGCCTTGCCACATGCTGCGAAAATTCTTCAGGGTCACCGCCGGAATTCCAACTTCGCCGGCAAAGCAAGTAGTGATGAAAGTCTTGCCCGTCCCTACTGGCCCGCAGATTACGTACCCCATGGGCAGGACATCGGTGTTGCCGGCGTGGATGGCTTTGGCGGCATCCTGCAGCTTCCGCTTAGCTTGGTCATTGCCCGCGACAAACGAGAGATCAAATCGGCTCTGCACAAACTCCAACAGGCCGCCGGACTCGGCTTCGATCAAGTCCTTCTTACGGTCCGAGAGAAACCTCAGCGTGAGCGGTTGCCGATTCTGCACCGCATGGGAGATCAGACTCTGCAACTGAACTCGCTTCAAACCAGCGCCCAGCTTGGCCAGGGACTCATCGTTCACTTCGGAACCGGCAGGCAATTCCTGATTTTTCAATTGCGAGCGGATGAACTCCAGGCGATCGGTATAGTCTGGCAACGGAATCCCGATCGAAGAAACGCCCGGATGCTGAACGATGCCCGGGTTCAGCTCTATCTGATTCTCGGACACGAGACAAATGGTGACATCCGCATTCAGAAAAGCGGAATTGCGCGCCCAGCGCTTGAGAATGACCAGGGCATTGCGATCATCCGCCGACATGCTGGAAACATCGCCCGCGGGGGCAATGGTCTCGGCGAAATCAATTACTAGCCCGATTTTCTTGCCGTCGGCGATGCGCAGCCGCTGATAGTTGTCGAGCAGGTTCAATACCGCATCTGGATTGCGCGGCAGCCCCCCTTGCGAATAGCTGGTGCCGTGAAAGCTGTCGTAGCCTTCGAGCGCGCGGCGGAAGTCGGCTTGGCTGTCTGCCGATCCAAAGTTCAGCCCACCCCGGTCGTAATGCAGAACCAGGTCGCGCTGGCCAAAGAGCGCACCGGAGAGAAACTCGTCCAGCGGAACGAAGTTGGTGGTTTCCTGACTGCGAAGCGGTACCAGGTCGCGCACATTTCCGTACAGCACAAACAGAGCAAACGAACGCGAGTAGTACTTTTCGGAGAGTTCGCGCGCCCACGCGGGAAGCCCGTCGAGATATTTTCCTAACGTCGTTGTCGTCGCCATATTCGAGGGCATCTAATTCGACATTCGTACACGGTTGGGGCCCGAGGATGTTGAGGTGTCGTCGAGCGACATCAATCCGTCCAAGTCCGGCGACATGTCGCTGAAGATCGCTTCCACCTGCTGCACCGTCTGCTCGGTCTGTTCGACATCGTGCACGAGACTGTCCAGCCGCTCGCTCACCTGCTGCGGATCGCGCATGGTGACCGATTGATCGCGCACCAGCATCAGCACATCCTCGACCGCGGAGCATTGCGCGTCGACGACTTTGCGGTTCTCGGAAATCTTATCGAACTTCTCCAGACGTTTGGTAAGAATCTCAATGCGTTTCTTGTTGATTTCCTGGACTTTCGGCGGATCGCTGCTCAGAGCCTTTTGCAGGGAGGCGATCTCGCGCTTGATGCCATCCTGCTCGGTGCTCTTCACGTATTGCTGTTGCTGGGCGGCAGCCAACAAGAGCCGGGAATAGCCATTCAGCAAGCCTTGCAGCCGCGCGTCAATTTGCTGCAAAAAGATTTGCGAGGTCGACGAAAACTGCGCGAAGTTCGTTCGGATGGCGCCGCACACTTGCGCGGCATGGACATATCGGCTCTGCATCTCGGCAGGCAAGCTCGCGAGCATCGCGCTCAGCTTCTGCTGGTGCTCCCGCTGTTCTTCGGCGAATTTCCGGGAACGTATCAGCCGCTGAAAGCGCCAGTTCTGCGGAACGATGGCGAGATACATCAGTTCCAGCCCGCCCGCCAGGATAATTGGTAGAAAGCTGGCACTCACCAGCGCGAACGCACCCGCACTCACCATAGCGATCCAGTTGTACTGCAGATGGAACGCCTCTTTTACAAAGTTGATTTTGTCTTGCGGCGCGGGAGCCCCGGGCTGATCCTCTTCTGGCACGCCCTGGAAATCGGCAGGAGCCATTTAGACACTCACCCGAACTTGTCCGTTGCCGGGAGCTTTACGCAAACGGCCGAGAACGTAGTTTGCCAGCTCGTGAAACTCATTTCGCTCTTTCAGGCCTAGATCGCGCGGGCGGTCGAAGGGTACTTGAACGTCCTCGATAATCGTTCCCGGATGCGCACTCATCACAAAGATCCTGTCCGCCAGGTAAACCGCCTCGTCAACGTCGTGCGTGACAAACAAGATCGTGCTGGCGGTTTCGTCCCACACTTTCAGCAGGAGTTGCTGCATCTCACTGCGGGTCTGCGCGTCGAGCGCTCCAAACGGCTCGTCCATCAGGATGACGGCTGGGCGAAGCGCCAGGGTGCGCGCAATCGCCACTCGCTGCTGCATGCCCCCGGAAAGCGTTTCCGGATAGGCGTTCTCAAAACCGCTGAGTCCGATATCCTGCACTAATTGCGCCACCGTCTCCTTGCGCTTCTCTTCCGGGACGCCGTTGATCTTCAAACCATAAGCTATGTTACCAGCGACCGTCAGCCAGGGAAACGAAGTGTACTTCTGAAATACCATGCCTCGGTCCTTGCCCGGGCCATGTACCGGCTGTTCATTCACCTGGATCTCGCCGGTGTCAGTTTGATCCAATCCAGCGATCAAGCGCAGCAAAGTGGACTTGCCGCATCCGGAAGGACCCAGCAGAACGCGGAATTCGCCGATATCGCGCCCTTCGCGGGAGTAGGCATCTTCAATCTCGAAATTGATGTTTTCGAGAGCGTCAACTTTCGAACCGTCCGCCGAGACAAACGACCGGCTGACTTTGCTCACCGTGATTTTCGATTTCTTTGGCTCCATATTCTTAAGCTCGGTGCTTGGCCGCTTTCAGGTGTGCAGTGGCGCTGGGAACAGCCGCTCCGCCTCCGGCCAGCGTGGAACTCGCTTTGCGCCAGGGGAAGAGACGGCCTTCCAGAAATGTGAGCAGAAACCGGAACAGAAACGCGGCGATGCCGATGGCGATGATTCCCGCATATACGCGATCGAAATCCAGCACTTTGCGAGCGGCCTCGACCATGTAACCCACGCCCTTGCGAGCATTCAACATCTCTGCCAGTATCACGTAGGTCCAGCCGATGTCATAGAGGATTCGGAACGACGAGAAAATCGCCGGGAACGACGCGCGGAACACGAGCCACAACGCGTGCCGCTGTTTTGCTCCGAGTGTGTAGGCCGTTTCCAACAGGGCGTTGTCTACCCGGTTGACCTCTTCGACTACCACTGCCAACAAATAAAAAAACATTCCGAACCATAGGAACGCAATTTTCTCGGTTTCGTCGATGCCAAACAGAGCGATGAACGCGGGAAGAAACGCGGTCAGCGGCATGGCGCGCATGGGGGCAGCTACGGGGTTGATGAGTTCGAACAGCCAGCGGTAGCTGGACATCAGAATGCCAAGCGGGATGGCGACAACGGCGCACCAGAAAAATGCCTGGGCGATGCGCCACCAACTCATGAATACATTGCCGAGCAGATCGTACTCCGTCCACAGCAATTTAAAGGACCTGATTACGCCGAGGGGCGTGGGCAGCAGCGAAAAGTGCGGGCCTTCCCAGTAGGGCAATAAGATCCAGAGCAATACAATGACGCCCCAAGTGATAAACGGGGCGGCCCATCGGACCCACGGCGGTACTTCCTTCCGGATGGTGAACCAATCGCTCATTGTGTCCTGCCGTCAGTTCGAAGGCTAGCTGGAAGGATTGGCATAGACCTTGATGTCGGTGCGCCGATTTTTCTCGCGTCCTTCCGGCGTCGCATTGCTGTCAATCGGTTTGTCCGGACCATTGCCCGCCGTCCGAAGTCGCGCCGAAGGAAAGCCATACTTTTGCATCAGGTAGTTTTTGACCCCATCCGCCCGCGCGTGTGAAAGCTGAATGTTGTAAGCACGAGCACCCGTCGAGTCGGTGTTGCCATCGATATCGACAATCGTGTTCTCATAGGCACGCATCGTGCCGGCGAGTTCGTCGACGACGGCGCGTGAATCGAGGCTCATAGCGGAAGAATTGGGGTCGAAGTAGATGGACCGATGTTGTGTCGCTATCGGAGTTGCGCCCCTGGGGGGCTCCTTATATTCGATGGGCGCTTCGCTGGATGCCATGGAGAAGCTATCGGCCAGCTTTTCGACGTAGCGGTGATCCAGGCTCTCTTCCGGATTGAAGGTGTGTTTAATGATCATCGATTCTCGATACATGTCCTGGGCCATGCCTAGGATATTGGCATAATCGGAATTTGAGCCGGCGGTTCCCATGAACGAACGGTTATCGGCGTAGTCCGCCAGCTTCACGCCACCGAGCATGGTCTTCGCCAAGTCGGATGGGATATTGAAATCCTTGACCGTACCGATCAGGTTGTAGGCGCGCTCCGGTTGTGTCTTGATGAATTCAACGCCTTCGAGCCAGCCCTGGGCGAATTTCAGCACGGTTTGCGGATGCTTGGCGGAGAAGCTGTCACTCACCACCAGAATGTCGGCGATGAGACGGTTTGCGATCTTAGTGTCGTAGATCTTCTTCGATCCGGGCCGCTTGGCAACCGCATCGCTCATGTCGGGGTCCCAGGCCACGGCGGCGTCAACTTTTTCCTGGGCGAAAAGGGTCGCCGGTTCGATGCCATCCTTGGTGTGGATCGCCTGGTTGAAGATTTCGTTGCGCTGCGCAGTGCTGAGCCCGGAGGTCTTGAGTCCATTCCAGAGCAAGAAGTGCGACGGCGTGTAAGGGGCAAAAGCCACTTTCTTACCGGCCAGGTCCTCGATGCTGTTGATCCCCTGCTTTCCGATGACGCCATCGGCGCCGCGTGACCAGTCGACCATCAGGAACGCATGCGAGCCGAATCCCTTTTCCTTGAACTGCGCATAATCTTTGGCATAGACGTCGGCGGTCGTCAGCATCACGTCGACATTGTCGGTGGCCAGAGCGGAAGAACCCTCCGTCCAATCGTCGATGATCTTGAATGAAACCTTGAGTCCTTTCTTGCCGTAGATTGAATCCGGCTGTGTGTCGAGCCCGCCGTTCGCCACCAGTCCGCCGACGCAGCCGACCCACACATTGACGCGCACCCGGACCTCGGCATCGCTCCTCGTCGATGATGCGGGCAGTAACAGAGGTTTGGAAGCATCCACCATCTCCCCCCTACTCGATGTGCTCTTGCCTCCCGTCCACTTGCTGAGATCTATGACTCCGTATCGATTCAGGCTGTAGCCAACCAGGGCTACGCCAACCAGAAAAATAAGGCCCCATCCACCTCTCTCAATTTTCACCGCCATACTATTGTCCTCCCCCGCTTTTTCGCAACCGGTTGCATCTTTCTTCGGATCCGAGCCGCTTCGAAGTTAAGCACCGGGCGTCCTTGCCCGGCTTGACGGGCGAGGCGCCGTCCCTCCGTCGTATCGAACCTAGGAAGTCCTTTGCTGTTCCTTCGCCGCAATTGTCTTTTCTGCACTCGCCGGTGCAGCTGCTTGTGGTGACGCCAGACCCATCTCAATCTTGAATTGCTTCACCAGTTCGCTGGCCTGGAGTTTTTCAGCTTCGTCGTCGATCTTGATCTTCTGCTGGTCCACGTTGCTCATCGCCATGTCCATGCGAGCTTCGTTGACGGCAGTCGTCTCCTCAATCTTGCGCACCATTTCATCGTGCGTCTGGCTGATCCCGGCAACCTCGAATTGCTCCATCGCATCGGCGACCTTTTTCTGCCACTGGGAGCGGCGGTAGTCGGCGATTGCGCCCAACGCCTCCTGCGTCTTCCGGTCTTTCTCGCGCATAAAAGCCTGCTTCACCGCCATTGCCTTGTCGAAGGCGGCGCGAGCGGTGGTGAGCTGGCCCTGATTTCTGGCCAGAGCGCTCTTCGTCTGCTCCAACTGGGCGGCATAGGTGCCGGCGATGTCGTCGCGATTGGCCTGAATCGCGGTTTTCACCCTGGCAGTCAGGCTGGCCACGTCGTCCTTGTATTTCGACTCTTCTCTTTCGAGCAGCGTCACGTTGGCCTTCACCATGG
>WNFT01012119.1_pt1 | contig 13630 bp, 14 predicted proteins | sample 5400191 | NCBI WGS metagenome assembly WNFT01 (sample SAMN13153359, study PRJNA577476) | soil metagenome | isolation source: 80 cm saprolite under Madrone tree | place: USA:California | collected 2016-06-14
GTATTTGGTGGGCGCTGCAGGATTCGAACCTGCGACCCCTGCCGTGTGAAGGCAGTGCTCTACCGCTGAGCTAAGCGCCCCGAAACGGGGCGGTCCAATTCGCACGCCGCCGCGCGACAGTCAAGACTTGTCTCCCGGCGTCCGCGCCGGAACCGCCTTCCCGCGGTGACAGGTGCCGCACGTAACCGGACTCTTCCCCCCGTAGTACCCGTCCGCGATGTAGCTGGTCATCTCCAGCATCTCGCGCGAGCGCACCTTCTTCGGCTCCTCCGCCGCAAAGTCTCCCTTCTTCCCGTGGCAGTGCTCGCACTCCACACCCAGCTCCTGCTCGAACCCGCCCATGATCAGCGCGAACTGCCGCGCGTTCATTCCCTTCAGCACTCGCACGTCCTTGAACACCTTCTCCACCGGCTCCCTGAGATCGTTCGGCGACAGGATCTGCTCGAACTCGTCCGGCACCTCCTTCGCGAAGGGCCGCTTTGCCGGCTCCTCTTCTCCCCGGTGGCACATCCAGCAGGTCACCTCCACTTCGCCGCCGAACGTCCGCCGGTTGATCTCCTCGTTCATGCGGATCATCTCGCGCGCCCGCCGCTTCTCCTTCTTCGTGTCAGCGGCGAAGTCCTTCTGCTTCACCAGATGGCACATCGGGCACTTCTGCCCGAGGTTCGCGCGCATCGACTGCATCCCCGCCATGAAGCGATTGCCCTTCAGCTCTCCCAGCACCTTCACGTTCTTGAAGATCTTCGCCGCCGGCTCCTCGCCCTTCTCTCCCCATTCAAGTCCGACCGGCGTCTCCGATCCGGCCGCCGTGATGGGGCTCACCAGATCCGCGCGCGTCGCACCCCCGTCGACAGTCCCCGCATCCGGCGTCCCCGCGTCTGGCGTCCCGGCATCCTCGACTCCCGCGTCGGGCAGGTTGGCTGGACCCGCCGCCTTCTCAGCGGAAACCGAGAGCGGCGCCGGTGGCGGTTGCGCCTTCGTGTGCGTGCAGGCCGATGCGAGCAGCAAGAGCGGCGTCCAGCGCATGTGCTCCTCCCGCTATTTTTTCTGCTGATCGATCAGCTGGTCCAGATCGTCCGCCAGCTCGCGCACCCTTCGCTTCAGCGCCGAGATCCGCTTCCCCGCATGCTTGAAGTCATCGCGCGTCACCAGCCCCGCGGCGCGGAGCGCCTTGTCCTGCGCCTCGTCCAGCGCCTGCTTGGCGCGCTGGAGTCCCCCGATGGCGGCGGCGATCGCCTCCGCCCGCTTGGGATCCTCGAACAGCTTGCCCATCGCCTTCATGCCGAGCTCGGCGGCGCGCTCGCGCAGGGTCTTGGAGGCCATGACCCGTTGTGTTTACACGAATTCGGTGCGGATCGCGCGGAGCGCCTGCAGGCCGGCGCCGCGGTGGCGCCCGGCGTGCCTGACCAGCCGCTGGAGATCGCCCTGGAGGCGGATCCTCCGCTCGAAGATGGCCCGCAGCAGATCCGGCCTCTGCCCGGCGCCGGCCTGCTCGAGCAGCGCGCGGCAGAAAGGGTACGGCGCCTGCGCCAGGTAGTCGGGCTGGTACTCCTCCAGCTCGTCCTCGTCGTCCGGATACGAGAGCTTCGCCGGCCTGCCCGGCTCGATGCGCGCCAGAACGCAGAAGTCGCTGCGCAGCCCGCCGCCTCTCTCGATCACCACTCCCGCCACCGCCGGGCCGAAATCCGCGAGCGCGGCCACCACCTCGGGATCGCTCAGCATCGCGGCCGCGGCCGCCTCGCACCACTCCCGCGAGGGGAACTTCATTGACCGCCGAAGACCTTCCGGATCGACGCGAAGATGCCGCGCGACTGCTCCTCGGCGCTGGCCGACTCGCGCTCCACCGCGATCCGGCGCCGCTCCGCTTCCTCCTGCCAGGCCACCTTGAGCGCATCCGGCGTGTCGTGCGTCGCCAGCAGCAACTCGCGCGTCTGGCCGTTCCCGCTCTCGAGGGTCACGTGCAGCAGGCACTCCTCGTCGAGGATGAAGTTCACCCGCTGCCCCGCCACCTCCGCCGGGAACCGGAGCGTGCCCAGGTACTCGTTGTCGATGATCCGGTCGCTGTCGCCCTGGAAGATGTCCAGCTCGAGCGCCTGTCCGCGCGCAGGCGGCAGCCGGAAGCTGCTCTTCGAAGGGATCTGCGTGTTCTTCTCGATCACCTTCCGGAAGCGGCCGCCCGGCATCGCGAAGCCGATCGGCATCGAGAGAGCGTCCACCAGCGTGACCGAGTCGATCTCCTGCATCGACTCCGCGAGCAGCGCCGCGCCCAGCGCCACCGACTCGTCCGGGTGGACGCCCTTGCGCGGCGGCTTGCCGAAGAACTGGTGCGCCTTTCCCTGCACCAGCGGCATGCGCGTCTGGCCGCCCACCAGCAGCACTTCCTGGATGTCGGCCCGCGGGAGGTTCTTCTCCCCCAGCACCTTCTCGACCAGCTGGAAGGTCTTCTCCACCAGATCCATGACCAGGGTGTTCACGCGCTCGCGGGAGAGCGGAATCCGGAGGTCCACCGGCTTGCCCTTGCGCTCGGCGACGAAGGGCAGCTCGATCACCACGTTGCTGAGCAGCGAGAGGTCGATCTTCGCCGCCTCGGCCGCGTTCTTGATCCGCTGCATGGCGATGGGCGACTGCGTCAGGTCGATCTTCGTCTGGTTGCGGAACTCCTCCAGCACGAAGTCGATGATGCGGTTGTCGAAATCGACGCCGCCCAGGAAGGTGTCGCCGCCGGTGGCCAGCACTTCCATCACGTTGCCGTGCAGCTGGAGGACCGAGACGTCGAACGTGCCGCCGCCCAGGTCGTAGACCAGCACCTTGTGGTCGAATCCGCGGTTGAGACCGTAGGCGAGCGCCGCGGCGGTGGGCTCGTTGACGATGCGCTTGACGTGGAACCCGGCGAGGATCCCCGCCTCCTTCACCGCGTTGCGCTGGTTGTCGTTGTAATAGGCGGGGACCGAGATGACGGCCTCGCTGATCTCCTGGCCCAGGGTGGCTTCGGCGACCCGCTTGCAGTGCTGCAGCACGAACGCGCTGATCTGCGGGAGCGAGTACACCTTGCCCGCCAGCACCACGGCGGCCTCTCCGTTCGGCCCCTCGACGATCTCGTAGGAGAAGTAGTGCTTGATGTCCTGGACGACCTTCGAGTTGTACTTGCGCCCGATCAGTCGCTTGGCTCCGTAGATGGTGTTCCGCGGGTTCACCACCATCTGGTCCTTGGCGACGTTGCCCACCAGCAGGTCGCCCTTGTCGCTCATCGCCACCACGCTGGGCAGGATCAGCGAGCCCTTGTCGCTCGGCACCACCCGCGCAACCTTGTTCCGGACGTACGCCACGCAGGTGTTGGTGGTGCCCAGATCGATGCCGAGCAGGATGGGTTTTTCGGCGGCCATGGATCTGCACCGATGGTACGGCGCGCTCCCTGCGGGGCGCAACAAATGCGCCTACTGCCACCGCACGTCGTACCGCACAGTTACACCCGCAGGCGTCGATTCCACTACCTCGGGCATGCCGACCTCTCCCACCGTTCCTGACACTTCGTAGACGAAGATCAGGGTTCCGCGCAGCACGTGAAAGGCCGCGTCCGGCGTCCCCTCGCCGTTGAAGCGCGTCAGGATCCTTCCGCCCTTCTCGCCGCTCTCCCAGGAGAAGCTGATCCCGCGCGTGACCATCGAGAAGAACCGATCCAGATTCGAAAAGATCGGCTCCGGCGACTGACCGAACAACATGAAGGCCATCCGGATCACCGGCTGCAGCATGCTCCACCCCAGCGGGCGCGCGCAGGCGATGCCGCACTCCACCAGCGCTTCGTCGCCGGCGATCTTCTGGACAGCGGTCTCGATGTCGTCGATCGGCGTCGAGGCGATGAAGCTCAGCGAGCGCGGTGGCGTGTCGATGGTCGCGCGCGTCGCGGGCGACACGGCCGCGCGGACCTGCTCGCGCAGCCCGCGATCATCGACGAAGTCCATCAGGGCGCGAAAGAACGATCCCAGGCCCTGTCGGGGGGCGTCCGGCATGCCCTATTCTGTGAGTAGACCGGGGTCCGCCGCTAGTTCGATGCTCCACTTCTCGTACGGGGCGGGTGCCACCGGCAGCTCGTCGACGAAGCGGCTGGGGCGCATCAAGAGCCGCGCCTGATCGCGCTCTTCCTGCATCATCGGATAGGTCAGGTACAGCTCGTCCTTCGCGCGGGTCACCGCCACGTAGAAGAGCCTGCGCTCCTCCTCTTCTCCCTCGGGCGCGCGCAGCGCGGGAGCGCTGGGAAAGCGCCCGTCCGCGAGCCAGATCAGGAACACGGCCCGCCACTCCAACCCCTTCGCCTGATGGACGCTGGACAAGGTGAGCTTCTCGTCCGGCTCCGCGCCTTCGACCACGTCCTCCGCCTCCAGCGAGTCGAGCAAGGTGAGATCCGCGAGGAGCTGCTCCAGCGATTCGGCCTGCAGCGCATAGTCGGCGAGCTGGAGCACATCGTCGGATCGCGCCTGCGCGTTGGCATACCGCTGCTTGAGCGCCTCGCCGTAGCCGGCCTCGTGGAGGATGCAGCGGATCATCTCGCTCGGCTGCGAGCGCATCGCCACCAGCGTCTGCAGCGCGGCGGCGAGCGTGCGCAGCCCGGAGCGGGCCTTCGGCGGAACCAGCTGGGCGAGCGCTTCCAGCTGCGTGCGGGGGTCGCGTCCCTGGCGCAGCCACTGCTCGACCTGCGCCCAGAGCGCGTCTGCGCTGGCGGCGCCGACCCCGGGGACCAGCTTCACGATCCGCTTGAAGGACAGCTCGTCCTGCGGGTTCTGGATGAACTTGAGGTGCGCCAGCACGTCCTTGATGTGCGCCTGCTCGAAGAAGCGGACCCCGGCGCGGACCCTGAACGGGATTCCGCGCCGCGCCAGCTCCATCTGCAGCTCCATCGAGTGCGTGTGCGCGCGGTACAGCACGGCCATCTCCCGCAGCGGAATGCCCTCCTCGCGCAGCTCGAGGATGCGCTGGGCCACGAACTCCGCCTGCTGGTGCACGTCGCGCAGCGGGACCAGCGCGGGCAGCACGCCGCCTTCGCGGTGCGCGCGCAGCTCCTTCTGGAACTGCTTGCGGTTGCAGGAGATCGACGCGTTCGCCAGCGCCAGGATGGGCGGGGTGCTGCGGTAGTTGGTGATCAGGCGGAACTGCTGGCACTGGGGATACCGCTCCGGGAACTTGAGGATGTTCTCGAAGTGCGCCCCGCGAAAGGCGTAGATGCTCTGCGCGTCGTCCCCCACCACCAGCACGTTTCCGTGCGGGGCGGCCATGGCGTCCACGATCTCGCCCTGCAGCCGGTTGGTGTCCTGGTACTCGTCGACCAGCACCGCCAAGAATCGCCGGCTGATGCTTTCGCGGGCAGCGGGCACCTCCACCAGCAGCCGCTTCCAGTTGAGCAACAGGTCGTCGAAGTCCATCGCGTTCATCTGCGCCTTGCGCTCCGCGAACCTGCGCGCGACGCGCAGGATCTCCTCCTCCAGGGCGACGAACTGCGGCGACTCCAGGGCGATCACCTCCGCCAGGGGCCGCTGGGTGTTGATCGCGCTGGAGTAGAGATCGATCAGCGCGTCCGGGCGTGGAAACCGGCGCTGGCCGACGCCGTAGCCCAGGTCCGCGGTGGCGCTCGCCATCACCTCCTTCGAGTCCTCGCGATCGAGCAGCCCGAATCGGTCGGCGTATCCCAGCCGCGCCGCGTGCTCGCGCAGGAGCCCGTGGGCCACGTGGTGGAACGTCCCGCCCCACATCCGCCGCGTCTCGATCCGGCAGATCTGGCCGACGCGCGCCATCATCTCCCGGGCGGCCTTGTTGGTGAACGTGAGCAGCAGGAGCTTCTCGGGCGGCGCGCCGGACTCGATCAAGCGCGCGACGCGGTACGTGAGCGCCCGCGTCTTGCCCGAGCCGGCGCCGGCGATGACCAGGGTGGGGCGCGGATCGCAGAGCGCGACGGCGCGCTGCTCGTCGGAGAGATCGCGGTCGTAGTCGACCAGTCCCCTGCGCTGCGGCGCTGCTGATTTCAGGGCATAGCGCCGCGCCGCAGGCTGGGCGGGCTCCTGCTGGGCGAGAGCGGTCTCGGTGGGCATCGCCGCTCACCCTAGTGAACAGGCGTGCAGATGTCAAAGCCGCAAACGCGCCTTCTCTCAAGCACGTACGCGGAGGGCGTCCTTCGGCGACAAGCGCGCGTGCGCCAGCTCGCCACCGCTCTTGAGGAGGATGATCTCGGCGAGGATGGAGATGGCGATCTCTCCGGGCGTCTTGTCGCCGAGCCGCAGCCCGATGGGCGCGTGCAGGCGAAGGTCCTCGCGCGGATCGCGCCCCAGGCGGCGGGCGATGTTGCGCAGCACCAGCGCGATCTTCCGCCGGCTGCCGATCAGGCCGACGTAGCGCGCCCGCGTCTGCAGCGCCGCCTCCAGCACGCCTTCATCGAGGGCATGGCAGCGGGTGAGGATGACGACGAAATCCGCCGGACCCGGGGACAGGCCTCCGCTGGGGTCGGCCGCGAGATCGACGCAGCGCACCTCCCGTGCGCGCGGGAAGCGCTCCGGGGTGGCGAAGGTCGTTCGATCGTCGACGACGATCGTCTCCAGCCCGATCTCCGCGGCCAGGTTCGCGACCCGCTCGCCGACGTGGCCGGCGCCGTAGAGCAGCAGCCGGGCGCCCGGGCGGACCGCGTCGAGGAACACGGTCACTTCTCCGCCGCACTTCATGCCCAGGTCGTCCGGCACCGGTGCGCCTGGACGGAGAGGCTCCGCGGAGTCGCCGGCGGTGCTGAGCGCGTACCGGCGCTCGCCGGAAGGGCCGCTTTGCTGAAGTAACTGCACCGCCTCCTGGATGACGATGGCCTCGAGGGGCCCGCCGCCCACGGTGCCGGCCATGCTGCCGTCCGGAGCGACGATCATCTTCGCTCCCGCATCGCGGGGCGCGGACCGCGCGGTGGAGGTGACGGTGCAAAACACGAAAGGCTCGCGAGCCCTGCTCCTGCGGGCAGCTTCCGCGAACAACTCGGCGTCGGTGAGGTTCATCGCGCGCCTCCCAAGTCTAGCGCAGCAGCACCCCCGAAGCGCGGCGCCGGCAAGCTCTCGCTTGCGCCACCCCCGGGCAGCCGCTTACAAGGCCCGCCGTGACCGACCTGGCGGTGGTGTGCGATTTCGACGGGACCGCGACGGTCCTCGACGTCGGCGACGAGATCAGCAAGCACTTCTGCGGAGCCGACTACCTGGCCGCCCAGAAGAAGCTGTTCCTCGAGGGCGAGCTGGATACGCGCTCGATCATCCAGAGCATCTACACGCCCGTGGTCGCCAGCGAGGCGGCGGTGGTGGCGTTCGCGCTCCAGGTGGCGAAGCTGCGGCCCGGATTTGCCGAGCTGGTCGCCGCGGCTCGCGAGAGGGGCGCGCCGTTCATCCTCGCTTCCGGTGGCCTGCGCCAGTACATCGAGGCGGTGATCGCCGCGCACCTGGCGCCGGAGCTGCGGGATCACGTCTGGATTCGCGCGAACGAGGCCGCGTTTTCCCCCGCGGGCCTGCGCGTCACCTACCCCGGAGACGCCGAGTCGCGGGCGCTGGGATGCGAGGTGTGCGGTTCCTGCAAACGGGTCGCTGTCGCCGAAGCACGGCGCGGGGGCGCCCGGTACGTTCTCGGAATCGGGGACGGGTTCGCCGACCGGTGCCTGGTCCAGTTCGCCGACCGCACCTTCGCGCGCGACGACAGCTACCTGCATCGCTACTGCAGGCAGCACGCCCTTCCCTGCACGCCCTTCAAGCACGCCCTTCCCTGCACGCCCTTCAGCGACCTCTACGCGGCCGCGGAAGCCGTGCGGGGATACCCGGGAAAAGCATCCTAGGCGGGCTGCTGCGCGACCTCGAGCGCGATGATGGCGAGCGCCCGGTTGAGGATGGCCAGGCGGCGCTTGGCCGCGGCGACCGCGGCGCGTGCGCGCGGCGAATCGTCGTGGTAGCGCTGCATGGTTTCTTTCAGCTGCTCGTAGGCAAGCTGAACGCGCCCGATGAGCTGGATTCTCTGGAGCCGATCGTGGCGACTGCGGGGCTGTCGCTGCATGGGGGTCCTCCGTTCCGTCACGACCCTCCTTCGATGCATTGAGCTTGCCATCTCTTCACTGGAAGCCAAATACCCGGGATCACTGATGTAGGTGATCGTCGTACTGCCAGGATGTGTCGGTTTTCCCGACAAGCGAGCGGACGAAATTGCCGAATTGTCTTCTCCAGCAGGGGAAAACCTCTACTCCTCGCGCAAGAGGCGCGAGAGGGTCTTCCGATCGATGCCCAGGGCCTCGGCCGCCCGGGTCTTGTTGCCGCCGGCGTCCCGGAGGACGCGCTCGGCGTACCGGCGGCTGAGCTCGTCCAGGGTGGGATGATCCACGATCAGCGGGTCCGGCGCGGCGGCCGGCGGCGGCATTGCGATCGCAGGCTGCCTGGCCGACACGGCGCGGTCCGGGCGCCACCGTTCGCGGACGGCCTCCGGCAGGTCCTCCGGCAGGATGGTCCCGCCGGGATTCAGGGCGAGAGCGCGCGCCACCGCATTCTCCAGCTCGCGGACGTTCCCGGGCCAGTCCCAGAGGAGGAGCGCCTCGCGCGCGTCGGTGGTCAGCGAGGCCCCCCGCTCGCCGGCGTGCCGCGCCGCGAAGTGCTCCGCCAGGAGGGGGATGTCCTCTCGCCGCTCGCGCAGCGGCGGAATGCGGATGGCGACGACGTTGAGCCGGTAGAAGAGATCCTCCCGGAACTTCCCCGCTTTGACGGCCTCCCCCAGGTCCTTGTTGGTGGCCGCGACCACGCGCGTGTCCACCTTGACGGGAGCGCTCTCCCCCACCCGCCGGATCTCGCCTTCCTGCAGGACGCGCAGGAGCTGTCCCTGGATGCGGGTGCCGATGTCGCCGATCTCGTCGAGAAACAAGGTCCCGCCGGTGGCCTCCTCGAACAGCCCGCGCCGGGTGCCGGTGGCGCCGGTGAAGCTGCCGCGGGCGTGCCCGAACAGCTCGCTCTCCAGCACGCCTTCGGCGATCGCGCCGCAGTCCACCGCGATGAACGGACCCGCCGCCCGGGCGCTGGAAGCGTGGATGGCGCGCGCGACCAGCTCCTTGCCGGTCCCGCTTTCGCCCACCACCAGCACGGTCGCGTCGGTGAGCGCGACCCGCGCCGCAGTCTTGTAGACCTGGAGCATGCCTTCGCTGCGTCCGACCACGTTGGTGAGCGCGTACTTCTCGCGGATCTCCCGCTTCAGGCGGCGGTTCTCGGTCGCCAGCCGGCGATGCCGCAGCGCCCGGTCCACCACCAGCTTGATCGCGTTCACGTCGTAGGGCTTGGAGATGTAGTCGTAGGCGCCGCGCCGGATCGCATCGACGGCGCCGTCCACGTTGCCGAAGGCGGTCACCAGCAGCACCGGCGTCTCCGGCGCGTGTTTGCGGACCCAGTCGAGGACCTCGAGGCCGTCCACGTCCACCATCCGGATGTCGCTGACCACCACGTCGAACTCGGGATCGTGGTCGAGCTGCTCCATGGCCTCGGCGCCGTCGGCGCAGGCGATCACCGCGTGGCCGTCCTCGGCCAGGATCTGCACCATCAGGGCTCGCGAGGCGCCGTCGTCGTCGACGACCAGGATCCGGGCCGGCTCCGCCATGGCGTTCACCATACCGGAAAAACAGGCTCAGACGGCCTGCGCATCCGCCGCGGGAAAGCGCACCGTGAAGGCCGATCCCTTGCCGGGCTCGCTCTCGACGTCGATGCGCCCGCGCAGGGCCCGCGCGATCTCCTTGCAGATCGCCAGGCCGAGCCCGGTGCCCTTTCCGTCGGGCTTGGTGGTGAAGAACGCCTCGAAGATGTGCCGCTTCACCTCGGGCGGCATCCCGGTGCCGGTGTCGCTGACGCGCAGCTCGACGTCCCTTCCGTCCGCGCGCGCCCGGACCTCCAGGCGGCCGCCGTTGGGCATTGCGTCGACCGCGTTCGCCATCAGATTCGTGAGCAGGTGTCGCACCAGGCCGGGATCGGTGCGCACCGCCTTGCCGTCGACATCGCGCTCGACCTGGATCCGCTGCCGCGCCTCTACCCCCAGCGTGAGGTCCAGCGCCTCGTCGACCAGCGGGGCGAGCTCCACGGTCTCGGTCGCCGGTGTGAACCCGCGCGTCTGATCGAGGAACCGGCGGATGATCTGCGTCATCCGGCCCACTTCCCCCTGCAGGACCGCCACCTGCGACTTCGCGGGCTCCGCCAGATCGGCGCGCCTCGCCAGCAACTGGAGATGACCGCTCAACGCGTTCAGCGGATTGCCCAGCTCGTGCGCGATGGTGCCGGCGAGCTGTCCGAGCGCGGCGAGTCGCTCCTTGGAGGTGAGATCGCGCCGCGCGGCCACCAGCAGCTCGTTGAGCTCCTCCAGATCGCGGTTCTTCCGGGTCAGCTCGGCGGTCGCCTCCTCGATCTTCCGGGTCAGCTCCGCGTTGAACCCGCGAATCTGTGCCAGCATCTGGTTGAACCCGCGCGCCAGGTACGCCAGCTCATCGCCGCCCTGCGCCGGGCCCGGCGCCTGGACCTCCAGGTGCCCGCCTTCCACCGCGCGCATCGTGAGCTGCAGCGCCGAGACGCGGCGGATGAGGATGCGCCCGAGCAGGATCCAGAAGGCGACGATCAGGAACAGCGACGCTCCCACCGCGACCTGCAAGAGCGCCTTGCGCTCCGCCGCGACCAGGCGCTCCGCCTCGGCGAGCGAAGCCAGCAGCACCAGCCGCGCCTTCGCCCCGCGGGCGTCGTTGTAAGGCGCCACCACCCGCACCGCGCGGCCCGCTTCCGGGTCGTCGATCACCTCGCCGGCGACCCTCGTCGCCGGCCCGCGCCAGCGCGTGAAGATGATCCCGCCGGCATTGATCCGGGCGGCTGTGAAGTCCGCGTCGATGCCCAAGGCCGCCTGCCGCGCCACTTCGGCGCGCAGCAGCCCACGGTGCGTCCGGACGGTCGCCGCCAGCTCCTCGGAGATCTGTTCGTCCTCGGACCCGGCGTGCTTGAGCGCCAGCGTGGTCGCGCTGGCGAGCTCCGCGGTGCGCTTGCGGATCTCGTCCTCGACGGAACGTTGGCCGATGCGCAGGCCCAGCGCTGAAGCTACCAGGAGCGTCGCGGCGAGCACCGCGGTAAAGAGGAGAACCAGCTGGAGCCTGAGCGACATCCAGCCCTACTTCTAATACGGTTTACGCCGGAGGAAGCTTCTTCTCGGTCTCCGGCTCGTCCGCGCCGCCCAGCGCCTTCTTGAAGCCCTTGATGGCCGACCCCAGGCTCGAGCCCAGCTGGGGGAGCTTCGACGGTCCGAAGAAGAGCAGCGCCAGCGCCAGCACCACGACGATCTCGCCCATACCCAGCCGCATGAAAGCCTCCGGCGGCTCTGATTAATGCAAACCGGCAGCCCCGCCAAGGGAATCTTGCCGCAGACCAAGGGCGAACGGCAACTACACCAGCGGGCCAACGTCCACCCGGCCGCCCGGACCGAATTCTCGCGCGCCCCTGCCTCGTTCCGCTACGCTGGAAAACGTGCTGCTCGCGCTGCTGCTGCTCCTCGCGGACGCGCTCCCGGCGCACTCCCGCATCGAGGCGTCCGTGCTGGAAGGAATCTCCGGATCCTGCCCGGGGCGGAAGGTCGCGATCGATCCCGATCTGACGCGCGCCTGCCGGGCGTACACCGCGGCCGTCCAGGACCGGCGCGCCCCGGTGAGCGGGCCGGCGGCTTCGTTCTACGCCTCGCTGGAGTCGTACGAGCCCTCCCCCAGCGCGGGCATCGCCACGGTCAGCCCCGCCTCCCGCGCCGATCGGGCCGCTTCCGAGCTGTTCCCCAAGTCCTGCCGGTTCAACCGGATCGGGGTCGCGGCCTCCCAGCTTCCCGACGGAAGCGCGGTGGTCTGCGCCCTCACCGCGAACCACGGCACCACGCTGGCGCGAATCCGCGGCCGGGTCCAACCCGGGCAGCGTGTCGCCGTCTCAGGGACGCTGGAAGAGGGCCTCCGCAATCCGCGGCTGTTCGTCACCCGCCCGTCCGGCGAGGTGAAGGAGGTGGAGTTGGCCAGCGCGGGATCGAGCTTCTCCGCCAAAGTGGTGCTGCAGGAGCGGGGAGAGCATTCGATCGAGGTGCTGGCGGAGGGCTCCGGAGGTCCGCAAGTAGCTGCAATCCGGCGAGTTTTCGCTGGAGTTGAGCCGCCGCCCTGGCCGCCGCCGGAGGGGCACACCGGGGAAGGGCTCAAGGGGGTGGAGCACGCGATCGCCCAGCTGCGCGCATCGCATGGCCTCCCCGCGCTCCAGCGCGACCCGGAGCTGGACGCGACCGCCGAGGCGCACAGCAGGGAGATGGCGCGACTGCGCACCTTCGCGCACGTCCTTCCGACGACCGGGGCCTTGGGCGACCGGCTGCGCGCGCGCGGCTACGCCTATCGGAGCTCCGCCGAAAACATCGGTCTTTCCAGCGATGTCGGCACTGCGCACGAGGCGATTGCCGGGTCGCCGGCGCACCTGGGGAACCTCCTCGACCCGCGCCACCGCCGGTTGGGGCTTGGCGCGGCCAGTGGCCTGACGGCCGATGGCGCGGAGGGGGTCTACCTCACCGAGGTCTTCGCCGTTCCCATCATCGGCAGCTCGGATCCGGCCGGCGAGGTGGCGCGCTTCATCGAGAGGGAGCGCAGCAAGCGCGGCCTGCCTCGGCTCCAGCGGGATGCCGCCCTCGATCGGGTGGCGGACAGCGAAATCCACGCCACGGCCCTGGCGGATCAAATGAAGCTGGACCAGACCCTCACCAAGCGGGCCCTCCGAGAGAGCAGGGACCTCTCCAGCGCGGTGGCGGAGCTGCATGTCGGGAGCGCGCCCGAGGAGCTCGGCTGGTCGAAGAACCTGACCGCGCGCGAGTGGACCCACATCGGCGTGGGGGCCCTGTACGCCAGCTCCAGGCAGTACGGACCGGGGCGCCTCTGGGTGCTGCTCCTCTATGGGCGGTAACCCGCCGCCTCAGCTCGCTCTAGGCCGACTTGCGCTGGGTGGCGAACGCCTCGATCGAATTCTCGGGCGAAACGTGGCTGATGGTGTAATTCGGGCAGCGGACGCAGGTGAAGCTGTTCCAGCCGCGCTTGACCGCCTCGTTGAGGCACTCGTCATAGGCGGTGCAAAAGAGGTTCCGGTGAGCCTCAACCGACATCTTCTTGTTGCCCTCGAGGTTGATGGGCGTCGTCATCTCGGTCGGGAACGGCTTCGCCAAAAGCGACATTCGGTCGGTCCTCCTAAGAGGCGCGGGCATATAACAGAACGCGTCAACCTTCGCCACCCCGGGCGGGCGAAAACGGGGGAATATGGGCAGAGGCTGCCGGCGCTGCAAGGAAACGGATAACTTGGTGAATCTACGTTTTTTGGCGGCGGCGCTGGCGGTGTGCGGGCTGGTCGGGCATCGGGCGATCGGGGGCTCGGATGAAGCGGCCATCCAGGCGGGCGCGCTTCTTGCCGCTGGGCGTCCCGCGGATGCAGAAACGGCCGCGAGGTCGTGCGGAGAACCGCGCTGCCGGCTGGTGCTGGGCCGCGCGCTTTTTGCCCAAGGAAAGCTCCGCGACGCGGCCGCCACGCTCGCGGACGCCGGCGAGCTCGGGGCGCTCACCCCGTATGCGCGCGTCCTC
>WNFT01003488.1_pt1 | contig 13627 bp, 13 predicted proteins | sample 5400191 | NCBI WGS metagenome assembly WNFT01 (sample SAMN13153359, study PRJNA577476) | soil metagenome | isolation source: 80 cm saprolite under Madrone tree | place: USA:California | collected 2016-06-14
CAGGCCTTACGGTCCCCAGCTTTGAAAATCAGAAGATGCCTTCCAATTTTTACATCCGGTATTAGCTCGCCTTTCAGCAAGTTGTCCCCGACTTCACGGCAGATTGCCCACGTGTTACGCACCCTTGCGCCGCTCCGACTACAGAATATTGCTACCCTGTAATCAGCGCTCGACTTGCATGTCTTATCCACGCCGCCAGCGTTCGTTCTGAGCCAGAATCAAACTCTCCGTTAAAAACGTTAGTTGATTCGTGACAAATTTCCGGTTCGTGAGAACCGGTTTGGTCTATTAATCTTTAAAACTCTCCAAAGCATCCTACTAACAGGAAGACTTTGAAGGGGCTCTTAACTTATCGCACAATTCAATTTTCAATGAGCAGCGGGTTGTTGTCACCCGTAAAATTCTTTTGGCTTAATTAGGTTTTATTTGGTTTAAATTACCTTAAATTAGCCTGACCGACGGTCCAATTGACTCAGCCGGTTGCGGAAGATTCAAAGAGCGTTCCCAGCTAAACTTCCGGGACATTTGCCCTTTATCGGTTTCCCATCTGGGGGACAAAAAATCCGAGAGCCGATTTAATCATCTCAACTCGGCCTCGCAGACCTTAGTTAAATTCGGAGTCAGTCTATACCAAATCCGACTGCTGTCAAAATATTTTTTGCTTTTTTTTCAGCACCGATTCCGTGATGGGAACTGTGAAATTTCTTCCGCGCCAAAGCGCTACAACCGTGCGGTCGTGCGCTTCACTTTCAGTTTCACAAAGAACAGGGCTTAAAAATATTCTTATGCGAAAGTTTTCGCAAGAGTTTTTTTGATCTATTTGCAGAATTCTTTAGGCATGACGATAGAAAGAATAAACCAGTCGTCGGATGAGATTGAGTATTAATTACGTAAGTATCACATTATGAATTACTTGAGTTGTATTACTGACCCTCTCAATTAACTGAATCCCGGGCTTGGCAGTCCCAAACTGCAGCGAGCAATTTTTCCGCTGCATACCTAAAACATCGATTCACAGTGCGGGGGCTCGATGAGGCAACGTAAAGGCTAAGGCGAAATGAATCGATTTATGACACTACGGTGATCCGCGCTGATTAAAGGCGGCAGTTTTACTATCAATTGTTTTGTTTGGCTGGCACTTGGGCCGAGTCGGCTTAAGCTTTGAGCTATGATTTCGCTCACCAACGCACAAATACGAGCGCTCAAAGCCCGGGCCCAGCGGCTCAAGGCCATACTGAAGATCGGCAAAGAAGGCATGAGTCCACAGTTCCTCGCCGCCCTGGACGATGAGCTCAAGCATCATGAACTTGTCAAAGTCAGATTCGACGACTTCAAAGATCAGAAGAAGGAACTTTCGCCGCAATTGGCCGAAAAGAGTGGCAGCCATCTGGTCACACGGGTCGGCAACGTCGTTGTGCTCTACCGGCAAAAAGTGGTGCAAGGGAATACGCGCAAGTCGGCGCTATGATAGAAGAACCGCACGCTAGGCCAGAACCTGATAGTCAAGAAAGCGGGCCAGCGTTGGACGGCCAAGCTCGGCAATTCGCTGGTGAAATACCATATTGTTTCGGTGTCCTGAATATCTCGATCTCAAGAGAGGGGCTGCGTTACGAGGGACAGTTCTCTTCGAAGACAACTTCAACCAAAGGGATTTCCCACTCTGAAACTTGGTATCGTTCGCGCCGGGTTTGTTCAGCGTCCTGCTCGGAAGTCCGGCAGACCATGGCCAATATCCGAATGTCGCGGACAGAACCTAGTCGCTCCACCCAATCCGCTGCCGCTTTGCGAGAGAGACGGGCGACGCATAGGTTGGCACCAAACAGACCGATACCATTAGCCTCCAAGGATCCCATCGTCAGCTTGTCCCCGGGGTTCAGACGGCCCAAGGCGAGGTGAATCTCAGAACTCTCCGGAAACGTACCGGGGAATCCCAAATTGATATCTTCCAGACCCAGCGATTCATAGTTTAAGAACTCGCCAGGATTGATTGTCGATGTTTGGTCCAACTCGCGAAAGCCTATTGCTGGCCCGGTCAATGTATCCAACAGGGAGGGCCGGACGTCCTCGCGAGCCAGCAAAGCCAAGGTCTTTCGCGCGCGCGTCATTCCGACATAAAGGGCGCGCCGACTTTCCTCGAGCTTTACCCGATCCTGCCGCGCCGACCAGGTCCCGACTAACAGGACGTGGTCATACTCGGTTCCTTTTGCCGAATGCACGGTGCTCAAGCTCACACCGTCGCCATAGGTGAATTCGCGTCGGCTTTCGGCGCAGGTCTCGTACAGGAATTCCAGCGCCTCGAAGACCGGAATCTCGGCATCGCCGGACTCGCTCTGCCAGGCATCTAGTAATCGAATGAGAAAGCGCACCCAAGGATTGGTGCCGGCATTGCCGAACATTTCTGTTGCGCTTGCCCTTAATTCACTTGCCCGCTTTAGCGCGTTGCGGCTCTTGCCGAGATGTTGCAGAAATCGGCGAATCTCGCGAACCTGCTGCAAAGGGGCCATTTTATCTCGTTGGGCGACCCAGCGGATCGGTATCGCAGCCGCTTCTGCCAGCGCGCGTACCTGGGCCAATTCACGATGGGTACTGGAGAGGACTGCAAGCTGAAGCCAGTCTGTCACTTCCAGTTCACGCAAGCGCCGAATTTCGGCAACGGCCGCCAACGCCTGGGAGCGACTATCCGAAACGCGAATGACCTGCACCTTCCCATTCGTAAGCAGATCGCGGCGGCCAAAGTCACCCCCTGCTGGCAGCATCTGCCTGTGACGATCAATACGGATCGGGTGTGCGGTCTTCATCCGATCAGTGTTGACGGCAATGAGTTGGTTCGCGGCCTCGATGATATAACGCGTGGAGCGGTAATTTTCGACGAGGTAATGCACCTCCGCCTCATAGTCCTGCTGGAAGCGGCGGATGAACTGAACGTTGGCGCCGCGGAAAGTGTAGATGTTCTGGTCGTCGTCCCCCACGGCCAGGATCGAAAGCTTAAGATCAGCGTCTTCGAGCGTCCGACCGGCAATGGCGCTGATCATATTGTACTGCAGCTCGTCAATGTCCTGATATTCGTCCACCAGGATGTACTGGAAACCAGCGAGCAATCGATCCCGAGCTTCGTCTGGTTCCAGCCCGGGAGGAACCTCCTCACCCCGCAGAAGTTTCGTGGCGTCAGCGATGAGAGCGTCGAAATCGATGTTGCGGCCCGCGACGCCAGCCCCTTCGGAGAGCGAAAAGCCCAACAAGCGGATGGCCAGAGCGTGATAGGTCGAGATGGTCACACCACGAGCGTCGTCACCCACCAGTTCAACCAGCCGGCGGCGCAATTCAAGGGCAGCGTGACGGTTGAAACAACATACGAGCACGCTCTGCGGACGGACCCTCACGACCCGAAGGAGATAGGCACAACGGTGAACGACCGTCCGGGTCTTGCCCGAGCCAGGGCCGGCCAGAATCAGCAGGTTGTGACCGGGCGGTGCAGTGACAATTTTGATTTGGGCAGGATTCGCTAGATCAGTGACGATTCTCTGGAATGAGCGCGCCGTCGTCGCATGCTCCAGTAGATCAGGCTTGGTCCTGAAATAGCGACGAAGGAACTCGTCTTTCGCCAGGGTGAAATAGGCCAGGACAAGTTCCAGCGCGGCTTGAATTCGCTCGAGACCCAGGCGCGCATACTCACTCATCACATGGACCTGGAGCACACGCTCCTTGTAGTGGTGCTCGAGGGGTTGGTAATCGGCCGCTTTGTATTTTTCCGCCCGCGCCTCGGGCCGGAAACGGATCGTCATCGCCGACCGGAATATGGCCAAGCCGTGTTGCAGAATGATCACTCGCTGCTCATGCAAAAACATCAGGGCCCGCTCCAAGGCAGCGTCGATATCCGAGATCTCCGTCCGCAGCAACAGATCGCGGTCAATGGCCTGGTGCAGTTCTTCGAAATGGAATTCCACCAGGAAGTCAGCCCGCGCCGGGGCATCCGAGGTGATCTTTGCCAGCAGAGTATCCAGAACCAAAGAGGCTAGACGCCGGCGTTTCCCAGCCAATTCGCTGATCGTGGTCCAAGTCCGGCGTACCCTCACACGGTAAGAATCCCGTGAGATGTACCGCAGCTCGATACTCCCATGGCTGCCGGCAAACCCACGACCATCTTCGCTGAGACTCTTGAGCAATGCCCGCACAAGGTCAGGGGAGGAGCTGCAGCCATCGTCGCACAAACGTTGATTCACAAGGCGCAAGGATAGGGGCATCCACCCTTCCGGGTCGGGCTCTGCCACCGCCATCACGTCCACAAGCTTGCGATCAGCTTCCAGGACCCTGTCCAGCCGCAGGCGTGAGTGATCGGCAACTTTGTAGCGAACAAACGCGGTGAGTCGCATATCGCGCTTCATCAGTTCCGCCTGGGCCATGTTTCCGAGAATCTTAAGGATCTTGGCGCTGAGATATTCCGGATTGGCTGACGCGGCCGGGTTACCCTTGGAATAGTTGGCGAATTCGGGAAGCAGAGCCAGTTGGTCCACGGCAATGCTCTCGGTCGCTGGTGTGTTGAAAATCATTCGGAGAATAGCGAGCCAGAGTGCCTGCTCACTCGCCGAAAGATTCAATCCGGCCATTTTGGCCCGGGCCTCCGCCAGGTCCTTGACGAGGGGTCGGGCCTGGAACACATTCGTGACGTTCTCATCGCGTTGCAGGAAGTTTGCGCGTTCCAGCCAGGAAACCGCGGTTCTGACCTTGGTGTCGGCCATGCGGTCCTGCAAGTCGATATCGATTTGCAATTCTTCGTCGCGAAGAATTTCGCCGGCGGTAATGACGAGTTCCTGCTTGTCGCCGCGGGCTGCCTTCCGCAAGCTGCGGAGAATCTGAGCGATATCACGCCGGCTGAGCTCTGAGAAGGCCTCCATCCGAAACTGCCGCTCGCAATCCTCCTCGGCGAAGAGCAAGACGCATTCGGCTTTTCTGCCATCGCGTCCCGCCCGTCCGGCTTCTTGCAAGTAATTCTCCAGTGAGCCGGGCGTGTCGGCGTGTATGACCAGGCGGACATCTTCTTTGTCGATGCCCATCCCAAAAGCGTTGGTCGCACAGATAACCTGGGTTTCCCCGTTTAGGAATTCGTCCTGAGTGCGTTTCTTCTCCGGGGGCTTTAGCCCGGCGTGGAAATGAGCGGCCTTCCAACCGTGCGCGCGAAGGAATTCAGCGGTGAGCTCAGTATCCTGCCGGGTAGCGCGAAAGACTATCGCACTGCCTGCTTGTCCCTCGGGCAAGCGCTCTGAAAGCAAATGGTGCACCCGCTCAAACTTGCCCAAATCCGCGCTTGTCTGGACTTCGAAGAGCAGGTTGTCTCGTTCGACGCCTCCGGCAAAGAACTTCAATTCCCGACCAGTCTCCGTTTTGAAGTAGGCCAGGATCTCTTCCTGGACGTCCTGTTTGGCGGTCGCCGTAAAACAGGCAATCGTCGGAATTTCCACTCCTTGTTTGTTAGAAAACTCCCGGATGAATCGGCCGGCGTACAGGTAGTCCGGCCTGAAGTCATGTCCCCATTTGGACAGACAATGGGCCTCGTCGAACACCCAGCAACCGATCTCTCGTTGGGCAATGGCCTCTGAGAATGAGCGATTCCGTAGTTGTTCCGGGGAGACATAGAGAAGCGCCACGTCGCCCAAGCGTATCCGCCGCAGAACATCACTCCGCTCCGGTGGGGTAAGCAGGCCATAGAGAGCCGAGGCAAAGGGCGTTCCGGTGCGCCGAACCAAACCATCCACCTGGTCTTTCATCAAAGCTTGGAGTGGAGAGAGGACGATGGTGAGCACGCCGCGGCGGTAATTGCGCACCAGAGCCGGCAGTTGAAAGCAAAGCGACTTGCCGCCACCTGTGGGTAGAATTGCCAGCAGAGACTCGTTCCGCATGCCGGCCTCAACGATGTCCTGCTGCAGGCTACCGCCGGTACCGCTTTGGGGCGTCGGCCGGAAGGAATCGAACTCGAAAAATGCGCGTAACTGTTCGCGGGGGTCGTGGACGCGGCGGCAATAGGCGCAATCCGGCGCCTGGCACGGGACCTCTCGCAACCGCCGAATCAAGTCCCCCGTCCCTGGGTACTCATGGCGGACCCAAGGCGGAAGAACTGAGTTTGATCCGGCGACGCGCAACCAGGCAAGAGCATACGCCAAGGCGTGCCGCCCGGTGGCAGTCTGCAGAAGGGGTTCATCTGCAGGGACGCTGGCACAGCCCCAACGGCGGAACATGTCTCCGCAAATTTCCAGGGCGTGTTGTTTTGCTGGTTTGGTGCCGCCGAGGGTTTGAAAAAACAATTTCATTCCCATCGCGAGCCAATCATTCGGTCCATCCGAGGTCGCCAAAAGAAAATAGAGCAGTTCAAACAGCCCCGGTTCCGTTTGTCGGAGCCCGTCCAGTGAACGGAACTCGTCGGAAAACAAGGCGGCCGCCTGGCGGGCGTCAGCAACCGGGTCATTCACGCTTTCGCTTACCAGTTTGTAGTCCTTGACAAGCCGATGGTACGGATTCTCCGGGAAGCAGATGGGCGAAAGCACGAGGGTATCGATAATCGGCAGATGGTGTATTGGAAGCTGTGGTGACCGTTCCCGCAAGACTGGGAGGTCGTGGCGGATCAGGTTATGACCGAGCAGGCAAGTCGCTCCTCGGGCGAGGCTGTTAAGTTCGCTGGAGGCTGACTCCGAGACCCCAGTTCCCGAACGCGCCAAAGTCAAACTGCCGAGGACAGCGCCGAGCTTGTGAATCTTGCCGTGATGGGAAACCTCCAGATCGAGCAGAAGGGCGTGTTTGAGCAACAGCTCAAGCGCACTGTTTTTGCCATTTCCGTCTTCACTTGGCTGCAGTTCCATGCGCGAGGAGACATAATAGCTGGGGTAAGGGAGCTATGTCCAAAAATCTCGCTGCTTATTCGAAGGACCATTTCGCGAGGTTTGCATGCTGGCAATGCATCCTCTGGTAATTCTCTCTGCAATGATTTTTATTTGGCGAACCCGCGAGCAGCATCCGCCACGGAATGCTCAAAAGCCCCTGCCATGCGATCCATTTCACGTCGCGGAATATCCGTTTTGGCAGCAACCGTGCGCCAGCGAGAGACGGTGGCACTGACTTCTTTGACGATTTGCTTCATGTCTGCGGCAGTCAGGCCGTAGTATTCTCCGGTGCTCAAAACCAACTCAAAGGAGGGTTCGTTATCTCGTTCATCAATAAACGTTGATAAATACGGGGCCTTCATTAACCATTAACAGATAGTCGATCTCCAGGAGTGTCGGCGATGTGCGCCCTCCGCGTTCAGCCGCTCTCCGCTCCATCCGCCTCATCAACATTCGCCCCCATCGATCCGACGCTGAATCTCCAATGGCGCCAAAAAGAGAATTATATTCGCCGCCGTTTGCGCGCCTCTGAAAGGTCCTCCCCGAGCTTCGCCAGCAGGCCCCGAACCGGCAAGGGAAGTGAAGTTGTGGCTTTCGATTTCATTTGTAATATGTGTGCACCATTACGATTAATAATGAACCATATATATGCCTTTATGTCAATTCAACGACCGCAAGAGCAGACCGTGAAAGAACGAAAAGCAGGAAGTGTTAGACCGCGCAATCAATGCCGAACTCGACTTTCCGCGTGGAACGTTTAATCTTCATCCGAGAGAGCACCCGTAGCTCAATTGGATAGAGCATTTGACTTCGGATCAAAGGGTTGCAGGTTCAAGTCCTGCCGGGTGCGCCAGTCTAATCTGCCATGATGAACGTTGGTGAGTTCAAAAATCGCTGCAACAGGGGCAACCCTGCTACAATCATAGCTCAGTTGTGTAATTGCCTGGACCGTTCCATTTTGGGAATGTGTCGCTAACAAATTGATCATTTTATGAAACAGATTGAAAAGGACGAAATTTACGAACACCTGAGTCAATTCCTCAAAAGCCGGGGAATCGAGATGAAGGACGGCGGCTACGTGCAACAGATTCAAAAGGGATGCTCCTTTTTGACGGATGCAGTGAACCTGACGCAACAGGGCTTCGAACGGGCGAAGACTGAGATGGATAAAAGACTGGATCAAATGCGGCAGGTGATTCATGAGAGAACTGCACCGAAGCCGCCACCGAATCCTCCCCCAGCAGGCGCGCAAACCAAAGCAGACGGGGTTAGGACATCCACATCAACGGCCCAAGCCAAAGGACGAACAAAGACAAAAGCCCGCGGTGGGAAGGGTCGGACCGGGAGCAAGGAAAAGAGATCGAGCCGCTAGGCTTTCCAACCGGATAACTGCCCGAGCGTCGCTACGCGACGCTGTCATCGGATGATCCTGCTATCCGTGGACTGAAGTCCGTGTCTTTATCCACATCTTAAAGTGAAAACTTTGAGACCCTCTAATAGGCGGGCTCGGTCATCCCCCCCACGGATCGCCGACGAGGCCCGCAGCCCGAACCCCGTAGGGATGGCCTGTTTAATAGGCACGGAAGGGCTTCCTGGTTCTTTCTTTTTGTTTTTCGGCGGGGCGCGAACATGGAGCAAACGCACCAATTGCAATGTGGGCAAAGGATGGGCTTGAGTACAATATAACCCTCGTCGCGCCGCCGAAAAACAAAAAGAAAAAAGGTGGTGGTATGGTCTCTGGCTATAAACAGGTCACCCCTACGGGGTTTGGGGACTTGCGCGCGAAGCGAAACTTATCCAAGCCTGTCAAAGATGTGGGTAATGATAAGGACTGAAGTCCACGGCTACCTTCGCTTTACAGCTACGCGGTGATGCTCAAGCCGGAACCGCCTCCTCTTTAATGATCCAATCGTAGCCCTTCTCTTCCAAATCGAGCGCGAGTTGCTTATCGCCGGTGCGGACGATGCGTCCGTCATACAGGACATGGACAAAATCGGGCACGATGTAGTTCAGCAGCCGCTGATAATGAGTGATGACAAGTTGGGCATTGTCAGGACGCTTAAGTTTGTTGACGCCATGTGCCACGATCTTGAGCGCGTCAATGTCCAGGCCGGAATCGGTTTCGTCCAGGATGGCGAGTTTGGGTTCGAGGACGGCCATTTGAAAGATTTCGTTGCGCTTCTTTTCGCCACCGGAGAAGCCTTCGTTGACTGAGCGCCGCAACAGATCCTGGTTGAGATCGAGCAGTTTGATTTTACCTTTCACCAGTTCGAGAAATTCCATCGCATCCAACTCCGATTGCCCTTTGTGCTTGCGGATTTCATTCAAGGCCGATTTCAGAAAATAGGTGCTGTTGACCCCGGGAATTTCGACCGGGTACTGGAACGCGAGAAAGAGACCTTCACGGGCGCGCACCTCGGGATCCATGTCGAGCAAGTCCTGACCATAATAAAGTACCTGGCCAGAGGAGATGTCATAGCCATCCCGTCCGGCAAGGATAGCAGCCAGCGTGCTCTTGCCGCTGCCGTTCGGACCCATGACTGCATGGACCTCGCCCGCAGAAATCGTCAGGTTGATGCCTTTGAGAATCTGCTTGGCCTCAACACCGGCATTGAGGTCTTTGATTTCGAGTATAGGTTGATCATTCATATTTTTGGCAGCATAGGTTCGCCTCGGGCGCCATGCCAGACGCGCAGGACGTTCACGGTCTTTGGTTCACTTAATACTTCGTAGAAAATTCGATATTTCTCAAAAACGATCTCGCGAATTTTCCCCATGGACCCGCGAGGATATGGTGGTCCGATGAAGGGAAATGTCTCGAGGATCTTCACATGACCCAGTATGCCACGACCTACTCTTTGGGACGCCGCTGGGTTGGCTCGGGAGATATATGCACAAACTTCCTCAAGGTCCGAGATTGCTGATTCAGTCCAGACTACTTTGAAATCCATGCCTCAAAAAGTTTCTCCACTTCGGCATGTGATTTCACCCGACCCGCCGTGACATCCTCTTTACCTTTCCGAATTGCGGCCATGATCTGCAATTGTTCGGCGATCTCGTCCATCGAGACGTTTTCAGGTAAATTAGTTATTGTTTCAATAGCAACTTCTTTGTCTTTCATTGGATTTATGTTTACCCTACGCTGCCCTCCAAGCTTACTCCCAACAGCTTTTGAGCTTCCACTGCAAACTCCATCGGCAGTTCGCGAAAGACTTCTTTGCAAAAGCCATTAACAATCATATTTACCGCATCCTGCGTTTGCAGGCCGCGCTGATTGCAATAAAAGATTTGGTCCTCGCCAATCTTTGAGGTGGATGCTTCATGCTCGACGCTGGCTGTGGTGTTTTTGACTTCGATGTATGGAAAGGTGTGCGCGCCGCATTTATCGCCGAGCAACAATGAATCGCATTGCGAAAAATTCCGCGCGTTCGTGGCACTCTTCTGGATTTTTACCAGCCCTCGGTAACTGTTTTGGCCATGGCCGGCGGAGATGCCTTTGGAAACGATCGTGCTGCGCGTGTTCTTGCCCACATGGATCATCTTGGTGCCCGTGTCTGCCTGCTGATAATTATTCGTCACTGCGACCGAATAGAATTCCCCGATCGAATTGTCCCCGAGCAGAATGCAGCTTGGGTATTTCCAAGTGATGGCTGAGCCGGTCTCGACCTGGGTCCACGAAATCTTCGAGTTTTTGCCTTTGCACATGCCGCGCTTGGTCACGAAATTATAAATACCACCGCGCCCCTGCTCGTCCCCGGGATACCAATTCTGCACGGTCGAATATTTGATCTGAGCGTTGTCCAGCGTGATCAACTCGACCACCGCGGCGTGCAACTGGTGCTCATCACGCATCGGCGCCGTGCAGCCTTCGAGATAGCTGACGGAGGCGCCTTCTTCAGCGATGATCAGCGTGCGCTCGAACTGGCCAGTGTTCGCCGCATTGATGCGGAAGTAGGTGGACAACTCCATTGGACAACGCACGCCCTTGGGAATGAAGCAGAACGAGCCATCGCTGAAGACGGCCGCGTTCAGCGCAGCGAAGAAGTTATCGGTGTACGGCACGACCATCCCGAGATACTTCTGGACAAGGTCCGGGTGATTGTGAACCGCCTCGGTGAACGAGCAAAAAATGATTCCCTTTTCGGCTAATTGCTTTTGGAAAGTCGTTCCGACAGAGACGCTATCAAACACGGCATCGACGGCCACGCCGGCCAGCCGCTCGCGCTCCTTCAATGGGATACCCAGCTTCTCATAGGTCTCCAACAGTTTTGGATCCACCTCATCGAGGCTTTTCGGCCCATCTCCCTTCTTCTTCGGCGCAGAGTAATACACGGCCTTCTGATAATCGATCGGCGGGTAATGAACATGAGGCCAGCTCGGCTCTTTCATAGTCAGCCAATGCCGATAAGCCTTGAGGCGCCATTCCAGCATGAACTCCGGGTCATTTTTCTTCGCAGAGATCAGCCGAACAATGTCTTCATTCAATCCCGGCGGCGCAGAATCGGCTTCGACGTCAGTGATAAAGCCATATTTATATTCCTTTTGAACCAGGCCCTCAATTGTCTCGGTTGCTGTGCTCATCGTCTTAGTACAAATCTATTTTCGTTCTGATTCTTATTTTATCGTCACGCTACTTCTTGGCACACGCCGGGCAGCGTCCATGGATGGCGATGTCGAACCGTTCGGCCCTGAACCCTTTTGGCAAAGGCAGCCCAGTCTTAGCCGGCAAACCAATATCAAAAACGCTTTCACAGGTATCACAATAAAAATGGCAATGCTCGGTCATGTTGGGACAAAAGTGCGTCGCACCGCGATCAAGAGTCACCTGACGGACCAGTCCGCATTTGACCAATGCGTCGAGGCAGTTATACACGGTGGCCATCGAGATTTCCGGCATGTCATGTTTGGCTCTGATAAAGACCTCTTCGGCAGTCGGGTGGTCGCGTTTGTTCAACAACACGGTGTACACTTGCTGGCGCTGCGGGGTAAAACGAAACCCTTTAGTCGCCAGCCGCGCATTGAGGCTCTCATCGAGCTTGTTATTTGGGGCCATTCGCATGGCAACAAAATACTAAGCTTCGGCAGGGCTATTGTCAATATTTGGAATAATTCTAAATGTAACCCGTTAGTGACGGCGGGCGCGGGGTCAGTTCCCTTTTTTCGCCAACACCCGGGAAGTCCGAAATCCGAAGGTCGAAATCCGAAAGAAATCGGAAAGCCGAAACCCGAAGGCCGAACTCAACGCAAAGCTTGCCTCACGATGTACAATCATAGGGGACGCCAGATGCGTGGGTCGTTGCTCCAGAGGAGGCGCTCTTCAGGGGAGAGTTTTGCGCGCGCCTTGTCCCGAGCAACCAGCTCTTCTCCAGTCATCATGGTGCCATCATCCATGAGGATGGCAGCGCCGACGGAGCCCTTGTTTTCGGTGTGGGCGTGAGATGCAAGGGCGCCAGCCCAAGCGATGTCGCAGTGGCTGGCGGGATTGAAAGTGTTGCGGCCTTCGGTGAAGGTCCAGCGGGTGCCAGTGTAGAATTTGCGGAGGGCGAAGAAATCGGCGGCGATATCCTGCTCGGAGCGCGGGAAGCGTTTTTCGGCAATGGAGAGCTGGTTCACGAGGGAGAAACCGAGGTCTTGTTTTTTAGCGGCGAAGTTGACCTTGAGGAACCGGCTGCCGAACTGGTTGGCGGCTTCCCAACAGATTTGGCGGCCAAGGCCGGATTCATCGCCGGCACCACGGACGGAGGGCAGATGCTGGAGGAAATAGGAGAGGACGGTTTTGAGAAAGTCCCAATCTTCGGTGCGGACAGTGAGGAGCGCGCGGAGCCAAAGTTCTGCGCCTTTGGGTTCATCGATATAGAAAGCAGCGAGATCTCCTTCGCCTGAGGCAGCTACGTCGAAGCCGAGGCGGAAGGGGCCGTGGGGAGCGTCGGAGCGTGAGAGCGTGGAAGCGGAAGCCCTCACCCTTGATCCCTCTCCCATCCGATGGGAGAGGGCAACGGCTTGGAAAAGAGAGGGGAAGGAACTTCGGAGGAAGGCGTGGATTTGGGACTGGCGGCTGGATTGGTTACCCGGGCTGAACTGGCCGAAGAGCCGGAGGACCTGGTCGGCTTCGAGGTGCACGCGTTCGATCTCATAATCGTAACGGCAACGCTCGATAGCGGACCAGTCCCACGATGGTGGCCGTGGCGGCGCCGAGAGGATTGCACATGTAGGATTATTGATAGACTTCTTCTGAACCGGAACGAGATTGGCAATCGGCAATGAATTGTTCGGCGGTGAATTGCGAGTCTTTGGTGCGGTTGATGACGTCGAGGAGGCCGAGTTCGACGGCGTCGGGCATGGTGACGCGGAAGTACAAATTCCAGGGAGAATGGAGAATTGGAGTGGTGGAGGGGTGGAGAGGTGGGGGAATGGATGATGGATTGGTGGATTGATGGACGGTTGTGGGCGGATCGGTGGTCAGTTCGGTGAGGTTGGCGGAGGAATTCGCACGAGCGGAGTCGTGCGCTCCGCAGGCGGCGCGGGCTTGTTGGGCGAATTCGTTGAAGAGGGTGTCTTCTCCGTCGTGGGAGAACCAGACAGCGAGGTCGCAGGCCCACGTGACGCGGGCCTGGGCGGTTTGCCAGAGGAGTTTCGCATTGGGGTGTTTGGCAAATTCGTCGAGCCCGACGTCGCCGCCATAGACCGCCATGGCGTAGGGATTGGAGGAGAAAGCTATGATGCGGGAGCCGTTCTGGAATTTGATGTAGCCGATTTTG
>WNFT01007897.1_pt1 | contig 13623 bp, 7 predicted proteins | sample 5400191 | NCBI WGS metagenome assembly WNFT01 (sample SAMN13153359, study PRJNA577476) | soil metagenome | isolation source: 80 cm saprolite under Madrone tree | place: USA:California | collected 2016-06-14
CATGCGTGGAATTCTGCCAGTAGCCGCCCGGACACGTCGGCTCGAACTGTTTACGCCCGGTTTTCCTTGACCGCAGCGAGCTCGCTTACCATCGGACTCGTGGCCGAGGCAGTTCAGCAAGTCCGCGCCGTCATCTTCGACTGGGGCGGGGTCATTACCAATCCCATCCTCGACACTGTTGCCGCATGGCTGGAAGCCGACCGGATCGACTGGGATAGTTACGCCGCCGCGATGCGGCCCTGGGTGCAGCGGGCATACGGTCCGCAGGACGGGGTGTCGCCGATTCACGCGCTCGAACGCGGCGAGGTGACCGACGAGGAGTTCGAGACGACCCTTGCCTCGCTGCTCGTCGGCATCGACGGCGCGCCAGTCCTAGCCGACGGCCTGCTGCAGCGCATGTTCGCCGCGTCAGTCCTGCAGGACGAAATGCTTGACCTGATCAGGGAGCTACGGGAGCGGGGCATCAGGACCAGCCTGCTCTCCAACTCCTGGGGCGTCCGCGACGGCTACCCGCGGCATCTGTTCGACCAGCTATTTGACGACGTGGTGATCTCGGGCGAGGTCGGGATGCGCAAACCGGAGGAGCGCATTTTCCAGCTCGCCCTCACCAGGCTCGGATTGTCAGCGGCGGAGTGCGCCTTTATCGACGATATGGAGGGCAACATCATCGCGGCGCAGGCGCTGGGCTTCCTGGCCGTGCACCACAAAGACCCGGCACTGACCCGCTCGGCGCTGCTCGAGCTGCTGGCCACGCCCGGGACTCCAGCGGCCTGAGAAGCCGGCAGCTTCGCTGGCCCTTTTCCGCCGTCTCATCCGAAGCGGCAGCCGCTTATGGCGCCGCCGGAACTAGCTTGCTTGCTATGGCGGAAAATTCGTCGTCGGCAGGCGCCGGCGGCCGGACTACGGTCGTGCCAACGGTCGCGAGCGCCGGGAGCACGGCTGGCCCGGCCGCAGTGCCGGCACCTCGGCCTGGCTATCCGCAGCCATCGAGCGCCGGGCGTTCGGCGAACATGCGGGCTAACCGCCGCGCCGACACCAAGCCCGAGCTGGCGCTGCGGCGGGCGCTGCACGGGCTCGGCTTCCGCTATCGCAAGGATTACCGACTCGACCTGGCCGACGGGGTCAGGGTCAGGCCGGACATCGTGTTCACCGCTAGGAAGGTCGCCGTCTTCGTGGATGGCTGCTTCTGGCACTGCTGTCCTGAGCACGGCAGCCAGCCTGCGGCGAATACCTGGTACTGGGAACCTAAGCTGCGCCGTAACGTCGACCGGGACCGGGCCGCTGATACGGCTCTTGGCCAGGCGGGCTGGACGGTGATCAGGTTCTGGGAGCACGAGTCGATCGACGTGGCGGTTGCCAAGGTGGTCGATGTCATTTCCGGTAACGCCCGCGGATTCAGCGATTGCTTGTGAGCCAGGTGATGATTCTGGGGTCATCGCACACTTAGGGCTGGCAGACTCGGTAGAACTCCCCGCTTCGGCCGGTCAGGCGTGCGCGGGTGAGCGATCGCATTTGCAGTGAGCCGTTTGGGGACCTCATGCGCGTCTACCTGCCAATCACGCTGGCGGCGCTGGGGTCTGCGCTGGTGGCTGGGCAGGTCGGGCCCGCACCGGTAACCGGATTCGCGGTAACGCCCGCGCTGCGCGAATGGTACGCGAGCGGTGATCTTGAGGAACTCGAGTACATCGCGATGGTGCAGGCTGCTCGCGCGTCGTTGCGGATGCTGCATATCGACACCAAGGCAGCCAGGCGCAGGGTCGTGCTCGCGGCCGAGTTGCCCGAATCGCTGATCAGTGTGAGGAACGGGCTCGACAAGCCAGGTCAGGTCATGGTGACCCTTCCTGTCATGCTCGCGGACGTGGTCGCTGGCCATGTCGACGCGATGGACGCCGCGCAGGACATCGACGCGGCGGCGGCCGCTTTGCCTGCCGCCGACGCGGGGGACAGTGACGCGAAGTTCGTCGTGGATAGCGCCGAAGGGCATGAGCTGCTCTGGTATGCGACCCAGGAGCTGATCTACCTGATCGGCTGAGGCCGGTGTCCGCGTCTTCGCGGGTAAGGCCGCTCTCGGCAGGCACGCCGGTTTGGTGCAACGATGAGGATCGACGAAACTGGAGTTGCATAGTGGCCTGGTCGCAGGCCGCCGTACGCCGCTGTCGAGCTATGGGAGCAGTCCGTGTTCGATGCCGTCACCAACGTCCCGGCTCCGGCCAACGAGCCTGTCAAGAGCTACGCATCAGGCAGTCCCGAGCGCGCGGCCCTGGAAACCAAGATCAAGGAGCTGGCCGGCGAGTCTGTCGACCTGACCATGACTATCGGGGGCGTGCAGCGCATGGGCGGCGGCGGCTGGATGGACGTCGTCCAGCCGCATAACCACGCGCACGTGCTGGGCCGCCTCGGCGAGGCTACCGACGAGGACGTGGTAGCCGCGATCGAGGCTGCCCGGCTGGCCGCGCCTGGCTGGCGCGAGCTGTCGTTCGACGACCGGGCGGCCATCTTCCTGCGCGCGGCCGAGTTGCTGGCTGGCCCGTGGCGATCGGTGATCAATGCATCGACGATGCTCGGCCAGTCGAAGTCGGTCTACCAGGCGGAGATCGACGCGGCCTGTGAGCTTATTGACTTCTGGCGGTACAACGCGGCTTACGCCAGGCGCCTGCTTGCCGAGCAGCCGGCATCATCGCCTGGTTTGTGGAACAGGCTCGAGTACCGCCCGCTTGAGGGTTTCGTCCTGGCGATCACGCCGTTCAACTTCACCTCCATCGCCGGCAACCTGCCGACAGCGCCCGCACTTCTCGGCAACGTGGTGCTCTGGAAGCCCTCGCCCACCCAGCAGTTCTCCGCGCACTACCTGATGCGGCTGCTCGAAGCCGCCGGACTCCCGCCCGGCGTGATCAACATGGTGACCGGCAGCGGCCAGGCGATCTCCCGGGTCGCGGTCCCGCACGCTGACCTGGCGGGCATTCATTTCACCGGGTCGACGGCAACCTTCCAGCGCCTCTGGCATGCCGTGGGGGAGAACATCGCGGGTTACCGCGGATACCCGCGCCTGGTCGGCGCGACCGGCGGCAAGGATTTCGTTATCGCACATCCGTCGGCCGATCCCGACGTGCTGACGGTGGCGCTGGTGCGCGGTGCGTTTGAATACCAGGGCCAGAAGTGTTCGGCGGCATCCCGGGCCTATATCCCGCGTAGCGTCTGGATGCGGATGCAGGACTCGTTCGTCGCCACGGTCGAGTCGCTCACAGTGGGTGACGTGACTGCGGACCTGTCGACGTTCATGGGCGCGGTGATCGACGAGCGCGCGTACGCCAAGCACGTCGACGCGCTCAGCCGGGCCAGGTCGAGGTCGAGCGTGCGCGTCGTAACGGGCGGCAGCACGGACCGCGCGCACGGTTACTTCGTCACGCCGACCGTGCTTGAGTGCTCCGACCCGACCGATGAGGTCTTCACCACCGAGTACTTCGGACCCATCCTGGCCGTGCACGTATTCGACGACGCCGACTACGACGCGACCGTCGCGCAGGCAGCCGATGCCGCTCCATACGCGCTGACCGGGTCCATCATCGCGACGGACCGCGCCGCGATAGCCGCCGCCACTGACGCGCTGCGGTTCTCGGCAGGAAATTTCTACATCAACGACAAGCCCACCGGCGCGGTCGTCGGTCAGCAGCCCTTCGGCGGGGCGCGGGCCAGCGGCACCAACGACAAGGCCGGCTCGATGTTGAACCTGACGCGCTGGGTCAACGCGCGCACCATCAAGGAGCTGTTCTCCCCGCCGACGGACTATCGCTATCCGCACATGGGCTAGGGTGCGGGACACACGCCCGATGACACACGCGGGAGATCCGTCATCCACCGCCTCGTCCTGTGGAACATCGACCTCACCCTGGTAGATGTCGCCAGGGTGTCCCGTGATGCCTACGCTGAGGCATTCAGGAAGGTCACCGGGCGCCCGCTGGTCGCCTTGCCGCAGCTGGCCGGCGCCAGCGACTCGGAGATATTCTTCGAATCGCTCGCGCTCAACGAGGCGGTGCCCCGCTCAGCTATTGCCGAGGACAACGACCTGCTCGCCAGGTACGCGACGGAGCTCGCAGCCGCGTTCGGGGCGCGCAGCGAGCAGCTCGCCACGCAGGGCCGCCCGTTGACTGGTGCGCGCGAGGCGCTGGCCGCCGTCTCGCGGCTGCCTGGCGCGATCCAGACGGTGATCACCGGCACGATCAAGCAGAACGCGTCCGATGTATATCCGAAGGGCACCCAGATAGTGCGGTCGCTGGTGATGGCGGCAGAGAAGTACAGCGTGCAGTTCACGCCGGGCCACGCCGTCTACGTGGCGGACTCGGTCAGGGACGCTGCCGCCGCGCACGTCGCCGATGTGCGCTGCCTCGGCGTCGCGACCGGGCGCTCGACGATCAGCGAGCTGCGGGACGCCGGTGCCGACCCGGTGCTCTCTGACCTGGCCGATACGTCCCGGGTCGTGGCGGCGATCAGCCAATAGGCGGCCGGGAAGAACGGCGAGGAGGATCCCACCCCGAGCAGCTCACCCGCTGAACCCCTGGTGGTGTCATAGCGCGCCCAGGGGTTCAGCGGGCAGCGGCGACTCAGGGCTTGAGCCCGGCGTCCTGGCGCCCGGCCCGGTCTGGCTGCGAGCGGCTGGCCAACCTCGGGCGCCATCGAGGATTCATACTGGTATAAACGTCCTTTCAACCGATCAGGGGCGGTGAAGTGGGGCAGCAACAGGCGACGCCGGAGCAGGACCTGCCTGCCGGACGCGGCTACGGCGCGGTCTTGTCGGAGCCGACGCGCGCGGACATCGAGCGGGCCAAGGTCACGGACTACGCGCGCTGGCTCGCCGCCAACCGGGGCGTCAGCACCGGCGAAGGATACGGCGGACTGTGGGCGTGGTCGGTCTCTGAGCCTGCAGACTTCTGGTCGTCGCTCTGGCATTACTTTGGCGTCCTCGGGAGCCGCGGCGATGCGCCGGTGCTGCAGGGCGGCCCGATGCCTGCCGTCACCTGGTTCGCCGATTCGACGCTCAACTATGCGCGCAACGTCCTGCGTACAGCGAGCACGGACCCGGACCGAACGGCGATCATCTACCGGTCTGAGGCCGGTCATCGGGGCAGCCTGAGCTACGCCGAGCTCGACGAGCAGGTGGCGACAGTCCGCTCGGCGCTGATCGCCCTCGGGGTGCGGCGCGGCGACCGCGTTGCCGCGTACCTGCCCAACTCGCCGCAGGCGGTGGTAGGCCTGCTGGCGACCGCCAGCATCGGCGCGATCTGGACGTCCTGCTCGCCGGACTTCGGGGCGCATGCCGTGATCGACCGGTTCGCTCAGGTGGACCCGAAAGTGCTGATCGCCGTGGACGGCTATGCCTACGGCGGGAAGACGTTCGACCGCCAGCAGGAGGTTGCGTCGATCACTGCGGCCCTGCCCGGCCTCAGCTCTGTGATCATGGTCGATTACATCGGCACGGCGGCGAGTCATCCGGCCTTGCCGGTCCTTACCACGCCATGGGCCGCCCTCAGCGACCTCGCGGCGGCAGGCCAGCCGGGCGGACTTCGGCCGTTGCGGACCGAGTTCGACGACGTGGCGTTCGAGCATCCGCTGTGGGTGCTGTACTCCTCCGGCACGACCGGTCTGCCGAAACCGATCGTGCACGGGCACGGCGGCATCGTGCTCGAGCATCTCAAGGCGCTCTGCTTGCACTTGGACCTCGGGCCAGGGGACGTGTTCTTCTGGTACACGACAACCGGGTGGATGATGTGGAACTTCCTCGTGGGCGGGCTGCTCGCTGGCGCAACCGTGGTCGTCTACGACGGCAGCGCTGTCTATCCTGGCACGGACGAACTGTGGCGACTGGCCGCCGAGACCGGCGTCACGTATTTCGGCACTGGAGCGCCTTACCTGGTGACCTGCATGAAAGCGGGCCTGCGACCAGCCGCGGAGCTTGACCTGTCCTGGCTGCGCGGTGTCGGCTCGACCGGCTCCCCGCTGCCCCCTGAGGGCTTCGACTGGGTCTACGCCGCAGTCGCCCCGCAGAACGAGCCACCGGCTCCCGCCGGGCCCACAGCCCCCGGATCTGACCCGCAACGTGGGCGCCCTGCTGCTGCTCTGACGACAGCGGAGCGCCCCCGTTGTTCCTTTGTACTCGGGTCGTTCTCCGGGGGCACCGATATGTGTACGGGGTTTGTCGGGCCGTGTCCGCTTCTTCCGGTGCGGCGCGGGATCATCGCGGGGCCGTGCCTCGGCGCCAAGGTCGAAGCATTCGATGCCGAAGGCAAACCAGTGGTCGGCCAGGTCGGCGAACTCGTCCTAACGGTGCCGATGCCATCGATGCCGATCGGATTCTGGGGCGACGAAACCGGCGAGCGATACGCGGCCAGCTACTTCGCCCAGTATCCGGGCGTCTGGCGACATGGTGACTGGATCATGAACCTGCCCGACGGAGGCTGCATTATCTATGGCCGGTCAGACGCCACCTTGAATCGCGGCGGCGTGCGGATGGGGACCAGCGAGTTCTATCGCATCGTGGAGGAGTTGCCCGAGGTCACCGACAGCCTCGTGATCGACACGGGCGTGCTCGGCAGGGAAGGGCGGCTGGTGCTTTACCTGGTACTAGCGCCGGGCGCGACCCTGGACGACGCCCTCCGCGCTAAGATCAGCTCCCAGCTCAGGTCGGAGTTGTCGCCCCGGCATGTGCCCGACGAGATGCACCAGGTTCCCGGCGTGCCGCGGACGCTGTCCGGCAAGAAGCTCGAGGTTCCCGTGCGCAAGATCCTTACCGGCACGCCGATCAGTGAGGCCGCGGACCGCGACTCGCTCGCCAACCCCGACGTGCTGGCCTACTTCAGGCCGGGCAGCCGTGAGGGGGACAAACCGTAGTGATCGCACATTCCGGGCGGAGCTTCGGCGAGGAGGGCGGCCGGCTTACTTACGGCACCTACCTGCACCTCCCCGACTTGCTGGATCAGCAGGTGCCGCTGGCCGACCCGCCCGCCCACGACGAGCTGCTGTTCATCACCGTGCACCAGGTCTACGAGTTGTGGTTCAAGCAGTTGCTGTACGAGCTCGTCGCAGCCCGTGAGGCCATGGACGCCGACGAGACCTGGCTGGCCAGGCACCTGATGCAGCGTGCTCAGGTCATCGAGCGGCTGCTGGTCAGCCAGGTTGACGTGATCGAGACCATGACGCCTCAGGATTTCCTGCAGTTCCGCTCGACGCTCGCGCCGGCCAGCGGCCTGCAGTCGGTCCAGTTCAGGGAGCTTGAGTTCCTGTCCGGAGCCAAGGACCATCGGTTTGTGGGGCGATTTCGCGGTCTGACCGAATCCGAACGAGAACGGCTGTCTCGCCGGCTGGCCGAGCCCACGCTATGGGACTCATTCCTGGGCGTGCTCGGCCGGCGCGGCCTTGACGTGACCTCAGACGACAGGATCTCGGAGTCGCTGCTGGCCATCGCAAGGGACCGGGCGGCCCACGACGACCTCTGGCAGCTCGCCGAGAGCCTGCTCAACCACGACGAGGTCTCGGCGCTGTGGCGGGCACGGCATGTGCAGATGGTGGAGCGCCAGATCGGCACGAAATCGGGCACAGGCGGCTCGACCGGCGCTCCTTATCTGCATCGGCGGGTGCCGTTGCGTTATTACCCGTTGCTCTGGGAACTTCGGGACAAGCTGTAAGGAGTGTTTCCACGAAACACCCCCAAAATCCACGAGGGAGTGGAACGGATGTCTGAGCACCAGAGCGCCGCGCGGCGGGCGCTCCTCACCGAAGCAGCGGCAGAGCTGGGCGATGGTGCCAGGGTCGGCGACTACGAGACCTATCTGCAGTGTTACTACCGCCACGTCGACTCATCGGATTTGATGGGCGCCGGCCCCAAACGGGCTGGACTAGTTGCCGCGGAGCACGCTCGCCTCGCGGCGACGCGGCCGCAGGGCCGGGCCGTGGTCCGGGTGAGGTCGGGTGCGGAGGCGACGCTTTTGCCCGACCGGGACGTTATCGACGTAGTTACCGACGACATGCCGTTCCTGGTCGACACGATCACGATGACGCTCGCCGCCCACGAGGTAACCACCGAGCTGGTTGTTCACCCGCAGCTGACCATCTGCAGGGATGTCTCTGGCTCGCTGCGCGAGGTGCTCCGCCCGGCCGAGACAGCCGGCTCGGCCGACCGCGCCCGCGACGCCGGGTCAGACGTGATCCCCGAGTCGTGGTCGCACATCGAGGTGGCCAGGCTGCCCGCGGGCAAAGCCAGCGCGATTGCCGCCGATCTCGAGCACGCGCTCGGGGACGTGCGGCTCGCCGTCGAGGACTACCCGAAGATGCGGGCCATGGCCCTGCGGATCGCCGACGAGCTCGCGGCCGCGAGCACGAGCACCGGGCGTGCCCAGGGCACCAGCACCGGGCGTGCCCAGGGCACGACCGGCGACGCCCAGCAGTCTGATGCCGGATCCCCGTCGTCGGCCGAATCGCCTGCCGAGATCGAGTTGCTGCTGCGCTGGCTGGTCGACTCGCATTTCACATTCCTCGGCTACCGCCAGTACGACATCGTCCAAGAAGCGGACGGGCCCGCGCTCCGCGGGGTGCCGGGGACCGGTCTTGGCATCCTGCGGCATGACAAGCCAGGCACCACACCGCTCGCCAGCCTGCGCGAGCAGGCGCGGAAGATGGCCACGGATCCCAGCCGCCGGCTGATCATGACCAAGGCGAACTCCCGCGCGACCGTGCACCGGCCCAGCTACCTGGACTACGTCGGGATCAAGCGGCTGTCGGAGGCGGGCGAGGTGATAGGCGAGTGGCGCTTCCTCGGCCTGTATACCCACATGGCCTACACGGACAGCATCGCCAGGATCCCCATCCTGCGCCGCAAGCTGACCGAGGTCTACGCGGCGAGCGGCATCGCCGCCGACAGCCACGACGGCCGGGCCGTGGCCGAGTTCATGGAGGTCTACCCCCGCGAAGAGCTGTTCCAGACGCCGGTGGCCGAACTCGCCGACGTCGCTGGCGAGGTGCTGCGGCTGCGCGAGCGCATGCAGACCAGGTTGTTCCTACGCAAGGACATCTACGGCCGGTACGTGTCCTGCCTGATCTACCTGTCAAGGGATAGGTACAACACCAAGGTCAGGGTGGCCGTGCAGGAGATACTGCGGGCAGCGCTCGGCGGTGCGCAGGTCGATTACAGCGCCGTGGTCGACGAGGGCCCGATCGCGAGGCTGCACATCGTAGTGCGGGCCGAGCGCGGCAAGACCCTGGCCGATGCCGACGTGGCCGTGCTCGAGCAGTCGATCGCGGCAGCCGTCAGGTCCTGGGACGACGACCTCGTCCGCGAGGCCGTCGCCCAGCTCGGCGAGCGCGAGGGGCGGGCGCTGCTCGCCAAGTTCGCCGCGTCCATCTCCGACACCTACAAGGCCGACGTCCCGGCCTCGGGCGCCATCTCGGACCTGGCCAAGATCAAGCAGATGCGCGAGTCCGGCCTGGACATCTCGTTCGAGCTGTGGGAATCCGCGGGATACGTGGGAGGCGTGCCGGTCGAGCAAGAGCCGGATTACGGCGAAGGCCCAGGCGAGAAGCGGCGAGTCTGGCGGCTGACCATCCACAGGACCGGAAGCCCGATCACGCTGAGCGACGTCCTGCCGCGGCTGCAGAACATGGGCGTCGAGGTCGTCGACGAGCACCCGTACGAGTTTCCAGGGGCCGAGCCGTTCTGGATCTATGACTTCGGCCTGCGCCGGCAGGGTGCGGCGGCGGCCGGGCCCGGCGGCCGCACCACCCAGGTGCCCGAAGTCTCCGTCACGGCCGTGGCCGGCCAAGTCGAAGGCGCCCTGGCAGCCCTGTGGAGCGGCGAGATCGAGGACGACGGCTTCAATTCGCTGGTGCTCGACGCGGGCCTGACCTGGCGGCAGGTCGTGGTGCTCCGCGCGTATGCCAAGTACCTGCAGCAGGCAGGCACCACGTTCAGTCCCGGCTACATCGCCCGCGTGCTGAGGTCCAACCCGGTTCTCGCCCGCCAGCTCATCCGGCTATTCGAGTCGAGGTTCGACCCTGACCGGCTCGCGGGCCAGGCCGAGCGGAGTGAAGCGCTGTTCGAGGAAATCGGAGGCGCGCTCGATGAGGTGGCCAGCCTTGACGAGGACCGGATCCTGCGCGCCTACCTTGGCCTGATCATCGCGACCCAGCGGACCAACTACTTCCGCGGCCGGCCCGGGGTGCCCGGGTCGAAGGAGCGGGCGCCGTACCTGGTATTCAAGCTGGACGCCGCGCTCGTGCCCGATCTGCCGGCGCCGCGACCGAAATTCGAGCTCTTCGTGTACTCGCCCAGGTTCGAGGCGGTGCACTTGCGTTTCGCGAACGTCGCCCGCGGCGGCCTGCGCTGGTCAGACCGGCGCGAGGACTTCCGCACCGAGATACTCGGGCTCGCCAAGGCCCAGGAGGTCAAGAACTCCGTCATCGTGCCGTCCGGCGCCAAGGGGGGCTTCGTCTGCAAGCAGCTGCCCGACCCGAGCGATCGCGAGGCCTACCAGCGCGAGGTCCTCGCGTGCTACTGGATGCTCATCAGCGCCATGCTCGACGTCACCGACAACCTCAAGGCGGGCCTGGTCATCCCGCCCGAGCGGGTGGTCAGGCACGACGGCGACGACCCGTACCTGGTGGTGGCGGCCGACAAGGGCACCGCGACGTTCTCCGACACCGCCAACGAGATCGCGCTGAGCCGCGGCTTCTGGCTCGGCGACGCGTTCGCGTCCGGCGGCTCGGCCGGCTACGACCATAAGAAGATGGGCATCACCGCGCGCGGGGCCTGGGAGTCGGTCAAGTTCCACTTCCGGACCCTCGGCATCGACGTCGCCGCCAGCGACTTCACGGTCGTCGGCATCGGTGACATGTCAGGAGACGTCTTCGGCAACGGCATGCTGCTGTCCGAGCGCATCAAGCTGGTGGCAGCGTTCGACCACCGGCACGTCTTTCTCGATCCTGAACCCGATCCGGCCGCCAGCTTCGCCGAGCGCCGGCGCCTGTTCGACCTGCCCAGGTCCTCCTGGGCCGACTACGACGCGGGTCTCATCTCAGAAGGCGGCGGAGTCTGGCCGCGGTCGGCCAAGTCGGTGCCCATCTCACCGCAGGTACGGGCCGTGCTCGGCCTTGGGGACGGCACCGCGGCACTGTCACCCGACGAGCTCATCTCGGCCATCCTGGCCGCCCCCGTCGACCTGCTGTGGAACGGCGGCGTCGGCACCTACGTGAAGGCCACCAGCCAAGCGCACGCCGACGCTGGCGACCGGTCCAACGACGCGGTCAGGATCGACGCCTCGCAGCTGCGGGCCAGGGTGATCGGCGAGGGCGGGAATCTCGGCCTGACCCAGGAGGCCAGGATCGAGTACGCGCTCGGCGGCGGCCTGGTCAATACCGACTTCATCGACAACTCCGCGGGTGTGGACACCTCCGACCATGAGGTCAACATCAAGATCCTGCTCGATGAGGTGGTCCGCGACGGTCAGATGACCGTGGCCGACCGCAATGCTCTACTCCAGACGATGACCGACGAGGTCGGACGGCTGGTCCTGGCCGATAACTACCACCAGAACCGGGCGCTCGCCGCCGCCCGCACCCAGGCAGCGCAATTGCTGCACGTGCACGCCAGGTACATCAGGAAGCTGGAGCGCGAAGGCAGGATCAAGCGCCGCCTGGACGTCCTGCCTGCTGACAAGGACATCGCCGAGCGCCGCTCCAACCGTTCCGGGCTGACCCTGCCGGAGTTCTCCGTCCTGCTCGCACACACCAAGATCGCGGCGGGCCAGGAGGTGCTTGCCTCGGAGGTGCCCGATGACCCGTACCTCGAGCGGGCGCTGAACAGATACTTCCCGATCCCGCTGCGGGAGCGGTTCGCCGACCGGATGCGGTCGCACCGGCTGCACCGGGAGATCATCACCACCGCCGTGATCAACGAGATGGTGGACAAGTCGGGCATCACGTTCGCGTTCCGGCTGAACGAGGAGACCGGCGCGTCGGTGCCGCACATCACCGAGGCCTTCCTGGTTGCCAGGGAGGTCTTCGACATGCCAGGGTTCTGGCTCCAGCTGAGGGCGCTGGACGGCAAGGTGGACACCTCGGCCCAGATCCTCGCCCTGCTCGAGGCGCGCAAGCTCACCGAGCGGGCCAGTCGCTGGCTCCTGCACTTCAGGCGGCCGCCGTTCGACATCCAGGCGACGATCGACTTCTTCGCCGGCGGCGTGCTGACCGTCGCAGGCGGCCTGCCCAAGCTGCTCGCCGGGCTGGATATGTCCAGCTTTGAGGAGCGCCGGGAGTTGTTCACCAGCCGGGGCTTCCCCGACGAGCTGGCCGAGCGGGTTGCCGCCATGGTCCCCGCGTACTCGGCGTTCGACATCGTGGACATCGCGTCCAGCACGGGGCGGCCGGTCGAGGAGACCGCCGAGGTCTACTTCGACCTGGCCGACCGGCTGCAGATCACAAGGCTTCGGGACCGGATCACCGCCCTGCCGCGCGATGACCGGTGGAACACGATGGCGAGGAACGCGCTAAGGGACGATTTGTACGCCGCGCATGCTGCGCTGGCGAGGGACGTGCTCACCGTCACTGACACGGGAACCCCCGAGCAGCGGCTCGCCGTGTGGGTGGCTAAGAACCAGGCAGCCGTCGCCAGGGCCGCGCAGACGCTGGTCGAGATCTGGGAGAGCGACGCGTTTACCGTAGCCACCCTGTCTGTGGCCGTCCGGGCGATCCGGACCCTGGTTGCCTCGAGCACCCTGCCCGCATGACCGGGCTGGTGCCTTGGGCCGTTGCGGCGCGGTTGGTGCGCCATCCGGACAGAGCGTGGTTTCGCGTAGGCTTCGGCCATGGCAATCGACTACTCGAGCGAGATTTCTGAGCTGTCATCGAAGCTCGCCAGTATCGAGGCTGTCCTGAACCCGGACGGGATGCGGAAGGAGGCCGACGATCTGCGCGAGCGGTCGGTCGACCCCGGGTTGTGGGAGGACCAGGAGAACGCGCAGGCGGTCACCCGGCGGCTGTCCTACCTTGACGCCGAGTTGTCCAGACTGGAAGGCCTGCATGGCAGGCTCGATGACCTGTCGGTGATGTTCGAGCTGGCCGAGAGCGAAGCCGACGAGCCGACCAAGCAGGAGGCGCTGCGCGACCTCGCCGCGATCCGAAGCCAGATCGACCAACTGGAAATCCGGACGCTTCTGTCCGGCGAGTACGACGCGCGCGAGGCGCTGATTACGATCAACGCCCAGGCGGGTGGTGCCGACGCGGCCGACTGGGCCGAGGGGCTGCAGCGCATCTACCTGCGCTGGGCGGAGCGCCATGGATTCCCGACCGAGATCTACGACACGTCCTACGCGGAAGAGGCGGGTATCAAGTCAACCACCTTCGCGATCAAGGCGCCCTACGCCTACGGGACTCTGCGCGGCGAGCACGTCACCCACCGGATGGTCCGGATCTCCAAGTACGACAACCAGGGACGCAGGCAAACCTCGTTCTCGGGGGTTGACGTGATCCCCGTGGTACAGCAAGCCGACCACATCGACATTCCCGACGATGAAATCAGGGTCGACGTCTACCGATCGAGCGGCCCAGGGGGCCAGGGAGTGAATACGACGGACTCAGCCGTAC
>WNFT01003490.1_pt1 | contig 13621 bp, 12 predicted proteins | sample 5400191 | NCBI WGS metagenome assembly WNFT01 (sample SAMN13153359, study PRJNA577476) | soil metagenome | isolation source: 80 cm saprolite under Madrone tree | place: USA:California | collected 2016-06-14
CATCCTCGGATCGGGCATGCCGATCCGGAGCTCGGTGCCGCCGGCCTCCCTCACCCGCTCGAGAGAGAGCCGCGGCGAGCGGCCGAGGCTGACGGAATCGACGCCGGCCAGTGAGATGCGCGCGCCCCCGTCCAGCGGCCGATCGCAGCGGAAGACGACGAAGAGGTGCGGCTGCCCCGCGGCCCCCTCCCGGCGCGGCTTCTTCGTGTGCGTCAGCGTTCGTTCCGGCCCCACCAGCCCCCATCTTGCCACGGGCGGGAGAAGGTGGCGCTTCGTGGGGCCGCCGCGCACCTCGGGTCAGGGATGCGCCGATCTTCCCAGCCGCGGAGCTTGAGCTCCCACCCGCACCCTCGTGTAGCAATCCTCTGGGACTGTAGAGGGGGGGATGCCATGGAGTTCGATGCACGCGACGATGGGTGGAAGCCTTCGCACGATCCGGAGATGCGGTTGCGCAGCCCCTGGGCCCTGGCCATCGCGCTCGCGATCCTCGCGCTCGGCGCCGCTGGGCTGATGGCGGCCCCCACCGGCGTTCAGGGAAAACCGGCCGCGGTCGCCGGCAAGATGCCCTGAAAAAAGGGCCCTCCCCATCGACGTTTTTTTGACCCCGCCTCCACCGCGCGGGACAGTCGCTCGGGGGGCGCGATTCCACGCGCAGGGGAGACGGAATGACGAGAATGTCCCGGGTCGCGGCCGCGCTGGTCCTGTGCGCCGCTTGCAAGCCAGAAGGCGCGAAGACCGTCACGGTGAACATCGGCCAGGTGATCGACCGGAGCGGGTCCATCGCCACGCCCAGCTGGGCGGATTCGATCCGCCTGGCGGTGGGCACCGCGAACCAGGCGATGAAGCAGGCAGGCCGGCCGGACCTGCGGTTCGCGCTGGTGGACGCGAACTCGGGGAACGCGCCGGACATGGCCCGCGCCGGAGCCATCCAGGTGGTGAAGTCGCAGGGCGCCAAGGCGGTGATCACCGATTCCAGCCAGGACGACATCGGGATCAACATGCTGGCCTACGACGGCGACCCGGCGCACGCGCTGGAGGTGCCGGTGGTCTGCATGGCCTGCACCTCGCCGAACATCAACAACCCGTCCGCGAACGACGCCGATCCGATGAAGCAGGCCGCCCTGCGCAACTCCAAGGGCTGGAACTTCCGCACCACGATGAGCGACGCGTACCAGTCGCGGGTGGTCGCCCACATGCTGGTCGCGGCCGGCGCCAAGGGAGACGTGAACGGGGACGGCAAGTTCAAGCTGGCGATCTACGCCAGCGACGACCCCTACGGCCACGGGTTCTCGGACGCGCTGAGGAAGGACGTGCTGCAGTTCGCCTCCCACGCGGTGGTCGAGCAGGTCTTCCACGACGTCAAGGCAGTCCCCACCGAGTACGACTGGGCGGCCGACGTCGCCAAGCTCACCGACAAGCACAACATGAGCAGCGGCAAGGTGGACGGCATCCCCGACGCGGTGGTGGCGATCTCGTTCCCCAAGTTCGAGGTCCACTTCACCAAGGCGTACCTGGACTCGAAGACCAAGGTCCGCTTGCTGCACACGCACAACTTCCGCGCCGCCCGCGTCCTCGAGGCGCTCTCCAGCGCGGTCGAGGGCCAGGAAGGCACCTCGCAGGCGGTGCTCGGCGACGGCAATTCGCCCCGGGTGTTCAGCGACGATCTGAAGGCGCTCACCGGCCAGGTCCCGGCGTTCCGCGACGCGGCCGCCTACGACGCCGCGATGACCGTGATGCTCGCCACCGTGCAGGCGATGAAGAGCAACCGGCTCACCAGCGCGGAGATGGTGACGGGCGCCATGATCCGGGACTCGATGCGGTCCATCAACGACCGCAACGGCGAGCCGGTCGACGCCGGCATGGCCGGATTCGTCCGGGCGGTGCAGCTCATCCAGGAGGGCAAGGCGATCGATTACCAAGGCGCCTCCGGTCCCTGCGACTACGACGCGCACGGCAACGTCGTCGCCCAGCTGGCGCGCTTCCGCGTGCAGGGACAGTTCGTCGACGTGGAGAAGTTCGACTGCGTCGCCGACCGGGAGTGCCCGGCGATCCGCCAGGTCGGCAGCAAGTAACCGCTCAGGCGCTGAGCGCGGCGATGTGCGCCGCGCCGCAGCGGCGCAGCACGTCGAGGTCGTAGCCGCCCTCGAGCAGGGAGACGATGCGTCCCTGCGCGTGCTTCGCCGCCACCGCGGTGAGCTGCCCGGTCACCCAGGGATAGTCCGCGTCGGCGAAGCGCAAGAAGGCCATCCCGTCGTCCCGGTGCGCGTCGAAGCCGGCGGAGACGAAGAGCATCTGCGGGCGGAACCGATGCAGCGCCGGGAGCCACTCCCGCTCGACCGCCTCGCGGAGCTCGCGGGTGCCGGCGCCCGCCTGGAGCGGCACGTTCACCATCCGCTCCGAGCGGCCTTCGACGCCGCTGCCCGGGTAGAACGGGTGCTCGAAGATCGAGACCATCAGGACGCGGGGATCGTCGCGGAACATGTCTTCCGTCCCGTTGCCGTGATGCACGTCGAAGTCGGCGACGGCGACGCGCTCGAGCCCATGCTGCGCGAGCGCGTGCGCGGCGGCGACCGCGACGTTGTTGAAGAAGCAGAAGCCCATCGCCCGCCCGCGCTCGGCGTGATGTCCGGGCGGGCGCACCGGGCAGAAAGCGGTGCGCGCTTTTCCTTCGATCACCAGATCGGTCGCCAGCACCGCGGCGCCGGCGGCGCGGAGCGCGGCGCGCAACGTATGCGGATTCATCGCCGTGTCCGGATCGAGCTGGACGTAGCCGGACGCTGGCGCGAGCCGCTCGAGCTCGTCGAGATATGCGGGCTCGTGGACACGCAAGATCTGCTCGCGGGTGGCGAGCGGGGCCTCGTGCCGCGAGGTGACGTAATCCAGCCGCGAGGCGGTGATTCCGTCGTCTATCGCCCGCAGCCGCGCCGGCCGCTCGGGGTGATCCGGTCCCATCTCGTGCAGCAAGCAGTCCGGATGCGTGACGATCGCGACGCTCACGCGGCGACGATATCGCGCTCGCGCATCGGGTGCGAGAGCAGGCGCGCCGAGCGCCGCGCAGAGCACTTACGCGCGTTGAGGGCGCATTCCATGTCCCCGTATCGTCAACGCAATCAACCGAGCGATCGCACGGGCGCACGGTGCGCCGAACGTCTCGCTCCAGGAGAAGATCGAAATGAAGAAACTGATCAGTGTGGTGGCGGTCCTGTTGTTCTGTGTCGCTGGCGCGGCTCGCGCGGACAACTCGCGTCGGTCGACCTCGATGTCGGGCGGCCATGAGAAGTTCTTCCTCGGCGTGGACGGCGACTTCGCGCTTCCGATCGGCAGCTACTCGGACGTGAACGGCGTCGGCGGCGGCCTGCTGCTCGTCGGCGAGTACCCGCTGATGGACGTGCTGAGCGCCACGGCCCGCATCGGGTTCCAGTACCACTCGGACAAGAGCGTCCTCGGTGTCGACGCGCACGTGAACAGCATCCCGGTGCTGGTGGGCGCGAAGTACTACCTGATGCCGGGCCGTGAGGGCCTGTTCGGCGCCGTCGAGTTCGGCGCGTTCGACCTGCTCGCCAGCGCTTCGTCGGGCGGCAACTCCGCCAGCAGCAGCGAAGTGAAGTTCGGCGGCGGCGTCGGCATCGGCTGGGCGATGAAGCAGTGGAACGCCCGCATCAACCTGCACGCGCACGACCTGGGCAACGCCGGTGACTCGATGATGATCACCGCCGGCGTCGGCTACCAGTTCCTCGGGTTGTAAGAACCCGATCGCCGCAAGCTGCACCGTGCGGGGGCTCGCCGAGGTGGCGTGCCCCCGCACCTTTTTTGCTACGCTCGCTGAAACCGGCGCCCGGCGTCGATCACCCTGGGAAAGACAGAGGAGGCGCCCATGCCGCGCTGCGCGAATCTGATCGCCGTACTGTCGCTGGTCTCCACGGCCGCGTTGGCGCGCACCGAGGAGCGCTCGGTGCCGGAGTTCGATGCGGTGAGCGTGGCGTCCGGCATCCGGGTCACCGTGGAGATCGGCCCGCGCAGGCCCGTGCGGGTGGAGGCGGACGACGAGACGCTCTCGGTCCTGGAGACGCGGGTCGAGGACGGCGCGCTGCACATCGGCTTCAAGCCGCACAGCAGCTGGAGCGGAGAGCACCGGGTGCAGGTCAGCGTCCAGACGCCGCAGCTCCGGGCGGTGTCCGCCAGCGGCGGCTCGATCGTGCGGGCGACGTTCACCCGCGGCGGCGAGAGCGGGATCGAGGCGAGTGGAGGGAGCGACGTCCGCGCGCGCGGAATCGACGCGGGACGGCTGTCGCTGCGCGGATCGGGAGGATCGGTGTTCACCGTCCAGGGGAGCGCGGACGCCCTGAAGCTGGACCTCTCGGGCGGCTCGCAGCTGCACGGATCGGACCTGTCCGTGAAAGACGTCGACGTCAACGCCAGCGGAGGATCGCAGGGCGAGCTCCGGGCCAACGGCCGCATCCGCGGGAGCCTGTCCGGCGGGTCGGAGCTTCATGTCCGCGGAGGGGCGCGGGCGAGGGTCGCGACTTCGGGAGGGTCGTCGGTCGAAGTGGAGGACTAGAACACGTCTCACGACCGACGTCGGAATGATCACGCTCAACCGTAGGCCCCAAGCCACCTCCGGTGGCCGGGCCTAGCGGCCCTCGCGCGGCGCTTCTTGCTGCACCCGCACCGGTGAGCCGTCGGCCACTTCCGGACCGAGATTGAGGGCGACGAGCTCGCCGCCGCGCAAGCCGTCCAGCACTTCCACGTTGGCGCCGTCGTCGGTGCCGAGACGGACGCGCTGCAGCCGGACCCGCCCGTCTTCCACCAGGGCGGCGTAGAGCTGGCCGCCGCGGCCGAGGAGGGCGTCGGTCGGGATCAGCGGGCGAGGCGGTCCATGCAGCGGCAGGCGCGTCTGCACGAACGCGCCCGGATACAGGCCGGGCGGCGGCTGCGCCAGGTCGATCTCGCACCGCATGGTGCGCGTCCGCGGCTCCAAGGCCTGCGAGATGCGGGAGACCTGGGCCTCGAACGGGGGCTGCTCCGGAGAGGTCTGGAGCTGCACCTTGTCGCCGACGCGGACGCGGGCCGCGTCGTCCTGGCCGAGATTCAACCCCACCCGGAGGCGGTCGAGCTGCGCCATCTCCAGCAAGGGCTGCGCCGAGGAGGTGCTGCCGGTCGCCGCCGGCAGCAGCGCACCCGGATCGGCGTAGCGCGCCGTGATCGTGCCGTCGAAGGGCGCCCGCAGGACCTGGTAGGACTGCTGCACCAGCGCCCGCTCCAGCGCCGCGGCGGCTACCGTCACGCCTTCCACCGCGGCCTCGTGATCCTGGATCGAGACGCGGCCGGAGGAAGCGAGCCGTTCCACCCGGGCCAGGGACTGCTTGCGGAACGTCAGCTCGGCCCGCGCGGAGGCCACCTGCGCGTCCAGATCGGGCGACTCGAGCACCGCCAGCTCCTGGCCCTTGCGCACCTTGTCGCCCCGCTCGACCGACACCGTCTTCACGTATCCACTGACCTTGGCGTAGAGCGTCGCCTGCTTCTCGCCGCGCACCTCGGCGGGAAGCGAGACCACCCGGTCGGCGGGCGCCACCGCCACCTTGACGACGCGGACCAGAGGCCCCTGCTCCAGATCCTTCTTGAGCACTTCTTCCTGGCGCGCTTGCGCCGCGTGCTCGCGCGCGAACAGCGCTGCCGTCCCCGCGGCGGCCGCCAGCACCGCGGCGATGCTGCTGGCCGCGACGATGCGGCTGCGATTCGGGGTCTCAGGCACGGGACGCCTCCGATGCTCCCCGGCTCTCGGTCGCGAACTATGCGTCGAGCTGGTGCGCGCTCGGGGGCGCCTTGCGCAGCAGCGTGTAGACGGCAGGTACCATGAACAGGGTCACGAACGTCGCCACCAGGAGCCCTCCGATCACCGCCCGCCCGAGCGGCGCATTCTGCTCGCCGCCTTCGCCGATGGCCAGCGCCATCGGGACCATGCCCAGGATCATGGCGAGCGCCGTCATCAGCACGGGGCGCAAGCGCGTCTTGCCGGCCCGGATCGTCGCCTCGACGACGCCGAGTCCCTCCTCGTGAACGCGGGCGTCGTTCGCCGCGTTCACCAGCAGGATGGAGTTCGAGCTGGCGATGCCGACCGCCATGATCGCTCCCATGAACGACTCCACGTTCAAGGTGGTGCCGGTGGCCGCCAGCATCCAGAGGACGCCGATGAGGGCGCCGGGGACGGCGGCCAGGATGATGAAGGGATCGAGGAAGGACTGGAACAGCACCACCAGCAACAGGTACACGAGCGCGATCGCCAGGATCAGCCCGAAGCCGAGGCGGCTGAAGGCGGCGAACATGCTCTCGCTCTGGCCGCGCACCGTGATGCGGGTGGCCTTGGGCAGGTTCTTGACGCTCGCGATCGCCTTCTGGATGTCGAGCGTGACCCCGCCGAGATCGCGCCCGCTGGCGCTGGCCTGGACGTCGACCACCCTCTGCACCGAGACGTGGTTGATCATCGAGAGGCCGGTGGTGGGCCGGAGCTGCGCGACCGCGCCCAGATAGGAGGCGCCGCCCGGAGGTGTTCCCACCGGAGCGGGCACGGACGAGGAGCTCAGGGACGGTCCCTGCAGCGGCGTTCCCTGTCCCAGGGGCATCCCCAGGAGCGAAGGCACCGAGTCGATCTGGCGCAACGGCGTCTGCACCACCACGGTGTAGTTCACGTTGTTCTTCGGATTGATCCAGAAGGACGGCGCCACCAGCGAGCTGGAGGCGAGCGAGACCAGCAGGTTGTTCGCCACGTCGCGCTCGGTGATGCCGATCTGGGCGGCGCGCGCCCGATCGACGTCCACGCGCAGTGCCGGATACGCCAGCACCTGGGGAATGCGCACGTCGGCGGCGCCGGGGATGGCGCGGATCTTCGCCGCCAGCTCGCGCGCGACGGCGTAGCTGGCCTCCACGTCCGGGCCGTCGATCTGCACGTCGATGGGAGAGGTGAGGCCGAAGTTCAGCACCTGCGAGACGATGTCCGCCGGCTGGAAGTAGAAGGTGGAGCCGGGGAAGTCGTCGGGCAGCTCGCGCCGGATCCGCTCCATGTACTTCTCGGTAGGGGCATGCTTCGGCTTCAGCGCGATCAGCACGTCGGCGTCCTGGCTGCCGGTGTTGTCGGTCTGGACGAAGGCGAGGTTGTAGGAGATCGGCATCCCGATCATCGAGTTGATCGGGTCCAGCTCGCCGGCGGGCACGATCTCCTGGATGCGCCGCTCCAGCCGCGCCACCAGCCGCTCCGTCTCCTCCAGCCGGGTGCCGATCGGGGCGCGGAAGTGGAGTCGCATCTGGCCGGCGTCCACCGTGGGGAAGAAGTCGAGCCCCACCGCGAAGGGCAAGAACGCCGTACAGACCAGCACCAGGCCGGCACAGACCAGCACCATGGCGCGGTGGTGCAGCACCGTCTCCAGCGTGCGCCCGTACGCCTCCTGGAACGCTCCGAAGGCCCGATCCCGCCAGCGGTTGAATCGCGCCCCGAGGCTCTCGCCCTCCGGATGGAGCGCTTCCTTCTCCATCAGGATGCGGGCCAGCGTCGGCACCAGGGTCCGGGAGAGCAGATAGGAGGCGAGCATGGAGATGACCACGCCCAGGGCGAGGGGGGTGAAGAGGAAGCGGGCGGGCCCCTCGAGCAGCACCACGGGGAAGAAGACCACGCAGATGGTCAGCGTGGCCGCCAACGCCGGCACCGCGATCTGCTGCGCGCCGTCGAGGATCGCCACCGTCAATGGTTTCCCCATGTGCCGGTTGCGGTGGATGTTCTCCACCTCGACCGTGGCGTCGTCCACCAGCATGCCGATGGCGAGCGCCAGCCCTCCCATCGTCATCAGATTCAGCGTCTGGCCGAAGAAGAAGAGCCCGAGCAGGCCGACCAGGATGGCGAGCGGGATGCTGGTCATCACCAGGACGGCGCCGCGCCAGCTCCCGAGGAAGAAGAGGATCATCAGGGAGACGAGGATCGACGCCAGCGCCGCTTCGTGGAGCACGTTCTGGATGGCCGCGCGCACGAACACCGACTGGTCGAAGTCGATCTTCAGCTCCATCCCCTGCGGCGCGGCTGCCTTGATGATCGGAAGCTGATCGCGCGCCCCTTCCACCACGGCCAGCGTCGACGCATCCGCCTTTTTGAGGATCGCCAGGTACGTGGCGCGGCGGCCGTTCAGGCGGACGATGTTCTCTTGCACGGCGTAGCCGTCGTGGACGCGCGCCACGTCGCCGAGGAGCACGGTCGCGCCGTCCACCGCCTTGACCGGCATCTCGTTGAAGGCTTGCACCGTGTCCGGGCTGGAGTTGAGCAGGACGTCGTATCGAGTCCCGCCGATCTGGGCGGGCCCGGCGGGCACCAGCACGTTGCTCTGCAGCACCGACTGGACCACGTCGTTGGGCGACAGACCCTTGGCGGCGACGCGCGCCGGATCGATGTCGACCATGATCTGGCGGCTCTTGCCGCCGAACGGAGCCGGGGTGGCGAGACCGGGGATGGTGAAGAGGCGGAGCCGGATGAAGTTCAGCCCGTAGTCGAAGATCTCCTGCTCGGAGAGCGTCTTCGAGCTGATGGTCAGCTGCGCCACCGGGACGTTCGAGGCGTTGTAGCGGATGATGCTCGGCGGCGTGATCCCGGGCGGCATGATCCGGCTCGCGGTCAGGGAGACCGAGACGATCTGGGCGATGGCGCCGCCGATGTCGCTGCCCGGCTCAAAGTAGACCTTGAGGATGCCCAGGCTGTTCATCGACTGGGAGTCGATGCGGGTGATGCCGTTCACCGTCGTCGACATGGCGCGCTCGCTGATGAACACCACGCGGCGTTCCATGTCCTCGGCGGAGAGACCGGGGTAGTTCCAGACGACGATCACCACCGGGATGTCGATCGCCGGCAGGATGTCGGTCTTCATCCGGCTCGCGGTGAGCACGCCGAAGATGGCGATCAGCGAGCAGAGGACCGCGATCGTGTAGGGGCGCCGGAGCGCGAGACGGACGATCCACATGGATGATGGAGTCTATTGGATGCCCGCCCCGACGGACGGGTGCGGAGCGGATAACCGACGAAGCGCCGCCCGAAAAGGGGAAATACCCTGAGCGGGGACGCTATCTCACAGTCCGACGAACGTCCCGACCCCCCGTTCCCGCGCCCGGCGGAGCACCAGGGCAGCCCCAGCCGCGTCCTCCGCGGCGATGCCCACCGATTTGTACACGGTGATCGAATGGGCGGCGGTCCGCCCCGGACGCGCACCGGAGAGCAGCTCGCCCAGCTCGACGGCGTCCGCTGCCGGGACGTCGCGGAGCTCGGTCGCGCCGGCCGGCGGCGCAGCGAACGCGGAAGCGCGCGACTCGACGGCCACTCGCACGCCCGAGAGGCGGCCGAGCTCACGGCCCTGCGGATGAAGCCCGACCGAATTGACGTGGCTGCCGGGGCGGAGCCAGGAGAGCTCGATCACCGGCTGCTGCGCGTGCGTAGTCCCGCAGACCACGTCGGCCGCGCGCACCGCGTCCTCCATCGGGGCGGAACGAGCTCCGAATTCGGCAGCGAGCGCCGCCGCCTTGGCCGGGTTCCGGCCCGCGATCACGATCTCGCGGAACTTCCGGACCCTCGGGACATAGCGCGCGTGCGAGCGGGCCTGGACGCCGGTCCCGACGATCGCGAGCACCTTGGCGTCCTCGCGCGCCAGCAGCCGCGTGGCGAGCGCGGACGCAGCCGCGGTCCGCTGGGCGGTGATCTCCTCTCCGTCCATCAAGGCGATGGGAGCACCGGTGGCCGGATCGAAGACCGCGATCAGGGCCTGGTGCGTGGGCTGTCCGACGTTGCCGGGAAAGACCGAGACGAGCTTCGCCGCCAGCGAGTCGAGCGAGGGCACGTACCCGACCATCGCTCCCAGGAGACCCGCGGGCGTGAACGAGGCGATGCGGGGCGGAACCGAAGCCTTCCCGGCGGACACGTCGAGCAGAGCGGAAGCCACGGCCTCGATCAGGGAATCCGGGTCGAGGAGGTCCGCCACCTCCTCCCGGCGGAGCACGATCATGGCAGCAAGAGCAGCTTGCCGGTGGTCTTGCGCGAGGCGAGCAGCTCGTGCGCCTTCGCGGCTTGCGCCAGCGGCAACGCGTCCTCGATGGTGAGCTTGAGATCGCCGCGCTGCACCGCTCCGAGCACGGCGCCGGCCCGGTAGAGCAGCTCGTCGCGCGTGAGCACGTAGCTGGGGTGGGTCGGCCGGGTCAAGAACAGCGAGCCTCCCGAAGCGAGCAGCTGCGGATCGATCGGAGGCACGGTCCCGCTGGATTGCCCGAAGAGGACCAGCATGCCGCGCGTCCGCAAGGAACGCAGCGACTTCTCCCAGGTGTCCCTGCCCACCGAGTCGTAGACGACGTGCACTCCAGCGCCGTTGGTGAGCCTCTTCACTTCCGCCTCGAAGTCCTGGGTGCGGTAGTCGATCGCCTCGTGCGCGCCCGCCTGCTTCGCCAGGCGCACCTTCTCCGGGCTGCCCGCGGTCCCGATCACGTGCGCGCCGGCCCGCGAGGCGAGCTGGCAGAAGAGCTGTCCGACGCCGCCCGCCGCGGCATGGATCAGGCAGGTGTGGCCGGGACGGAGCGGAAACGTGTCGGTCACCAGGTAGTGCGCGGTCATTCCCTGGAGCATGGCGGCGGCGGCGCTCTTGGTCTCCAGTCCGCGGGGGACCGGGACGAGCCGCGCGGCAGGGATCAGCTGCTGGGTCGCGTAGGACCCGATCGGTCCCGCCCAGGCGACGCGGTCGCCGGGGCGGACCTCCACCACTCCTTCGCCGACGGCCTCCACCACTCCCGCTCCCTCTTGCCCGGGAGTGAAGGGCAGCGTCATCTTGTACGCGCCGCTGCGCTGGTAGATGTCGATGAAGTTCACTCCCGCCGCTTCGACGCGCACCAGCGCCTGGCCGGCGGCGGGACCCGGCGTGGGAAGCTCGACGAGCTTCATCACCTCGGAGCCGCCTGGAGACTCGATCCGGATGGCTTTCATGCGGCCTTCACGCCACGTCGCGGCCGACCCGTCAAGGGCCGGAAGGCCGCGACGTCCATCCGGCGGTCAGCGCCAGTAGCGGAGCTGATCGCAGCGGCGCGCGTACCAGCGCTCGAATCGGGCGCGGACCCAGGGATCGCCGTTCCATCGCCGGTAGAAGGCCCGCCGGGCGCGAACCAATTCACGCCAGCGCGGGTCTCTGCGGTACCCGTACCCGTCGAAGTGGGAATCGGTCCTGCGCCAACCGGAATCGGGCGGGCGATCGGGATAGGCGGGATGTGCGTGGGCGGGGGCTGCGAGGGCGAAAATCGCCGTGCCCGCGGCGAGCAGGCCGCAAACGGTGCGCTTCATGTGGGTTCCTCCTACCGGATGCGACCGATCGACCGGTCCCGATATTCGCGGGCACCTGGCCTGCGCAGCCGGCGTGAAGCGCAAGCGCCGAGCCGCGCCATTCCCTCGGCGATCCGATCGGGCGGCCGGTTGGAGAAGTTCAGGCGCATCGTCTCGCGGCAAGGATTCGCCGGATAGAACGGCGCCCCGGGGACGAAGGCGACCCGCTCGCGCATGGCGTCGGGAAGCAGCTTCTCCGCGTCGATCCCCTCCGGCAGCCGCACCCACACGAACAGCCCGCCTTCGGGCCGGGTCCAGGTGGTGCCCGCGGGAAAGCTGCGCTCGAGCGAGGCCAGCATGGCGTCGAGGCGCTCGCCGTAGAGCGCCTGCAGCCGGCGCAGGTGCGCGTCGTAGTCGAAGGTCTCCAGCATCCGGGCCACGGCGCGCTGGGACAAGGACCCGGTGTGCAGGTCAGTGGCCTGCTTGGCGATGGTGAGCGCACGGATGGTGCGCTCGTCGGCGACGGCGAATCCCAGCCGCAGGCCGGGCGCCAGCGTCTTGGAGAAGCTCCCCAGGTGGATCACCGGCGCCGCCGGGTCGAGGCCGGCGATGGGCGGCAGCGCCGCGCCCCGGTAGCGCAGCTCACCGTACGGGTCGTCCTCGAGGACGGCGACGCCCGACTCCGTCGCTATGCGCGCGATCCGCGCCCGGCGCTCCAGCGGCAGCGTGGTGCCCCGCGGATTCTGGAAGTTCGGGACCAGGTAGATGAGCTTGGGCTTGCGGGTCCGGACCGCGTGCTCCAGCGCGTCGATGCGCATCCCCTCTTCGTCCGTCTCCACCGCTGTCAGCAAAGCCTCGTAGGTGGAGAAGCACTGCAGCGCGGCCAGGTACGAGGGCGCTTCCACCAGGATGGTGTCGCCGGGATCGATCAGCGCCTTGGCCACGAGATCGATGCCCTGCTGCGACCCCGCCGTGATCAGGACCTGCTCGGGAGAAGCGGCCAGGCCGCGGTGGGTCATCCGCTCCGCCACCCAGGCTCGCAGCGGCCCGTGGCCCTCGGTCGGGCCGTACTGCAGGGCGGCAGAAGCGTCGGTCGCGAGGACGCCGGCGTGCGCGCGCGCCAGCGCTTCCACCGGAAACGCCTCGGGCGCGGGCAGGCCGCCCGCGAACGAGAGCACGTCAGGGCGTTCGGTGACCTTGAGGATCTCCCGGATCGCCGAGGCCTGGACCCCGGACATCCGCCGGGCGAGCTTCATCATGGAGCGGCCTCCTTCCGCCGGCGCGGCGCCGGCGCGTCGCTCTGGAGCGGGACCACCGTGGTCTCCTTGACGGTGGCGAGGACGATGGTGGTGGTGGTGCGCGTCACGCCGGGGATGCGCCGCAGCGTGGCGGAGATCAGCTCGTCGAGCGTCTCCGTGTTCCTGGAGATGACCTTCAGCACGTAGGAGTCCAGCCCGGCCACGCGGTGGCACTCGAGGACGTCGGCGATCTGCTGGATGCGGCGGGTGAACGCGTCGTGGTGGCGGGGATGGGAGATCCGCACGCCCACGAAGGCGCGGATGTCGTTGCCCATCCGGCGCGCGTCCAGCCGGGCCACGTAGCCGAGGACCGCCCCGCTCTGATCCAGCTTCCGGATCCGGTCGGCCACCGAGGGCTGGGAGAGGCCCACCGCGTCGGCGATCTGCGCCTGCGTGGTCCGGGCATCGCGCTGGAGGAGGTCCAGGATCTGATAATCTATAGGATCCATGACATATATTTTATGTTTTTATTTGATTTGTTCGCAGCCCACCGTTCGATGATAGGTCGCGAACGGAGCCGCGTCAACGGCGGTAAGGGTCTTCGGCCCTTCGGAGGAAGCATGCATCGGAGCCGGCTGAGCACGTTCGTGATCGACTGCAGCACCGGCCTGGTCCTGTTTCGCGCTTCCGGTATCGTTCGCTCGTGACGCCGTCGGGAAGCATGGCCGTGCTGCCGCCACGGGCGGCCGCCGGACCGTGTTCCGATCGGTTTACCGGGTACCGACAGAGCCGGCGGCTTCTGATGTGGCGGCGCAGCAGCCATGCTTCCCGCCGGCTGCGCGCGCGGATTTTCCCGGCGCGGACTCAGCCCGATTCGCGCGAGCATGATGGATGGAGGCGACCGCGGCGTGTCTCACGAAACGCCCGGGCCGGCCGACGGGCTGACCTGGCGAGATCGTTCGACGCCGATCGCACAGTGGTTCCTACACGCTCGCGCGGGAATGTCGGGTCGACAGGGACCCTCGCGCGGGAAGCCGGTGGGAAGCATGGGAACGCTGCGCCG
>WNFT01003491.1_pt1 | contig 13619 bp, 8 predicted proteins | sample 5400191 | NCBI WGS metagenome assembly WNFT01 (sample SAMN13153359, study PRJNA577476) | soil metagenome | isolation source: 80 cm saprolite under Madrone tree | place: USA:California | collected 2016-06-14
AGTTTCGCGCTAGCCGGCAATAGACGTCGACGCTTCGCAACAACTCGCTTTTCGCCACGCGTTCATGTTCTGTATGCGCGACCAGGATCGACCCTGGCCCAATCAGTAACGGCTGTCCCCAATTCGTCAAATACGGAATGTCAGTCGTGAAGCGCACAATCGTTTGTTCGAAGCCATCGAGCGCGAGTAACTGAACCGGATCGTGAGTTGATTTGTAATCGAGCGCAGCACGTGCCCGCACCGTCCCCTCCAACAGACTCACGACCCTTTCCCCATTGGTGGCGAGACGAATCTGCAAAATCGCCTGCGCTTGGTCCGAAATTACGTTAGCCCGCGTGCCGCCAGAAATGATGCCGATGTTGCAGGTCGTTTCGCCGAACGTCTCGTCCGCAGGCCAGTCGATCTTTCGCACATCATCAAGTACGTCGAGCAGCTTTTCAATCGCCGAATCACCTTGTTCAGGATAGGCTGAATGCGCCGCGCGGCCTGCGGTTCTGATTGCGACTTGCAAAGATCCTTTGGTGCCCACGGCCAGATAGTTGTCCGTCGGTTCACCGTTAATCAGGTACTGGCACGATGAAGCGAGCGGCAGCGTGTTCGCCGCCTTCGCGCCGGCGCTTGTTGCTTCTTCGTCCACGGTAAATAGCAATCCAATTCCGTTCGCACCTTCTGCGCGCATTTGTTCCGCAGCGGCAATCTGACACGCAATAATTCCCTTTGCGTCGCACGCGCCTCGGCCGTAAATGAATTCATCGTCTTCGCGCGATCCGATGTACGGCGGCACTGTGTCCATGTGCGTCGACAGCACGACGCGTGGCGGAGACCCGGAGGTTGCGATGACATTGGCCCGGTCCGCTTCAACTTCCTGGACCTCCACCTGGTAATCGAATCGATTGAGCAACTCTGCGAGCGAAGTTCCGATCTGAAACTCGTCGCCAGTCACGGACGGTATGTCAATCAGCTCGCGTGTAAGCTTGAAAACATCAATTGAACTTGCCAATCCGAAGCCTCCAGATCGTTGAAAACTCCCTCTCCCTTTGGGAGAGGGCTGAGGTGAGGGCGAAGCTACTGGCGAACACCTAAGCCCTCACCCTCTCCCAGAGGGAGAGGGAAGAAAGCATCTCTGACATCGAAACGTTCTCAATAGGATCATTCACACGAACACATCCTCAACTGCGCGATCATCTCGGTCTTCCGAAGCCTCAACCTCAAAGCAAACCCAATGCAATCGCTTAATCGCCTCGCGCGCGTTGGTTTCGTCGACCATGAAAGTCAGATTCACGCTCGAAGAGCCAAACGAAATCATTGAAACGTTGATGTCGCTGATGGCTGAGAAGAGCCGCGCGGCAATGCCCGGCGTGTTACGTAAGCCATCACCGATGATCGAGACGATCGTGCGTCCCACTTCGACTTCAACCGTCCCAAGCTGTTGCAGATCGGGAATCAGCTCCGGCAACGCGCTGGCGTCGTCGATTGAAAGCGAAACGCTCACTTCCGAGGTCGTCACCACGTCAACGGCCGTGCGATGACGATCGAAAACTTCAAACAGCGCCCGCAGGAAACCGTAAGCGCCAAGCATACGGGCCGAGGTCACCTGAACTGTCGTGATGCCATTTTTATGCGCGATTGCCTTGATGGCTTGGGGCGTCGCCTCCGATTCCGAAACGATCAAAGTGCCTGGGTTCTCTGGCGCGCGCGAGTTGCAAACGCGCACCGGAATCAATTCGTCGACTGCCGGTTGAATCGTCTTCGGGTGCAAGACCTTCGCGCCGAAATAAGCGAGCTCCGCCGCTTCCTGGTAAGACAATACGGGAATCGTTCGGGCCGCCGTCACCACGCGTGGGTCGGCGGTGAGCACGCCGCTGACGTCGGTCCAGATTTGAATCTCGCGCGCCTCCAAAGCAGCGCCAATCAATGCCGCAGTGTAATCCGAGCCGCCGCGGCCGAGCGTCGTCGTGGCTCCCTCTTTCGTGCTTCCGATGAAGCCGCCAACCACCGGAATCATCTCCGCTTCGATTAAGGGCGACAACTTTGCCTGAGTCGCCAGTGCCGTCTCCGAAAGCGGCGCAGCATTTCCGTAGTTGTCATCCGTCCTGATGCACTCACGCCCGTCAACATGGCGCGCCGCCAAACCGTTTTCGCGCAGGACGGCAGCGAGCAGTAATGAAGAGAGATATTCTCCATAAGCCACAATTTCATCTTGCAGTGGAGGGCTGGTCACGGGATGTGCGGCGATGATCTTATGAAGTTGGCGAATCTGTCGGTGGGTGTCCGCCCGTGCTAACTCAAACGCTTGGCGCGGTCCAGCGCTCAGCAGTTCTTCCGCTATCGAAGAATGACGGCCAAAATAATCGTCGAGCGATTTGGTCGCGGCGCGCGCATCGCCGTCGATTGCTTTGGCAACGCTCGCCAGCAGAGCGTTGGTAAAACCAGCTAAGGCTGAAACGACAATGACTGGACGCACGGCAATATGCGATTTCACAATCGCCGCCACACTGCGAAACGCGTCAGCGTCTTCAACCGACGTGCCGCCAAATTTCATAATGGTTGGTTTCATAACCAATTTGGAGTGCGCCGGCAAAGCGAAGCGTGACGGCGCTTTGGATTTCGTTTGAGAACTTCGCGTATCAGAAGAAAAGCGCCGTCGCCTCTTCGCTCTGCCGGCGCACTCCATAAAAAAGGCCAGTCGTATAGCATACGACTGGCCTCTCAAACTCGAGAAACTTTCGCGGCGCACGCGGTCGTAGCTCTCCACCGAGTTTCAGTCTGTGATGTTTCTTGGCAGACCGGAGTCACAGACTGAATTCTATGCTACTCAGTGACAGTCCTGTGGATTTAGCCACAGCAACCAACTCGCCGCGCCCGAAGACGCGCGTACAAGCTTCGGCGGCCTCTCCCTTTCGATCGAGTCGTCTGGGAATCCTTCAAATTCTCTGACTCGACTACTCTTGAAGGCCGCGCCTCTACTTTTATATACAAAGATCAGGAATTCCAGAAGTGTCGAACTTAGCGACCCGCCAGGGCTCTTGTCAAGCTCTAGCCTCGGCACTCACGATCCAAAGCGCTGACATGCTTGATCCTGTCAGCCAATATTAGATTCAGTCTGTAGTCGTGCATCATGCTCTCCTTTATGGGCGAATCGGACGGTCAAGCATTTCACACGGGCGCGGTCGGTAAGTGATGAAATTAGTGCGAGCTCGCTGATTGATTTCTTTCACCTTGCCCTGCGCCTGCTCCGGCGACATGTAGCCCGTGGTGCCCACAGGAATACGAAAAGTTGAAGTGACAGGGGCGTTCGTTAGCTCGATAGTTTGACATCGCGCGCCTCGAATCCTGCAAATTTAAGGAAATTCGGCAGAATCTGGCAAGACATTCACCGTTAGAACAACAAGAAAAACCCGACCTGCGGCAAATGAGTTGAGTTCATAGTTCATCTTCACATCCTCCGGCTGACTTTTACGAGCCGCGCGTTTTGATCCGCACGACTATTGGCTTCGAAGATCGAGCGAAGCAGTTCTAATCGGCAATTTCAGAAACGAATAGGAGCGCCTTTTCGATGTATACAATGTCTGGGCAAAACCCAACGAAGCCGCTCACTGTCGCTGATCCCTTCGCACCCTTACTCCGAAACGCCCCTTGATTGGCAACTCCGCGCTCTCGTACAATCTCAAATTGAGTTTGGAGTTCACGCTTTTAACGCGTCACGAAGGCAACCTAAAGGTTGAACTCTGAACCGTAATCGCGAGTGTTTAGAGTTCAAGCTTTAGCTTGCGGGCTATCGCAGCTCCAACCTCAAGATCGAACTTTGAACCCTAAGAGTCATCATGAATATCGATAAAGTCTTAACCAAAGTTTTCGGCAGCAGCAACGAACGTTTTTTGAAGTCGATCCAGCCGGCGATTGCCAAGATCAACGAGTTCGAGCCTTCGATTCAGAAGCTTTCCGATGAACAATTACGCGAGCGCACAGCTTTCTTCAAGGCCCAGGTCGCGGACGCAGTCAAAGATGCGCGCGACAAAGACGATCGGAAATATCGCGAGCAGGAAGTCTTGAGTGAAATTCTGCCGGAAGCATTCGCGATCGTGCGCGAAGCCAGTGTGCGCACGACTGGCATGCGGCATTTCGACGTGCAATTGATCGGCGGGCTGGTATTGCATCAGGGCAAGATTGCCGAGATGCGCACTGGTGAAGGCAAGACACTGGTTGCGACTCTACCGGCGTATCTAAACGCGCTCACCGGCCGCGGAGTGAACGTCATAACGGTGAACGACTATCTGGCCTCGCGCGACGCGGAATGGATGGGCCAGATTTATCGCTTCCTCGGGTTGGAAGTTGGCTGCATCCAGAATGACATGGACGACTTCGAGCGTCAGACAGCCTACGCCGCCGACATCACTTACGGTACCAACAACGAATTCGGCTTCGATTACCTGCGCGACAATATGAAGTTCGATCTGGCGACCTGCGTTCAGCGCGGTCACTACTTCGCGATCGTTGACGAAGTTGATTCGATCCTGATTGACGAAGCGCGCACGCCGCTGATTATCTCCGGCCCATCGGAAGAATCTACCGACAAGTATTATCAAGCGAACGCAATCATCCCGCAGCTTCAACGCGGTGAAGAGCTGGAAGAAGGCAAGAAGACCGGCGACTACATCGTCGACGAGAGAAATCATTCAGCCGTGCTCACGGAAGAGGGCGTGGACAAAGCCGAACGTCTGCTCGGCGTTGGCAATCTTTACGAACCTTCGAATATGGAGTTGCTGCATTGCGTCGAGCAAGCCCTGAAGGCGCACACGCTTTATCGGCTCGATCATCAGTACGTGGTGCAGGATGGCGAGGTAATCATCGTCGATGACTTCACCGGGCGTTTGATGAAAGGCCGTCGCTGGTCCGATGGATTGCATCAAGCGGTAGAAGCCAAAGAAGGCGTGAAGATCGAGCGCGAGAATCAGACGCTCGCCACGATCACGCTGCAGAATTATTTCAGGCTTTACGAAAAACTTTCCGGCATGACCGGCACGGCAGAAACCGAGGCGGCTGAATTTCATTCGACCTACAAACTCGATGTGATCGTAATTCCCACGCACATGCCGATGGTCCGCAAGGACAACCCGGACATGATCTATCGCACTCTGCCGGAAAAATGGGACGCAGTCGTCGAAGAAATCAAAGAGCGTTACGAGCATGGCCAGCCGGTGTTGGTCGGCACGGTTTCCGTGGAAAACTCTGAACTGATCGCTCGCCGACTGCAGCGGGTCTCGGTTCCGCATAACGTGCTCAACGCCAAATACCATGAGCGCGAAGCCGAGATCGTTGCGCAGGCCGGTCGCAAGGGCGCGATTACGATCGCCACGAACATGGCGGGCCGCGGCACGGACATTCTGCTGGGTGGTAATCCCGATTTCATGGCGCGCGAGTTTTTGAAAGAGCAGGAGATCGATCCGGACGACGCGACCGACGACCAGTGGCGAGAAGTTTTTGGGCGTGCGAAGCGCATCGTCGAATCGGAACACAAGGAAGTCGTGTCACTTGGCGGACTGCACATTCTTGGCACGGAACGCCACGAATCAAGACGCATCGACAATCAGCTTCGCGGGCGCGCAGGCCGTCAGGGCGATCCCGGATCGTCGCGCTTTTTTCTTTCGCTCGAAGACGATCTGATGCGCATCTTTGCCGGCGACAAGGTCAAGGCATTGATGCAGCGTCTGGGCATGGAAAAAGGTGTGGCCATCGAATCCAAGATGGTTTCCAAACGCATCGCTGCGGCGCAGAAGTCGGTCGAAGGCCGCAACTTTGAAACTCGCAAACACCTGCTGGAATACGACGATGTGATGAACAAGCAGCGCGAGACCATCTATGGCTTGCGCCGCCAGTTGATGGAAGAGCCCGACCAGCGTGAGTACCTTGTGGGCGAGACAGGCGTGGCCCGCGATCTGTTCGCCGATCTCACCAAGCAATATCTCGATCCGAATCTCTCGCCCGACGAGTGGGATGTCGAAAACTACAAAGTCCAGATTCATACCGTCTATGCGCTTGATTGCGACGCCGAAGGGATCGATTTCCAGAACCTCACTTCGCAGGAAATCGAGGAAACCATTTGGGAAAAACTGAAGGCTAAATATTCCGATAAAGAAAAACAGATCGGCGACGAGGCAATGCGCACCTACGAGCGCATCATCATGCTCAACATCATCGACGCGCAGTGGAAGGATCACCTGCTGGCGCTCGATCACTTGAAGCAGGGGATTGGGCTCGTCGGCTACGGGCAAAAAGATCCTTTGGTTGAATACAAGAAAGAAAGTTTCGATCTCTTCCAGGCCATGCTCGATCGCATCGATACGACTACAATTCGTTCGCTGTTTAATCTGCAAGTCGTCGCCGAGGAATCACCGGAAGAAATTCAGCGCCGCCGCCTGGCCGCCAGACGTCGTGGTTCGATGCGGTTCACCGGCCCCAACCAAGGTGCCGCCGCCGCCGGTGAAGAAGCCGGCAAAATTAAAACCATCGTCCGCAGCGAACCGAAAGTAGGCCGCAACGATCCGTGTCCGTGCGGTTCGGGAAAGAAATATAAGAAATGTCACGGAGCGGCGGTCTGATTTTCTGTTCCTAAGAGGTCTTGTTTTTATGGTTCGATCTTCCACTTTATGGTGTTGGGGCGTGTTCCTGTCCTTGATCATGTGCTCGGTACCGAGAGTGATCCTTGCTTACCCCCAAAGTTCAGCGGCCACAAGAGCCGACGAAAAAGGGCAGGGGATAAAGCTCTACCAGCAGGGCAACATTAACGAAGCGATTGAAGCTTTAAGGAAAGCTGTAAAAGAGAACAAGCAAGATTATGAGGCTTGGCACTTCCTTGGTTTGGCGCTAATTAACCAGAAGAATTTGAAGGAGGCCAGCAAGAGTTTTGAAGCTGCATTGAAGCTTCAACCTCAATTCGCCGCCGGGCATGCAGGATTGGCTTACTCTCTCCTGTTGAGAAATAGGTCATCAGAAGCCCTTCGCGAAGCTCAAGCCGCGCTTAACATCGATCCCGAGATTCCCGACGCTCACTACATCATTGGTGTAGTTCGTTTAAGGGCTGGCAAGAAGCAAGAAGCGTTGGCGGATGCTGAGGCTGTCATTAAACTTAGGCCGCAGTTTGGCCCGGCATACTTACTAAAGAGCGAGGCCTTGGTGAGTTTTTCGGGCGATGTTCTCTTGGCAAGAGAGAATGAATCGCTCGAAGCGAACAAGGAACGTTACCGTGAAGCTGCTACCGCCTTGGAAAAGTATCTTCAACTTACTCCAAACACGGAGTACCGAGATACGTGGGTTGAGCAACTGGAGAGTCTACGAATCTTTTCGGCGAACTATCCGAAAAGCGATCCCAACAGAGTATTGTCAGGAAAAGAAGTTACTAACAAAGCGCGCGTCCTTAGCAAACCCGAGCCAGCTTACACTGAGGAGGCGCGTCACAACCAAGTCACCGGCACAGTCGTGTTACGTTGTATTTTTGCTTCCGACGGCACAGTGAAGCATTTCCTCGTGCTGAACAGTCTACCCGACGGGCTCACTGCGATGTCGATCAAGGCGGCAAGAAAGATCAAGTTCGTGCCGGCGACAGTTAATGGTCGTCCGGTGTCGATGTTCATGCAACTAGAATACAACTTCGCGTTGTACTGAGTTTTGCCTATAACATCCTCGGAATTAAAAGGGGTCAACTAGACAAATGGGAGACAAGGTCAAAATGGCCTCGCGATGTATTCTGGTTCGTCTGCTGATCGGCTTCCCCGTGCTCATGATGTTTGACAGCCCGTTCAGGGCACAGCAAACAAGTCTCGAACAGCTCCAAGCAAAACTTCAACAGCAGTATGCCGCTATCTATCATCTTTTTGCGAATGGACCAGGCAAGCAAGTCTACCCTTCTAACCCTCAGGAACGAATACATCGATGGCAGGATGATCTAGCTCACGGTTTTGCGGATGCTCAAGCCACGATTGATGAGATCGTTAAGCTTCATCCCCCCGACGAGGAAATGTGGCGCGAACGCAGCGATACGATGTGGCTTTACTCACAACCGGTAAGCTCACCGGACAGCCGCACGGTTTTCGGCGCCAAGGAAGTAGACAAACGCGCTCGCCTGATTGACGCGCCGGCCGCTGTATATCCGGATGCAGCTCGCAATGCAAAAGCCAAGGGAGAGGTTCGGCTTCGCATGGTGCTGGCCGGCGATGGCACTGTGAAATATATCTTCCCAATGAAGCCTCTTAAGTACGATTTGACAGAGGCGGCAATGGAAGCCGCTCGCCATATTAAGTTCGGGCCGGCGATCAGGGACGGGCAGCCAGTTTCGCAATTTGAGACACTTTCTTATGAGTTCAAGAACGGGCGGGGTCTGACGCCTTATGTTCCGGAACATGAGTTTTATTTTTGAACCAACAACCAACTTCAAGGCGACCTTTAAGCTGAACTCTTTCGAAATAAGCTTCCTAAATGAGCGCGCACAGCACCTCAACTAATCCCGTCGTCCAATCAATCATTTCCGGCAACGCACCGCCATCGGCGCGGATGGCGGCGGGACGAGGATTGTTGCCACTGCCGCAGGCTGATCTGCTTGAAGTCTTGGTCCACCTAAGTGCGGATAACAATCCGGAAATTGCGCGCGCGGCACAAGCCACGCTTGAAAGTCAGCAGGCGGACGATCTGTTGAGCGTTGCAAAATCCGAAAACGCCGCGCCGGCGGTGCTTGGTTATTTGGCGTCGCGCTCTAATGCGAATCGTGACATTCATGAAGCCGTCGTAGGTAATGGCGCCACCCCCGATGAAGCGATCGCGCTTTTGGCACGAGTCACGACTGATGGTTCCCTGCTCGAATTGCTCACGCTGAATCAGCAAAGACTGATTCGCGCGCCGGAGATTATTAATGCAATTCTGTTCAATCCGGCGCGTACGGCCGAAGCCGAGCGACGCGCGAAAGAAACTCGCCAAGAGTTTTTCGAGAAAGAACGCGGGGCGCGCCAGATCGCTGAGGAGTTGCGCGCTCGAGGCAACAATGCTGCGGCCGAGTTCTTCGAGACTGCCGAGTTGGCGCCGATCACGGGCGAAATATCTATCAATGATGCCTGGCTGATTGCGCAACACATCGAAGTTTCAGACGCTGACATCGACGACTCCTGGCTGGCGCGCGAGTTCATCGAAGAGATGTGGGTGGAAACGCCCGAACAAACTGCGGCCAACGTCCAGGCATTGCTCAACGCCGAGAGTCTCGAAGGCGATATCTCACCCGAGCGCATTTCGCTGATTCGCCGCATCATGTTCATGACGGTTAAGGATCGTTTCAAACTGGCGCTGAAAGGCGATCGCGAGGCCCGCGGAATTCTGGTGCGCGATTCAAACAAGATTGTGGCCACGGCCGTCATCCATAACCCGCGCTTGACCGATCAGGAAGTAGAAAAGATCGCCGCGATGCGCACAGTCTGCGACGAAGTCCTGCGGTTGATCGGCATGGGGCGCGGATGGGCTCGCTCGTATCCGATCATTCACAATTTGGCGCGCAACCCCCGCACACCACTGGCGACCGCCGTTCACATTCTGCCGCGAATCCGCACCAAGGATTTGAAAGCAATCTCGCTGAACCGGAACGTATCTGAGGCAGTTCGAAGACAGGCTTATCGACTATCGGAAGTCCGCACTCCGGGCCATTAGCCAGCGGTTTTGTCACGGAGCTGTTACAATTTCCTCGTTTTTAACTTGACGCAAGGAATCAGACGAGTATAATTTCGGGTTTACCAGGCTTTCAGGTGTTTGAAATTGGAGTTTCGAGGCAGCAACTTCAAAGCGGTGCAGTTTTTCCGAAAGCGGCGGCGGCAAGCTTTTTTTATTTTAGGCCGCAAGACTTTATCTCGCCCGTCAATAAAAGCACCACCATGAAGTACGGGATCGGCCATAAGTGACGATTCTCAAGTCTTTTGCTTTGACACCCCTGTGATTCCCGAACCTGCCCGGAAAGTCTTCGCCCCGCCAGTTCGCAAGAATTGGCGGGGCGCATCTCTGTAGATTTTAGAATTCGGATTTGCGATTTCTGATTTGTCAGTAGCTAGTTGCCAGTAGCCATTTATGATCCCGAACTACAACTGACGACTGACCAATCGCAAATCAAAAATCTAAAATCCAAAATTCCCTACATCGCCAATCCGCCGTCGACCTGAATCACTTGCCCGGTGATGTAACGCGCATCGTTGGACAAAAGGAAACAGGCAATGCGCGCAACTTCATCCGGTTCGGCAAATCTGCCCAAAGGAATTTGCTCCAAGATTTTTGCTTGATAGCTTTCGCCAAGAGCACTGGCCATATCGGTCGCGACCATCCCGAGCGCCAGCGCGTTTACGGTAACCTTGCGACTGGCGACTTCGCGTGCCAAAGCTTTCGTCAAGCCGATCATGCCTGCTTTCGAAGCTGAATAATTCGACTGCCCGGCCATGCCGATGACGCCGCTGATCGAGGTAATGTTGAGGATGGATCCGCCCTCTTCCTGCCGCAGCATTACCCGCAGAGCTGCCTTCGCAAAGTTCCAAGCACCCTTCAGATTCGTATCGAGGACCGCGTCCCAATCCTCTTCCTTCATCCGCAGAATCAGAGTATCGCGCACGATGCCGGCATTATTGACCAGAAAATCGATCCGGCCAAAAGCATCCTTGGCTTGCTTGACCATTTCGGCTGCGGCGTCGGTGTTTGCAACGTCACACTGCGCAGCGAGCGCGCGTACACCCAGCGCTTCAATCTCTGATTTTAAGGTAGCTGCTGCTTCAGCACTCTTCGCATAATTGAATACGACATCGGTTCCGCGTCGCGCCAATTCAATCGCAATGGCGCGTCCGATACCGCGGGTTGCACCCGTCACGATTGCGGCATATCCCTCAAAAGGTCTTCCGTTAGCCACCTAATGCCTCCAAAGTTAAATCTCAGCCAAGATGATTCTCAGGTCAGAAAGGGTGGCTTACGCCCGCTCTTTCTGAGGGATTCTCCGCTAACCCTCGTCCGATAAATAGACTTCTCTAAATTAGAGAGGGCAGCGGGGGCAAGCCACCCTTCCTGACCTGAGCGCGTTCGATGGTTATTAGTCTAGTCTCAGCGATCGTAGGTAATCACGAAACCCGGGCGCCAGTTCCGAATGCTTCAAAGCGAATTCGACAGTCGCAATTAAAAAGCCCAGCTTATCGCCAGCATCGTAGCGCGTACCTTCAAATCGCACCGCGTAGAAATCTCGCTTCTTCAGAAGTGAGCGCATCGCATCCGTGATCTGAATCTCGCCGATCGCGCCGGGTTTTGTCCCTTCAATTTCATCAAAGATGTCAGGGGTTAGAACGTAGCGGCCGATGATTGCCAGGTTGGAAGGCGCCTGAGCAAGTGATGGTTTTTCCACCATGTCCTTGACTCGGTAAACGCCCTTCTCAACCTCTTCCACATCGAGTGCGCCGAATCGCGAAATCGCCTCTCCTTCGACATGCATAGTCGCAAGCACCGGCGCTTGGTACTTTTCATGGACGTCAATCAATTGTCTGAGCGCCGGTTTTTCTGAGTCAATGACATCGTCGGCCAACATCACCGCAAAGGGCTCGTCGCCGACCAGATCCCGGGCCTGCAAAACTGCGTGACCGAGACCGAGCGCTTCGCGTTGCCGCACATAACTCACCCGCGCCAGGTCAGAAATTGCGCGCACTTGTTTTAGATCCTGATCCTTGCCACGATCGCGCAGCAAGGATTCCAATTCAAACGAAACGTCGAAATGATCTTCGATCGCAGTCTTGCCACGGCCGGTGACGATGATGACCGATTCAATGCCCGACACGACAGCTTCTTCGACGACGTACTGAATCAGAGGCTTATCGACGAGCGGCAGCATCTCTTTCGGCGATGCTTTGGTCGCCGGCAGAAAGCGCGTGCCGAGACCAGCGGCCGGGAAAACTGCCTTGCGAACTCTTTTAGGCATCTCTTAAGATTTCAGATCTCAGATCTCAGATTGCAGAATTGCGCTTTCAATAATAGTCTTGCCTCTTTCGAGTGTGTCATAGCATAAGACAGAGGGTTAGGACAAATGCTCGATCTCAACTACGTTCGGGAGAATCTTGACCGAGTGCGCGCGGCGCTCGCGGCCCGAGGTATGCCCGCAACGGCACTGGATGATTTCGCGCAAGCCGACGCTGAACGACGACGCGTAATTGCCGAATCCGACGCGCTCAACGCTGAACGCAACGCAGCGAGTCGCGCAATCGGCGCGCTGATGAAACAAGACAGGCGCGAAGAAGCCGATGCGCGGCGCAAGCAAGCAGCCGAACTGAAAGATCGAATCGGAGAACTCGAGCAGAATCGAGAGCAGGCAGAGGCGCGGATACGGGAGCTTCTTTCGACTCTTCCGAACATTCCGCATGAAAGCGTTCCGGTCGGTAAAGATGAATCGGCGAATATTGAAATCCGCCGTTGGGGCACCAAGCCTGAATTCGATTTTGCGCCGAAGGATCATGTCGACTTAGGAACTTCGCTGGGAATCCTCGATCTGGAACGTGCGGTCAAGATTGCCGGCGCGCGTTTTGCGATCCTTAATGGCGCGGGCGCGCGACTGAGCCGTGCCCTGGTTAATTTCATGCTCGAAGTGCAAACCCGCGAGAATGATTACCAAGAAACGCTGCCGCCTTTTATCGTCAACCGCGATGCGCTTTTTGGCACGGGACAGCTTCCGAAGTTTGAAGAAGATCTTTTCAAACTTAAGGATGAACGAGACCTCTATCTAATACCAACCGGCGAAGTGCCGGTTACGAATTATCGCCGGGAGGAGATTCTGAATCCTGGGGAGTTACCTTTGAAATTTGCCGCTTACTCACCGTGTTTTCGTTCCGAAGCAGGAAGTTATGGTCGAGATACGCGCGGAATTTATCGCCAGCACCAATTTGAAAAGGTAGAGCTGGTGAAAGTCACTTTGCCGGAGAATTCTTATGACGAACTTGAGTCTCTGACGCGTGATGCGGAGTCAGTTCTACAGAAACTCGGCTTGCATTATCGAGTCGTCGAACACTGTACCGGGGATCTGGGATTTACCTGCGCCAAGTCTTATGACGTCGAAGTGTGGCTGCCGTCGTACAACGAATTCAAAGAGATTTCCTCCTGCTCGAACTGCACCGATTTCCAAGCGCGGCGCGCCAACATTCGCTTTCGCCGAGCCGGTGGCGCGAAGCCCGAGTTCGTGCACACCTTGAACGGCTCCGGCCTGGCAGTCGGCCGCAGTTGGCTCGCTGTGCTCGAGAATTATCAGCAGGCCGATGGCTCAGTCGTAATCCCTGAAGTACTTCGCGGATATATGGGCGGTCTTGAGAGAATTACTTATGACTGACGCTTACCGAAATCATCCACCCGCTCATTTCTGCTACTCTGTTCGCTCGCTGCGTCGACTCTGCTGGTCTTGACCGCCGCGATCTACGTTGGTTGATAGCGCTGCGTCTTTGTCAGACTGTCTGTCGGGAGCGTGCCGACCAAAAGCGCCGGCATCCGGACCACTCGCAGGCGCCGGATCGTAATCATAACGAGAACCTGCACGCTTCTGCGCATCTGACTTGACTCCGCGCTTTTGCGACTGTTGTTCGCCCATA
>WNFT01003967.1_pt1 | contig 13618 bp, 19 predicted proteins | sample 5400191 | NCBI WGS metagenome assembly WNFT01 (sample SAMN13153359, study PRJNA577476) | soil metagenome | isolation source: 80 cm saprolite under Madrone tree | place: USA:California | collected 2016-06-14
ATCCCGATCTGCCGAAGCCGCGAGCCAGCAAGCTTGTCCAGCGGGATCGAGATCGCTAAAGGCGCTCTCAGCGATGATGCGCACGACCTTAAAGCGAAACCAGCAAATTCCGGATCTCTGCCCGCTTCGTCGAACCGCGAACGGGCACCGACTGCCCTTCGAACGGGTCTGACGTGCCGCACTCCAGACCTATTGTGGTACGCCGCCTGCAAACGCTGTTGGCGCTATTGCCGATCCTCCTGCTCGCCGCCTGCGCCCAGCAGGGTGCTTATGGCCCGGGCGGCGGACGGATCGAAATCGGGGCGGATGGGTGGAGGAAGCCGATGCGCTACTATCCGCCGCCGGGTCCGCCGGAGGATCCCTGGGGCCCCTATATCCGCGAGGCCGCTACGCGGCACCGTGTGCCGGAGCGGTGGGTGCGGGCGGTGATGCGACAGGAATCGGGCGGCGAGCAACAGGCCACCTCCTCGGCCGGGGCGATGGGCCTGATGCAGGTCATGCCCGCCACCTATGAGGGGCTGCGGGTGCGCTACCAGCTCGGCGACGATCCGTACGACCCGCACAACAACATTCTGGCCGGCACCGCCTATATTCGAGAAATGTACGACCGGTACGGCGTGCCCGGCTTTCTGGCCGCCTATAATGCCGGTCCCGAGCGGGTTGACCGCTATCTGGCCGGCAGAGCCGTCCTGCCGGACGAGACGGTGAACTACCTCGCCGCGATCACACCCAATCTCGGCACCGAGGTGCCGCGGTCAGGGCCCTTCGCGGTCTATGCCTCCGCCCGCTCCGCTCGGCCGCAACGAACCACCCTTGCACGTCGCTGGAGCGGGCTGCGGCAGAGCCGGCTCCGATGCAAACGGCCGCGGTCCAACAACTGGGCGCCAATGGCTGTGATCTGAATGCGGCCTACGACCCTAGCCGTCCTTGTACATCCTTGACCCAGACGGCAGCCGTATCTCCCGCGCCCCGAGAGCCCTGGGTCCCGAGGCCACCGCCGGCCCAGCCGGTTGCCGCGGCGACAACCCCCGCTCTCCACCAACCCGCCACGCCGTTGCCGCGGCAGAAGCCGAGCCTTTCCGCCGAGTCGGGCGGCGATTGGGCGATCCAGGTCGGCGCCTTCGCCAATCCGGGCCTGGCCCGCACAGTGGCGGAAGGCGCCCGCGTGCAGGCGCCAAAGCAGCTTCGCTCCGCCTCCCTGGCGCTGCAGCCGACCGAACCTTTCGGAACTAGGATCCTCTATCGCGCCCGCCTCGCTCATCTGTCGGCCAGTGCCGCGTCGAGCGCCTGTGCGCGTCTCAACCAGCGCCAACTGCCCTGCGTCGTCGTCCGCCCGACCGGCTCCTGATCGCGGAGCGAGGGGGACATGTGTGAGGCAATACGCTGGCCGCCTCGCGCGCGGGTGCGCTACGATCGGCGGGCTTTGAGCCGGGAACGAGAGGATTTTGCGAGATGGCCGGGGAAGCTCTCGACGCGAATGCGGCCCAGCGCCGCTATTGGAATACCGTCGCCGGACCGCGCTGGGTCGCCAGCCCGGGGTTCAGGGAGCGGCGCAACCAGGAAAGCCTCGCCCTATTGCTGGCGCGCTTGGGGCTAACCGGCGGCGAGAGCGTGCTCGAAATCGGCTGCGGCACCGGTGCCTTGACCGTGCCGGCCGCCGAGGCAATCGGCGAAGCGGGACGCCTCGTCGCGGTCGACATCTCCGAGCCGATGCTCGGGGCGGCACGGCAGCGGGTCGGCGAGCGCGGGCTGTCCAACGTCACATTGCTGCACGGCGATGCGCAGGTGTTCGCGTTCGAACCGGCCGCCTTCGATCTCGCGACATCGCGCATGGGTGTGATGTTCTTTGCCGATCCGACGGCGGCCTTCCGCAACATCGGCGGCGCGCTGAGGCCAAGCGGGCGTCTCGTCTTCGCCTGCTGGGCGCCGCTCACGGAGAACCGGCACTGGCTGATCTCCTACGACATCGCGCTGCGCCATGTGGGGCCGCCGGCGCCGCCCTCCGCTCACGAGCCCGGCCCGCTGGCCTTCGGCGACCCCGACTATATCCGCGGGTTTCTCGCGGCGGCCGGGTTCGCCGAGATCGGGGTCGAGCGGGCCCACCCGACGATCATTGGCGGCAGCCCGGAGGAGGAAGCCCGCCAAGCGCTGCTGATGGGACCAACGGCGAGATTGATCGAGGAGAAGAACCCGGCCGAGGCGACCCGCCAAACGATCGCCCGCGAGATCGAGGCGGCGTTCGCCGCCGAGGCCGCCTCCGGCCCGATCCGGCTGGCGGCGACGATCTTTCTGGTCGCCGCGCGCCGCCCGGTTTGAATGCAATAAAAAAGGCATACCTCCCCGCCGCATTGGCGGTGATGCCGGAAGCTGTCGGCACGGCCAGGGCGGGCAGGCAAGTCGACAAAGGACTCATCGAGCGCTGGTTTGCCCGCGATCCGTGGCGGATACGTCAGAGCCGTTGCGCCCGGCATTCCTCCAGACGTCGTGACCTGCGGCGAAGAGCGCGTGCGGCGCGAATACTGTTTTTTCACGCAAATTAACCCGTTTTTAACCCTATAATCGGTAAGTTGCGGCATCTCCTCAACCCCCGGAGGATCCGCACAATGAGCCCCGATCCGCAGAGCATCACCCCAATGCGTAGGACCGTCCCGCGCGTCGAGCAATTGCTGATCCTATCGGCGCTCGCGATCGTTCTGACCGGCTGCGGCTTGCCGGCAGGCCGCGATGTCCGTGCCTATAACGCATGCGTAGCCCGACATCCCCACGAAGCAGCGCTATGCGAGGGACCACGGCAGGCGTACGAAGTCGACGCGGCAACGCTTCAGGTAGGAGCAAGTTCAATCAACCCGCAGAGTGTTGGAAGTCATTGAAAGCCCTCGAGCGCGCAGACTTCTCCGCGCGGGGAGGTGTGAAGAAAGAGTTTGAGAGCGCGACCGGCAAATATTGCCCTCGTCGTACCGGCGAAAACAGGGACCCGTCCCCGCCGCTGCTCCGGGGTTTTCAAGCAATCGCAAGTACTCACCAGCCTGGTTAGTGGTCAAAACCAAACGGGTTCGCGATCCAAGCGGGCATGCCGACGCTAGTCTAACCGCCGAAACCGCTCGACCGGCGAAACCATCGGCCCGACCCCGTCTGGGCCTCCACCCGACGCCGATGCTCGTCGATCCACGTCTCGGCATCGGCTGCGGTTTTGAACATGCTGACCCGGGTCGGATGACTGCCCGGGATATTGACCTCGACAGCGAACGACCCGTCGTCAAACGGGATTACGCGATAGGTTGCCTCGGCGTGAGGGTGTGTTTTTGGCATTTCATGCGACTTGATCGTGACCTTGGCTGTTCAAAGTCCGGGCCTGACGCGGTCATGCCCGCAAATGAGCGGGGAACTCGTTTTCCGCTCCGCAAGCGGAGCAGGTCGCCGCGTCGATGATCACGCGTTGGGCCGGCCCCATGCTCGCAGCGATCACGAACCCGCACTCCCCACACAGATAATCTGTGTCGCCGGTGCCCCGGAACAGCGGTTTGTCCAACTCGGGGGTACGGCGATCTGCGGCACCGGGCGACGGACGCGTGACTTTGAGGGAGATGGTCGGCACCGGTCTGGGCTCCTCATGATCTCGTGAGCTGGTCCTCGCGCACGACGCGTTCGTGACCGTCCACCTGGCTCTTTACGCGGTACTGCAGAACGCTGGCCGCTTCCGGCAGCAGGCGAACGATCTTGAAGCTTCCGGGCCTGGCACCGCCGGGATAGCGATCAGGTGAGAAGCGGACGGTCTGTCCAACCGCAAACTTGTGTGCTGACATTCGCTCTCCTGGGCGGCGCGCCCGAGCGGGAAGCCCGACGCTTCCCGCCGCTCCTGCAGCGGTCAGGGGTCGGTCGGCTGCATGCTGTTGTCGACTCGTTCGGCCAGCTGCTCGTACTGAAGCGCCACCGCCCGCAAGTGCTCCTTGACCGCCGGCGTCGTAGCTTCACTGGCCAGTTGCCGGATCCGCTCGGCGTGGCGGCGATAATATTCGGCCGGAAGCGGGGGTGTGGTTAGCGGATAGTCCATGGCCTCAGGTGCCGCCCTATCGACCCGCGGCACGGGGGAGCCGCGCAGATCGGGCTCCTTCATTTGCAAGCTAGGCTTGCCGCAGATTGACCGCGGAGGTCTTGCCTTGATTACCGCGCTCGAGCTCGAAGCTCAGCCGCTGGCCTTCGCGCAGATTGCCGATGCCGGAACGCTCGACTGCCGAGATGTGCACGAACACATCTTTTGATCCGTCCTCCGGCTGAATAAACCCGTAGCCTTTTTGGGCGTTGAACCACTTCACGGTTCCAGTCGTCATTTTAGTCCTTCGCATAACCGAAATTCGCCGCCGCTCATCAGCGGACGGTGGGGTCATACCACCACATCGAACGGGGAGCGGTCCGGCGCTCGATCGCGCGGGAGGGCAGGCCGAACCATGAAGAAGCCGACAGGTGTTAAGATAGGCATTCGCCGTGGGTTACGCAAGGATCGGCGCCCGGCGGCGGCGATCGCAGCGGCCTCCGGCCGACGGATCGTTCCGGTCATCGCGGAGGTCACCGAGGCAGACCCGTCGGGCGCGCATCGAGGCGGTTCTCGCCGCCTTCAGGCGGATCGGCGTGCTGAGGGGCGCGCTCGATTCCCATTATCCTGAAATTGCCCAAATCGCGTTGTATTCTTAGCGCCTACGGCGATACCGGCAGACGACAAATCGGGCTCTCGCCTGGTAGCCGAAGTGGCGGAAGCGGGCTGGGCAGGCTGATCAACCAAAAGGCGAGATTTTGCTGCTGATTCGCTGTATTTGGGATATGTTCGATGACCAATGCAATTTATCGGATCGCGGCGGCCGGGAGCTGGGCGCAGCGAAGGCGACATGAGAGCCAGATGGACGAGCTGGAAGTCATCACTGCCGGCGGGAGCGTTATGCCGGGCGAGGCTTTTCTCGGCGCGACGCCGGTGCTGCGGCCGCATGCCGGGACGCAGCCCGACTTGTTCTTGCGGTGGAACGAGGTCTCGCTCGCCGCCCCCGCGGTCGACGTCGTGGTCCATCTGCACGGCTTCTCGCAGCAGCGGGGCGCGATGCCGCTCGCCGAGAAAGTGCCGGGCAGCGGTCTCGATCTCTCCGGGCGCAAGCGTCCGACCCTGGCCCTGCTGCCGCGCGGTAATTGGCTGCGGTATACGTGGTACGACTTCCCTGCCCTCCTCTCAGGCGGCCTTGACCGGCTGGTTGATTATGGCCTGCGGCGTTTTGGCGAGGCGGCAGGCCGGGGCGCGCTTGCTGCGGACCGGCTCATTCTCGCGGCCCATTCGGGAGGCGGTATGCCAGCCGTCGACGCGATCGCCGGAGCATCGCGGCCGCCCGACGAATTTTACGTGTTTGACGGGCTCTACGGCAGGGACCCCGCCGGCGGCAACCCGATGCAGGGCCTTGAAACCATTGATCGCTGGCTCGGCGAGCGTTTGCAGCGCGAGCCGGAATGCCAGGGAGCGCTACGGGTGATCTACATCGAGCAGCAGACCGGACCGTTTTCGCGTAAGGTCGCGGAGCTGATCTCGAGCCATCTGGCTGACGCCGATCCGGCACTGGCGGGGAGGCTTCGGCGGCGTTACCGGGTAGAGATCTCGTTGGTGCAACATTCGCAGATCGCGCGGCGCTGCCTGCCGGAACTGCTTACAACGTCCGACGCCGAGTTCGATTGGTCGCGATGAACGAGGAGAGAGCCATGACCTATGATCATATCCGAGTTGAGCCGGTTTCGACGATGCTCGGCGCCGAGATATCAGGCGTCGATCTGGCGACGCCGCCGGTAGAGCCGGCACTGACCGAGATCCGCCATGCCTTCGGCGAGTACGGCGTGATCTTCTTCCGTGACCAGCAGCTGACGCCGGAGCAGCATCTCGCCTTTGCCCAATGCTTCGGCGGCATCGACATTAACCGTTTCTTCGCCGCCGTTCCCGGCTATCCGATGATCGCCGAGGTGCGCAAGGAGCCGGAGCAGCGCCGGAACATCGGCAATGGCTGGCACACCGACCACAGCTACGATTTGGCGCCGGCGCTGGGTTCGATGCTTTATGCCCGCGAGGTGCCGAAGACCGGCGGCGACACCCTCTTCGCCAGCATGTACGCCGCCTACGACGCGTTGTCCGACGGGCTGAAGGCGACCCTCGACGGGCTGAAGGCGCGGCATTCGAGCCGGCACGTCTTCGGCGCCGCGGCCGATGCCCGGCGCGGCGACCTCCGGGGCCGCATCGGCAACCCCGAGCTCGCGACCCAGGATGCCGTCCATCCGGTCGTCATTCGCCACCCGGAGACCGGCCGCAAGGCGCTTTACGTCAACCCGGGTTTCACCTTGGGCTTCGAGGGCTGGACCGATGAGGAATCGCGGCCGCTGCTCGAGTATCTCTATCGGCACGCGGTCCGGCCGGAGTTCACCTGCCGCTTCCATTGGCGCGAAGGCTCGCTCGCCCTTTGGGACAACCGCTCGACCTGGCACTTCGCGGTCAACGACTATCATGGCGAGCGTCGTCTCTTGCATCGCATCACGATCGAGGGCGTGCCCCTGAACTGAGGATCAGCTATGTTTCGCACTCTATTGCGTCGGGTCGCCCTAGCCGGCGCAGTGAGCGCTGTCGTTCCGCTCGCGCAGGCGCAACTGCTGACCCACCGCGACCTCTCCTATCCGATGGCCAAAACGATCGCCGAAACGGCTATCGAGAGCTGCAAAGCTAAAGGGTATGCGGTCTCCGCGGTCGTGGTCGACCGCGCAGGAGAGGTCATCGTCGCAATGCGCGCCGATAACGCCGGTCCGCATACGATGGAGAACGCGCGCCGCAAGGCCTATACCGCGCGCAGCTTCCGCACCTCGACGACCGCCTACGCCAAGCGCTTCGCCGACAACGACCCGGTGGTTCGCCAGCAGGTGACGTTGCCGAATGTCATCGCCATTCCAGGCGGGTTGCCGGTCAAGCTCGGTGACGAAGTCATCGCCGGGGTCGGCGTGTCCGGCTCGCCGGGGGTCGACGAGCCGTGCGTTCAGGACGGGCTCGACAAGGTGGCCGATCAGCTCAAATGAGCGCGCGCCGGCGCGCAGCAGGAGCCTAAAGGACGGCGATCGCCTCGATCTCGATCAGGAACTCGGGCTGCGCCAGGGCGGCGACCGCGACCAAGGTGCTCGCCGGCATCTTCTTGTTCTTGCCGAAGAACTCTTCGCGGATCGGCCCGTAATCGGCACGGTGGCGGATGTCGGTCAGATAGGTGTTGACCTTGACGATATTGGGTACTGGCCTAATTCGGCCACTCGCGGTTCAAAGTAGGCCACTCGCTCACTCCCGGCCCCCATCGATCACGGTGAATCGACCGTAACGCCGGCCACCTGGCGCCGGCAACACACCTTCGAGCGCCGCATCAACCAGCTCGCCGATAGTCCAAATATGATCGGTAACGCCTAGTTGCATCGCGGGCGTGACTCGAAGCGCTTCGTGGACCCGGCAAAAGTTGTAATGCGCGACATACAAGGCAACGGCGGCAACGTGGTTGTCCAACTTTTTCGAGAACGCATTCGTCAAGCGGGTGAACCGTCTCTGCTGCATCCTCAGCGTCAAATTTTGTCTTTCAATGTACGACGTCGAAATCCGCGATGGGGAGCCTACTACATCAGTCGTGGTCACGGATACTACGGCGGCTGGTGAGTAGCGCCGCGCAGCCTCTACCCCCGCCGTTTCTACGGCATAGTGCTTCTCGATCGTGCCGAACGTGCATTCGACGCCGAACGCGCGTTCAACAGCATCAGGATATGCCGGGAAACCGTCAGAAGAAATTTCCGGAGCGCCCAAGACGCGGGCGCGGAGATCGGCGAGGAAGGCGCGGCAGTTCTCGCCGTTGCGCTGCTTTTTCGCGACGAAAGACCATGCTTCGTCCAACTCGATTCGGCTGACGTGTAACCCGCGCATCATTGCATCGTGGAGCACGGCGCAACCATCGCCGACGCGGACTCCGAGGCTCAGGATCGTACCGCGATTGACGCCGGTAAGCCGTTCGGTTGCCCGGACGCTGACGCCCTCGCATAGCGCGGCGATCGCTGCGACCTGTTTGTCTCGGGAAAGGATATTCATGGGGCAATCCATGATGCGGAATTGCCCCTGAAGCGGGTAGAAGGCGCGTGCCGATACCACTATATTGGTATCCACGATCATCGCTTCAGGGGGCAATCCCTGGGTTGGTGGTCGAGGAACTGGCCGCTGCTGGTAACAGCGATTAGCTCCGCAGTAGGTGGTGGAGGTAGCCGGATTTGAACCGGCCTGTGTCGCTTGGTAAGAGCGATATACGGCGAACCTGCTACCCCCGCCATCACCTTTTGTCAGCTCATCCGCACAAGCCAGTGTCCTCAAGAAATAGGCTTTTTTGGGGGAACCTTGATATCACTTATATATGATAATGGCGGGTTAGTCAAGAAAATTCTTGACCCAAATCATATATATATGATATTAGAATGAGTGGATGGACGTTCTTCGATTATGTGGAACTCACCGGTCGAAATCCGATCCGCGATTGGTTAGATCGCCTTCCGGAGGAAGATTGCGTCAAGATCGATTACCGGCTCCGGCAAATGTCGGCTATGGCAACCCCGGTATGGCCTGACGGATGGGTATCGAAATATCGTGGAACCGACGAAATATTCGAGCTCCGCATTTCAGGAAACCGGGTCAAATATCGACCGCTCGGGACCTACTACGGTCTGCGACAGTTCATCATTCTCGCCGGAGCAATCGAGAAGAGATGGAAGATCCCAAGATCAGACATAGAGACGGCCGAGCGACGGCTTGCAAACCTTCGAGGGAATTCTAATCATGCGTGCCTCCATCAGTACGACGGCGAAGAAGATTTGGAGGATGATGCAGAGTAAGGCGCGACGAGATGCCCATGTCGCCGCTCACATCAGCAATACGGTCGCGTCCCAAATCCTAATCCTTCGTGAGGCCAAGGGATGGACGCAAAAGCAACTCGCGGAAAAATGCGGGATGCGACAATCCCGGATTTCTGCACTGGAAGATCCAAATTACGAGAACTTTGAGGCCGCTACCTTGAGGCGCCTCGCCTCTGCGTTTGATGTCGCTCTCACGATCCGCTTTATTCCGTTCAGCGAACTCACGGGGTGGACTGCGAGATTGTCTTTTGCAGAGGTTACGCCGCCGCCAGACTTTTCTCACGACCGGTTACCGTCTGAAACGGGGGCAGATGGGACCAGCAACCCTCCGATTGAAAACTCCTGGTCGACCACAAACCCAATAGTAAGGCCCGAATTTGGTTGGCCAGCGAAACATGGAGGGGGAAGACCTGAAGTTATTGAACCTGGAATGAATGCGCTCCAGAACGCCAAGGTGATTACCGTTTCAAACACATCCACCCGTTTTGGTGGGATCACGCCCGTTCGCCCAATTATTAACGAGGCTGCGTAAAATGTCGGAGGCATCACGCCCTGATGATGGAACGCAGTCGCCATCGATCGAGACCACATACGCCAGTGGCGTTCCATTGCCAACACAACACGTGACCAATGTCAACATCACTGCGACTGTTACAGAAATCACAGTGACGTTAGGCCAGTTGCATGCGCTAATTGATCCGCAAACAAAGACGTTATTGCCTGCCGTAAAAACTGATTGGTTCCAATCCTTATCGCTGAATCCGGTTCTCGCGAAGCAAATGCTTCTCGGTCTTGGGCGCGCTGTGGAATTTTACGAACGCACATACGGTAAAATACCCGAGGATCCGGGGTTTCGAGTAACGCCCGACGACGAACTGATCGCAGGTCGACGAACGGTCGAATGAGAATTCCCTGCTGTCCTGTTAAAGTGTTTACGCCCCGAAGGGGACTCAAATTCGGCCACCTAGCCCCAAAACCGGCCACTACCCGATATTGGCCATCGTGCCCCCGCCGGCCTCGACCTGCGCCTTTACCGCCTGCAAGGCGGCGCGGGCCTGGGCCTTGAAATCGCCGGGGTGGGCGACGCCGCCGTTGTCGTCATAGGCCACTTGGCCCGCGAGATAGAGGATCGTCTCGGCTCCGCTCACCTTGACGGCCTGCGAATAGGTCGGCGGGTCCCACACCTCGCGGGCGGCGTACTGCTCGATTTTCGGCACGGTCGGTCTCCTCTCTAGTGGAGCTGCGGGATCAATTTAGCCCAGCGGTCGACCACGGGCAGAATTTCGTCCGCCTTCACCGGGGGAAGGCGGACATTCATCCGCACCACGCCGAGATCGCGGTAGCGCTTCAGGCGGTCCGGATCCTCCGGAGCGCCGCCCAGGGTCACCGACAAGGAACCGGGATCGCGGCCGGCCTCTTCCGCCATTTGCCGGAAGCGCGGCAGGAACTCTTCTGCCTCCCCGGACCCGGCGCTGGGGGCTTGCGGGATGATGCCGTCGCCATAGCGGATCGCCCGCCGTGCGGCATAGCGGAAGGCGCCGCCGACGATGATCGGCGGGTGCGGCTTCTGCTTCGGTTTGGGCCAGGTCATCATCGGCGAGAACGAGACCAGCTCGCCGTGATATTCCGGCTTCTCCTTGGTCCAGATCTGCTTCATCGCCTCGATTTGCTCGCGCAGCTTCTTGAAGCGGGTCTCGTAGACCGTGCCGTGGTCTTCCATCTCCTCGGCGTTCCAGCCGCCGCCGATGCCGAAGATGAACCGCCCGCCCGAGATCTGGTCGAGCGAGGCGACGAGCTTTGCGGTCTGGATCGTATCGCGTTGGATGACGAGGCACACCCCGGTGGCGAGCTTGAGCCGCTTGGTCGCGACGGCGGCCGCGCTCAACGTGACGAAGGGATCCATCACATCGTAGTACTGGCGCTCGAGCTCGCCGCCGGTAGGCACGTTGAAGCGGCGGGTGGCCGGGATGTGCGAGTGCTCGGCCACCCACAGCGACTCGAAACCGCGTTCTTCGAGCGCTATTCCGAGCTCAGCAGGCGAGATCGAGTATTCGGTGAAGAAGATCGAAGCGCCGATGTCCATGGAAATGCCCCTTTAAGTCGCTGTGCCTTCTCGGTTGATCTCACCGGCGACGGCGCGAGCTCGAACGGCCGCCCCACGCGCCATTTCGGCGCAGAGCCCGGTATAGGCGGTCGGGTCGAGCAGCCCCTCGATCGCCTTCCGATCGAGATGCGTCGTCACCCGCGGGTCCTCCGCTAGCACCGCGCCGAACGGACGGCCCTCGACAAAAGCCGCCTGGGCGGCGTCGTAGACGACGTCATGCGCGTGCTGTCGGCCGATCGCCGCGCCAAGATCGAGCATGACCGCTTCGGCCATGATCAGCCCACCGCCGAGGTCGAGGTTCTGGCGCATCCGAGCCGGATCGAGCCGCAGCCCCTTGAGGACCTCGACAAGGCGGCTGAGCATGTCGCCCGCAGCAATGCAAGCTCGCGCCTCGGCCGCTTCCATGATCAGGCTCGTCGTGCGGTCGGCCTCGTGCTCGGTCTGCATCGCCTCCAAGGCGAGCGGCACCGCGGCGCGGACCTCGGCTGCGGCCGCGATGATGTCCTGACAGAGTTTCGGGTTGCGCTTCTGCGGCATCGTCGAGCTACCGACCGTGCCGGGCGGCACCGGCTCCTCGACCTCGCCGTACTCGGTTTTCATCAAGGTGTAGATCTCGCGCGCGACCTTGCTGCAGGTCGCGGCCAGCAGGCCCAAGAGGCAGATGTTCTCGGCGAGATGGTCGCCGATCGTCCGCGCCGGCACCGTCATCGGCAGCATCCCGAGCGCCTTGCCGATGCCGGCCTGCACCGCCGGCCCCTGCGCGCCGAGCGAGGCAAAGGTGCCGGCGCCGCCGCCCAGCATCGCGACAAAAAGGCGAGGCGCGATCTGCCGAAAGCGCTCGACGTGGCGGATCATTTCGTCGATCCAAACCGCGGGCTTGTAGCCGAAGGTTGCCGGAACGGCGTGTTGGCCATGGGTGCGCCCGGCGATCGGCATCTCGGCGCCCCGCTCAGCAAGATCGGCCAGCGCCGCAAGCGCCTCAGCGATCAGGCGAAGGAAGATCCGGTGGGCCCGGCGCAGCACCAGAAGGTCGCCCGTCTGCGTGATGTTCTGCGTCGTCGCACCCCAATGCACCCACCCGCCATGGGGCTCGCCGACGATCCGGCTGAGTTCCCAAACCAACGGCACGATGGTGTGCCCGGTGCGCGCGAAGCCCTCGTCGATTCGCGCCCGGTCCAAGAGCTCCAGACGAGCCGAGCGCGCGATCGCCTCGCCCGCAGGTCGCGGGATGATGCCGAGCTCGGCCTGAGCCTCGGCCAGCGCCGCCTCGACGTCGAGCCAAGCCTGCCAACGGTTTTCGAGCCGGTAGAGCACGCGAATGCCGGGATCCGACACACGGGCAGCGGTCGGGAGTTCATCGCTCATGACGCTTTCCTCCGCGAATTCTTGTCGGATCATCACCAAAGCTCGGCGGGAGGTATACGGCGCTGGGGTCGCATGGCAAGTGGTTCGCGAGTAGTGCTGCCGCGCATCCGTCACCCGAACCATCCGCCAGGTGTGCCAATCCGCCTCTTTATGACCTAGATCGGACACTTTTTTGACGGGAGTGTGCATAATTAACCATACCTGATGCGAAACCGTGTCGGCTAATGGACGGCCCCGATGATAATTCGCAATCTCGCCATAGCCGGCGCGAGCACGAGGATTACCTCCGCCACGGTCGAGTGGGAGGATCGGGCGTACCCCGAACAGGTGCTTTCATTCGAAGTCGAAGACAGCGAGGGGAGCGACGCCAGCGCATTTGATGCGCCCTGTGAGGACGCGTTCCTGGCCGGGTGTTTTCCGATCGCCGCATTACACGGAGAAGCGAGGGTACGGGTCGAGGGGCATCCATGCCCGATGCTGGTAGAGGGGCTGCGGACCGCTCACGCCTGGTGGGCGAGCTGGGGCGGCATGCCTCCCCAGGCACCCGTCATCGAGAGCCTCTCAGGCGAACGAGCCGTTGATCTGACGACGCCGCGCCGCGCCGTTGCCTGCTTATCGGGCGGCGTGGACGGGCTCCATATGCTGCTGCACAACCGGCAGCTCTATCGCCCGAGTGATCCGGCCTATATTCGCGAGGCACTCTTCGTCCATGGCTTTGATATTGGAAAGCGGGCACGCAGGCCTGAGAACGAGCATTATCAAATGGCGCTCGCACTCCTCGAGCCAGTGGCGGCGGAAACCGGGTTGCGGCTCATTCGATGCCGGACCAACTTGCGTCATCTGCCCTCAAAACCGGGCTTCTGGGCTAATCGGCACAACGGTGCGGCTCTAGCCGCCGTCGGTCATGCAGCGACGCTCGGCCCTGCGTTTCTCTTCATCGGCGGTACGTACCCCGTATCCGATCCTGTACCGGTCGGATCGCATCCCGCCGTCGACGGCCTGTTTTCAAGCCAGCGCGTAACCGTGATCCACGACGGCTCGCGATTTTCTCGCCTCGAGAAGGTGCGCGAGCTCGCCCAATGGCCGACAGCGCTCGCAGCTTTGCGCGTCTGCCCCGACAACATCGGTGATCGACCCAATTGCGGGCGCTGCGAGAAGTGCTTGCGGACCCGCCTCGAACTGTTGGCCGCCGGCGTGGAGGAGACGACGGCGTTCGGT
>WNFT01003493.1_pt1 | contig 13617 bp, 9 predicted proteins | sample 5400191 | NCBI WGS metagenome assembly WNFT01 (sample SAMN13153359, study PRJNA577476) | soil metagenome | isolation source: 80 cm saprolite under Madrone tree | place: USA:California | collected 2016-06-14
AAATACGAAATGGACTGTCAATAGTAAGCGTTGTTGGATAATCCCTTCGCTTCCGACCGGATAATCTGCGAAATAATTCTGCGATGATACGAATCCTTTTTTTCCTCGCCGCCATCGCGATTTGCTCTCCGCTCCGCGCCCAAACAGGTGCCAGCCCGCCCGCGCCTGCCTCGTCGCCCGCGCCTTCTCCATCACTCGAGCAGCGCGTTTCTGATCTGGAAGCTTACATGAATAATTCCGCGCGCGGCGCGGATGCGGCCAACGCCACAACGCTCTCGAACATCTCCGGACCAGGTCCCGGCCACAACGCCTGGCTCATGACTTCAGCACTTCTCGTTTTATTCATGACCCTGCCCGGTCTCGCTCTCTTTTACGGTGGCCTCGTTCGCCAGAAGAATGTCCTCTCGATTCTGGCACAGTGCCTTGGTATTGCGGGCCTGGTCTCGATACTGTGGTGGGCGATCGGTTACTCGCTCGTTTTTGCCCACGGCTGTGCCTTCTTCGGAGGAACCCAATTCGCATTTCTGCGTGGTGTCACCGCCGTCCCCAATACCGACTACTCCTACTGGGTTTCGCACAACGTCTTTGCCATGTATCAGCTCATGTTCGCCATTATTACTCCGGCGCTCATCATCGGATCGGTGGCGGAGCGCATGAAGTTTTCCGCGGTCATGGTCATCGTCGGATTCTGGATGTTTCTGGTCTATTTCCCGTTAGCCCATATGGTCTGGGGTATTGACGGCCTGATGAATGGCGTCTGGAATTCCAATGCCAGGATCCGTGCTATCGATTTCGCCGGCGGCACCGTTGTCCACATGTCGAGCGGATGGTCAGCCTTGCTTCTCTGCCTTTTTCTCGGTCCCCGGCTCGGTTTCCGCAAAGAAATCATGGCGCCGCATTCGATGGTCCTTTGCATGGTCGGAACTGGAATGCTTTGGGTCGGTTGGTACGGGTTTAATGCCGGCAGCGCTCTGGGTGCCGATGGAATTGCGGCCAACGCGTTCATGACCACTACATTGGCGACGGCGGTCGCATCTTTCAGCTGGGCCGGACTGGAATGGGTGCTGCGTGGCAAACCGAGCGTGCTCGGTTTTTGTTCGGGCGCCGTCGGCGGGCTTGTTGTCATCACCCCGGCGTGTGGATTCGTCGATGCCAACGGCGCCGTCATCATCGGTGTCCTGGCGGGCGCGGTCCCGTTTTTCGCCTGTACGAAATTGAAGTCGTGGTTTCACTATGACGATGCCCTCGATACGTTTGGTGTCCACGCCGTTGGCGGAACCCTGGGCGCGTTTCTCACCGGGTTGCTCGCGACTGCGACTGTGAATTCAAATCTTTCCGCAACTGCCGCCAGTCAAAATGGACTCGTAAAAATTGTCGGGCACATGCTTTGGCTGGAGCAGCTGAAAGCGATTGGAATTACCATCGCGCTGGCGTTGGTCGGGACTTCGCTGATTGCGTTGATTGTGCGCGCGACGATCGGATTGCGGATCACACCGGAAATCGAGCGTCAGGGTCTCGATATCAATCTGCACGGCGAAGAAGGTTATATTGTTTCCGGGTGAGTTCGAGCAGCAGCACGGGTACGAGCATGAGCATGAACAACTGGTCATCCCGAGCGTAGCGAGGGACCTCACGGTAGCTCGTAACTACTCGAACATTTGTGAGGTTCCTCGTCGTCTGCGCCTCTCGGAATGACTACATCTGTGACGTTCACTTCGAATTGTGCGAGAGACTTGTATGAAAATTGAAATTTTCTCTCTGGCGCTGCCAGCTTTTCTGGGCTTCTGGGTTGCTAACGCCGCAGATCTCGCAACAGAATCAAAGCGGGCGAACGAATTTTTCGACAAGTGCTGGGATGAAACCGTGGCGCGTCATCCGGTCGACGAATCGTTTTATGGAATCAAAACGCACTACGACCAATTGGAAGATTTGTCGGATGAAAAAGCAGCGGCGGACCTCAAGGCATTGCAGGATCAACTCGCGACCTTGCACCGTGAGTTCAAGCTGGAGTCACTCGATGCCCCGACGCAGTTGAGCTATAAACTTTTCGAACTCGAAGTCGACCGTGCCGCTGAAGAATTCCGTTTTCGGAATGACGTTTATCCCATCACGCAAATGCGGGGCGTGCACGCGCAAATCCCGACGTTTCTGATTAACGTTCACAAAGTCGACAACGAAAAGGATGCGCGCGCTTACCTCGCACGGCTGAATGCGATCCCAAAATTATTCGATCAGGTGATCGTGAACTTGCGGACGTGCGAAGGCAAGGGCGTTGTCGCGCCCAAGTTTGTTTTTCCATTAGTGCTCGTGGCCTGTCACAAGGTCATTGGTGGGGCGCCATTCGACGAGTCCGGAACGGACAGTCCGCTGCTGGCCGACTTTAAAAAGAAAGTTGGCGCATTGAAGGAACTCAATGACGCAGCGCGATCGAAACTGGTCGATGAGGCAAAGAGCGCGCTGTCCAATTCGGTCAAGCCAGCTTACGAAAAGTTGATCGCTTTTCTGGAAGATCAGTCGAAGCGGGCGAATGACAATGCCGGTGTCTGGAAATTTCCCGATGGCGCCCAGTTTTACAAGATGGCATTGCGCCATACCACGACGACGAACCTGAGCGCGGATGAAATTCATCAGCTCGGATTAAAGGAGGTCGCGCGCATTCACGGTGAGATGGAGAAAATCCGCGAGAAAGTTGGATTCAAAGGCGATCTGTCCGCCTTCTTCAAGTTCATGCGGGACGATCCGCAGTTTTATTTGCCGGATACCGACGAAGGCCGCGCGAAATATTTGGCCAAGGCGGTGCAGATTGTGGATGAGATGAAAAAGCGGCTCGATGAATTGTTCATCACCAAACCGAAGGCGGATATCGTGGTGAAGGCGGTAGAGAAATTCCGAGAGAGCTCAGCCGGCGCCGCGTTTTATCAGCAGCCGGCGCCGGACGGATCGCGACCCGGCATGTTTTACGTCAACCTGCGCAACATGCATGACCAACCGGTTTACCAGCTCGAGGCGCTGGCGCATCACGAAGGAATTCCGGGCCATCATATGCAGATCGCGATTGCGCAGGAGCTGACCGGCATTCCGAAATTCCGGACGTTGGGCGCGCGTTTCACTGCCTATACCGAAGGCTGGGGGCTTTATAGTGAACTGACGCCGAAAGAAATCGGGATGTATCAGGATCCGTATTCTGATTTCGGGAGATTATCGCTGGAGCTTTTGCGCGCGGCGCGGCTGGTGGTGGACACGGGCATGCACGCCAAGAAATGGACGCGCGATCAGGCGATTGATTACTTGAAGCAGAATACGCCCAATAGTGAAGGCGAGTGTGTCGATGCCATCAATCGCTATATCGTGATGCCGAGCCAGGCCACGGCTTACAAGATCGGGATGCTAAAAATCCTCGAGCTGCGCGAGAAGGCAAAACGGGAACTTGGGACGAAGTTCGACATTCGCCAGTTCCACGACGTAGTGCTGACGAACGGCGCTTTGCCGCTCGACGTACTCGAGGATTTAGTAGACCGCTGGATTAAATCGAAGCAAAGTTAGAATGCGCTGCCGGCGTTTTGGGAGTTGGAAAAGTTACTAAGGTTAAGGAGTTACGAGGTGAACGATTCGCGATTCGACGATTTGACGAATCACGACTTCAACCCCCGATGCTAAGCGACAAGTCGAAGGGTGATTCAGCCAATTGGCCTGATTCGCCCCTCGACTTCGGCGGGGCAGGCGCGCCTTCTCCCTGCGCAAATCACTGAGAGGGCCAGCTCTAAGCGAAGTAACACGGAGCCGAAGGGGTGAATGGCGGTCTTCACGTCGTTCGGAGGTCGTGTCTCGTTCTGCCGTTCAACGTCTGAGGGCTGACTTTTGACCTCGATCTCGATGATAGAGCCTGACCAGGGAGTATTCATTCGGGACGGAATGTAGGTCCTTGTTTTATACCAACTACAGGCAATCTTTGACAATCTAAATTCGATAAAAAGAAACCGAAAACAGAATTGACGGCGGGCTAATGGCGGACCGTCGCTGTGCATCGTGCGTTCTTTGCTTTCGGCACGTAAGTCGTTGGGTGGAAGGGTTTAATCCGAAACCGCCGCTCCTGGTTTATCCTCACGATCCAACGCGCCCAATTACTTCATCCATTTGGGTATTGGGTCCTGAGCTTGGGATTTCCGCGCAGGCAGCGCGGTGGTGCTCGGGGCGGGACTTGAACCCGCATGCCTTTCGGCATACGCCCCTCAAACGTACGTGTCTGCCATTCCACCACCCGAGCGGTTTTGGAAGCTAAAAGATGGTAGATGCGAGATAGAGAGCCGCAAGCGCTTTTGCCGAGCCAAAGTTTTAAGCCTTAAGTTTTTAGGGTTCCTGTCTGTGCGGCGCTGCGAACAGAGTTCAGGGTTCCAGGTTTGGTCTTCGACCTTCGGTTCTTTTCGTCCCATTCATGATCATCCTGTCGCAGTTCTTCTTTCGTCACGGGATGTCACGGGATTATTGAGCCTTGCTTGGAGCTTGGGATGTCGTAATCCAAAACGACCACGACCATGAGCACGAGCACGAGACGTGAAGAGGGAGGCGATTGGATCAAACTCGATCTCCATATTCACACCCTCGATGATCCGAAGGATAAACTGGATTATTCGGCGCATGAACTTCTGGCTCGGGCGCGGCGACTCGGTTTCTCCGTCCTCGCCATTACCCTGCACGACGCGGTTTTTGATCGGCCGGAGGTCTTTGCCGCTGCCCAACGGCTCGGGATTCTACTTATTTCCGCCGCTGAAATGCGGATCGAAGGCGCGGATATTATTCTCTTAAATGTTACCGCGGAGGACGTGGAGGGATTGCGCACTTTCAAGGATGTCCGCCAACTGCGTTCGCGGCGTAGCGAAATGCTTTTCACCATCGCGCCCCATCCTTTTTATCTGCTCGGCGGTTCAATTGGGAAACGTTTGCTGGATGAAATCGATTGCTTCGACGCGATTGAGCTTTGTCATTTTCACAAAGGCTTTTTTAATCCCAATCGGAGAGCGATGAAGATCGCGGAAAAATTTGGCAAACCGTTGGTTGCAACCTCAGACGCGCATCAGCTTAGCGCCTTTGGCCGGCATTACACTACCATACCACGGCCATCGTCGCTGACGGCAGAGTCTATTTTCGCCCAGCTTCGGGCGGGCCGCTTACGCATTAACAGTCCGGCTGCCACCTTTCAGGAAATTATCAGCACGTCTTATTTTGTTTTTATCGAACATCCCTTGCGCTGTCGTTTTCACCGTTAGAACTGCGGCGGAAGAGGCGTCAAATCGCTCCGAAAATTTTAGAGCCTCTTGGCGTATGTAGCGGTTAAAGGACTTATTGTGCCGGCTCTGACCGTACTTGCCATTCCCAGAAAACACTGACAAAGGTATCGCCAATGAAAGCAGGAGTCAGATTTTTCGCCTTCGTCTTGCTAGTGTTTGGCCTCGCAGCAGGCGGCTGTACAACCCCGCCCAAGAAGAAGGCAGCCCAAGAAAAGAAACCAGCGAAAGTGAAGCCGGGCCAGGAAGCGACGGATGTTGACTTCGATGCTTTTATTTCGCGCTTGCGCAAAGCGGTGGCAACGCACGATATGAACACCATCGCTCAGATGATGACGGCAGACTTTGGTTACAGTCTGAATCCGGAGAAATCGGGAGAAGGCGTTTTCCAGTACTGGGACCAGAATAACCTTTGGCCGGAGCTCGAAGGTATTCTGTCGGAAACATTCGTGAAAAAGCAGGACTATATGGTAGCTCCGCCACAGTTCGCCGATCCTTCTTTAAACTACGATGGTTACCGTGCTGGCATCCGGCGGGTAAATGGCAGTTGGAAGTTTGCTTACTTTGTGAACGGGTAAGAAGCGAGATCTGAGGTCAGATGTTAGCGTTTGGTGCTCGGGCCGAAATCATAAATGCTCCCCCAACTACCCTGGGCGACGAGCGGCAGTTGTTTCTCCCAAGGGCGGCTACTGTTGCCATAATTCGTCTTCTCCAGAGTTCCCCAGAATAAATACCGTGCCTCAAGCTCGCGGGCGGTTTTCTTCCAGTCACCCTGGCCGAGCATTAGATCGTGAAGCTTGTTTTCCACTTCGGTGGAATTGATTCCCTGCGTCCAAAGATGACCGCCGTATCCACAAACCATTTTCCGGCCATTCAGGAGGAGTGAATGATTGTAGGTGGGAAAACCAGCGAAGCGTGCTTCGATCGGCAACCGGCGAACGGCGGCGGCAACGAAATCGATTTCGGCTCGGCTCGCTAACTGGTAGCCCGGTCGGCCTGCAGCCAGGCCCCCGATTAGACTGACGAAACCGGAAAAGAAAAGAAGGAAGCAAACTCCAGCTCGCGCCGGGAGCGGCCAATGAGCTAACATACGATCCCAAAGAATGGGCAGGATAATAAAGTAGGCCCAAATAAGTAGCTTAATGTTGTCCCATTCCCATGGCGCAGTTTTGACCGATACGGTCAGGAGGAAGATCAAAACCGCGGCCGCGAGATAGGCGGCGTCAATCGATAGCTCAAAGTTGCGGGCACGACCCATCGTCGAGGCTAGATCCAGACCGGGTTGTTGCAGTCCCGGCGCAGATGATCGACGACCGAAAAAATCGTTCGATTCCTGTCGCGCGACAGTCCAGATCAAGGCAATTGCGAGCGGAAGAAAGACGCCGAAGTTAAAAACCCAGAACCATAAAAATGGCATTTTGAGTTCGCCAATATTTTGGGTCCAGCCGAAATGCCATTGCAGAATTGACCCGGCGCGCATCTTGTCGGTGGTAAGCCAAATGAAGATCACGGCTGGGAGAACGGCAGCGGCGACGAGTTTGAGGAGCGACGATCTGGCAGCAGGCCGGGTCAAAAACAGAACCAGAAGCGCAATACTTAAGGCAATAAAGGTGTGGACGTGAAACAGGGGCATGGTCGCGTAGAGGATATATTCCGCCCAGACGGGCAGCAGTTGTTTCTCCTGCTCTGAATCGGATCCATACCTGGCCCGCCATTGCCAAAGCAAAAGAAGACCGGCGGGAATGGCGTAAAGAAGGCCGCGCTGAGTAACAAACATCGTTAACGGGATGCTTTTCCACGAGACGTGCGGCGTTCCCTGATAGTCGAGAAACTGATGCTTCTGGAGGAAGGCGTAGCCGGCAATCCCGCCGTTAAAGAGGAATCCGGCGACGGTAAAGGTACCACCCCAGCGATACAAAGCGTAAAAAGTAGCCAACGCTGCCAGAAGCCCGGCGGCGGCAAGTTGAGCCCGAAGGTCAAATCCAAGATTCGTTAGAATGCCATTGAAAAGATCGATGCCGGCAGGATAACGGAGCTTGCTGTAAACGTAGATCGGGCTATCCGGCCAGAGCGACATCCCGTTGGCGAAAGTCTTGATATAGGTAAGATGCAGTCCGAGGTCGCCGAGATTGAAAGGTGACTGAATGTCAATATTCTCGCCATCGAAGTAAAAGAGCCAACAAAAGGAACGAAACGCGAAAATCGCGAAAACAAATCCAACCAGACAAAGCCAAATGGATCGATATTTTGCCAGCGGATCATCATCTTCAGCTGCGACACGAGATCCTTTCGAAGACGGAGGCATTAGGAAAAAAGCGGCAATCGCCCCCGTGGCTCCGATGATGAGCGAAACAAATGAAACACTCAAATTTAGCCCGCCAGCGTTCTCGCCAAGTAGCAGGGCTGCCAGTGTGGAAACTGCGACATAGATGAGACCGGCCGACAATAGGCGCATAGGAGAGACGTTATTTGCTTTCCGGGCCGATAGAATTCGGCAATTTCCCGGGAAAAAAGCCCTGGAAGCGACCGATGTCGATCACTTCCATCTGTTCCATCTTCTTGACCAAGCGGGCGCGGAAATATAGCTTCGACGGATCTTGGTAGGGGCGGACGGTCAACGGCTCGGTAAAGTAACTATCCCGCAGTTTGGCCTCGACGTCGGGAATCTTGCTCTCTTCCACGAGAAGAAAATCGGCATCCATGTCCGGCGGATTATTGTCGTGCTCATAGTAGCCGATGCGCGGAAAGTCGCCCAAAATCCAAGGCAACGGATATGGACTTGGGCGCAGGATGTGACCGACGAGATGGTAGAATTGCGGGTCGGTGTGCGCCAGCTTCAGCAACGGGGTAGTTAACTTATAAATATCGTTGTAGGTCTGGACGTAGACGTATGGTTCAGAGCGAAAAAATTCGCGCAGATTCGTGGCGAGTGGTCGGTTCGGGTCCCAGTTTGCTTCGATGAAGCTGGAGCAGCGAAAATAATTGAGTGAGATGGCGTAGCCGAACGATACCAGAAGCAGAATGGAGACAATTATCGATGAAAGAACGAGACGTGCTCTGGGGACGATGACGATAAAAGCCCCGAAAGTGAAGAACAAGGGCCAGATGGTGCTAATAATACACCACGGCGTTTTATAGGCAATGATACTGTAAGCCGCGAACGTGCCAACGCCAAGGATGGCAAGAAAACGCAAAGAAAGACTTTGGAAAAACAAGGAAAACGCGCACAGAATCAATCCGGCGCAGATCGGCCACTCGTAGCGCGCAATTAACTCAAGCCAGTAATACCACGGTTTTTCATGACCATGGCCGCTACTGCCCGTTTCGAACCAGGCGTGGAAAGTCTTAAACAAATCTTTTAGTCCATTCCAGTGAAAAAAAGTGCCGGAGTAGAAGAAGACTATCGCCCCAATTCCTGTTAGGCAGACAACAGCGAGATCGATCAAATTCCATTTCTGCGACGCAGGGTTGGAATCTTCCGCCGGGATGATTAAGGTAGATATATAGGCCAGCAGCAGCGCAATGAGCGCGCAACCAATGTGAATAATGTAGGTCTCCTTGGTCAAAACCATTCCGGTGAGACCGATTCCGGTAAACCAAAGATAGTTTAGTGTTCCTTCCCGCCACAGACCGAGCAGTCCGAATATGAACATCATGGAAAAGAGAAGTAACCAGGCCTCATGAATGGAGTAGCGACCATAAAAAATGAAACCGGGCGACAGGGCCATAGCCAGCGCTGCTATCCGGGCGACCGGCCGCGGGATAACACGATCGTATTTCAATGCCAGCCAGACCGCCCCGAGGCTGGCAAGAACCACCGGGAGCCGGAGGGCATAAAGATTCCGGCCAAATAACGTCTGAAATAAAAAGAGGATATAGAAGTGAAGTGGGCCGTGATAATTGGTAGGGTCGTATCGATAAAACCCTTCCTTGACCATTTGATCGACGAACCAGCCGTTGATTCCTTCGTCGAAATGTGGCGGTTTTATTCCGAGGAAAAGAATGCGTAAGGCTGCGGCCAGGCCGAGAATCAGCCAGAACATCCAATCGCTTTCCAGCGCATTGAGGATGGCCTGAGCGGCGTCCGGCGGGCCCGCGGAAAAATCCGCTCGCGCCCCTTCGCGACCGCTGCTAGTACGCGGGGCGATGCGCATTTTAGTGACGGGCGGCTGCGGTTTCATTGGCAGCAACTTTATTCGCTACATTCTGAAACATTACAAGCCGGCTTACGTCACGAATGTTGATGTCCTGACCTACGCCGGCAATCTTGCCAACCTCGACGGTCTGGCCGAGGCGCACGGCGATCGCTACGAATTTTTCAAGGCTGACATTGCCAATGCCGACCAGATGGATGAGCTCATGACCGAGCATCCATTTTACGCCATTATTAATTTCGCGGCAGAATCCCATGTCGATCGCAGCATTAATTCGCCTCTGAATTTCATTCACACTAACGTGATCGGCACCAGTGTGTTGCTCGATTGCGCCCGCCGACATGGGGTACAACGCTTCATTCAAATTTCAACCGACGAAGTTTACGGTTCGTTAGGCGCGACGGGAAAATTTACCGAACAATCGCCGCTCGATCCGAGCTCGCCTTATTCCTCGAGCAAAGCCGGAGCCGATCTTCTCGCGCTCGCTTCTTATAAGACTTACGGCCAGGAAGTGATTATCACCCGTTGCTCGAACAACTACGGGCGATACCAATTCCCAGAGAAACTGATACCGCTAATGATTATCAAGGCGCTGCGCGACGAGGCCCTGCCGGTATATGGCGACGGCATGAATGTGCGCGATTGGATTCACGTGGATGATCATTGCGCCGGAATCGTGGCCGCTTTGTTCGAAGGAAAACCGGGGGCGATTTATAACTTGGGCGGCGGCAGGGAAATGGTGAACCTCGAGGTGGTGAAGCTCATCCTCAAGAAACTGGGCAAACCGGAGAATCTCATCTCCTTTGTCACTGACAGGCTGGGGCACGACCGTCGCTACGCCATCGATTCGTCCTTCAGTAAGCGTGAGCTGAAGTGGAAACCGCGCCACAACTTCGAACAAGGACTCGATGAGGCGATTCAATGGTACATCGACAATCCCTCGTGGTGGCAACCGTTGCTCGAGCGCGCGGGTAGGTACTAGCAAGATGGTGATCGGTGATCGGTGATTGGTGATCAGCAATCAATCATCAACCATCAGCTATCAGCTATTAGTCAGCTCAGACTAAAGGCGCAGTCAGAACATCGGTAACACTTTTGGTTCAGAACATGGGTAACACTTTGTTGCTCATTGTTTACACTCCATTTGTTCTATTTGCAGTTTTAATCGGGCCGATAGCCGCCACTTTTTGCAGTTTATTCAAACGGCTATCTGCCCGAATAAAACTGCTCGCCGCGACATCCACCTGGCCCAAGAGGAGTCGCCCAAAGCAAACTTCCAAGCGATCGCCTGCGATCGGTTTGAGTCCAACGCTCCAACCGGCCAAGGCACTGCTAAGAAAGAGGCTCTGGCCTTCGAATTTGATCGCTCCGCTAGTGCTCACCCGCCTAGGGCACATTTGCGCATAGTCCAGATCTTGAGGCGTACCCTCATATTTTCGTTCCGAAGGGCGATAGAGCTCGGCCGGACATTTCATCCCCAAGGATTCGTGCGGACGCTCGTAGTTAAAGCTTTGTCGCCATAGATCCAGTGCCTCCTGGTCGGATTCACCGATGGCTTCCAGTTCACGGCTGATATCCAAGTGCAATCGTTCATGGGCGCCGTTGTCCTGGGGATGGGCGGGACGGCCCCGTTCCAGATCGATGCCCAGAGCCACCCACCAAACCGAGAGCTGACTAAGCCCCAAAAGCCCATTGACACTGGCAAAGGGCGAGCCGTTATCACTGCGGATCGCCTGCGGTAAACCATGCCGTTGAAAGAGCCCTTCAAAACTTCGCCGCACTGTCTCGGTGCGCGCATTCTCCATCGCGCGCAATTCCAAGACATAACGGCTAAGCTCATCCCGCACGGTCAAGGGTTCGCACCGCTTGCCCCAGCTTCTCCACCAGCCTTTGAAGTCAACCGTCCATACCTCATTGACCGCCTTGGCCCGTCGCCCATTGCACAGCCGCCCCGCTTCGCTCGAGCGCCGCCGAGAGCGCTTCTGCGTTAGGCCAGCTCGTTCCAACACCCGCTTAAAAGTGCTCTCGCTGGCCGCTTCTTTATGTTGGCGAAAGTACAGTTCCCGAATCTTGCGCGGCCCCCAGGGCATGTGCGCCAGCTTCAAACGCATAATCTCACACACTTCCTCTTCGGCCAGTTGCTTGGCATGACCCTGAGGCCGACGCGATTGCTCCTCCATGCCCCTAATTCCCTCGCGCAAAAAACGCTCCTTCCACTTATACCCAGTCTTGGCGCTAATCCCATACTCCTGACAGAGCGCTCGAAAATTGAGCGTTCCCATCGCTTTCAACGCAAACTCGATTCGTTCTCCCATAGGTTCGATTTTCTTCCACGGCATATCAGGCCATCTTCTTAGCCTTCCTTGCCCCTGAAGTGTTACCTATGTATTGAACCTGCGGTGTTACCTATGTTCTGAACCTGGACCTAAATCGCGGTGAGGGCAGTCAGGTCTTCAACTCATTACGGGCAATGAGCGATCAAGTACTGGGCATCGGCAATCAGGATACTTGCCGCCTGGGCCGTGACCTTCTTCCCGGTCTGCGCGCGCAACTCGCTGATGAAGTTCCGATAGGTGGTATTTGCATTCTTGCAATCGTGCTTCGCACGGTAAGCCGCTGCCGCGTTTAATTTCTGGAGGAGAGAGGTCGCCTCATCCTGCGTAATTGCGCCGATCGACCGAAAATATTTTACCTCATCTTTGATGCTTTGAGCCGTGACGATGATGCTGAAGGTGACGGTGGCGGTGTCGGAATTGTCCACATTATCGACCGAATTAATATTAAACGTATGCGTGCCCAGCGTCAGCTCCGTCAGCAGCTTGACTGGCAATCCGTTTGCCACGGTTACCGGTGTTGTGCCGTCGTACAACGTAGTTTGGCCGTCGATGTCGGGAACGGCGCTTTTCACTCCCGAGCCGTTTCCATCAGTCACGCTGTAACCAATAATAAAGGTGTCGCTGTGCAGGTACTGTTTCGCAACGGGCGCGGTGATGGTTGCCACTGGCGCTGTGTTGTCGAGATATACCGACTGGATATGCGCGGGTGATTCATCATTTCCGGCGTTGTCGGTCGCGTAGGTGTCCACCTCGTACAACCCATCGGCACCGCTGACGTTGAACGTAGCAGAGAATCCATCGGCTAAAGTATATCCCGGCGTAGAACCTCCACTGGAAAAGAACCGATACCAGACATTCCAGACACCCGAACTGTCATCTGTGGCTGTGACGGTGAATGGAGTGGCAGCGGCTACAAATAGCTGGCTGCCTGTATACTGAGGTGTGCCGATAGTTAACGTACTCTGCGGCGCGGTCGTGTCTTCTCCTTGGAACTTGGTAAGGACGTTACGAGTGATCTGTGCAATTGCGTCATTGCGGCAGCTAACGAGTCCGGGATGAAACCAGGGATAGCCACACTGCGTACGGATGGCGGGACCGTTGTTGGCGCCGTCAGCTGTAGTAAGTCCGGTGAAGTAGTCATCCAGTCCCCACCCCCACTCCATGGTGGCGGCGTTGAAGACCCACGCGCCGCTGCTCGCCTGGTAGATCGTCATCCCCCAGTCGAACCGGTCGTCCGGCCAATCGGGCCACGGATTGCTGCAGAAGTTCTCGGTCGGCGGCATATGGTAGGGACCGATTGGATCCTTGTGACAAACCGGATCCAGCTTACCGCCGAGGACGTGGAAGGCTCGCCACGATCGGTACCACCCGTCGAAGTCCTTCCCGTCGAAATCGGGTGGTAACGGGTAGCCACCGGATGGATTTGGCCATTCAAAATGCGGAACCTGCGTGTGGAGCAAAACCTCGAGGCCAGCCGGCTTGGGGTAGTCGTCCCGCGTTGAGTTCCACTCGACGCCGATGAGGCCGGGGAGCACGTCACCCACCTGCAGACCGGTGTTCGCGAAGACCCAGTGGTTGAGGTTCGGGGCCACGTCCTCCGTAACGACGATGTCGCCACCGTACCTGGCGTCGATGAGGTGCCCCGGATCCCACATGCCGCCAACCAGCGCCTGCTCCGACTCGCCCATACAAGCGAAGTTGCACAACTTTTGTCCGCATATTAGATTCGTCGGACAATCACTGTCCACGCTGCACTGCGTAGTGTTTGCCGGTGCGCATTTACCATCGCCGCCGCAGGTGAGGTTGGCCGCGCAATCGCTGTCTTGGCTGCATTGCGTCTCAGCA
>WNFT01007436.1_pt1 | contig 13615 bp, 21 predicted proteins | sample 5400191 | NCBI WGS metagenome assembly WNFT01 (sample SAMN13153359, study PRJNA577476) | soil metagenome | isolation source: 80 cm saprolite under Madrone tree | place: USA:California | collected 2016-06-14
AAATTCAATTAGCGAGAATCCTAACGGCCTGACGCACGCGCTCGGTAATATCGTTGTAGTTGCGTTCTTCTTTGACGCCTTCGGCCCGAATGGGCGGACCGAGGCGGATCTTGAATTTGAAAGCTTTTCCTCCAATCAGGGAGCGAGCCACGACCTTCAGCATGTCCAATGGCCCCCGGTGGTACGGTAAGCCTTTGACGAAAAACGGCACGATGGGAGCGCCCGTTTCGAGGGCGGCGACGGCGACGCTCGTGTGCCACGGCTTATTCATGTGCTTCTCAAAATCGCTGTCGGCAGCGCCCCACCGGAAAAATACCGAGAATCGGCTGATGGCGTTTAAATGCCTCGGGATTTCGTAGAAATCGGATGTGGGATCTCCGCAAAACAGGATTATGGAATCGAAAGGCGAGGCGCGAGAGCGATCGGTGATGTAAACCTGCTTGGCCGGCCTGTGTTTGTGGTTGACCGGATGTGTAAAGTCGCCCTGGCCAGTAAAGGTTGAAGCGGGGCTCTTTAAACTCGTCAGCCGAAGCGATACCCCTAAGCTTCTTGACCACAGAAATCAAGGAATCTTCTTTGGACCTGTCCGCCACAACAGCCGTAAGTGGCGTGGCCAGGTATCCGAGTATCTCGTCCGGTATCTCTTCAATTTCGTGCAAAATCTCCGATAGCTTAAAGCTCATCGCCTGGGAAAGTTTTCGGAGCTGCTCCACGCTCGGCGTTTTCTCCTGGCGAAGTATCTTGGAAATCTCCGATTGGGCTACACCAGAACACCTTTCAAGATCCGTCTGCTTCAACTCCTTTTGTTCAACCAGGTCACGCAAAAACGTGACGGCGTATTCGATCTGTTCCGGCCTCAGTGGATTCATGAGTCACCTCCATCGTGCCCTAACTAAGCTTAAGGGCCGAACGCCACAACGAGCAAGCAATGGGTGTTGAATAGGATTCCGTGCTTATTATGTTGAGAGAAGTGCCGGGAGGCCGGAGTGTTATGAATAGTTCATTGCTTTTTCCCCGAGGCACATCCGTGCTGCACTACGGGCGGAAGGTGCGCATGATTCAGATTGACTTCGATCGGTTCGGCAAGCCTATCATTGCCATGGATGATTAGCGGTGCACTATGGCCCTCCCTCCCGCGCGAGCGACAATGACTCTCCGTCTTTGTCAAAGTCGGCTCCCCATCGAAGCAGAACGTCTATTTGTGTTGGTCCTTCTTCAACCAGCACTCGGACGGCTTCGGGTTCGCAGAGCTCTGCTCCGGCGGCCACCGTGTCTGCGTAATGTTGCTCGATGCTGTCATTCTGTCCGACAGCCGCGGCAATGCCGCCCTGGGCGTAGGCGGAATTCGATTCGGCGATCTCTGCTTTAGTGAGTATCAGGACCCGTCCGGCTTCTGCCAGATCGACGGCGGCGCGTAATCTCGCGATCCCGCTTTCCACAACGATGAATTCACTATCGAACTGATCGCCCATATTCATCTTCGATGTTATCCAAACTTGCCTATGGCCTGGCGGTAATCTGTACACCGTGACCTTAGTTCAAGTATGCTCACCGGTACTGAAACAAGAAACATTCCGGAAGAAACTAGGCCAGAGCCACACGAGGGAAAAGTCGGACAGAGATCAGGGCGACGACGATTTCATTGTTTCGCGGAGGTTCGGATTATGAATCATCGCTTTAAGATCGGAGATCGTGTTCGGGTAATTGGCATTCTGGCGGATTTCTATCCTGGAAAGATAGCCACTGTCGTCGCGGAATGCGCACGACAACGACAGCCCATAGAAAATGGCGGCGATCGAAAGTCCATGGAAATCGTGCCCATGCTGACCATGTCACTTGCTCACAAACAGATGCATTTGGGAAGCCTCAGAGTCACCGAATCAAACAGCGGCGCTGGCCCTGCATTTTGCGTTCTACAATTCCTGCCGGATTCATCGGACGCTGAAGGTCAGGCCAGCAATGGAGAGCAGGATCACAGATCATGTACGGACGATACAAGAACTCTTGGAAGCAGCTTAGCGATGCCCGTTTGGAATGTATGGCAAAGGAGTTCATAAGAATTGAACTCGAATTGGCCCTCACGTTCATCAAGGTCGCACATACAAAATATTCGGTGGGGAATGTCGCTGGCGGTGATGTCTCCCGTAATAACGCTGAGAAGGCATACCACGAAGCATTGAACTACCTTGGAAAGTTGTCCGATTTCACTTCATTGGAGCGCTGGAAATTAATGGACCTTGTCAATCAGACCAAGAAGGCAATCGCGACACTTCCGCAACCAACAACACACTAATAGGACACTACCTTTTTGTCCGATCAATTGCTTTTGTGTAGGCTTCTTGGTACGTTACCGCGCTGGACAACAAGGAGCTAACGTGATCGAGGCGTTGGGATTGATAGAGACCCGCGGTTTTGTAGGGGCTGTCGAGGCTGCCGACGCGATGGTAAAAACGGCCAACGTCGTTCTGATTGGCAAAGAATATCTCCTCAATGGCTACGTCGCGGTCCTCGTGCGTGGCGATGTTGGATCGGTGAAAGCCGCGACCGAAGCGGGTTCCATCGCTGCCCGACGCGTCGGTGAACTCATCAGCGTTCATGTCATTCCTCGTCCTTTCGACGAGACCGAAAAACTCCTACGATATTGGTCCGGTACTCCGACCCAGCCGGACGATAGCACTCCTGGGTAATTGCCGCGTATGGATAAGGACCTCGAATCCATCTCTCCGCCCACCCGCTGTATGCGATCAGCCCATCCTACCCCGGCCCGCTTCAAGCGGAACATCTACGCGCCGAGACGTCCGAGCTTCGAGTCGATCATGGACAAAGGTACGGGCCAAGCACGCGGAGAACGCGACGAAAGAGCTCGCCGCTCGGCCCCAAAAGGACCCAGAATTCTCGGGAAAATGAGACAGGGGCGGGATGTCTTTTAGGGGCTCGATGGAACCAAATCGCTTGGGGCCCGGAAGGGTGGTCGTTAGTTTCTTGGGTCAAGCTTTTAAACATTCGCTCAATTCTAGCGCATTCTAATGCTCCTCATTGCGCTGCCTGTATGCGGCTACCGCCTCTATGGCACCTTCGTGCATCCGCTCAGGACGGACGTACAGCCAGTGTTTCTCAAACTCCTCGTCTGTCATAGCCTCTTTGACAGTTCGCTCTTTGTCCTTTAGCCATTGCTCAGCCCACTGTCGGAGTTTTGCGTCTTGGTTGAGCGCTGTCCGCGCTGCGTGCATGTTAAGAGGCATACTCATTAACTATATTTTCCTCCTTCTGCTCTAATGTGACTGACGAATTGAGGGATTCACCCAGTAACAAAGTTTGAGGTTTGCGCCTCAAACCATATCAAAAGCGGTAGGAACTTTTTCATTAAATAACTCCGTTGGAAATATTGTAGGGGCAAATAATGGGTTCCGGCACCTCTGGCGCCTCTGAGAGTTGCGTGAAAGTGAGTGCGACCTGCTGGCGGGCGAACCACGGAAGGAAGGACAAGCATGAAAACGAAATGGGACTTACGGTCAGTAGTAGTAGTGGCTGGCGTGGCGCTTATGATTTTCTCGATAACAGCGCGTCTGGGAAAATGTATTTGGGAAGTTGATATTGTTCGCGACGTTGATGCTCTGGGGTGCGTATGGGTACTGGCGTGATGTTGAGCGGCCAGACGGGCTTGATAGGGCGCGCCGTGACGCAAACGAAAAAAGAGAATAGTTCCCACTAGGATTGATTTCAATGGTACATAAATCTCATTAGACCTTTGCGGAGCAGTAGTCCCTATCATCGGGAGGCGTGAAACGTCCACTCGTACAGATAGGAAAGCGAATACGAGAAATCTGAAAACAAAAGTATCAGGCATTCAGCCACATGTAATGAGGAGGCACCAATGGTCACGCAAGGAAGTATCGCTCCCGATTTCACGCTGGAGACGGACGCAGGCGCGAAGGTCACGCTGTCGCAGATTCGCGGAAAGCAGGTCGTGCTCTTCTTTTACCCGAAGGACGACACGCCAGGATGCACGATCGAGTGCAAGGAGTTCCGCGATGCCGCGCCGAAGTTCGAAGGGAAGGCCCTCGTCTTCGGCATGAGCGCCGACGACCGCGCCAGCCACGAGGCGTTCCGTGACAAGTTCTCCCTGAATTTTCCACTGCTCTGCGACGCGGGGCACAAGGTATGCGGCGCCTATGGCGTCTGGGGACCGGGCAAGTGGGGCGAGGGAATCCGCAGAACGACCGTCATTGTGGGGGCGGACGGCCGGATCAAGAAAGTGTTCGAGAACGTGAGTCCGCAAGGGCACGCGGAGGAGGTTCTCGCTGCCCTATAGCGCGAACAAGCCAGTGGACTCCCCTCTACGACCAGATGATGAAAGCGGCCGCACATTGGCCCGGGGAGGTTCGTGGTGTTGACTCGCCTGCCCTGTACGTCGGAACGGCGCTGCCGTCATCCACACCCGGAGCCTATGCATGAGGACCACGCCCGCACCGGTCTGCTTCACCAGGGGTGCCATCTCCGGGTCGAAGCGCATTGCGCTAGTGTCGTTCACGATCTGAGCTCCCGCTCCGAGCGAGCGCCGCGCCACCTGCGCTCGATACGTATCCACTGAAATAGGGATTTTGAGAACGCCCGCCAGCGCCTCGATCACAGGCAGGACTCGCTCCGTTTCCTCTTCCTCGGATACCGGTTTGCTGCCGGGTCTTGTCGATTCGCCGCCAACATCGAGGATCTCCGCGCTTTCCTGCTCCATTTCCTTCCCACGCGCTATCGCTCTATCTCGATCGAAGTACTGGCCGCCATCGGAGAACGAATCCGGCGTGACGTTGAGAATACCCATAATCGCGGTGCGATCTCCGAGTTCAACAGTCAGGCGCGGAAGTGTCCATGGTGTATCGTTGGCGCATATAAACAACAAAGGGACAAAGCGGAACACAAAGACACAAAAATCCTTAAAGATCTTGTGCTTGTTACGCCTTGTGCCTTTTGTGTTCTTTCCTCTTCGTTACGCCGGTGAGGGCTTCTCGTGCGGCGAAATACCAGGGGTCGGCCGCACAACGCCTTTTGACGGCACCGGAGTCGGTTTCTCGTTTTCGGGTTCGACTCTCGGAGAACGCCGTTCTTCAAGCGGCTGTCCAGCGATCAGCAATTTGACCTCAGCCGCATCGAGAGATTCGCGTTCCAGCAGCGCTTCCGCAATCCGAATCAGCGCTTCCCGATTTTCCGAAAGGATACTTTTCGCCCGGTCGTAGCCCTGAAGAACGAACTTTCGAACCTCTTCATCGATTGCAACCGCTGTGTGCTCGCTGTAATCACGATGCTGCGCGATTTCACGCCCGAGGAATATCTGGTCTTTCTGCTTGCCGAAAGTCATCGGGCCAAGCGATGACATGCCGAACCGACAAACCATCTTTCGCGCAAGCTCGGTTGCCTGTTCGATATCGTTGCCGGCGCCGGTCGTCATGGTCTGCAGGAACAGCTCCTCGGCGAGTCGGCCACCCATCATGATCGCGAGCTGACCTTCGAGGTACAACCGCGGATACGTATGACGATCGTCGACAGGCAGCTGCTGGGTTACACCCAACGCCATGCCGCGCGGAATGATGGTGACTTTGTGAAGTGGATCCGCGCCTTCAACCATCGTGGCAACCATCGCATGACCGGCCTCGTGATACGCCGTGACGCGCTTTTCATGCTCGCTGATGATGAGCGATTTGCGCGCAACACCCATCAGTACCTTATCCTTAGCGCTTTCGAAATCTTCGTGCGTGACCGTCTTCTGATTCATGCCCGCTGCATTCAGCGCGGCTTCGTTGACCAGATTGGCGAGATCTGCGCCCGAGAATCCCGGCGTGCTTCTGGCAATCACCGGGATATCGACGTCTTCAGCCAACGGGATCTTTCGAACGTGAACCGTAAGGATTCCTTCGCGCCCTCTGACGTCGGGCCGCGCAACAACCACGCGCCGGTCAAAACGGCCGGGGCGCAACAATGCCGGGTCGAGAACATCCGGCCGGTTGGTTGCAGCAATCAGGATAACGCCTTCGTTGGATTCAAAGCCGTCCATCTCGACAAGCAGTTGGTTGAGTGTCTGCTCGCGCTCGTCATGTCCGCCGCCGAGGCCTGCGCCGCGATGCCGTCCGACTGCGTCGATTTCATCTATAAAGATGATGCACGGCGCGTTCTTCTTGCCTTGGTCGAACAGATCGCGAACGCGCGAGGCACCCACGCCGACGAACATTTCGACGAAATCCGATCCGCTGATCGAGAAGAACGGAACATTGGCCTCGCCCGCGATTGCGCGCGCGAGAAGGGTTTTTCCGGTACCCGGGGGGCCGAGGAGCAATACACCTCTCGGAATCCTTCCGCCAAGCCTCTGGAACTTCTGGGGTTCCTTTAGAAAGTCGATGATTTCCTGCAGCTCTTCTTTGGCTTCCTCTACGCCGGCAACATCTTTAAATGTGACTTTCTTTTGATGTGCCGTGAGCAGCCTCGCCCGGCTCTTGCCGAACGACAGGGCGCTGTTGCCGCCGCGCTGCATCTGACGCATAAAGAAGACCCAAAACCCGATTAAGAACAGGAATGGTGCCCAGGAAACCAGGGCTGCCAGCCACGGGCTTTGAGTTGGCTTTTCACCCGTAATGACGACCTGCTTGTCGCGGAGCATGTTGATCAGTTCCGGATACTCCATCGGTATGACGGTCTTGAAGCTTTCGTTGTTCGCGAGCTTGCCCTTCACGTCGGATTCGGCAATCGTCACTTCTTTGACATTGCCGCGCTCGACCTCCTGAAGAAATCGGCTAAATGGGAAAGCCTGCTCCCGTCCTGATGCAGTGTGCTGCGCGACGTTATAAAGCAATACCGCCGTCGCCAGGATCGAGACCCATAACAAAATCGTTTTTGCTGTCGAATTCAATTACCCTCCCAATCGAAGGCTCACCGACCTTAGACTTTGTCCCAAAGCAAATGTGTTGCCTTGGAATCGGTCTCTCTCAGAAATCTCCTTCAGCGAATTGCCTTCGCAAGGGTCCCGGTTCTGGGAAACTGGGAACGACGGCGCCGGGATGACCGTTTAATCTCAAACTACGAATCGGGCGACAAGGAAGAGATTCCAGCCGGACTATTGCAGAAGATCACCGATTGATCGGCTCGGTTCGTCGCGAGTGTCTAGTACTGCTTGAACGAGACGCGTCCGGAATCCCGGGAAGCCATCGGCCGTGCTTCATTGACAGTCAGGGCTCGGCCGTTGAAGTCTTTGCCGTTCATTTCGGCTATGGCTTTGTCGCCGCCCTCCTGCATCTCCACAAAGCCGAAACCTCTGGAGCGGCCGGTGTCGCGATCGGTGATGATGCGAACCGTTTCAACCATGCCTGATTGCGTGAACAATGCCTTGAGTTCAGTTTCCGTCGTTTCAAACGACAAATTTCCAACGTAGAGTTTCTTTCTCATATGCTCACCTTTTAATCTGAAAGGAACTTCGGGAGCTTGCGAGAAAGGCCTGAAGGCTTATCGGGCAAGGGGCAGGAGATCCCTAGAGATCGGAAAATTGTTAACTTCGATGCTCAACCAGCATACGCTCGATGGAGCACTCCTCCTAAGACCGCTTTGATCTGAAATCTCACTACGGGATCAGCTTGCCCGAAGCGCTAGGGTACCCTCGGTTGCACTCTGGCATTTCCAGAATCATCGACGTGATCTTACATGATTGAAATGACTTATCTTCTTCGAACCTGATATACCCTCTTCCCACCAGATCTGCGCAATGTTGCACAGATGTGTATCCCGCTTACCGGCAATATTCCCAACTCACTAGGGCACTAATTAGGCATTCATTCCGGCTATTGGGCTTAGAAGCGACTCGAACTTCTCTCCGGACCGGATCAATCCAAAACCGATGGCTATGAACAGGACGCCAGATCCTAGAAAAGCATAGTCGTAGCTAGAGACGCCGAGAGCTTCAACCACGTCGTGAATGCCCAAGATATCATGGTCGATGACGCCTTCTACGAGGTTAAGAATTCCCCACCCCATCACCGGCAGGGGGTCTACGCGATGGTTGGTTGCAGCTGTCGCTCTGCTCGCCGTATCGGGCATTACGTGGCTTCTGGAATTTTGGATTCAGCAGGGAATCGCGGGAGTACTACCAGATTCTCGGACCTGTTCTGGATCACTGTATGGGTATAATTTGACCGAGGAGATGTGTAAGAAATGATAACGAAACTCACTTTGCACGACGCTGGACGCACCATGACAAATGGAGTTATCGGAAGCGGTCCTGTTTACGTATACCGCGTAGGTGGAATGCCTGCCGGAGAAGAGGCCCGGATCGCGGAATTCAACCACTCATGGCGAATCCCTGCGTTGGAACGAAACATCACATGGCAATTGGACGGGCCGGTATGCGAGCGCAGAGGCGGCGCTTGCCGCGTTACACGATGAGATAAACCTGATGACGGTTTCTTAGCCGCTACCCGTGCGCGCCTCGCGCGCCATTGCCCAGGAATGTTTCAAGACGGCTCAAGTCCTGAATCCGAAGGAAACGCGCTATCGCAAGCGTGTGCGAAGCTTTTCCGAGGATGCGACCGGCCCTGACCAACTCAACGGACTTATCCGCGAAGAACTCCGACTCGTGAAGTGTCTGGTTTCCAAGCGGAGCAAATAAAAGGGAACAATTTATGGCGGAAGAGAAAACTGAAAAGTCACGGGCCATTGATCTGGCTGTGTCGCAAATCGAAAAGCAGTTTGGCAAGGGTTCCATCATGCGTCTGGGCGATGTCGATAGCACAGCGGCGCTGGATGCGATTCCCTCGGGATCGCTGGCGCTGGATGCTGCGCTCGGTATCGGGGGCTACCCGCGAGGCCGAGTCATCGAAGTGTTCGGACCGGAGTCGGGTGGCAAAACGACCCTGACGCTGCATGCCATCGCCGAGGCTCAGAAACTCGGCGGCACGGCAGCCTTCGTGGATGCTGAGCACGCCCTGGACGCGAACTATGCGCGGAAGCTCGGCGTCGATGTCGACAACCTGTTGGTATCGCAGCCGGACAGCGGCGAGCAGGCGCTGGAAATTACTGAAGTCCTGATCCGTAGCGGTGCAATCGACATCGTCGTGGTCGATTCTGTAGCGGCGCTCGTACCGCGCGCAGAACTCGAAGGCGAAATGGGCGACCCACAAATGGGACTTCAGGCGAGATTGATGTCGCAGGCCCTACGTAAACTCACGGGCATCGTCTCAAAATCGAAAACATGCCTGATCTTTATCAACCAGATCCGCGAAAAGATCGGCGTCATGTTCGGAAATCCGGAAACGACGACCGGGGGACGCGCGTTGAAGTTCTATTGTTCTGTGCGAGTGGATGTGCGGCGCATCGCTTCCATCAAGGACGGTGATGAAGTGACCGGAAGCCGGACGAAGGCAAAGATCGTCAAGAACAAGGTCGCTCCGCCGTTCCGGGAAGCCGAATTCGACATCATGTATGGCGTAGGGATCTCGCGCGAAGGCGATCTGCTCGACATTGCAGTCGAAAAGAACATCGTCGACAAGAGCGGGGCGTGGTTCTCGTTCCAGGGCGAACGACTTGGCCAGGGCCGCGAAAATGCCCGCCAATTCCTGAAGGACAATCCGGACTATCGCGGCCGCGTCGAACTCGCCGTCCGCGAAATCATGGGGCTGTCGATTCCTACTATTCCCGCACCCGCAGCAGCAACTGCTGCTGCCGCATCCTCTGACAACGGCCACAAGCGGAGATAGTTTCAGCCGCGGATTATGCAGATTACATGGATTGACTCTGCGTAATCCGCGGCTTATTTTCTGCTAGATTAATCGGATGTCCAAGCAGATATCGGACAAGGTGAGCCTTCCGGCTCTCGAACAGAGCCGGTTCTTTTTTGGAAACGCAAATCTATTAGCCGAGCGGTCGCGAAGCTGAAGCCGGGATCAAACAATCGTTCTCAGCGCGCCATACCGATCGTGAATGCGATCGCGGAACTGGAGAAGTTCCTATCCGATGAAGTGTGACCTGTGCACCAATGACGACGGCGCCGGGATCCACTACCATGCGTTTATAGAAGATGCCTCCGGGAAGAAGAAACACCGATGGGTTTGCGCCAAATGCAAAGCTGCCCTGAAGATTGAGGAAGGGCACAGCGATGAGTGAACCGCTGCCACTGAGAATCAACGTGAAGGATCCTTCATCGATCGGTGATAAGCCGGGCTCGATTACTGCCGGCGTGTGCCTGGCGAATTCATAATCACGCGGCAACCGGTGTCTGGTACAAACCACGGCAGTGCGTCTGCCATCCATACGACGCAAAGCCTAACGCTGGCATTGGTCCGTCAGAATGTGGCGGGCGTCCTTTTATCCCGGCGTGCGTTCGGTGCTCATTAAAATACTTTCGAAACTCGTAAAGCTTCGCCTCCAAGTCCGCGGTCGTCCAGAATAGCGTTCGGTCCAAACACTCTCGCCTAATGGTACCGATCAGCCGTTCGATGAACGGATGTGACAGAGGCACAGACGGCACTGTCTTGATTTCCGTCACCTCCAGCACGCGAAGATTCGCCTGCCACTGGTGAAACCGATACAACGGATCATTGTCCGTGCTGAGATACTTCGGCAACGATTGTCCTCGTATCGCTTGCTGAAACATCCGACACAGTGCCAGTCCATCGACTATTCCCAGGTGAACGCCAAACCCGATAATACGGCGTGTGAATTGGTCCATCACGACCAGAACCCAATGCGTTCGTAACGTGAGCGATTCACAACGAAACATGTCAACGCTCCACAAACTGTCCTTCATATGGCCGATAAAGGTTAGCCACGATGGACCGCCCGATCCAGATTCCGGTCGGGTAATACATGCCGCGAATCCGACGCACAACGTCTTTGTCGATGGCGACACCGAAGGCAAGTGTGATCTGCTCGGCAATTCGAGGACAACCCCAACTGGGATTACGTCGTTTCATTTCAACGACGGCATCGATGAGTTCCTTGGCTGGTCCCTTCGGACCAGGCCGACGACCGTGTTTGGGGGAGAACAGCATCCGGTACTTTCCCTTGATCAGCACCTGGTGGAAATGGAGCAGGGTCGATGGCCGTAGAACGATGGCTGACCGCAGAACCCGTGCCGGACGCATGAGAAGGGTGCACAAACCGGCGATAATGCGATCCGAAATGCGCAGGTTTGGAGCACGTTTCCGACCACGAGTCAGAATCAACAGTTGATGTCGCACCAGCGCAGATTCGGCAATGACGGACCGGAATCCACCCGGCCTAGCAAGTCGAAACGCGGTGACGAGCACGTGAATGGAAAGAACGAAGATGTCGCGCATGGCGGGATGGTATCAGACCTCGAAACGTAATTCGCCACCCACTGGCTGCACATCTGGAATGGCTCTGGGTTTGTGTCAGCGAAGAAGTCACCTTCTACGCGATTCTGCCCGGACGTGGGTTCGCTCAGGCCGCATCCATCCTCGGAGAAGACTATGCCGGATTCCTCGGCCATGATGGCTGGCAGCCGTATTACCGATTTGCGGACGCCTTTCATCAAACGTGTTTGAGCCATCTGATCCGGCGCTGTAAGGAGATGATCGAAACGGCTTCGCGAGCGGCGGCACAGTTTCCGAAGGCGGTCATGGAGTTATTGCTGAACGGATTGGCTCTTCGCGACCGCCATCAATGCCGGCATATTTCGACGCATGGCTTGCATGTGGCCACGGGCCGTCTCGCCGCCGGCATGGAGCGATTGCTGGCAAAGACGTTTCGCGATCCCGCTAATCGGCGCTTGGCCAAACACCTGCGTCATGAAGAGCCGTGGCTCTTTACCTTTCTTCATTGCCCCATTATCGAAGCCACCAACAATGCGGCCGAACGGGCTTTGCGTCCCGCTGTCGTGGCGCGAAAGACGTGGGGTGGCAACCGAACCGAAAACGGCGCCCACACCCAGCAGATCCTGCTCAGCGTTCTCACCACGTGCCGCCAACAAGGCAAAGACTCCTTCGATCAGATCACGGAACTGTTCCGATCGCCGATTCCGATCGTGCTGGACCTAATACCCAACAGTTCGTAATCCCCATTTTCAAGAGTCTCATGGACCATCTCAACGTCATCCGCTTTGCCGGACGCTGTTTTTCCTCCGAAGATCTCGCCTTGATGTGTCAGGCGGCCCGCGACTACGCTTGCCTCGGTATCACCGAGATCGCACGCACCGTATGCGAGTGGTTGGATTGGAAACGGCCGAACGGCCGATTGAAAAACCATGAATGCCGGCTGCTTCTGGAACGATTGCGCGATCAGGGTCTATTGACCCTTCCCTCGCTGCATCCGTCCGGATGCCGCGGCGCGCGCACGGTCGCCATCACCGATCAAAGCAATGCTCAGCCGCTGATTCAAACCGCCCTCGCCGATTTGCAACCATTGCGCCTGCTCCAGGTGGAACCCAGCGACGGCGCTCTGTTCCGCCAGTTCATCCAACGCTATCACTACCTCGGCTATCGCACACCGACCGGCGCTAACTTACGCTACTTCGTTCAATCCGCAACTGGCCAGATCCTCGCCTGCCTACAGTGGTGCAGTCCAGCCTGGAGGATGCAGGCGCGTGATCAGTGGATCGGTTGGAACTCTCAGCAGCGCGCTCGGAACTTGCAATACATCGTCAACAACAGCCGCTTCCTGATTCTGCCTTGGGTGCAGGTGAAGGATCTGGCTTCTTCCATTCTGGCGCGCGCCGCCAACCAAATCCTAAACGACTGGCCCCAACATTATGGCTACAAGCCGATGCTGCTGGAAACTCTCGTCGACCCCACACGATTCAACGGAACCTGCTATCGCGCAGCAAACTGGATCGATCTTGGCAGGACTTCAGGAAGAGGCCGCATGGATCGCCACCACCAAAATGACCTGGTCCCCAAAACGATCTTCGTGTTTCCGTTGTGCCGCCGTGTTCAGCAAGCGTTATGCAGGAGCGAGCCGCCGCCTATTCCGATCATCGATGAAGAAACGACCTGGTAGACATTACGATCATTCTTAGTTTGGACGACCCTAATAAAGGATGGACGGCCGATCTGGGATCGATCCCGCAACCCAACGCGGCCGCACGTGGGACGTACGGGATCTCCTCGATCGACCATTTTTGCGATAAGCTCCTTCGGCTGCCAGGCGATATATATACCGTAACGGGCCGGCGGCTGGCAGCGCGACGGGTTTCGATCATGGAGGAGTTCCTGCCAATGACGTTGCCGATCCTCACAGCTTGTCGCGGAATGTGGTGATTACAGGGTAGTGACCACTTCAGCCTACTTTGCTGTCGCTGTGGAACGGAGAATCAATGCCAAAACCTGACGTGGAGGATCCCCAGCGCCACACTAAGAAATGGTGATATTGCCCGCCGTCAACGTTGCTGGCAAATTCACGTTATTGAGTATCAGCAGCAGGCTTGTTGGCGTTGCCGTCACAGTAATTGGCACATTAATGAGAGGCGGAGTGCCGTCGCCCATATCCACAGTTCCTGTGCCCGAGAAGGTTCCGTTTCCACTACCAATGGAACCACTCGCGGCTTCGCCTTCCACTATTATCTTTTGAGTTTGACCTAACGCGTTGGTACCCAACAGGGTTGTCTGAAACTCGCCGAGCGCCGTAC
>WNFT01004272.1_pt1 | contig 13610 bp, 10 predicted proteins | sample 5400191 | NCBI WGS metagenome assembly WNFT01 (sample SAMN13153359, study PRJNA577476) | soil metagenome | isolation source: 80 cm saprolite under Madrone tree | place: USA:California | collected 2016-06-14
TGATCGTCTGCTTCCGGCGATCAAAACCACCAACCGTACAGCGTCCGTACCTGGCGTGTTGTACAACGGTGCCTCGCTTCAACCCAAGTGAGTGAGTACTGCCATACGGTTTCCGCTCACCACCTTTTGCGGCTTGCAAGCGATGCAATTGACGACGATGCAAAACGGCTGGCACTACATACCAGAGGCGTTGACAGGTCGGCTGCTCCGCTCCACTGATGGATGCTGCTAACACCCAACTATCCACGGCATGACTCTCAAAGGACTGTTTGCTCTTGCTTTTCACCTTCTTGAGTCCGTACTTCTGGCGCAGTTCTCTGGTTTGCCAGCCCTCTTTGAGATGCACCTTCACACCCATTTCATGCAAGAGTCTGTACAGGTGCTCTTTGCCAACTTGCACCGGACTAAAGGCGCTGTTCCACTTGCCACCTTTGCCCTTGCGCATCACGGCTTGTACGTCCTCAACCACCACATCCGTCAGTGGCAGCGTCTTCTTGAGTTGTGCTATGACACGTGCCTTTGCTTCCCACCTGCTACGAGTAGATGGCGGTATCCTTTTCTTCCGGTTGAGGCGATTGTCAAACCGTTTCGGCCTACGCCACTTGCGCCCTCGTCGCGCACGTCGCATGGTCCTACGTGTCTCAACGGCATCTTTCACATGGTCTGGTGCTTCTACCATCAGGTGCAGCACTGTGTCTTTGGTGCCAACCACGCTGAATCCCTCAAACTTTGAGCCAGGATCAATACCAGCCACCAGCGGCTGATTAGCGGGTTCCTGCTCGTAACACAGCTGAACGTAGAACAGACCCAACTTATTCCTCTTCGGCCGTGCCAGGCCGCTCTTGAATAAGTGGCGTGCTTTTGCTGGCGAGCAGGGCATTAACTGGACCCCCCGTGTATCAACGACCGGTATTCTCAAAAGGATTTCCTTACTCCAGGTCAAGCCTGGGTGATATGACCCTTCGTGAGAGCAGTACAAGCATAGATACCAGAAGTATCATCTGTTCGGGCGCGACAGGGAGAGGTTGGAACTAGGGTGGCATCCCAACGTCCTTCTAGCCCGTACCGCTGCTGCCCCTCTCCTACCATCAGGAGAGAAGCCCACTAGTCAAGAACTTACGTTGCGCTAGCCCTTTCGCAAGCCCCCGCCATTCATGAGGGGGGGTTCATGACACATGCATCATATTGATCAGCCACAGCGCGACCACCAGGAAAATGCTCAGGCTGATGACGGCAATGATGGGATCCAGCAGCGGAGCACTGACCAGGCTGCCACGCAAGTGTAGACGTTGCAAAAGGGTCGGCAAGATCAGGCCACAGATGGCTGCAATCAACAGGGTAAAGCCGAAACCCAGGCCGATGGCTATGCCCAATAACCACGAGTGGAAGAGCAACCAGGTCAGCAGCGCTACGATAATCGTAGCCAGGATACCTCCCAACGTTCCCACGCGCAGCTCGCGGAAGATGCCGCGCAGAAAGTCAACCCCCCTGGTGGAACGTAGGTGCCAGCCTGCCACGCCCAGCGCCTGCGAACCGACACTGCCACTGGTCAGCAGCAACATGGGTACCAGGCAGATCACTCCGTTCAAGGCGACCGAAGAACGCATGCCAGACACGAAGTGTGCTGCCTGGATATGGGCCGTACCGAAGATCTGGTAGAGAACCAGTGCCAGCAGAAAGCCCGCTACAACATTTACGCCTATCCAGGTTGCACGGCTCAGAACGGCCCGCATCGAAAAATGCTCTTCTTCCTCGAACTCCTCGACACTGGCACCGGCAATTTCCGAAAAATCCTCCTCCTGCTCCTCGTGGATGACATCGATGACATCATCAACGGTTACCAACCCCACGAGCCGGTTGTCGTTGTCCACCACCGGCACACCCAGCAGGTCATATTTAGCGATGATGCGTGCCACCTCCTCCTGGTCGGTATTGGTCGTCACTTTGATGATGTCCGGGTCCATCAGGTCTTTGAGCTTCGTGCCTGGCTCCGCTACTACGAGTTCTCGTAAGGAGACGACCCCGACCAGGCGATGCTCGTCGTCAACAATGTAGAGGTTGTAGACCATCTCCAGGTGTTCAGAATGCTGCCGCAGGTAGACCAGGGCCTCCTCAACAGTAAGTTCCTGTGAGAGAGAAAGCACCTCCGTAGTCATGATGCCGCCCGCCGTCTCTGCTCCATAACGCAGGAGTTCGCGGATGGGCTGTGACTCGTCGGCAGGCATCAGGTTCAAGAGACGTTCCGCCTCTTCTGGTGGGAGGTCAGCAAGGATATCGGCCGCATCATCCGGTGCGAGCCTCTCCAGCAGGTCGGAGGCTCGCTCTGGATCGAGTTCGCTGAGCAGTTCCGACTGTAGAGGAGTCTCTACCTCGTTCAAGGCGTCGGCAGCCGTTTCCATATCCAGGCGCTCAAGCACTGCTCCGGCGTCTTCAACGTCAAGCTGCTCGAGGATATCGGCGATATCGGCAGGGTGCAAGTCGGCCAGTTTGGTGTGGCTGACGTTCAACTGGACTTGTGGCACGATGCCGTGACTTCCAACGGTGGCCGCTCCGGCGCTTGCTCCGGCCATTACCGGTGCAAGTTGTCCAGTACCAGCCGTTACCATCTGTATCGGTTCGACATAATTCCAGGTAATTGTGCGTTCAGAAAGTTGTATAGGTAAGACATTGCTCAGTACTTCTACAGGTGCAAGCACACCTAAGCGCCGCAGCAGCCCGCTGAAGCTGATATCGACACCAACCAGCCGGGCTGTGCCTTTAATTTGCGCCAGTTTCAAATCATTGACTTTGACTACACGGAAACCCTGTGTATCTACAATTTGCTTATCTAAAAGGTCTCTTTTGAGTAATAGCTCATCCGGCTGTGGCGAATATGATGTTATACGCGGTTGACTGACAGTAAGGTGTATCTGCTCTTCTTCCAGGCTATGCACCTGGGACCAGGGAATAATGATCTCGTTATTGCCCAGGAGAGAGCGCACTATCAGAGCAGTGACCGCGGGAAAAGTCTCATTCAGCGAGACGGATATATCGTGCAAGGTACCCAGCCGCCGCCCTTCGATATCGTAAACGCTCCGGCGTAAGAGTGTGCTTAAAAAAATCAATGGTATCACCGTCCTTTCTCATAAGGTATTTGATGTCGTGCGTTGCGAGTGCAGCCCCCAAAGGGTATTTGATGTCATGCGTTGCGAGCGCAGCCCCCAAAGGGTATTTGATGTCGTGCGTTGCGAGTGCAGCACCCATCCCAGGGTACCCGCAAGGGGTACCCCTACCATATACGGGCGGAACTTCTCACCCATGAACTTATCCACATGTCTGTGGATAAGTGGATAACTGTTCTGCTCTTGTAATGGCAGTTACAAGGCAAAAAGTACAGCAGGGCACTATATTTCGACTCTGCTGACTGTGAAGCAGCGTTACAGAGTCGCATTGCAAGGTTATGCATTTTGTATATCGGGTAACTACTGTAGCACCCGAGCATGCATTCCATGCAAAATGTGCCGATTGCACAGTACAGGGGACTGCTGTATAGATGTCTATAAAGACATCGAGTAGGGCACTTGCAAGAGTACCGCTACGGCTGGCCAGGGGAATATTCTTCAGCCAACCACGCATGTGGTAGTGCAATACGAACTCATTGAGAAAGGGAAAGGTGGAAAAACACCAGAGGTGGATGAAGATCAGATCAAAACGCACTACAAAGACGGGAGATGCGTTTGCTTATCCTGCTACCATACCCAATGAGGTGAAGAACAATCCCATAAGCAGGCACGCGAAAACCACAGGCCTACTATGACTGGGGCCAGCGTCCATGTCCCTCACCTCCTTTGCCCGGACAGTTGTTGCCTTTCATCTCGCCTGAGCGCGAAGCGCGCATCTTATTCCGGTCGGCAACGCACTTCGTGCTAGCTTCGCTCAGCCGACCGGAAAGGCTTGCGCCGCGAACGAGCGGCGTTGGCGAGATGGACAAGAAAAGCCTTCACCAGTGGGCGACGTTCACCTGACGTCAAAAAACATCTGAAACCTCTTCTGATGCGCCATAACAACTGTGGGTATGACAAAAAATTTTCTTTTCTGTAGTGAGTATAGCACGCTAACGTGGGTTTGGGCAAGGGTGATAGTGTACGTAGTACAATTTACTCACTTATATACATGCTGATTTATTTTCCACCCTATAAAGGCTCGACGCGGATCAGCGCATCCCCCTTCTGCACAACTTCTCCATTTGTCGCCACTAAAGCGACGACCCGGCCTGATACTTCGGCCTGAATCTCGTTGAAAACTTTCATCGCTTCAACAAGCGCGACTACTTGGCCGATATGCACGATATCGCCGGGGGAGACAAAAGGGGGCAATGCTGGTGAGGGAGCGGAGTAATAGACGCCTGTCAGGGGTGCGACGATAGGAATACTATGGTCTTCTTTTGGCTTCGCTGGCGTTGTAGTACCTTCTGGCAGGTGTATGCCGCTTTGGGCTACGCCCATTTGCTGAGCAGGCATGGAGACCATCATCATGTCCGGTCGCCGCCGGATGATGATTTCTGTGCCTGCTTCGGTTAATTCTAGTTCGCCGATGGTGGTGCCTTCGAGCATGGTTATCAGCTCTTCGACACGCTTAATCCACGGCTCCTCACGCTCGTTTATTTCCAATTTTTTCACCCTCTCGCCCCTACTCCTCGTAGCGTTTAAAAATCAGGCAGGTATTGTGGCCTCCAAAGCCCATGGAGTTGGACATGGCTATATTCACCGTGGCCTGGCGTGCTTTGTTGGGCACGTAATCGAGATCGCACTCAGGGTCGGGATGATGCAGGTTGATAGTTGGAGGGATGACACCCGTCAGAATGGTCATGATGGAGATAACGCCCTCGACGGCTCCCGCTGCACCCAAAGTATGGCCCAGCATTGATTTGGTTGAACTGATAGCCATATGATAAGCGTGTTCCCCGAAACAAGTTTTAATGGCCTGTGTCTCCGTCCGGTCATTGTACTCGGTCGAGGTGCCATGGGCATTGATGTAGTCTACCTGGTCGGGGCGCAGGTTCGCTTTTTGCATTGCCCGGCGCATGGCTCGCACCAGTCCCTCACCACCGGGAGAAGGCTCGGTCACATGATACGCGTCGCCTGTTGAACCGTAACCTACCACCTCCGCGAGGATATTTGCTCCGCGTGCCTTCGCAAAATCCAGGTCTTCCAGGATCAGCATGCCGGAGCCTTCGCCCATGACAAAACCGTCGCGTGTCGCGTCAAAGGGGCGGCTGGCTCCTTGCGGGTCGTCATTACGGCGCGAGAGTGCATGCATATTATCGAAAGCGGCCATGGCAATCGGCGTAATGCCTCTTTCAGCGCCACCCGCTATCATGGCTTTAGCATCGCCACGACGAATAGTTTCCCAGGCCTCACCTATTGTATTGGCGCTGGTAGCACAGGCGGATACGGCAGCCCAGTTCGGCCCTTTCGCGCCGGTCATAATGGAGACAAGGCCGGGCGCTCCATCGATGATCATCATGTTGATGAAGAATGGGCTGATGCGGTCAGGCCCTTTTTCAAAAAGGACCCGGAACTGGTCATGCAGTGTGACAAGTCCACCGATGCCACTGCCGATGTAGACGCCGATATCGCTTGCATTCTCTTCAGTGATCTGCAGACCTGCCTGGGCAAGTGCCTGCTTGCTTGTAGCGATGGCGATATGCTCATAGGGATCGCCGCGGCGAACTTCTTTGCGATCCATATAGAGGGAAGGATCAAAATTCTTGATCTGCGCGCCGAAATGGATGCGAAACTGGCTGGTATCGTATGCGGTGATCTCATTTACGCCGGATTTCCCCTGGCAAAGCGCTTCCCAGCTTGACGCCAGGTCAATCCCTACCGAGGTGACTAATCCCAATCCGGTGACAACTACTCGAGACATAATGTTTCCTCCCTCTCAATAAAGTGACGCAGTGTATACGCCCCTACAGGATACCCACCAGAGGTACCCTCCATAAGCGCGGACTGAACGGGGTTCTCAGGGGCGACTGCCCCTGAGCGGGGTTTCAGGGATGTCCCCCTGACCCCCCCTAAGTCCGCGCTTATGGGGGCACCCCTACCTTAAATACGTCCTATAGACCATTCTATATTCCTAATGACGCGGCCTCTTCTTGCAGGAAACCGGTACAGGTTTCTCCGCGAATGAAGCCCTCGTGGCGCAGCAGGCGCTTATGAAACGGAATGGTTGTCGTTATGCCCTCGATGATATACTCGTCGAGTGCACGCTGCATACGGGCAATCGCCGCTTCGCGTGTCTCCGCCCAGACAATGAGCTTTGCCAGCAAAGAGTCATAATGCGGCGGGACTTTGTAGCCTGCATAGAGATGGCTATCGACACGCACGCCCGGCCCGCCAGGAGGTAAGTACTCTTCCACGGTGCCGGTTTGTGGCCGGAAATCGTTGTCTGCATCCTCTGCTGTGATGCGGCATTCGATGGAGTGACCACGCACATGAATGTCCTCCTGTTCAAGCTGGAGCGGCATCCCCGCGGCTATGCGAATTTGCTCCTTGACAAGGTCGGTACTCGTGACCATCTCCGTAACCGGGTGCTCTACCTGCAAACGCGTGTTCATCTCCATGAAATAATAACGGTTCTGCTCATCCTGCAGAAATTCGAGCGTTCCGGCGTTGCGGTAACCAATCTGCTCAACTGCCCGTACGGCCTTCGTCCCCATTTCCTGGCGCAGTCCGTCTGAAAAATGTGGACTTGGCGACTCTTCGAGTACCTTCTGGTGACGCCTCTGGCATGAGCAGTTGCGCTCACCCAGGTAAACACCGTGTCCAAAATTGTCGACCAGCACCTGAATCTCGATATGACGGGCGCGCTCAAGGTAGCGCTCAAGGTACAGACCGTCATCGCGAAAGGCTTCGCGCACCTCGTTCTGCGCCGTGGTGAATACACGCTCAAACTCATCTGGACGTTTCACCAGGCGAATGCCGCGTCCACCGCCACCGGCAGCGGCTTTGAGCATCAAAGGGAATCCAATTTCCCGGGCGGCCTCCACTCCCTCTTCGAGCGTGCGTAACACAGGGGTTCCGGGAAGCATCGGCAACCCCAACTCGGCCATTGTTTCACGTGCCGATACCTTGTCCCCCATCAGCGCCATAGCTGAGGCAGAGGGCCCGATGAATGTGATATGGGCATCCGCACAGATCTCGGCGAAGCTAGTGTTCTCCGAGAGAAAGCCGTACCCTGGATGGATAGCATCGGCACCGGTAATCATTGCCGCGCTGATAATATTAGGAATGTTCAAATAGCTTTTGCCACTTGCGCCCGGCCCGATACAGATATGCTCATCCGCCATAAGCACAGGCAGCGAATCACGATCGGCCTCCGAGTGGGCGATGATACAGGGAATGCCCATTTCGCGGCATGCCCGTATGATACGTAACGCTATTTCGCCACGGTTGGCGATCAAAATTTTACGAAACATAGATAGTTGTGGGTTCCACAAAGCTCCTCTTGCAAAGATATTCCCATGCCAGGTGGGAAGTTATGCTATTATACCATGAGAATGCGACACGGGGCTAGATGATAGACCTCCCCCCAGCTTATCTCTCCTTGACATACTCTTACCATTCCTCTACAATTAATTTGATGAACTTACAATCGAACCAGGGCAGGCCCTTCGCAAAGGGGGAGCATGGCGGAAAGCATCGGACAGCATGTAGGGCGAAAACTTGGCAACTACCAGGTGACTCACGTACTGGGAGCCGGAGGATTTGCCGAAGTCTATCTTGGTGAGCATATCCACCTGTCTACCCAGGCCGCCATCAAGGTGCTGCATACACACTTATCGACAGATGAAGTGGAAAAATTTCATGCGGAGGCGCGTACCATTGCTCGCCTGACACATCCCAATATTGTGCGCATCCTCGACTTCGGGGTAGAAGGCACCATCCCTTTCCTGGTTATGGAGTATGCCCCACACGGCACATTACGCCAGCGCAGTCCTAAAGGTATGCCGCTCACCATCGAGGTTATTCTTCCCTATGTTGCGCAGGTGGCTGAAGCCCTACAATATGCTCACGACGAAAAAGTGATTCACCGCGATGTCAAGCCGGAGAACATGTTCGTTGGGCGGCGCAACGAAATCTTACTCGGCGATTTCGGCATCGCCCTCGTCGCTCAAAGTTCCCGCTACCAGAGTACGCAGGATATGGCCGGTACCATGGCCTATATGGCACCTGAACAGATCGAGGGCAGGCCACGGCCCGCCAGCGACCAGTATTCCCTGGGTATCGTCGTGTACGAATGGCTCAGCGGAGAGCGTCCATTTCACGGATCACTTACCGAGATTATTGGCCAGCATCTTTCAGTCCACCCAAAACCCCTGCGTGAAAAGAACCCCGCTATCTTACCAGATGTCGAGCGCGTCGTCATGACTGCACTCGCCAAAGACCCCAAAGAGCGCTTTGGCAGCGTCAAAGCTTTCGCCAATGCCCTGGCGCAGGCCGCCACTTCAGGGCATCCCATCATCAGCATATCACCATCCACTGTCCCTCCTTCTCTGGGAGCAGCGCTAACCGACCCGTCTCTGCCGGAAACACGCCCCCTCTCTTATGGAGAGCCTACAACTATTGTTCTCTGCACCTACCGCGGCCATAACGGTAAGGTGAATGCCCTGGCATGGTCACCGGATGGCAGGAGCATCGCCTCCGGCAGCGACGATAAGACCTTACAGGTATGGGATGCGGTGACCGGTGGCAATGTTATTACTGCCAGTGAGTCCTACAGCGTCAAATCCATCAGTTGGTCGCCGCATGGCGACCTCATTGCCTATGGCAGTGGAGATGCGACCGTACAGATATGGGATAGAGTTAGCCAGCAGAAAATCTACGCCTATCGAAGCCATTCCTCTCCCGTCATTGCCGTAGCCTGGTCGCCCACCAGTCCATCAATCGCCTCTGCATCTCATGATTCGACCGTGCAGGTATGGGAGATGCCGGATCAGCCGGGCCAGGCTCCGCAAGGAAGAATCTTGCGCGGCCATTCTGCTGGCGTGAGAACTGTCACGTGGTCGCCCGATGGTACGCATATCGCTTCAGGCGGCAAGGATGCCATTGTGAAGGTATGGCATGTGGCAACCGGAGAATGCACCATTACCTATCGTGGTCATACCGATTGGGTGGATAGCGTGGCCTGGTCACCCGATGGCACATATATTGCTTCAGGCGCCTGGGATAGTACAGTGAAGGTATGGCAGGTAAGACAAACACAATCAGGCCCACAACAGTTGTCTCCCCTGGGCAACGTCATTACCTACCAGGGTCACAACTCGTACATCTTCAGCATCGCCTGGTCGCCCGACGGTCGGCGTATCGCTTCCGCCAGTAAAGATGCCACCGTCCAGGTTTGGGATGTCGCCAGCGGCCAGCACATTTACACCTATCGAGGTCACACGACAGGTGTAAAAGCAGTGGCATGGTCACCCGACGGCAGGTATATTACCTCTGCGGGAGAGGATTACACTGTACAAGTATGGATTGCGCCTTAGCCTCCAGTCACTCCTTTCCGTATGGTATAGTATAGAGTACAAGCAGTACTCAATGACTGAGCATAGGTAAGAAACACAAGGTGAAACCATGAACGCCACATCGATCTACAACGAAATTCAGTCAGCTTTAAAGCAGGGAGAGCGGGTGGTAGTTGCCACCGTTGTCAAAACTATTGGGGCAGCGCCCTGCGGCGTCGGCACCAAAATGCTGGTGCGTGCCGACGGAACCACCAGCGGCAGCTTCTCAGGCTCCAGAGTCGATACGCAGGTGGCCCAGACGGCAATGCAGGCATTGCGCGAAGGCCAATCCAGTATCGCCCACGTCCACCTGGATCCTGACCAGGCCGTGGGCAGTTGCGGAGCCACCCTCGAACTATTCATCGAGGTACTGTATCCAGAACCCCGTTTGATCATTGCCGGAGCGGGTAATGTCGCTCAGGCGCTGGCACGCTTAGTAACACAACTCGACTACCGCATCGTAGTCGTTGATGATCGACGTGACCTGGCCGATCCGCACATGTTTGGTGATAAGATACAACTCACATTCGGTGATATCCCACAGACCATTCGCGAACTAGAACCCGACGAGGCTAGCTGGATCGTCATCGTCACACGCGGCCATCACCTCGACAAGGATGCCTTGCGTGCCGCCCTCGAAACCTCTGCCCGCTATGTTGGCATGATTGGCAGCCCCGGCAAGATCAAGAACATCTTCCGTGACCTGCTTCGCGAAGGGATGCCGCGTGAACGCCTGGAGCAAGTGCATTCGCCGATTGGCCTGGACCTGGGAGCCGAGACGCCCGAAGAAATTGCCCTCAGCATCGCCGCCGAAATGCTCATGCTCCGTAAGCACGGTACAGGCGCATCGCTGAAGACCTTGCACCACTTTCTGGATGATCTCGTACCCGCCGAGAGCCACTGATATTTTGTTTTATCTCTGTGGGCAAATGAAATAAGGAGGTACTATTTGCATCACGAATCAACTTGAAAATCTTGCCAGGAAGCATGATAATACCTGAAACAACCATATTTCTTTAGAAGGATATTACATGTTAAGGAAGTATACCATTCTCATATGTGCCAGCAGTCTTCTCTGTCTTCTTCTGCTTACCTCCTGTGAGCAAACATCTCCTCCTGCTGCCGTCCCTACCAAAACCGCAACTGCCACACCGACTGCACCGGTCATAACGCCCACTTTGACCATGAGCGGCACGCCTGACACAACGCCCACTCGCTACACATCTCGTGTGATCTTGTCTAGAGTGGGACGCCCCGATGACCTGGCTTTCGATCCACAGGGGCACCTGGTATTCAGTGATTACTATAACGGCACTGTCAGCCGCGTCAATGCCAACGGGTCGGTGACCGTACTCGTCAGTGGCGTTGCCGGTCCCGAAGGGATAGTCTTCCTGCCCGACGGCACCATGATTGTCGCGGAGCAGCGTACCAATCGCATCCTGAGCCTTGACCCTGGCGCCAAATCGCTCACCGTCCTGCGTACACTCCCCGGCACTCCTGGCGGACCGCCTTGTAAGGATGGCGTGGACGGTATCGCTTTTGACCCTCCCACTAAGACACTGATCGTCCCGGCTAGTCCCACGGGTGATGTCTACCGTATGAGCCTGGATGGGCAAAAGCTCACCTTGCTGGCCTCCGGCATCCCGCGTCCTGTTGGAGCAGCTGTCGACGCCTATGGCACTATCTATATTGCCGACGAGTGCGGTGGTTCGCTCTGGAGTATCGCCGCAAACGGTAAAACCACGCGCCTACGCGGCTTTGGCAAACTCGACGATGTTGCGCTCGATTCCCATGGCAATATCCTGGTGATCGACTTGCTGCCATCCATCCACGCGCTTATCCGCATTCGCCACTCCACAGGCAGGCGCGAGACATTGGCGAGCCGTGGCTTCATCGAACCGCAGGGACTGGCTATCGATAAAAACGATGATATATTTGTATCAGATGATTACGCGAACATAATTGTGGAGTATAAACCTGCATGAACAAGCTTACTTCAATGACCGGTGCCATTGCCCAATACGTTCCCGATGGATCATCGGTTGCCATGGGGCTGGCACTCGAACCGCTCATACCATTTGCCGCGGCACATGAAATCATTCGCCAGGAGCGGCGCAACCTGACGTTGATCGGGCCTATTTCGGATATCCTCTTCGACCAACTCATCGGGGCAGGCTGTGTCGAGAAGATCATCGCCGCGTGGGTGGGAAACGTCAGCGAAGGCCTGGCGCACTGCTATCGCCGCGCCACCGAACAATCCATCCCGCGCCCCATCGTAACCGAGGATCACAGCAACTTCACCATTGGGCTGGCTCTGCTTGCCGCCGGACTGGGTGCACCCTATATTCCCACGCGTTCGCTCCTGGGCAGCGATATTCCGCGCAAGAATCCAAGCTTGCGCACGATCCTATCACCGCTGGATGACACGCCATTGTTGCTCGTGCCAGCCATCCAACCCGATGTCACCATCATCCACGTGCAACGCAGCGATGAAGAGGGCAATGCCCATCTCTGGGGAAACCTGGGTATATCCGAACAGGCCATGCTCGCGGCTCGGAATGTGATCCTGGTAGCCGAAGAGATCGTGCCGCGAGAGGTTATAGTGAGCGATCCCAACCGCGTACTGGGACCCTCCTTCAAAGTGCGAGCGGTCGTGCACGAGCCATGGGGAGCGCATCCTTCCGCCGTCCAGGGATATTCCAATCGAGACCACGCGTTTTACCACGAATATCACCAGCGCACACGCACCGTAGAGGGTTTTCAAGCATGGCTAGACGAATGGGTACAGGACATTCCCAATCGTGCCGCCTACGTTGCGAAACTGGGCGAAGAACGTATACGCAGCCTGGGGGTGAAAGAACATCGCTATGCCGCGCCTGTGGACTATGGATATTAAGGAAACCTTGTCATGCAATACACACCGCGAGAATTGATGGTTGTCTTGATGAGCCATCGAAAGAACTGCTCTACACCATGGGGGATGCACCAAATATCACGGGTGCCTTGTGGACTACCGGCACACTCAGCGTCATGGCACCCATGGCAGCAGGTCAGGTCCACCTGGGCTTCATCGGGGGTGCAGAGGTCGACCGCTACGGCAACCTCAATACCTCGCTCATCGGCGACTGGCAGCATCCCAGCGTGCGCCTGCCCGGCAGCGGCGGGGGAGCAGACATAGCATCCTTTTCACAACGCCTCGCCATCATCATGCAACATGACCGCCACCGCCTGCGCGAAAAAGTCGATTTCGTGACCAGCCCCGGCTACGGCTACCCGGATGAACATGGGCCTGCCGGAAAGGCATGGCGCAGGCGTGTTGGCCTGCCAAGAGGCGGTCCCTCCGCGCTGATCACCACCCTGGCCGTCTTTACCTTTGATCCCGGAAATGGCGAGGCCATGCTTCAATCGTATCACCCCGGCACAACAATAGAGCAGGTACAGGAGCAGACGGGGTGGGAATTAAGATTGGCAGCCGATTGCAGGGAGACGGTGCCGCCAACTGAAGATGAATTGAGGGTGATTAGAGAGCATGATCCAGAGGGGGTTTGGACAGGGTGAGGTGGATGAAAGAAAGGAAATTTGAGGTAACAGTTGCTATCAACTCACATCTTAAAGCCATTTTCTGTAGTAAATGCATATCTGGATAATGACATAACAATCGTCGTTAAGCTCACTGACCCTCTCACCTTGCCCCTGGCTACGGATGATGTAATGCTGACTGACATGACGACAGGTAAGTCCATTCCTGTTATTAAAATAGACTTGTCTCAGGCTTACCCCGTCGTCCTTTTTGGATATGTGCCACCATCACCAGGGACGGCAGGGGAGCAGCAACCAACCGTATCTGCTGGCATCCAGACCGATCTTATTGAAGTGATACTGGCCCAGGCTCCTGATGTAACTCACAGTCTGTCCATCGCCTTGAAAGGGTACACACAAAGCCCTGTTGTGCCGCGCAACGTCTTAAATGGGGAAAAATATCTCTATCGTGGAAATGACCTGGGCAATACCTATCAACAACAAGCCACCTCGTTCCGCCTGTGGGCTCCCACGGCCTCAGACGTACAGC
>WNFT01017110.1_pt1 | contig 13608 bp, 16 predicted proteins | sample 5400191 | NCBI WGS metagenome assembly WNFT01 (sample SAMN13153359, study PRJNA577476) | soil metagenome | isolation source: 80 cm saprolite under Madrone tree | place: USA:California | collected 2016-06-14
AGCTCGTGCTCAGTCGCAAGATGATGTTCCAATCGGTCGGTCATCGCGCCCGCACGCAGCAACGTGTGCGGCTCGGCGCCACTCCCGACGGCAAGCTCGTCTCGCTCCAGCACGATTACGTCTACCACCGGTCAATGCTCGATGCTCACCATGAAGACTGCGGTGAAGCGACCGCGTTCCATTACAGCGTGCCGAACCTTCGCGTAAAGTTCGGACGCGCCAAACGCAATGTCGGCGGAGCGGCCGACATGCGCGGCCCCGGCGCCGTGCCCGGACTCTACGCGACAGAGTCGGCGATGAACGAACTGGCCGATCAACTCAAGATCGATCCCGTCAAGCTCCGCATCCTCAACGAACCGAAGATCGACGAGGGATTGGGCATTCCATTTTCGTCGCGTCATTTCCTCGAGTGCCTTGAGCTCGGCGCGAAGGAGTTCGGCTGGTCGAAACGCAACCACGAGGTCGGCTCGATGAAACGTGATGGGCTGACGCTCGGCTGGGGAACGGCCGGGTGTGCCTGGATCGCCACGCGAATCGGCGCCGAGGCCAATGTGCAACTCCGTGACGACGGCACGGTTCGCGTCGCGTGCGGTACGCAGGACATCGGCACCGGCACCTATACGATTCTAGCGCAGCTTGCGGCGCATAAAACCGGCGTACCTCTCGATAAGATCGAAGTCGCGCTTGGCGACACGTCGCTTCCGGAAGGGCCGCTCGAGGGCGGTTCGTGGTTGACCGGATCGCTCGTTCCCGCGGTCTTTGCGGCGGCTGACAATGCAATCACGTCACTGCTGATGATCGCGACGACGACGGGATCGCCGTTCGAAAAACGCAAGCCCGATGAGCTGGGTTTCGAAGGCGGCCGGGTCTATGTTAAGGCGAATGGTTCCACCGGCGGCGTGCCGTTCGCGGATTTACTTCGGCGCGCCAATCTTCGTCTCGCCACCGGCACCGGAAAGTCGGAAGGAATGTTTGGCCAGAAAAATCCGAAGTTCTCGACGCACTCGTTCGGTTGTCATTTCGTCGAAGTCACATGGCAGCCAGAGATCGCGCGATTGCGCGTCAGCCGAGTCGTGACTGTGATCGATGCCGGTCGCATCATCAATCCGCTGGCTGGCCGCAACCAGATCGAAGGCGCGGTCGTGATGGGAATTGGCATGGCGTTGTTGGAGCACACCTCTTACGACCCGCAAAACGGCGCGCCGATCAACAGCAATCTGGCCGACTACATTATGGCGGTGAACGCCGATGTGCCAAAGCTTGAGGTGCATTTCGTCGATTTTCCCGACAAAGAAATCAACGAACTTGGGGCGCGCGGCATCGGTGAGATCGGCCTGGCCGGTATCGCTGCCGCGATCACTGCGGGCGTTTATCACGCGACCGGTGTTCGTGTGCGCGAGTTGCCGGTGAGGATCGAGGATTTGCTGACGTCATCTATCCTGAGTTAACCGGTGAAGGCGTTGCAGCAAATTATTCGGCGCGTCGCGGAGAACCCGTCTCGCGCGTGGGCGCTGGCCACGATGGTTCAGACGGAAGGTTCCACCTATCGAAAGCCGGGCGCTCGTATGCTCGTCGATTCGGATGGTAGCACTTTAGGGGTTCTCAGTGGCGGCTGCTTGGAGGAAGAAATCGGGCGTTATGGACAAAAAGTCATCGCCGATAATTCGCCGATCGTGTTGTCGTTTGATACGAAAAGACTCTACGGGTGCGATGGCCAGTTGAAGATTCTTGTCGAATCACTTCCTCCGGCAGGACAAAACGGCAATCTCATTACGGAGATGGGGCATTTGCTAAGAAATCGCAATGTTTGTCGCATCCGCATATGCTTTGAAGGGCCGACGCTCGGCTCCGAACTGCTCTCGCCCAATGTTCTGCTAACCGAGCAGCCCGGTATCTTAATAGATGCGGTGCCGTTGCCAGTCCGGCTCTTACTCTTCGGGACGGGGCCCGAGATCAAGCCGATCACCCAGCTTGCCGCAAATCTCGGGTGGGTCGTGGAATGTGTCGCTCACCCGTCAGAATTTGCAGAAGATTTTCGTGCGGATTCGCAGACCGCCGCGGTGGTCATGACTCACAACTTCGGGCGCGATCTCCTCGCGCTCGATCGGGTCCTGGCGCTGCACCTTCGGTACGTGGGATTGCTCGGGCCAAGAAAACGTCACGCTGAATTACTGGCGCGACTCAGCGAATATCGACCATTCGATTTCGACGCGGGTATGAGAAATCTCTACGCGCCGGCAGGGATCGACATCGGCAGCGAAGCGCCCGAAGAAATCGGGCTCTCTATTGTGTCCGAGGTTGCCGCGGTCCTTTCGAATCGCCGCGGCGGTTTTCTTCGCGAACGCGGCCGTGGCATTCATATAGCCGCAATTACTGCAGCCGGAGAAGCTGCCTAAACACTCTGATGAGCGTGGCCGCTGTCGTCCTCGCTGCTGGAGGTTCGACTCGCTTCGGAGAACCGAAACAGCTCGCCGCCTTTGAAGGAGAAACATTCGTCAGGCGCATTGTCAGAGCCGCGATCGATGCCGGCTGCGCGCCAGTCGTTGTCGTTACCGGTGAGGATTCAGCACAAGTGATATTGGAGCTGACCAGGATTCCGATCTCGGTTGCGGTCAACCCGCAATGGTCAAGTGGGTTGGGATCCTCAATCGGTGTCGGTGTCCGATATGCAATGGACCTCGCAGCCGACCTTGACGCGGCGGTGCTACTAACGTGCGATCAGCCGTTCGTGAGCGCTGCGACGCTCAGGCAGCTCATCCAATTGCGCCTAACCAGTGGCAAGCCGATCGTCGCGTCCGTCTACGCAGCCACCCTCGGGATTCCCGCCCTCTTTGATCGATCTTACTTTCCCGATCTGTTGCAGCTCAAAGGAGATAGCGGAGCGAAAGGGATCATTCTCTCGCGACAACACGATGTCGCGCCCTTTAATTTTCCCGCCGCCACGATCGACATCGACACGCCTGCCGATTACCAACGCTTCTTAGCTCAGAATGAGACGGCGTCATTTCCGGCCGAAGAATTTGTGAAACGAGCTGGTCTGGATCGTTTATAACGCGACCGTTACAACTCGCTTTACTGTTGAAAATCCAACGACCAATGACGATCCGAGGTGGGGGCCCGCGGCGCATCCAAATTTCACGTTTGTCCGGTTTTTTTCTGCGCTCGACACTGGCATTGGCGATCAACCATAACCAAAGAATGAAACGGCTTACCGTTGTCACCGCGGCGCTAATCCTCGTTTCATTGCCTTTGGCTTGTTCGCGTAAGAAGACCAACGTTTCCCCAGCTGCGCCGGAAGTTCTGGTCACGACGGTGAAGCCGCAGGACGTGCCGGTAATAAAAGAGCGGGTGGCCACCCTCGATGGGTTCGTCAATGCGATAATCACCGCGCGGGTATCCGGGCACATTGTTTCGCAGAATTATCAGGAAGGCACCGTGGTCAAAAAGGGCGATCTCCTTTTTCAGATTGATCCGCGGCCGTTTGAAGAAGCGCTGGCCCAGGCCAAAGCGACATTGGCAAAAGCGCAAGCAAACCGATTGAAAGCGGAGCAGGACGAAAAACGCGCAATGGACCTTTTCAATAAGCAAGTCATCAGCGCCGCGGAGAGAGACACTGCGCTTCAAGCTGCGGCTGCGGGCAAGGCAGATGTCGACGCTGATGAAGCCGCGGTCAAACAAGCTGAGCTCAATCTCGAATACACAAGGGTGACAGCGCCGATCGACGGACTAGCCGGATTTGCCACGGCGCAAGTCGGCGATCTGGTCAGCCCGACCAGCGGTCCGCTTACTACCGTTTCACAGATCGATCCGATTAAGGCGTTGGTGAGCGCCGGTGAGTCGGCGTTCACCGACTTCGTGTCGAAACATCCCGATCCGGATGAACGCGAAAAGTTTCTTAAGACGCTCGAGTTCGAATTGGTCCTGAGCAACGGAAAGACTTATCCACACAAAGGAAAATTTTACGCCATCGATCGTAGCCTGGACAATAAGACCGGCTCGATTCGCTATGAAGTGACTTTTCCAAATCCGGGAAACACATTGCGTCCTGGTCAATTTGGTCGCGTGCGTTTCGTTTTGGAGACGAAGAAGGGTGCGCTGGTTGTGCCGCAGGAAGCCGTGAACGAATTGCAGGGCAACTTCCAGGTCTTAGTCGTAGGCGACGATAACAAAGTAAGCATTCGGCCAGTCAAAACGGGCGAGCGCATCGGCGCGATGTGGGAAATCATTGATGGTCTCAAGCCGGGGGAGCGAGTCGTTGTGCAGGGAGCGCAAAAAGCTCGCGAAGGCAACACGGTCAGAGTGAAAGACTGGACGCCGCCGGCGCCCCAAGTCGCCGCGGACGGCTCGCCCGCGCAAAAGAATCCCTGACCCGCATGTCAGAATTTTTTGTTAGGCGGCCCATTGTCGCAATCGTCATCGCGGTGCTGATGACACTTGTCGGAGGCGTGTGCATCCTGGCGTTGCCCATTGCGCAATATCCGCAGATCGCGCCGCCGGAAGTTCAGGTCCGCACCCATTACACCGGCGCCGACGCATTGACCATCGAGCAATCGGTCGCGGCGCCGATCGAGCAGCAGATGAGCGGCGTGGACAACATGAATTACATGACCTCGACCAACGCCAACAACGGCGATGTGCGAATGCAGATCAATTTCGACGTCGCGACCGACCCGAATGTCGATCAAATCCTGGCGCAGCTGCGCGTTTCTCAAGCCCAGTCGCAATTACCGGCGGACGTGAACAACTTCGGGGTCATCGTTCAGAAATCGACGCTCGCTCCGTTGATGCTCGTTTCGCTCACTTCGCCGAAACAAACTTACGACAACATCTTTCTCGCCAACTACGCTTACATCAATCTTGTCGATCAGCTGACGCGTGTACCGGGAATTTCCAATATCCAGGTGTTCGGCGCGGGCCAGTACGCGATGCGGCTCTGGGTCAAGCCGGACCAGCTGGCCAAACTCGGAGTGACCGTGCCTGACATTATCGCCGCGGTCCAAAAGCAGAACACGGTGAATCCGGCCGGTCAGATCGGGAGCGAACCTATTCCGAGTGGGCAAAAATTCACTTACACCGTTCGCGCGCAGGGACGGCTGCAAACGCCGGAAGAATTTGGAGACATCGTCGTTCGCGCCAATCCGGACGGCTCGTTGCTGCGGGTCAAAGACATTGCGCGAATCGACCTTGGCGCGCAAACCTACAACGTCAGAGGGCGACTCAATGGCAAACCAGGCGCCATTCTCGCGTTGTATCAATTGCCCGGAACGAACGCGGTAAAAGCGGCGGAAGGCGTGCGCAAATTAATGGCCGAATCTCGCGAACGATTCCCGGCCGATATGGATTACGTCATTTCGCTCGACCAAACACGCGCGGTGACTGAAGGCATCCGCGAAATCGTCAAAACGCTTTTCGCAGCGCTCGCCTTGGTCGCCCTCGTCGTTTTCATTTTCCTGCAAGGCTGGCGCGCGACGCTCATTCCATTGTGCGCTGTGCCGGTGTCATTGATCGGCATCTTCGTGCTGTTTCCGCTGTTCGGCTTCTCGATCAACACGCTTTCACTTTTTGGTTTGGTGCTCGCAATCGGTCTCGTCGTGGACGACGCCATTGTTGTTGTCGAAGCGGTGGAACGGCACATCGAAGAAGGAATGCCGCCACGCGATGCGACGCTGCAGGCAATGCGCGAAGTCTCGGGCCCGGTGATTGGAATCGCCCTCGTTCTCTCCGCCGTGTTCATTCCGACTGCGTTTCTTCCCGGGATCACAGGCAGACTTTACCAACAGTTCGCGCTCACGATTGCCATTTCGGTAATCTTTTCCGCGTTTAACGCGCTTTCGCTCAGCCCGGCGCTTTCGGCCATGTTGCTTCGACCGCGAATGAAGACTCGCGGTCCACTCGGCTGGTTTTATGATCGCTTCAATCGCGTATTCGGGCGCGCAACGCACGGATACGTGAACTTGTCGCGTCTCGCGATTCGAAAAAGTTTTCTGGCCTTCGGCTTGCTCGCAGTCCTCGCAATTGGCGCGCTCTCTTTCGGCGCAAAGCTGCCGAGCGGTTTTTTGCCGGAAGAAGACCAGGGCTACATTTATGCCGCCGTGCAATTGCCCGACGCCGCTTCGCTCGAGCGAACGGACCAGGCATGTCGCAAGATCGAAAACATCTTACTCAACACGCCCGGCGTGCAGTACGTCACCAGCGTGGTTGGCTTCAGTCTGCTGAGCCTCGTGCAAAATACTTACAGCGCTTTTTTCTTTGTAACCCTGAAACCGTGGAACGAGCGAACGAAGCCGGAGGAACAATATCAGTCGGTCAAGGCGGCCATAAATAAGCAACTCGCCGGTCTGAGCGAAGGTATCGCTTTTGCGTTCCCGCCTCCCGCTATTCCCGGCGTCGGCACGTCCGGTGGATTTACGTTCGTTTTGGAAGATCGCGCCGGTAAAGACATCGCATTTCTTTCCCAAAATCTGAAAACGTTTCTCGACGCTGCGCGCAAACGGCCCGAGCTCGCCGGACTCAGCACCACATTCTTGCCCACCGTGCCGCAGGTCTTCGTCAAAGTTGATCGGGACAAAATGCTGAAGCAGGGGATCGATCCCGCGCAAGTGTATCAAACGCTCCAGACGTTTATGGGCGGGGTTCGGCCGGCAGTGGCAGGTATATATAGAGGCGGAAGGCGATTACCGGACCGACGCAAAGAACGTTGGGCAGTTTTTTGTTCGCAACGCAAACAACGACAGCGTGCCGCTCGACGCGATCTCGACCATTCAGGAAATCTCAGGTCCAGAGTTCACGCTGCGGTACAATGAATATCGGTCCGCTCAGATCAATGGGGCCGCCGCGCCCGGCTACAGCTCGTTGCAGGCGATGAGCGCCTTAGAGGAAACGTTTCGTCAAACGATGCCGAATGAAATGGGCTACGACTATCTTGGAATCTCGTTCCAGGAAAAGAAGGCGCAGGAAGGCGTTCCGCCGGCAGCAGTATTTGGATTGTCGATCTTATTTGTCTTTCTCATCCTCGCTGCGCTTTACGAGAGCTGGTCGTTGCCATTCAGCGTTCTGCTCGGCACGCCTGTGGCGGTGTTCGGCGCGTTCGCGACTCTTTTCCTGCGCGGGATGCAAAACAACATCTACGCGCAAATTGGTCTGATCATGCTGATCGGATTGGCCGCGAAAAACGCGATCTTGATCGTCGAATTCGCCAAGGACGAATACGAGAAAGGCAAACCGCTGCTCGATGCAGCCCTGGAAGGTGCGCGTCTGCGATTGCGACCTATCCTGATGACGTCTTTTGCTTTCATCTTCGGATGTCTGCCGCTTTGGTTTGCCAGCGGCTCCGGCGCCGTCGCGCGGCGCGTGCTTGGCTCGACCGTCATCGGCGGAATGATCGCGGCCTCGGCCATCGCGATTTTTCTGATCCCGGTAACGTTTTATGTCATCGAGCGGTTCTTCGCCGGCCATGAACGCGCACCGGAAGCAACGCTAAACGTGGAACCCGTGGGATGATCGACGATCTTCCAAAGCCAATTGCGCTTTACATCGCAGCCGAGAACAGCGGCGACGCCAATTTGTTCGACCAATGTTTCGCCGAAGACGCGGTCGTGCGAGATGAGGGCAAAACGATCGAGGGTTTGGCGGCGATCAAAAAATGGAAGGCTGAAACCAAGAAAAAATATCAGCATACGATCGAGGCGCTCGCGGTCGCTAAGCAGGATGCCAAAACCATTCTCACGAACCGGCTCACCGGAAATTTCCAGGGAAGTCCGATCGAGCTCGAGTTCGTCTTCACCCTCGATCGCAACAAAATCGCCTCGCTCGAGATCCGGTCATGAACGACGATCTCTCACAACAAACGGAGTAACAAAATGATACTGCACATCTACGCGATCATTCACACACTGATCAGCCTGGTCGCAATTTTTACCGGCTTTGTCGTTCTGTTCGGATTGCTCACCGCCAATCGCCTCGATGGCTGGACGAAGTGGTTTCTCATCACCGCGGTCGCGACAACGGTGACCGGGTTCTTCTTTCCCTTTCACGGAATCACTCCGGCGATCAAGCTGGGAATCATTTCATCGGTCGTTCTTGTGGTGACGATCTACGCGCGTTATGGAAAGCATTTCGCTGGCGCGTGGCGCTGGATATATGCCGTCGGCGCCGTGCTGACTCTGTATTTCAACATCTTCGTCGGAATCGTGCAGTCATTTGAGAAAATCCCGGCATTAAATGCAATGGCACCGACGCAGACCGAACCGCCATTTAAACTCACTCAGCTTTCGGTCCTTGGTCTGTTCATTGTGCTTGGTTTCGTCGCCGCGATTCGATTCCGGCCGGAACCAGCCCGCGCGGGTTGAGCGGCGGCTTTTTCGATCCCTAAGCTGGCGGGCCGCGTCCGATTGATAGAAAATGCATAATGTCCACATAAAACCTCGTCGACGCCTCGACCAGAAGAAGACTGCAAAGAGCGATTGACCTCGCGTAACGCGGATAGACAATGGTCTCGCCAACCGCGAAATACGAATGGCGGATTGGATTTCGAGTTAATGACGAAATCGCATCAATGTCACGTCATTTGTTGTCCTTGCTTGTTTCGAAAACCGGTCCGACCCGTGGAAAATTTCGCGAGTCATCAGCCACGAACATTGGCGACAGGCTGCAAAGCGAGCGCGACGCGACCGTCGTCGAATCTCCCAGGCGTGAATTTGGGAAAAAGGTGAGGATGCAAAATCCCGGCGAGCAGCTCGAGGCTATCCACGATCCGCGGCCCCGGTCGCGCGAAATAAGCACTGGCATCGACGAGATAAATTGCGCCGTTACGCGCTGCGGGAAGCGAATCGAACTGGGCAAAACGCCGGAGCAACTCAAACTCGGCGCGCGCCCGCGCGACCTTGTATCCGCACAAAGCCAGGACAATAATGTCGGGCTCGGCATCGAGCACCTGTTCCCAGGCAATCTGCACGGAGCGACTATGTTTGCGACCTAACGGATCGTCTCCACCCGCGATCTCGACGAGCTCCGGTCCCCAATGACCGGAAGAAAATGGCGGATCGACCCATTCCATTAAAAAGCAACGTGGACGTTGCGGAATAAGCGACGCCCGGCGGCGGACCGATTCCACGCGTTCTAACAAATGTGTGACAAGTTTGTCGGCGCGCGCCGGCACCCCGCACAACTCGGCGACGCGCCGAATATCATCGAAAATGTCTAACAAACTCGACGGCTCGAGATTGACGACCTGAGGCGGGCCGGGCAATGTCGCGGCCAGCCGAGCCACCGTGCCGTAACCGACCGCACACACATCGCATAACTTTTGCGTGAGGATTACATCAGGTTGCAGCTCACGCAGAAGCGGTTCGTCGATCGTATAGATCGTGCCGTTATCGTTTAACGCGTGGCGCACCCACTCGTCCACGGCAGCGCTCGTCAGACCCGCCTGATGGATCGGACAACGCGTCACCCGTGGGCGCTTGTCGGACTCGGCTGGATAGTCGCACTCATGCGAAACGCCCACCACTTCCTGCATGAGACCGAGTGCGGCTGCGATCTCCGTGGCGGCGGGCACAAGCGAGACGATGCGGCGCGATTTCATCTCCAAGTCTAAATGTAGAGAACTGTCTTCTCCATACTGAACAAAAAAAGGGGCGGACGCGATGTCGCGCCAGCCCCTTTATTCCGGCGATCAGTGGTTCTACCCGACGAGAGGCAGAAATTCCTCCCGCGAAACCTTTCCGTCTTTGACCGTGTACACGCCGACCTCCGACATTTGCATTCGCTTTTTCGAATTCTTGTCGGTCACGTCGATGTCGTACTGCACGACGAAACGATCGTGTGCGACGAATGGTCCGCTGACTTTCGCGCTGTGCACCTGCATATTCTCCAGCCACCAGTCGGTCTTCCCACGCACACCGTCGATGCCACGCGTCTCGGGTGAACTGCCGTCCATCGTGCGCGCCTCCACGCTCACGATGTCCTTGTCGTAAAGCGTATCGATCGCTTTCTTCCACGCTTGCTTGCGGGTTAGCTCCACCACTTTCTTTGCAACTTCTTCAGTATTCATTTTTGTCTCCTGTTCTTGGTTTACGATTTACCTGCTGAAAAATTTCTCCAATTTGTCGAGCGCACTGTTCCAGCCTCGCGTGTGACCGTCGCGTGACTCTTTGTTTGGCAGTTTCTCGTGGGTCAAGCGAAGCTCAGTGCCGCCGTCGGCGTCGTCCAGTTCCACCGTTACGACGCTGTTGTGAGTCTCCCAATCCTCGTCGTCTTGCCATTGCCAGGTGAACACGATTTTCTTGCCGGGCTGCAGCTCGCGGTATTCGCCGCGGCAGGTCAATCTCTCGCCCTCCGGATTGGTCAAGTCCCACTGAAACTTTCCGCCCACATGCGCTTCCGCAATTAGATCACGAGTTTCGACATTCTCCGGGCCGAACCACTGTTTCAATTGCGCGGGATCGGTCCAGGCGGCGTAAACACGATCGCGCGGCGCCTTGATAAAGCGTTTGATTTCCAACCGAATGTTTTCCTTTGTTTTCATTTTGAGCGACCTAACGATTCAGGGGTTAATCTGGAATTTCAGCCTCGACCAGTTTCGCCAATAACGTGAGCGATTCCTGCCAGCCGAGGTAGCAAGCTTCGGCCGGAATGATCCCCGGCACGCCTTCTTGCACGATGTTGACTTCCGTTCCGCACGAAACTTTCTTTAACGTGATCGTCGTTTGGATTTCGCCGGGCATATTCGGATCGTCAAATTTGTCGGTGTAGCGAATGCGTTCGTGCGGCGTTAGCTCGAGATATGTTCCGCCAAAGGAATGGCTCTTGCCGGTGGTGAAATTCGTGAACGACATTTTGTAAGTGCCGCCGACTTTCGCATCGAGGTGATGAACTTTGCAGGTGAATCCGTTAGGTTTTCACAGGAACTTTTAACTCACTTCCTTTCGTTGCTCGATTTCGTTCGCCATCATGCTTTTCCTTCCACAAACTGCTTGAGCTCGGAACCAATAATCTCGGTCCAGCCGCCCTCGAACTTTTTGCGCGCGAATGCCGGAAGTTTCGGGAAAGTTTCCAAGCCAACGTGAGTCAGTTTCAACCGCGTTTTGTCGCCATCGGCCAACAATTCGAAGGTGACCAGGGAATCGCCCTCGTATCCCTTATACCGCCAGGTGTAGGCGAGTTTCTTCTGCGGAACCACCTCGGCGATCCTGCAAAGATGGGAATACTTAAAACCTTCATGCTCGACGGTAAATTCAAACTCAAAACCGACCTCGGGCTTGAATTCCTTCAGGTCGAAATACCAGCGCCGCATATCCTCCACATCGGTGAGCGCCTTCCAAACCCGCGCGATAGGCGCGTTGAAGGTTCGTTCGATGACAACCGCTTCCGCCAAATGATTCTTCGTAGTCATGCTTCCTCGCTTTCTACTTAGCGCGGGTACTGATCGTGGCGGCGGACCCAATCCATCGTTGAGTCCGGATTTTCGCCGCGGCCTTTTGGCACCAGATCAAGAAAGTTGTAAGCGCCAACCAGGATGTCGAGCCCGCGCGCGTAAGTCGAATAGCTGTGGAAGATGTCACCGTTCACATCTTTATAGAACACGCTCAGGCCGGGAAGTTCGTCGCTTATGAACTCCCCCACTCCGTAGTTGTAGTAAACTTTGCCCTTCGCCTCGTCGTCCTTTGTGAACGACACGTGATAGTCGAAATTGAAGTCGTTGCCGTGCGATGACACCCACTTGAAGCGCCAGCCCATGCGTCTTTTGTATGGTTCGAACTCGGACAGCGGCGCTCGCGATATAACTACGAACGCCACGTCGCGATGCGGCAGATGCCAGTTCGCGCCGTCGAAATGATCGGCCAGATAGGAGCAGCTTTTGCAACCCTCCTCCCAGCCTGGACCGAACATGAAGTGATAGACGATCAGTTGACTGCGTCCGTCAAAGAGATCGGCCAGCGTCTCTTTGCCGTCGGGACCGTCAAAGACGTACTCTTTGTCGATCTTGACCATTGGCAGCTGGCGACGCGCGGCGCTAAGTGCGTCTCGCTGACGAGTGAATTCCTTTTCCCGCGCCAGTAAATCTTTCCTGGCAACGAGCCATTCAGCTTCCGATACGATTTCTGGATGGTTCATCTGTTTTGTTTCCGTTTCGGGCTCCATTTCTTGCAGGTTCATTTTGGTTTCCTCTATTTTTGTTTATTTGCTTTCTCCTGTAAAACTTGCTTAGCGCGAACGCGGTCATTCCCCCGCTCGAGGTCGCGCCGGTGGCGGCGAGAATAATGTTGGCCATACACGCGGGACACATGTCGATCTTCCCTTCACGTCATTTTCTTTTTCTTCGATGGCCGATTCGCTTTTTCCAAATACTCGGCCAATCGATCGAGCGACGCCTCCCAAAACTTGCGATATTCCTCCACCCACCGCGCCGCCTGCTGGAGCGGCTTGGCATCGAGTTGCATTTCGTGGATGCGCCCATAGCGCCGGCGTCGAAGCAGTCCGGCCTTCTCCAGCACGCGCAAATGTTTCGAGACCGCCGGCAGCGACATCGCGTGCGGTCGCGCCAGGTCGGTAACGCATCTGTCGCCATGCGCCAGATGTGCGAGAATGCGCCGGCGGGTCGGATCGGCCAATGCGGCGAAAGTGCGATTTAAAGTTCTAGAAGAATGTTTAACCATCTGGTTAAATAATATGCTAAGAATAACACCACGCAAATAAAAAAAAGAAAAAATATGAGCACACCGAGCGATTCGAACACCACTCTGCGTTTGACCCGCGTTTTCAAAGCACCGCGCGACCGAGTTTACGCCGCCTCGACCGATCCCGAGCAAATGAAACAATGGTCAGGCCCGGAAGAAATCGAGAGTCTCGCGTGGAAACGCGACACGCGGGTCGGCGGGAAATGGCGGTGGGAATTGCGCACGCCCGACGGCGAGAAGATGGCCGCCTTCGGCGAATACCGCGAAATTCATCCCGGCGAAAAACTTGTCTATACCTGGAGATAGGATGACGATCCGGACTGGGAAAAGATCGACAGCTTCGTCACGGTCGAGTTTCGCGATCACCCGCAAGGCACCGAACTCCGTCTCACTCACGAGCGATTGCCCAGCAAACAAACACGCGACAATCATGCCCGCGGCTGGAACAGTGCTCTCAACAAACTTGAGCACTTCCTGGCGCGTCGAAATTTTTCGCTGTAACAACGTCGCAACCTGCGAAAAGATGACCGAAATATGAAAATCGCTACCCTCATTGCCCGCGTCCTGCTCGGACTCATTTTCGTCGTGTTCGGCTCGAACGCGTTTTTGCATTTCATTCCAATGCCGCCGATTCCGCAAAATCTGGCCGGAGATTTTCTAAAAGTGTTTTTTGCCAGCGGTTACGTTTACGTAATCGGCGGCCTGCAGGTATTCGGCGGCTTGCTCCTGCTCATCGGACGCTTCGTTCCCCTTGGTCTGACGATTCTCGGTGCGATCATCGTGAACATCCTACTCTTTCACATTCTCATGGCCCCCGAGGGTTTTCCGCCTGCGATCGTGGTCACCGTCCTCGAGCTGTTCCTGCTCTGGCGTTACCGCGATGCCTTCGCCGGACTGCTGCGGCCGTAGCTTTTTTCCTACTTCCGGATCA
>WNFT01003501.1_pt1 | contig 13606 bp, 18 predicted proteins | sample 5400191 | NCBI WGS metagenome assembly WNFT01 (sample SAMN13153359, study PRJNA577476) | soil metagenome | isolation source: 80 cm saprolite under Madrone tree | place: USA:California | collected 2016-06-14
CGGTAACCCCGATCCGCGAGGAACACCATCTGGTCTTCCCACGCGTCGCTATTCAATGGCGAGCCGTGGCTGAAGACGATCGGCTGGCCGGCCCCCCAGTCTTTGAAGAAGATTTCGGTGCCGTCGCCGACGGTGATGGTGTGACGCGTTCGCGCGACGGTCGCCTCGACGTTCATGACATTCCTCCGTTGAAGCTGGATTCCAGATCTCAGCTAGCCGTCCATGAGCGTTCCGAGCAATTCGCTGTACCGGTTCTCCATGTCCCCCGGCTGGTTCCATCCACGCTTGAACAGCGCTGCGAATCTCTGCTGTGCTTCAGGCCACGTCAACGCCGTTGTAAACGACGTGAGGCTGTCGAGGAGTCGGTCCGCTGACGGCAACGAGACGTGGTTGATGAGATTCTTCGCTGCCGCGATCGGGCGCCGATCAAAGCTGGCAATTCGCCGCGCGAGTGCATCCACGAAGCCGTCCAGTTCGTCGTCCGGAAGAGCCCGATTGACGTATCCGTATCGTTCAGCGGTCTCGCCGTCGAAGTCGTTGGAACTGAGCACGATTTCGAGCGCGCGACCCCGGCCGACGAGCGCTGGCAGGCGTTCGTTGCCGCCGCCGCCGGGATGCACGCCCGAGCCGACTTCCACTTGCGCCAGGGCCGTGTTCTCTCGCGAGGCGAATCGCATGTCGCAGGCGAGAAGAAACTCGCTCGATACCCCGCGGGCTCGGCCTCGGATCTTCGCGATGCTGACTACCGGAGACTTGGTGAGACGAACGAACGTGTCCAGCAGCGAGGGAAGGCCGGAGGGCCCGACCGTTTGAAGCAGGGTGAGGGTCCTTGCCGTGTCTTTCACCTCAAAGTGGGCGAGATAGAAGTCGGGATTCGCACTCTCGAATACGACGACACGAAGGCTCTGGCTGGCGTCCATTCGCGCGAGGATGTCCTGCAGGCCCTCGAACATGTCGGCGTCCATCCGGGCGAGCACGTCCTGCAAGCCCTCGAACATGTCGGCATCCATGATGTTGAGAGGCGGATTGTCAAACACCACTCTCCAGTACGCTGGCGTTTCCTCGATGACGCGCAAGTGCGACGCTGATTCAGTCATGGCTCATACTCCTGGCTGCACCTGAATTGCCTTCCAGGGCAGTCCGTGGCGGGCGACTCGGATTGGCAGGCGCGCATGCCCGAAGAGAGCGCGCCACCATGGTCCTGACCGACACTGCGGACCTCGTTCTACGTCACGCGCGACGGCGAGGCGGTGTCCTGTTCGTCATAGGCCCGCATGCGAGAGAGCGCGGCGTCGCCCTCGCACAATTTCATAAACAGCCTGCGTTCGAGCAACAGTCCCTGGGCGAGCGGTGTGTCGGTGGCGCTGCGGACCAGACGCTTGATGTAGGCGAGCGACTCCGGCGTGAATGACGACAGATGCCGAGCGATCTCCATCGCGCGGTCGAGAGCCTGGCCGCTCACGGTCTCGTGAACCAGCCCTCGCCGTTCGGCTTCACGGGGAGAAACGGGCACGCCCATGAGGATGTGCATCAGCGCGGCGGCTGTTCCGATGGTGCGCGCCAGCCTTTGCGTGCCGCCGGCCCCCGGGCAGAGTCCAAAGTTCGGCTCCGGGAAGCCAATCTGGTAGTCGCCGTCCTCGGCGATCCGCAGATCGCAGGAGAGCGTCAATTCGAACGCGCCGGCCAGGCACGTGCCCGAAATAGCGGCAATGACTGGTTTGGGCATGCTCTCGCACACCGAGATCGGCCCGTCGATGAATCGCGCCTCGGGCCACTCGCGGCCGGTCGCGCGCACCGACTCCGCGACGCGGATGAGCGCCGGGATCGAGTAATGACGAACAAACTGACCAGGTCCGGCACCTGCGATGATGACGACCCGAATGTCAGGATCGCCAGCGCACCTGGTGAGAGTGGCAAAGAGAGCGTCGCTCGTCTCTTGGTCGATATAGATGCGTTTTTCGGTGCCGAGCGTAATAGTGGCGATTCCGTCAGTCACCTTCATGGTCACAAATTCGGCGTCCATCAGCACCTCCATTCGGAACCCCCAGCCTAGAGGCAAGCGGCGGCTCGGCTCTTGGCGAATCGCATCAGATTTGTGTTTTGCGCTTCCGATCACCGGGGGCGGATCGAGCATTTCCCCCTGGTGCCGAGGCCGAACAACGCGCCCGACTCATGCAGCTGCAAGGGTCCTCGAAAGCGCCGCGGATCACGACCGCGAAAGCGCCGTTTGTCCCGGTCGCTGGCAGCTCTTCGAGCGTCTTCGAAGAGGTCGTTGTTGATGTCATCAGCTGGCGTCGACAAGCTTTTGCGACGCGGGAATACCGTTACCGAAAGACCAGTCTTCCGCTCCTGAATTCGTGGAGAGAAGGACGAAGACATCGTCACGCGCCACTCCCGGCGAGGCGGCCAGTTTGTCCGAAAGACGCGCCATGAAAGCCTCCTTTTCGTCTCGACGCCGCGCGTCTGACTGGATGTTGACGATCATGAAATCGTTGGAGCGATTCCCTCGGAGCCCGTAGTGACGATCGAAGATCAGAGTGCCCGGCTCAAGTTGCTCGATGACCTGGAACAAATCGTTTTCGGACATTTCATAGGCCTCGACGAGCGCTTCGTAGATGCTGTCTGACATCTTCTTGATGTACTCGGGCGACTTCCCCTTGATCATCGTCACACGTACTAGCGGCATGAGAATCCTCCTTTGGGTTTGTCGACACTCGTTGACCACCCTGTTTGCGTCACGCGGTCACGCCGAGCGGCAGACGGTTCAGTGTCGCTGGCGTCGACAACCCTTTCGATACGGGGACACCGCTTCACTCGCGACAGAGAGGCCGCAGTGGCTCCGCGAAGCCGATGAGTGCCGGCGTCGAGTAATGATGAACGCACCGACCAGGTCCGGCACTGTGATGATGACGACCCGGATGTCACCAACCCCAGCGCACTTGGTGAGCGTGGGGAAGAGAGCGTCGCCCGCCTCTTCGTCGATGTAGATGCGTTTTCAGTCCCGAAGGTAAACAACGCCGATTCCATCAGTCACCTGCGCTGTAACGGGGCTTCCATCCGCACCTCGACTCGAGAGCCGCAGCCTACGAGTGCGAGCCCCAGGTACTCTTGAAGAATCGCCTCACATTTGTCATTTGTTCTTCCGACTACCGGCCCCGGTTCGGGTTCGATCGCTGCGGACACCTAGCTGCCGAACGTCCCGATATCGAAAACAGTCGGTGAGATGATCGTTGACCATCCCGACTGCCTGCATGTGGCCGTAGATCGTGGTGGACCCCACGAAGCTGAATCCTCGCCGCTTCAGATCGCGACTGAATGCGTCGGACTCCGGCGTCGTGGTGGGAATCTGGCGCGTGGTTTTCCATCGATTCTGCCGCGGGCGGCCGTCGACGAATTGCCAGCAGTACGCGTCGAAGCTGCCGAGTTCTTCCTGCACAGCCAGGAATGCCCGCGCGTTCTTCACCGCGGCGGCGATCTTCATGCGGTTGCGGATGATCCCGGGATCGGTGGTGAGCTTGTCGACCCGAGCCGCGGAGTATCGCGCGACCTTCTCTGGATCGAAGTCACTGAAAGCGCGACGGTAGCCGTCGCGCTTGTTGAGGACGACCGTCCAATTGAGTCCCGCCTGCGCGGCCTCCAGAATCAGGAACTCGAAATGCGTGCGATCGTCGTGCGCCGGCACGCCCCATTCCCGATCGTGATACTCGAGCATCACCGGTTGATCGACGTTGACCCAGGAACACCGCCTCGGCTGCGCATTCGGCATGTGTATCGTCTCCACGACCTCAAGAAGACTGTACACAGGGTGTGGCGGCGCGCACACGTCGCCAGGCCAATCTCGAAGCGGGAACGACAAAAACGAGCGATTCGCTCAAGAGGGGTTGGGCACGCCTGGGATGAACTGCTCGCAGGAGGGCCGATGCGAACACTCATGATGATGACGGTGGCCGTATACGCCGTTGGGTCGTATTCATTCGGAGGTGCAACCATGGCGCAGGGACGCACGGCGGGCGCGGCGAAGAATGTCGTGCTGGTGCATGGCGCGTTTGCGGACGACTCGAGCTGGTCGAAGGTCGTTCCACTGCTGAAAGCCAAAGGCTTTCGCGTGACGACTGCGGGGAACCCTCTGACCTCGTTCGCCGACGATGTCGCCGCGGCCAAGCGGGCGATTGCCGCGCAGGACGGCCCGACCGTTCTCGTCGGTCATTCGTACGGGGGCGTCGTGATCACCGAGGCCGGGAACGATCCCAAAGTCGTGAGTCTGGTGTACGTCGCGGCTTTTGCGCCGGACGCGGGCCAGTCGATCGGCGAAATCAGCCAGGCGTTTGCGAAGCCTGCCGGCGCCGATCAAGTGCAGCCGCAACCCAATGGGTTCCTACTCCTCTCGCAGAAGGGCATCGAAGAGGACTTCGCCCAGGATTTGACGGCGGCTGAGAAAGCGCACCTGGTCGGAGTGCAACCGAAGACCTCCGGAGCGATTTTCGAAGCCAAACCGACGGAGGCGGCCTGGCGTGCCAAGCCGGCCTGGTACGTCGTGTCCAGCAACGATCGGATGATCGATCCCGAGCAGGAGAGGAGCATGGCAAAGCAGATCAAGGCTAAGGCCACGGTACTGCCGTCGAGCCACGTCGTGATGCTGTCGCATCCTGCCGAAGTCGCGAAGGTCATCGAGGAAGCGGCTGCCAACGGACATCGTCGATGACAGTGGAAGACGTCGTCCGGACCCACACGGAAGGATTCAACCGCGCGCTGACGACGCGCGACCTCGGCACATTGTCGGCGATCTACGCGGACGACTACATGCTCGTGCGCCCCGATGGCTCAGTGTTGGGCAAGGAGGACGTCCTGCGGGATCTCGGGGCCGGCGGTCTGCGATTCACGTCGATCGAGCTCGCCAACGTCGGCGTTCGGATTTACGACCAGACCGCGCTTCTGACAGGCGATAGTCGGACCGTCACGTCGAGGAATGGCGCCGAGGTGAGCGCGCGCGTGCGGTTGCTCGCGGTCTACGTCGGCGAACGCAGCACACTCCGACTGGCGCACTTCCAGAGTGTCTCGCTCCCGGCCTGAGGAACCGAGGTCATGGAATTGACGATCTATCAAGCGAATCGTCGTGAGGTCGAATTCGACGTCGATCACGCTGCGTTCTCGGCGGCGTTCGAGGAACTGCTGGGCCGCACCGACGTTAGCGCGTTCGCCGATGCCGCGCCGCTTACGGCCGAAGCCGCGCGCGAGCGGCTGGCTTCCTTCGTGGGTCCCCTCGATTTCTCGTTGTTTCAAAAAATTGATCACGGCGGTTTGCGGACCGCGATTGCCGGGAAGCCAACTTTGGCGACCACGTACGTCTTTGGAAACGCCCTGATCGCCGTTCAGATGACGACGTACGACGCCCGTGCAGGTCTTTACGTCCCGCTACGTCTGTTCGTACAGGAGATCGCGGAGAGGCGCGTCACGGTCACCTACGATCTGCCGTCCGCGGCCATGAGGCAGTTTGGCGTGCCAGCAATCGACGACGTCGCACGTTCGCTGGACGACAAAGTCCAGCGATTGCTCGCCGAAACAGTCGCCCGCGCATCCTCCACCTTCAAGGAACAGCAGTGACCATGACCGATGTCTACGCGCCGAACGATCTCCTCCGTGCTGAACCTGAAGTCCTAAGGAGGAGTCCCGAGAAATGAGCACGAGTCCGCTTTCGATTGACGTCTACGTCGCCCCGATGCGGCCGTACACCAGTCCCGATCAGCTCGGGGAAGGTGAAGTCGCGACCTGGGCGCCGTCTAGCAGCACGCTGATCTCAGGGCCGACCGAAGGGATCCTCATCGACGCCCTACTGACCTTCGAGAACGCGGACCGGATCGCCGCGTGGGCGAAGAGCTTCGGCAAAACGATCACGGGCGTCTTCATTACTCATGGCCACTCCGACCATTGGCTCGGCCTCGCGCGCCTTCTCCAACACTTCCCCGAGGTTCGCGGGTACGCGGCTCCGGAGGTCGTAAAGCGTGCGGCTTGGGAGGCGGAGTTCAACAAGACGACCAAGTATTGGACGTCGCGCTTCCCAGGCGAACTCCCCGAGACGCCCGTGGTACCCGAGGTGCTGAACATTGATGAGATTCTGGTGGACCGTCAGGTCGTCAACCTGATCCACGTTGGCCAGGGCGACATTGACGGCTCGACGATCTTCCACGTGCCATCTGCCAACGCGGTCGTCTGCGGAGATGTGGTCTACAACAACGTCCACATGATGATGTACGAGGCCGACGAGGCGAAACGGGAGGCCTGGATCGCCAGCATCGACGCGATCGCCGCCTTGAACCCGAAAATCGTCGTTGCCGGACACAAGAGCGTGGGGGCGGCGGACCGGCCAGAGAACCTCACGGCCAGCCAGGTGTACCTGCGCGACTTCACGACCCTCTCGAAGAAGGGCGGCACGGTGGAGGACTTGGTCCACGGCATGCTCGAATTACATGGCGAGCGCGACCAGCCACACACCCTTTGGATCTCCGCCCGAGCCGAAGTCGGTCGACGAGCATGAATCGCAACGAACCGTGGACGGGCGATCACGTGGACTTGTACGCGGCAGACCTCGCTGCCTTGGTCGCGGAGTTGGGCCTGTGCGACGCCATTCGCGTCGGGCATTCGACCGGCGGCGGCGCGGTGGGGCGCCACGTTGGCCGCCACGGCACGTCGTACGCGGATCTACCGGCCTTCATTAAAGCGGCGTGAGGAGTGTCAGGTGGACCAGACTCATATCACGGCTCCGACTCGCTTCATCGAGAGCAACGGAATCCGGTTCGCTTACCGGCACTTTGGGCGGGAGTCGGGAATCCCCCTTCTCTTCTTTCAGCACTTTCGCGGTGGGATGGACCATTGGGATCCGGCCGTCACGGATGGATTCGCTCAGGACCGACCGGTGGTGCTTTTTGACAACGCTGGCGTGGCCGGGTCAAGTGGAGACACTCCGAACTCGATCGAAGCAATGGCCGACCATGCCGCCGCGTTCGTGCGTGCGCTAGGACTGCCGCAGGTTGATGTCCTCGGATTCTCGATTGGCGGCTACGTAGCGCAAACCCTTGCGCTGCGTCACCTTACGCTTGTGCGTCGCATGATTCTCGCGGCGACCGGTCCGCGCGGCGGCGATCCGTCCCAGGATGCGCAAGCAGGGGAGTACGCCGCATCGACGGACCCGATCACGGGGGAGAGCAGCCTCGAAGCCTTTCTCTATCTCTTCTTTCGCCCCACGGCGACGAGCCAGGCTGCCGGCAGAGCGTTCTGGAAGCGTCGGCACGAACGGAAGAGGGATATTGACCCGCCGAGTACGCCGCAGACAATGGCAGCCCAACGAGCAGCGACTGCTGAATGGCGTCAGATACGCGGAGAACGTTTTTCCGAACTCAAGGACATTTCGCAACCGACCCTCGTCGTGAATGGAAACCATGACGTGATGATCCCGACGATCAATTCCTTCACTCTCTCGCAGGGTATTCCGCACGCGCAACTGATCATCTACCCAGATTCCGGCCACGGAGTTCTCTTTCAATTTCCAGAGTTATTCGTGGCGCATGGCCGAATGTTTCTCGAGAGTTTCTGAAAGGACAAGGAACGCTTATGCCTATGATCGACGTGTACGCGTCAAACGACCTTCTTCCATCTGGATCCGATCGGCGGATCGGCGAGGCCTTGACGCTCGCGGCGCTTCGCGCCGAAGGTGTCGCGGCTCCCAGCCAGTACTACCTGGAGAACACCGGCGTATTCATTCACAGGATGGATCCGGCGACCGTCCAGACGGCGGCGGAGCCACTGGCGAGGACGGTCCGCATTCAGATCATCACCCCGCCAGGTGCCTTAACCCGGGATGCCCAGAAGCAGCTCGTCAAAGACGCCACCGGAATCTTGGCGGACGTCTGCGGCGACCCGTCACTCGCCAAACGCACGTGGGTGCTGCTAACAGAAGCGGCGGAAGGCGGCTGGGGTATTGGCGGTACGGCGTTCGGGCGTGAGGAATTCACGGCGCTTGCCGCGGCCGCTAAAAAGAAATGAGGTCCGCGATGCCCCAGCCGACACTCGATGCCGACACGATTCTGAAGCGGGCCACGCCAGTCACCGGGCGACACGCGCACGAAATCCAGCCGTTCGGTCACCTCGTCCGAATGCCGATTGCATTGTCGGAACACACGTGCAAAGAGAGCGTGGACAATCTCAATCAGCTGTTGGCCGACACGATGACGCTGCGCGACTTGTACAAGAAGCATCACTGGCAGGTTGCCGGCCCCACGTTTTATCAGCTCCACCTCCTCTTCGATAAGCATTATGGCGAGCAGAATGAGGTGGTCGACGCCGTGGCGGAGCGTGTTCAGCTGCTCGGCGGGGTGAGCGTTGCGATGGCGCACGACGTCGCAGAGACGACGCTAATTCCACGGGCGCCCAGGGGTCGTGAGGACATTCCAGCCCAACTCTCGCGCCTGCTTCACGCACATGAAATCGTGCTCAAGGAGGCGCGCGCAATGGCGCGCCGCGCGGCCGAGGCTGGAGACGACGGGACGAACGATCTGATCGTCAGCGATGTGATCCGCCGTAACGAGCTCCAGGTGTGGTTCATCGCCGAACACGTGGTCAATGCGCCGATCATTGAGGAACGTTGAGGGGCGATCGAGAGCACCCGCGAGCTGTTCGTACTCCCTGCGCGCTTCGAGAACGCGGTGGCGTCCCCTGTTGACCGTGAGCCCGGCGTAGCGACAACGAGGGCCCGTCAAACGACAACCACGAGGATGCGTGATGAATGCCTTGGAAGCAGCACCGAAGACGTCAGCAGCGCAACTGTTTGGTCGCCTTCTGCTTGGACTGATGCTCCTAACAACTGGTGTGTCGCACCTCACCTATTTCCGAGAGCCGTTTCAGTCGCAAGTACCGCCGTGGGTTCCGCTGAACCCGGACCTTGTCGTAGTGCTCTCAGGCTGTGTGGAGATCACGCTTGGACTTTCTCTCGTGGCTTTATATCGCCGTAAAACGTACGTGGGCATCATTGCCGCTCTGTTCTTTGTAGCGGTCTTCCCTGGGAACATCGCTCAATACACAGAACACCGCGCGGCATTTGGGTTGGGGACGGACGCGGCTCGACTCGTCCGACTTTTCTTTCAACCTATTCTGATCGCTTGGGCGCTTTGGAGTACCGGCGCGTGGACTGCCCTTCGACAGTCCTCGGTCAGACACGATTGACTGCAGTCCGCTGCCGCGGCCCTCTTTGAACGCAAGCCTTGCAGTCAGAAGGTGATCGACGCGAATGTAGCCGGCAGAGGCATGCTCAGCTTTTCTTCGGCGCACGTCCCGCCAGCAGCGCTTTCCGCTCTGCAATCACCCGCTTGCGCTGGCGCACCGGCATCGCAAGCACATCGCGCGTTCGCTTTGGCAGTTTCGCCGAGATGATCGCGTGCGCCGCCTCCATCTCGCTCTGCCACCCCGCCTGCCGAAACACATTCCAGCGCTCCACCTGCACCCATTGCGACCGCGGAAATTCAACAGAAGGCGACACGCCCTCCCGCTCCAGCAGCTCGGCGTACCGCTCCGGCCCGGCTGCATACGTGATCACACCGTTCGTCTCATTCACCGGGTTCATCATTGCGAACAGCTGTCCGCCGATTGATTTATCCGCCGCCCAGAACAGAACGTACGTACTCCACGCCACTGTCTTCACCACATGCGGCAGCTTCAACAGCATTGCGCGCATCCGCTCAGCGTCCATTGGTCGCTCCCACACTGAGGGCATCCCCGCTACCCTCGGTGCGTATCATCGCGGATAGAGATGCAGGCCTCTTCGAGCTTGTGCTCGTTGCCGTAAAGGCGTTCCAGTTCGCCCGCGCTGTGGACGATCTTGCGCCGTTTGCAAATTCAGATACGGCAATCGCTTCCGATATTCCAAGGCAGTTCAGTGTTCAGTCAGGTTTTGTAAACATGGCGTTGCCACTGGCTGTCTCGGCCGGTGGGACCTCCTCTTGAAGCACATCCCAGTGTTCCACTACTTTGCCATCCTTGAGACGGAAAATATCTACCGCCACCATCGGTTTTGGACCCCAGCCGGTGTAACGCCCATGGACCATGACGAGGTCGCGCTCCCCGACCGCCATGCCGGGTTCATACGTGAGAGCGGTAAGCGTCGGAATCAATTTGGCAATGGCTGAAGGACCATCCGGGATTCCCGGATTGTGCTGTTTGTAGTTGCTCGCGAATAACTGAACTACCGTTGGATCCCGTTCGATAAAGGCCCTCTTGAGTGCTTCGAGTGCGATGTCCTTGTTAGATTTGCCCATGAACTTTCTCCTTAACGATCAACGACGTTCCGTCGTCGTTTTTGGCAACCAGACAGGTTTGCGCGGCGCGTTCGGGCGCAATTCAGTTCGACGGGCTCAGCGCCGGATTATAGGATTGGGCGTTCGAGGTGGCCCCCCCGTCGATCGAAAGTATCGCGCCGGTGATGAACGACGCGTTGTTCGAAGCGAGGAAGATGACCGCTTGAGCGATCTCCTCCGGTGTTCCGAAGCGATGCATTGGCTGGGGATCCATCAGAACGTCCTGCGCATCCTTGGGTAGTGTCAGCACCATGGGCGTGGCGATTGCGCCAGGGGCGACTGCGTTGATGCGAATACCCATGTTTGCATACTCGCCGGCCGCCGTCTTGGTCAGCCCCACGACCGCGTGCTTGGCCGCCACATAAGCGCTAGCCAGCGGCGTGCCGACCAAGCCGGCTTCGGATGCGGCGTTGACGATCACGCCGCCACCGTGCGCCTTCATGTACAGGATGACGTACTTCATGCAGAGCCAGACGCCCTTGACGTCTACCGAAATCGCCCGGTCGAAGTCGGCCTCTTCCAGGTCGGCGGTGAAGCCCGTAACGAGTACACCGGCATTGTTGAAGGCGAAATCGAGGGTTCCATAGGTATCGACAACCTTCTTCACGAGCGCCTGAACCTGATCGGCCCTGGTGACATCCACCGGCACGAACTCGGCCTTGCCGCCGGCCTTCCGGATCGTCTCGACGGTTTCTTCCGAGCGCGCCCGGCTGGCTTCGATATCGGCGACGATGACACTCGCGCCCTCACGTGCAAACGCGATTGCTGATGCCCTGCCGATCCCGCCTGCGGCTCCGGTGACGAAGCCGGCTTTTCCCGAGAACAGTGACATTGTGATTCCTCCGTTTCGTTTCTTCACGTAGTGGACAACCGCCTCTTTCGGTCGATAGGCGACTCGATATAGGAGACAAGTCTCCAGCGAGAGCCACACCCGTTCTTGAACAATCGCGTCACATTTGTCATTTGCGCTTTTGACTATCGCCGCCAGGTCGGGTTCATTCGCTACTGGTGCCGAGCCGCCGAACGTCGCGATATCGGAAACAGTCCATGAGATGATCGTTGACCATCCCGACTTCTTGCATGTGGCCGTAGATTACGGTGGTTCCGACGAAGATCCCGGGGGATCGGCGGTCAGCTTGGCGATCCGAGCCGCCGAGTATCGCGCGACCTTCTCTGGATTGAAGTCGCTGAACGCGCGACGGTAGCCCTTGCGCTTGTTGAGCACGAGCGACCAGTTGAGTCCCGCCTGCGCGGCCTCCAGAATCAGGAACGCGACATGCGTGCGATCGTCGTGCGCCGGCACACCCCATTCGCGATCGTGATTCTCGCGCATCAGCACCTGATCGACGTTGACCGAGGGACACCGCTTCGGCTGCGCATTCGGTATGCGTGGCGTCTCCACGACCTTTACAAGACCGTACACGCGGGTGGCGGCGCGCAGACATCATCACGCCAATCTCGAAGCCAGAACGACAAGAACGAGCGAATCGTTCAAGAGGGATTCGAGACACCTGCGATGAACTGCGCACAGGAGGGCCGCCGCGAACACTCTTGATGACGACGGCGGCGCTGGTGTACGCGCGGATGGCGCAAGAAGGCGACGCGATCAGGGCGAAACTTGCCAATGACGCAACTGGCCGGTCACCAGGTTGACGACCGAAGGGAGAAGGTGGATCGATGGCGACTGAGACATCACACCGAGTCGTGATCGTTGGTTGCGGCTTCGCAGGCCTGTCGGCGACCTATGCACTGCGCCGTGCGCCGGTAACCGTTACTATCATCGACCGAACCAATCATCATTTGTTCCAGCCGCTGCTCTATCAGGTGGCGACCGGCGTTCTCTCAGAAGGTGACATCGCACCGCCGATTCGTGAAGTCGTCAGCGGCCAATCGAACGTCCGCGTGCTGCTGGGCGAAATAGTGGACGTCGACCTCGGCGCACGCGTCGTTCGCGCGTCCGTGATGGATCAAAGCGTCACGGTCCAGTATGACAGCCTCGTCGTCGCGACGGGCGCGACCCAGTCGTACTTCGGCCACCCCGAATTCGCCGAACACGCGCCGGGCATGAAGACGATCGACGATGCCCTTGAGCTTCGTGGTCGGATTTTCGGAGCGTTCGAGATGGCCGAGCGCGAATCGGATCCGGAGCGGAGACGTGCGTGGTTGACCTTCGCCATCGTCGGTGCGGGTCCCACGGGTGTGGAACTCGCGGGGCAGTTGATCGAACTGTCAAGGCGATCGCTTCGGCACAACTTCACAAACATCGATCCCCGCGATGCGAGAGTGGTGTTAATAGATGCCCTCAAGACGGTACTTCCGCCGTTTCATCCATCGCTTCGTGAGCGCGCGGCACGCGACCTTCGCGAGCTCGGCGTCGAATTGCAGCTCGGCACTCGAGTAACCGGCGTTGATGCGATCGGCCTTGATCTGCAGCCATCCGAGGGGCCGCCGGTGCGGCTGGAAGCGCGCACGAAGATTTGGGCGGCTGGGGTCGAGGCGTCTCCGCTAGGACGACTGCTAGCGGCTGCTACCGGCGCGGCCGTCGATCGCTCGGGCCGGATCGCAGTTCTTTCAGACTGCACGCTTCCTAGGCATCCCGAGGTCTTCGTCGTGGGCGACCTGATGAAGTTGAACAACTATCCAGGATTGGCCGAGGTCGCGATGCAGTCAGGATGGCACGCCGCTCGGACAATCGTCAGGCGGCTGCGAGGAAGTTCGGAACCGAGGCCGTTCGTCTATCGCGACTTCGGATCGCTGGCAACGATTGCACGTTTTCGCGCCGTCGCCGATCTTGGCCGGTTCCGGCTGACGGGCGCGCTGGGGTGGATCTTCTGGCTCGTCGTTCATCTCACATTCTTGACTGGCTTCAAGAATCGGGTGGCGGCGCTCATGAACTGGGGGGTGGCGTTTCTAGGCCGCAGCCGCCGGCAGCGAACCATCACGATTCAGCAGGTCGTTGCCCAGAAAGTTCTGGCAACGACGGCGCTGACGCACCGCGCGCAGGATGCAGATCGCGTAAGTGTCCCATGACCAATTTGCTCGCCGCGCGCCTTCAGATGGCCTTCTTCCTCGGGTTCCGGATGACATTCGCGCAGATCAGCGCGGCACTCCCCGTTCAGGTGGCAGTCACTGAGTGGTGCTGGCTGCAAACCGGCGATGCGGTGTGCCTCGACTTGGCGAAACGGTGGGCTAGGGGCACGGCGATCCTGTTCGCGGGCGGCGGTCTCCGGACGGCTTTTTCCTTCGAGCTCGGGGTGCTGTGGGCT
>WNFT01003504.1_pt1 | contig 13603 bp, 15 predicted proteins | sample 5400191 | NCBI WGS metagenome assembly WNFT01 (sample SAMN13153359, study PRJNA577476) | soil metagenome | isolation source: 80 cm saprolite under Madrone tree | place: USA:California | collected 2016-06-14
CGGTCGGCAATCGCATGCAGCTTCAGATCGATCCCGACCACCAGCGCCGGCTGGCGCGGCTCGAGCACCGCATACTCCCCCGCCAGGAACACCTTCGCGCAAGCTTCGAGCCGCACGCTCATGGCAGCAGGCGAGCTCCGCCGGCTGGCGCGCAGAGCAGGACGTCAACGACTCCGGGAATCGCGCGCAGCCTGGTCCCGACCCGATCGGCGTCCCTCGAAGCGCAGATCGCGACCACGTGCGGGCCGGCATCGATCGTCCCCCAGGCCCCGATCCCGCCCGCGCGCAACTCGCCGAGCGCGTGCAGGCAAGCGACGGTCGGGGGGTGCCAGTAGAGCAGGGGCGGGTCCGCCGCGAGCGCATCGGCATGCATCCGCAGCGCATTGCGCTCGGCAAGCGCTCCGAGTCCGGAGAGATCGCGCGCCGCCAGCAGCCGAAGGGCTTCGGGCAGATCGCGGCGGCATTGCGCGATCCAAGCCGCATGGTAGGGGGAGGTCTCGCGCGTCGCCCGCATTCCGTCGCGCGACCCGACCTGCTTCGGGCCGCTGGAACAGACCGCGATGCAAAAGCGGAGGTCCCAGTGCGACGGCGGAAACACCTGCCGCGCCGACTCGTCCTCCCAGACCGCCCACCCGCCGGGGACGCTGCGGGCGGCGGACCCGCTGCCCAGCCGCGCGAGCGAGGAGAGCTGTTCGGCCGACTTCCGCAGTCCCGCCGCCGCGCAGGCGGCGACGGCGAGCGCCGCGAAGCCGCTGGCGCTCGAGGCCAGGCCCGCCGCGGTGGGGAACTCGTTGCGGGAGTCGATGCGGGCGCGCTGGCGGATCCCGGCAGCGTCCAGGAGGGCGCGCGCCCGCGACGGATTCTCCTCGCGCGAGTCGAGCGTGAGCGTGTCCGCCGCGAAGTCGCCCAGCTCCACGGTGGTGGTGGTGCGCAGCTTGTCGAGCGCGACCGAGAGCGACCCCGCTTCCGGGAGCAGCAGCGCGTCGTCGCGCTTGCCCCAGTACTTCACCAGCGCGATGTTGGCATGCGCGGCGGCGGTGGCCTTCACGCCGGGACCTTTACCGCGAAACCCCCGGTTCGCGCCGCGATTTCCGCGGCATGCGCGGCATTGCGAGCCAGACCGATGGCCGCCCCGCCGCCGCCCGCGCCAGTCAGCTTCGCGCCCAGGGCGCCAGCCTTGCGCAGGCCCGTCACCGCTTCCTCCAACTCGGGGCAGGAGACGCCCAGCTCGCGGAGCGCCTCGTGCGCCGCGTCGAAATGCCTCCCGAGCTGCTCCAGCTCGGCACGCTCGAACAGCTGCCGCGCTTCCTTCGCCAGCGTTCCCAGCCGGGCGAGGAGCGGGTCGATGGCGGCGTCGCTCTTGCGGCGTTCGGCCAGGGGCAACACGGTGCTGTGCGTTCCGCGCGCGATTCCACTGAGGGCGACCACGATGAACGCCTCGCCGCGCACCGGCTCCACCCGCGGCGGATCGCCACGGGTGAAGAAGATCACGCCCTCCCGCGCGCAGGCCTCCGGATCGACTCCGGAAGGCGCTCCGTGCAGCACCCGCTCGATGCGCATGGCGAGCGCGGCCGCCTGGCCGGCGGCGCACCCTGGCTTCAGCGCGCGGGCCAGCGCGACACCCAGCGCGGCGGAGCTGCCCAGGCCGCTCCCGAGCGGAATCTCGCTGCGCACCCGGGCGTGGAAGAATCCCGTGAACCCGGCGTCGCGCGCCATCGCCACCGCCGCTTCCAGCAATGGAAACGGGGTCTGCATTCCGCCGGGAAGCTCGAGGCGCGCTTCCTTTGCGGGCTCGAGATCCACGGTGACGTATCGCGGGATCGACGCCGCGAGAGCAGGATGGCCGTAGACGACGCTGTGCTCCCCGAGGAGGAGGACCTTGCCCGGCGCATGGCCTTGCGTCATCCGCCGAGGCTCCCCACCCAGGTCCGCAGCGGCTCGAGGATCACCGGACGCGAGGCGCGCAGCGCGGCCAGGTTGCGCGCTCCGCAGAGCAGGAAGGCCGCCTTGAGCGCGACGAGCAGGCCGGAGAGCGCGGCGCGTGCGGCGTCGATTCCACCCTGCTGTTGAGCACGGACGAGCGGCAGCGCGAAGCCGGCCACGTCGGCTCCGAGCGCCAGCGCCCGCGCCGCGTCGAGGCCTGAGCGGAGGCCGCCGGAGGCGATGATCTTCGCAACCGGGTCTGCCGCGCGCGCGCCGGCCACGCAGGCGGCGGTCGGGATTCCCCAGTCGCTGAGCAGCTCGCCGAGCGCCCGCGAGGCGCCGTCCTTGGCGCGCAGCTGCTCGACCCGGGGCCAGCTCGTTCCTCCCGCGCCGCTCACGTCCACGGCGCGGACCCCGCGCCGCGCAAGCTCGCGCACGACGGCCGGACCGATGCCGCAGCCCGTCTCCTTGACGATGACGCGATCAGGGCCGATCTCGCCCACCAGCGCGGCGATGGCGTCCAGACAGCCGCGAAAGTCCCGATCGCCGTCCGCCTGCACCAGCTCCTGGGCGGCGTTCAGGTGGATGGCGATCCCGTCCGCCCCCAGCATCTCGATCAGCCGCAGCGCGGCGCCCGTTCCGCGTTGCACCAGCTGTTGCGCGCCCAGGTTGGCGAGCAGCAGCGGAGGCCGCGAAGGCTTCACCGCGAAGGTGGAGAGGAGATCGGGCTGGTCGAGCAAGATGCGCATCGAGCCGACTCCGAACGCGACTCCCAGCTCCTGGGCGACCGCGGCGAGATCGCGGTTGATGCGCCCGGCGCGCTCGGTCCCCCCGGTCATGCCCACGACCATCAGCGGAGCGCGCAACGCCTTTCCGCAGAGCTGTGCCGAGAGGTCCACGTCGTCGAGCGCCAGCTCCGGCGTGGCGCGGTGCACCAGCCGGACGCAGGACAGCAGCGTGTCGGTGCCCTCCGGCTCCACCTCGCGCCGCTGCACCAGGTCGAGGTGCTGCGATTTGCGCTGCTCGAGGTCGTCGTGCACGCGCCGGATGTATCATGGCGGCATTGCGCATGCATTTGGCCGCCCTGCTCAGGACGGGTAGCACACGGGTCGGCGGCCGGCGATTGACGCGGGCCGCCCGCGGCGTTACGCCCCGCCCGTGAGAATCGCGCTGGCGCAGATCGACACGACGATTGGCGCGTTCGACGCGAACGCCGTACGCATGGTGGACCGCGCCAGGGAGGCGGCGGACAAGGGCGCGCAGCTGGTCCTCTTTCCCGAGCTGGCGCTGTGCGGCTATCCGCCCAAGGACTTGCTCGAGCTGGGCGAGTTCGTCGATCGCTGCCGGGCGGCTCTCGAGGAGCTGTCCACCAACAGCGTGTTCGAACGCGTTGCCGCGCTGGTCGGTTTCCCCGAGCGCCACCGCGGAGCGGGTGCCGGCCTCTACAATGCCGTTGCGCTGCTCCAGGGCGGCCGGGTTGCGGCGGTCGTGCGCAAGTCCCTGCTGCCAACCTACGACGTTTTTGACGAAGCGCGTTACTTCGATCCCGCCCCGGAGTCGGGTCCGCTGATCGAGATCGCCGGAGCGCGGCTCGGCGTCTCCATCTGCGAGGATCTCTGGAACGACAAGCAGTTCTGGAAGCAGCCTCGGTACCTGCGCGATCCGATCGAGGAGCTGGTGGCGAAGGGGGCGGAGGCGATCCTCAACGTCTCCGCCTCGCCCTACGCGATCGGCAAACCCGAGGTCCGGCGGCAGATGCTGGGAGCGGCTGCGCGCCGGCACGGGTTGCCCATCGCGATGTGCAACCTGGTGGGCGGGAACGACTCGCTGATCTTCGACGGCCGGTCCCTGCTGGTGCGCGCGAACGGCGAGGTGCAGCACGAGGCTGCCGCGTTCCGCGAAGACCTGGTCGTCCACGAGCTGACTCCAAAGCCGGCGCAGGCCACGAATCCCGAGGCGCGTACCGCCGGCGCAGCCGTCATCTCCGACCAGACCGCGGAGACCCCGGCCGGCGCGCTGGCCGTGATCGCGGCCTACGAGTCCGACTTCTCCGACGAGACCTGTCGCGAGCTCGCGGATGCGTTGACGCTCGGAATTCGCGATTACACGCTCAAAACGGGATTCAAGAGCGCGGTTCTCGGGCTCTCGGGCGGCATCGATTCCGCGCTCACCGCGGTGCTCGCGGCTCGGGCCCTCGGCCCCCAGAACGTCACCACCGTCGCGATGCCCTCCCGATACACCGCGTCGATGAGCAACGACGACGCCGAAGTGCTGGCGAAGCGGCTGGGCGTCCACTTCCACTCCATCCCCATCGAGCCGATCTTCCAGGCGTACCTCTCCGCGCTGGCTCCGATCTTCGCCGGCCGCAAGCCCGACGTCACCGAGGAGAACCTGCAGGCCCGCATCCGCGGCATGCTCCTGATGGCGTTCTCGAACAAGACCGGCGCGCTCCTCATCTCCACCGGAAACAAGAGCGAGCTGGCCACCGGATTCTGCACGCTCTACGGCGACATGGCGGGCGGGCTGGCAGCCATCGGCGACCTGTCGAAGACGGCGGTATACGCCCTGGCAAGATGGTTCAACCGCCAGAGCGCATCCGATCTGATCCCTTCGCGGATCCTGACGCGTCCCCCTACCGCGGAGCTGCGCGAGAACCAGACGGACCAGGACACGCTTCCGCCGTACGACGAGCTGGACGAGGTGCTGCGCGGGCACATCGAAGAGCACCTCGGCGCACGGCGCCTGATCGAGCGCGGGTTCGCGGAGGAGCTGGTGCGGCGCGTGCTGAAGCTGGTGGTCCTCAGCGAGTACAAGCGCCGGCAGGCTGCCCCGGCGCTGCGCGTCACGGCGCGCGCTTTCGGCGAGGGCTGGCGGTTCCCGATCGCCCACGGATACCGGCATTAGCGGATTGCGTATGGTGTCCCCGGCGAGCGAGTGGCTGCCCGGTCGCCCGAAACAGCCGTTGCGCGGTGGCTGGCTTACAATCCTGCAGGTCTGTGAATGGGCTCGCCTGAACGCCCGTCCAAGACGCGAGGAGGATCGACCCCGATGCGCCTTCGCAACCTGCTAGTTCTTGGCCTCGCCGCCACTGGCTGCCTCTATGAGCGGCAGGCCGTCCGCGACGATCGGTACGGCGAAGGTCCCCCTCCAGCTCCGGCCGCCGAGGCACCTCCTTCGTCGTACGACCCGCAGCAGGCCTACCAGGTCGATCCGCCGCCGCCGCCCGCCGGCGCCGAGGTCGCGAGCGAGGCGGTCTTCTACGAGCGGCTTTCCCCGTATGGTTACTGGACGTTCGTCGCGCCGTACGGCCGCGTCTGGGTTCCGTCGGTGGGGTACGGGTGGCGGCCCTACTACTATGGCCAGTGGGTCCTGACGGACTGGGGCTGGACCTTTGTCTCCGACGATCCCTGGGGCTGGGCGGCGTACCACTACGGGCGTTGGAACTTTGGCGTGGGGGTCGGCTGGTACTGGGTCCCCGGCCGCGTCTGGGCTCCGGCCTGGGTGAGCTGGCGATATGGGGCCGGTTACGTGACGTGGTGCCCGCTGGCTCCGCCGGGGGTCGTGTTCGGATACCGGCATCCCGCCTGGGTCGCCGTCTCCGAGCAGCACTTCACCCGTCCGATCGCCGCCGTGGCGGTGCCCTCGCAACGTACGTATGGCGTAGTGACGCAAGCCCAGCCGCTCACCGGCCCGCATGCGACGGTCGGCCGTGGCGGCAACTTCGGACCGCCGGTAGCAGGCGTGGCGCGGGCGACGGGCCAGCAGATCCGGCCGATCGCGGCAGTGCAGGCGGTCCGGCCGCGCCCCACCGTCAGCACGGGCGCGAATGCCTCTCCCGGCGCGTCGATGCGCTCGCCGCGCGCCCGGGCGCGTCCGGAGCGCGAAGCCGTGCGTCCGGCTCCGCCGCGGGCAGGACAGGGCTGGCGAGCCAGTCCGCCGGCGCAGCCCGGCGCAGTTGCGCCGCGCTCGAGCCCTGGCGGCTCCATGGGGTCCGCGCCGCGGGCTGCTCCCCCGACCAATGGCTCCGCGCCTCGCGCCGCGCCTCCGTCATCCGGCGGAGGCTCCCCACACGCCACGAGCCCCAGGACGCAGTAGCATGGCGGCATGAAGCTGTTCCGCCGGGGCCGCGTGCTGCAGGCCACGTTCGGCTGCAACCCGAATTCCAGCTCGCTGGGTGTCGACGTCACCTTCCTGCTCTTCGGCGCGGCGTTCGCGAGCGCGCTCGCGGTCATGCTCGGCGCATTGCTCCGCCGGGAGCCGCGGTGAAGATCGCTCGCGCCCGCCCCGAGCGGTTCGGCGGCATCGTCGAGATCGAAAGCCCCCGCGCGCTGCTGCACGTCGATCGGCAGATGATGCGCGAGCTGGGATATCCCGACTCGCCGCTCTGGCAGCTGCCGCCCGAGGGTCCGCTCAGCGCGCCGCGGGAGGTGCACGTCGTCCTTTCGCGCCGCTGCGCCGCCGGATGCCGCGGCTGCTACGTGGACGCGACGCCCGGCGGCGCCGCCCTCCCGTTCGAGGACGCCTGCCGCATCCTCGACGAGCTGGCGGCGATGGGGGTGTTCCACGTCGCGCTCGGCGGCGGAGAGGCGCTCGAGCTCGACTACCTCTTCGCCGTTGCCTCGCACGCCCGCGGGGTCGGGATCACGCCGAACCTGACCACCAGCGGGCTCGGGCTCGACGCGGAGGCCGCGGAGAAGTGCCGCGTCTTCGGCCAGATCAACGTCAGCGTGGACGGAGTGGGCGCGGCCTATGCCGCCGCCCGCGGCTTCGACGGGTTCCACCATGCCGAGCGCGCCCTCCGCCTGCTGCGCGCGGTAAAGCGCGAGGTGGGGGTGAACTGCGTGGTCAGCCGCAGCTCCTTTCCCCGCGTTCCCGAGGTGGCGCGCCTGGTGCGCAAGCTGCGCCTGAACGAGCTGGAGCTGCTGCGGTTCAAGCCGGTAGGGCGCGGCGCGCGGCTGGACGAAGAGCTGACGCCTGCGCAGTGCCGCGAGCTCTGGCCCATGGCACGCCGGCTGGTCTGGCGGGAACGCATCCGGGTCAAGCTCGACTGCTCGTTCGCGCCCATGGTGTTCTGGCACCGGCCGTCGGCGAAAGCCGCTGCTTTCTTCGGCGTCCAGGGCTGCGTGGGCGGCGACGTCCTCGCGGCCGTGCAACCGGAAGGCGCCTTCACCGGGTGCTCCTTCACCGCGCACCCCGCCGCCGACGCCCGCATTCCCGGCGCGATGGCGGAGGCGTGGCGCTCCGGGTTCGGCGAGTTCCGCGACTATGCCGCCCACGCGCCGGAGCCCTGCGCGTCGTGCGAGTACCTCCGCCTCTGCAACGGCGGATGCCGCGCGGTGGGAACGCCGGACCCGGGATGCCCGCGCGTGCAGGAGCACCGCTCGCGCCTGCCGCTGCCGGTGGTCGCCGGGTGAGCGACCGCGCGTTGCTGCTGGCGCACGCCGTTCTGGGATTCGGGGCGCTCTTCGCCGGGACGCACCATGCGGCGCACGCGGTGCTCTCCGCTCTTGGAAAACCGCAGACGCGGGCGCTTCGGCGGTTCGGCTGGATCGCTCCCGCAGCAGTGATCGCGCAGGCCGTCTGCGGGCTCGCCATCTACCCTGCTTATCGCGTGCGCGTGCGCGCCCCGGATTTCGACCTGTACGCGCCCGTGGTCGCCCAGCTCTTCGACTTCAAGGAGCACCTCTCCGCCCTGGCGCTCGCGCTGGTGATCGGAGCATCCATCGCCGGCAGGTCCGACGACACGCCAGAAGCCCGCTGGCCGATCGCGGCGCTTTCGTCCACGGGCGCTGCCTTCCTCTGGGCGGCGGCCATCATCGGCCTCTACGTCACGGCGAGGCATCCGCTGTGACGCGCGCCGCCCTCGCCGGAATCTCCGCCTTCGCGCTGGCGTACCTGCTCGCGGGCACGCTGCAGCTTCCCGTCCTCGTCTACGACCCGCTGGCTCGGATGGCGAGCGTGTCTCGCACGGTGAGCGGCGTCTCGATGCGCTACTTCGGCGACCTGCTGCTGGCGTCGGCTGCCGGCCTCGCCACGGCCGCCCTGGCGCTCCGCCTGCGGCCCCGGGCGCCGATGCCGGTGGCGGCCGCCGCCACGCTGTCGCTCGTCGCTCTCGACGTGGTCTACTACCTCTCGCGCCTGCTGGCTCTGGACTGAGCACCGCGCGGGACCGGAGAGTGCGGGCCCGCGGAGAGCGTGCTAGACGATCCGCCGTGGCCGTCGATGTCCAGCGCGTCCTGGTGGTGGGCGCCGGAACCATGGGCACCGGCATCGCCCAGGTGGCCGCGCGCGCCGGATATCGCACCGAGATCTTCGACGTGGCGGCCGGGGCCGGGCCGCGGGCGCTCGAGCGCGTCGCGGAGACCCTCTCGCGCGCCGTCGAAAAGGGGCGCTGCACCCCTCAAGAGCGGGAGGAGGCGCTGCGGCGCCTGACGGTCGCGAACGATCTGGACGGTTCGGCCGCCCTGGCCGATCTGATCGTCGAAGCGGCCCCGGAGGATCTGGAGCTGAAGAAGCAGCTCTTCGCCCGGATCTCCAAATCCGCCCGCCCGGAAGCGATCCTGGCGACCAACACCTCTTCGCTGCCCATCACCGCCATCGCCGCGGTGGCGAAGGGACCCGAGCGGGTGATCGGGCTGCACTTCTTCAACCCCGTCCCCCAGATGAAGTTGCTGGAGATCGTGCAAGGGGAACGGACGCACCCCATGGTGGTGACCGCCGTGCGGGCAGTCGGTGCCCGCCTGGGAAAGGAAGTGGTGGTGGTGCGAGACGCACCGGGCTTCGCGACCAGCCGCCTGGGGATCACGCTGGCCATGGAAGCCATCCGGATGCTCGAGGAGGGCGTCGCGTCTGCGGAAGAGATCGACCGCGCCATCGAGCTTGGTTACGGCCATCCAATGGGACCGCTCAAGCTCACCGACCATGTCGGCCTCGACGTGCGGCTGGCCATCGCGGAGCACCTGACCGCCGAGCTCGGCGAGCGGTTCCGCCCGCCGCAACTGCTGCGCAGGATGGTCCGCGCCGGCAAGCTGGGCAAGAAGTCCGGCGAAGGCTTCTACAAGTACTGAGCCGCGCTGAACCGGGTGCGCGGCAGCAGCTCGTGTAGCCATTCCGGCACCAGCGACTCCAGCCGTGCGTCGATCACCCGCCGGTTGCGCTGGTACTTGACCGTCAGCGCGATCACCGACAGCCCGAGCAGGGTGAGCGCGAACGGAAACAGCATCGAGTCCTTGAACAAGTCGTGGGCGAGCCCGACCAGATACAGGTTCACGCCGATGGCACCGTAGACGAGGAAGATCCGCCGGCGAAGCAGCACGCTCAAGACGATGAACCCGAGGTTCATCAGGCAGTACAGCAGACGGCGCCACTCGCTGTCGCTGTCCATCGAGGAGATCGCGCCCCAGAGCGCGGTCATGCCGAACAGATAGAGCCAGAAGGCAAAGTCCTCGCGGGTCCGGTGGTCGACCAGGTACGCGATGAGCAGCATCCCGAGGCCGAACCCGATCGACACGCGCCGGCCCAGCGCAAGCTGCCACTCGTGGTTCCCGGCCAGGTACGCGGCCAGGTCCATCGACATGAACCAGAGCGCGACGGCCGCGGGCGCCACCAGAAAGGAGAATTTCACCTTGCGCAGCGCCAGCATGGCCGCCAGGACCGTGCCGGCCTCCATCAGGACCCAGCTGCTGCGGATGTACGGATAGAAGTCGCGGTAGTGCCCGGGATCCTTGGCGGGCCAGAACCCGGTGCCTTTCTCCAGGCCCCAGATGGCGAGCGGGGTCATGCAGACCGCCATCGCGTAGAGCAGGCCGCCAGGGATCTTGAGATCGGCGCTCCGCCACAGCCTCTCGCCGAAAAAGGCGAAGAAAACCGCATACGTGACGGCGATGAGGCAAACCGCCCAGGGACCCAGCTGCTCGAATCCCAGCGTCATCAGCCAGCCCATCGCGGCGATCACGACCAGCGCGCCGAAGAAGTAGGAGACGTTCACGCCCGTGAAGCGGGCGCGCGCGGGATGTCGCTCGCCGAAGAACCGCCAGAGCGCCGCCGCCTGCGACGCATCCACGATCTGGCGTGCGGCCGCTTGGTCCAGGTCCTCCCGCTGGATCTGCATGCCGGACAGTGTCTCACGCGGGGGACTTTCGGCGAGAGCACAGCGGTGTTACCAGTACCTACATGCAGCCTGTGGGTACAGTGGTCGCCTTTGGCGCCGCCCCCACGAACGATGTCTCCCGGCTCGATGCGACGGCGCTGGCCTGCGACATCCTGGGCTTCGGGGACGACCTGTTCAATCGCCTCAAGCAGGCGGAGGCGGGATCGCTCCTCCTTCTCCTCGCGGAAGCCGCCGACGACCCTGCGCTCGCCGCGGTCTCCAAGGCATCGCGCATCCTGCGGCTGCGCGGCGGAGGAGAGGCGGTCGTCGTCCTTCCCGCCGTCCCCGCACTCCCTGGATCGCAAGCGCGCGGGAGGCTGCAGCGTGCTGCGCAATTGACCGGAGCTTGCGTGGTCCAGCCGGTGGCGGGCGCGTCCTGGGCCGACGCGGTGCGTTGCTTCGTCGAACCGCTGGCGGTGTTCGGCCTGGTCGGAGTCGATCCGCGCGAGGTGCACGGGCTGCTGAGCGCCCGCTCGACGCTCCTCCACCGATGGCAGGACGCTTCGCTGGATCTCAGCCTGCGGGACGCGCGCGAGGTGCTGGTGAGCTGCCGGCTGCGGCCGAGCGCTACGCTCCGGCAGGTCGATGCTGCCGCCCAGCGCGTGACATCCGCCACCTCGGCCCGTCTAGTGCTGGCGGGTCCCGAAGTGGACGACGGCCCGAGCGCGCTGGCCGCCGTCTTCCTCGATCCCGCGCCGGGGCGAAGCGCCGCCTAGATGCCGTCCAGCAGCTCCGGCAGGCGTCGCGCGAACTCGCCCTTGCTCATCACCTGATCGCAACCGGCGGCACGGGCCGCCGCCATCACGTCCTCGCGCGTGTGATCGACGTATCCGATGACGGTGATGCCCGCGCCCTTCTTGATCTCGCGGATGGCGTTGACGGCATCGAGCTGCGGAGCGGCGAGGTCGATGAGCAGCACGTCGGGCTTCTCGCGCGCCACTTCGTCGACCACCTTGGTGCCCCGCTTCAGCCAGGTGATGGGGCGTCCCTGGGCAGCCGCGTTCACCTTCGAGGAGAACATCAGGTCGTGAATCGCTGCGAGAATCTTCATGCGCACACTCCAGCGCCCGGCGACGAACCGTAGGGCAATCCAAGCACCGCCGCCGTGCGGCCATCCTCGAGCGGTACGGGCGAGCCCGGGACGATGAGCTCCTTGCGCACGTACCCGAGGAGCAAGGCGCTGACGCCGAGCCGGGTGGCGGAAGTGATCCGGCCCTTGCCGCCCGACCCCAGCTTCGATCCAACGGCAGGGACTTCGCCCTGGACCTCGAGCCGGACCAGGTTCCATGCTACCCGGCCTCGGTAAGTGGCCATCGCGACCACTTCCTGGCCGACGTAGCAGCCCTTGCTGAACGACAGCAGCGGGTCGAGCCCGCCCTCGATCGGGGTGGTGTCCTCGTCCAGCTCCGCCCCCCACTTGGGAATGCCTGCGGCGACCCGCCATGCCTCGGCCAGATCGGGCCGCGGGCGCTCGCGCAGCGTCTCCAGCAGGGACTGCGCTTCCGGTTCCGGAAGCAGGAGCTCGAACCCCAGCGCCTGGACGCTGCCGGCGATGTGCGGAGGAGCCGCGCCCGGCGGCGTGTCCGAAGGCCAGTACCGCAAGCGGCGCAGGTCCGCCGCTTCTTGAAGTTCGCAGTCCTCCATGATCAGGAGCTTGTCCAGGTGGGCACGCAGTGCGTCGAGGCGGTCGGGCTCGGTCGTCACGACCACCTCGTCGTGCCGCCGCCAGAGAAGCCCCAGCGCCACGAGCCGCCCCTTCCCGCTCAGGAACGCCCCCGCGATCGCGCCCCCATGGGGTGCGGCGGCAAGGTCGTTGCTCTGCATGCCCTGCAGCCACTTCTCGCGATCCGGACCGACGACGCGCAGGGCGGCGGCCGGGCCCAGGTCCTCGAGGCCCACCGGCGGCTGTGGCATCGACGAAGGGGCGCTCCCATGGCTGGGGGTGTAAGGGACACGCACCGCGTCACAGAGCCGGGGGGCGCCAGGAACCGGACGCCCCGCCGAGTCGACGTCGACCTGCGGCGCCTTGTCGTCGTTGCTCTTGAACGTGACCTGCGGACTCATCCTGTTAGACTCCTGCGGGTCCTTGGAGGCGCGAATGGCGGAAAAGGTGCTCATCAAGCCGGACGCCGCCGCCAACGACGACCCTTTGGTCACACCCGAACGCACCGCCCGCGTCGCCGCCTACATCGACGACCCGTGCGACGAGGGTGGGTTCGACGCTTTCTGTCGCGATCGTCACGGCAAGCTCTGCCGCTTCCATGAGCAGTTCTGCCATCCGCCTGATTATCCCTGCATCGACCGCTTGCGGCATTTCATTGCGGTCAGCTTTCTCGAAGACATCGCGCAGCGCCGCGCGCGCGAACGCAACAGCTCATAGTAGCCCGCCGAGCACGTCGTCCGCGAACAGCGGCGCCACGCCGCCCCCGCCGACGATGTTCACCACCCGCCCCGGCGCTGCCCTGCAGACGCTCCCGCCGTCCGGGACCCCCGCGATCAGCGAGGCGTACGTGCTGATGTCCAGATGCAGCGACAGCCTGCGTGCGCCGCTCTCCGCGCAGAGGAAGCGGTCGATGGACGGCGCGTCGACCAGCTCCTGGGCCACCCAACTTCCCGGCGCGTCCGCGCGGGCACGGGCGAGCGCCTGGCCGAACGCCGCGGGACCGGCCTCCCGTCCGATCACCACGCTCTTGCCTCCATAGTCGTGCGATTTCTTGAGTACGTACCTGTCGCCGTCCCCGAGCGAGGCATCGTCGATGTCATCGAGCAGCCGGGTCCAGGGCACCAGCTCTGCGACGGCGCTCCGCTCCTCGCCGCTGAGAAAGCCGGCGCGCGCGGCCCCCAGCGAGAGCTCGGCGAAGAGCCCTTTCGTCTCCAGCCACCCGTCGACCCGGTTCCACATCCCGTGCTTTTCCGGGTCGAGGAAAGCCCTTCCGAGCGGCGATGCGGGCTCGACGGAGCGGGCGAACAGATGACGGTAGAGGACGCGGTGCGGATCGCCGTCGAGCGCGACGTCCGCGGGCGCGCAGGTGCGGGCCTCGATTCCGCGCTCGCGCAGCATGGCGGAGAGCGCGCGCAGCTCGGTGATCTGTGGATCGCCGTCGCGATGCAGGATCTGGATCTGGAGAGGCTTTTCGCGCCGGCGCGCGGCGGTGAGCAGGGCGTCGATCAGCCAGGCCGCGTTGCTGGGATTTCGCGCGAGGGTCTTCGCGCGCGAAGGCGCGACCGCTTCCACCCACCCGCCCGCGGCGGCGTCGGAGTAGACCTGCATCGCCGGGATCGTCGCATTGACCTCGAGGGCCTTGGCCTCGCCGTCCCGTCCCAGGAACCAGTCGACGCGCGAATGGAGCAGCTCCTCCGCCTCCCGCCAGCGCGACTGGAGGGCGGCGCTTTCCAGCGGAGAGAGGTGATGGAAGAGCAGGCGCGCCTTCTCCGGCCGGCGCTCGATCAGGTCGCGCGCCACCTTCACCAGCGCGCTGGTGATCAGCCGCGCCCCCCGGCCCAGCGCCGCCAGCTCCTCGCGAGGCAGCG
>WNFT01003505.1_pt1 | contig 13602 bp, 12 predicted proteins | sample 5400191 | NCBI WGS metagenome assembly WNFT01 (sample SAMN13153359, study PRJNA577476) | soil metagenome | isolation source: 80 cm saprolite under Madrone tree | place: USA:California | collected 2016-06-14
TGGATTCCTGATGTTCTCCGCGAGCAGCTTGGCTGCGGCGCCCGTCGGATCAGTTTTGAGCAGCGAAAGGGGAAAGTCCGCAGGAATCAAATTTCCGCCAACTGCATCATTAAGTTGCTTCCACGCCGACTGCGATGGCCACGGAAGGACGGCGCCGGCGGAAAGTCGTACTTGCCGACAGGCCGCGCGGCAAAATCGGCAGGAGGGCCGCCGATCCGATCGCTTTCAAGAATGCTCTTCTGTTCATTAGCCCTTTTTTAATCCCTTGGCGCAGTTTTTCGAGCTATGCCCGCCCGCCCCGCGCGGGTCGGGAACCAAGTTCGACACTTCCTTGTTGAAGACCTTGAAGGCACGGCTTTGGTCTTGGGGACTGGCGGCGCTGGGGGCCACGGACGCCACCGGACCCGCGAGGCGCGGAGTCGGCTGCGACCAGGGACAAAAGCCACATGAGCTCGAGGTTTTGCGCCATTTCCACCGAACCTACGGACCTGCCAGCCGGGTCCGACCTGATCCTGCCCTGCCAGTACTACGACCTTTCGGGCGGCCATCATTTGACCGGCGAGCAGCGCCTGATGCTGGCTTTGCTCATCGACGCGATTAATGTCTACCAAAAAGGCGCTCTCGCAGGTTCCACCCGCGCGCGGCGTCTTTACGTTGACGCGGCCCGCTGGATCATGAGTGACCACGATCCCGGCAATTCCCTTACCTTCGGCACGGTGTGCGAAGCCCTCGGGATCAACGAGGTGCTGCTCCGCCAGCGGATAATCGCATGGAAGCACGCAATCTCGCGCCGGCAGCGTGATAGCCATGCCGGACCGCGGCTGCACTTCCAGATCACCTCGAGGTTTCAGCGCCGCGGCCGCAGCAACGGCCGGACGGCGCAGGTCGCTGACGCCGTCTAGTCTTTTTTCACCTTTCCGTGTTTTTCACCTTTCCGTGTTTTTCGCCTTTCCGTGTTTTTCGCCTTTCCGTGCGGCTCCGTTGTCGCCGCACCAGCGGCGCGACGCCACTCCGGCCGGCGCCATAAGAAGCGCCATTCGCTCGAGCGCGTGACGCTCGGGGTTAAGCCCTGACGCCTTCGGTGTCGGCCCTCGCGCCTGGTGCGGCGACAACGGAGCCGCACGGAAAGGCGAAAAACGGAAAGGTGAAAAACGGTTGGCCCTCACGCCTTCGGTGCGATAGTGATGGTGCGGCGACAACGGAGCCGCACGGAAAGGTGAAAAAGTGAAAAACTTGAAAGACATTTTCAGCATTGAAGGCAAAGTGACAATCGTGACCGGCGGCGGCACCGGAATCGGTATCGGGATCGCCCATGAATTCGCCAGGCGTGGCGCGCCGGTGATGATCGCGAGCCGCAGCGCCGAGCATCTCGAACCCGTGCGCGACGATATCCGCAAGCAGGGCGGCAAATGCGAGATGTTCGTCGTTGACGTGCGCGACGCCGCCAAGTGCGACGAGATGATTGCCGAGACGGTCAAGCGCTTTGGCCGCCTCGACGTTATGATCAACAACCACGGTGGCAGTATCACGACGCCGAGTCTCAACCTCTCGCCCAACGGATGGCGCGCGGTAGTCTCGATCAACCTTGACGGCACATTCTTTTGCTCGAAGGCGTCGGCGCGCCAGTTTATCGAGCAGAAGGACGGCGGCTGCATCATCAACCTGTCCTCGACCTCCGGCGTCCATGGCTCGACGACTATGCTGCCGTACGCAGCGTCGAAGGCCGGCGTTATCAAGCTGACCGAGTCGCATGCGGGTGAATGGGGCCGCTACGGAATTCGCGTCAACTGTATTGCGCCCGGGCCGGTCACGACCGAAGGCGCGGCCTCGCGTATCTGGCCCAACGAGGAAGTCAAGAACATGATGCTGCGGTCGCGCGCGCTCAGGCGTTTCGGCACTATCGAGGATGTCGCGTATCCGTGCATCTTCCTCGCTTCGGATGCGGCAAGTTGGATCTCAGGCGCGACGCTTGTCGTCGACGGCGGCAATATCCGCGCCGCCGATATCGTGCATATGGGCCTGTAAATCGAGGGGAAGTTGAATTGGCTACTCTATGGTATGCCGTGACTGTTCGGGACGGCAACGACCTCTGGTTGTACAGGACTATAAAGCGCAATGCGAAGGGAGAGGTTTTCGTGTTCTTTCCCCGACAGGTGAAGAAGTGGCCTCATGACATCCAGCCTGTGCTCAAGAAAGCCGGCTTGCCTCACGCGACGTATCACGCAGACGGGACGGTTCAACTGTGGGACATGTTCGGCAAGAGGCCACTCGCAAAACGAAAGCAGCAGAAACTGGATGCGTCATTTCGCGGCACAGAACCGCTTGTTACTTCGCCTATAGATATGCGCGAGCTGCGTAACGCCGGTATAAAATGCGTTGATACTTACGCGGAGACCTCTGAGATTCCGGCCAACAAGATTCTTGGAAAAGGAGCGATTGATAGTTTTCAGCTACACGTGGATGTTGCTGAACCTGGTAGTGCTCAGTACCCGATGGGCTGGAAGCTCGTAAACCAGAAGGCATTCAAAGATCGCGAGCCATGGGTGCTCGTGACTTTGTGGAAGCTGGCGTGAGATCTTCACCGTAACGCGCGGACTCATATCCGGCTCGGCGGCAACGCGCTTGTGAGCAGGAACTTCGCCATGGTATCGGGAACCCATAAGATTACTCGAACGCGGAATTAGAAGAGGCCGACAAACGTGGATTTCGGATTCAGCGAGGAGCAGGAAATGCTGCGCCAGAGCGCGCGCAATCTGCTCGAAAAAGAATGCCCCTCGACACTCGTGCGCCGCCTGATGGAAGAGGAGCGCGGCTACGAGCCCGAGTTATGGAAGAAAATTGCCGAACTCGGATGGCTAGGCCTCGTGATTCCCGAGGCATACGGTGGCTCGGCACTCGGCTACGTCGATTTGGTGCTCGTGCTCGAAGAGATGGGCCGCGTCGTCCTGCCGTCGCCCTTCATTTGGACGGTGATGGTGGCCGAAGCGATAAATCGCGCGGGTAGCGAAGCACAAAAGAAAGCATTGCTGCCGAAAATCGCTGCGGGCGAGCTTATCGCGACAATCGCATGGATGGAGCCGTCCGGCCTGTGGGGTGCTGATGGTATCACCGCGGCGGCACGCCAAAACGGCTCCGATTTTGTCATCGACGGCGCCAAGCTTTTCGTCAACGACGGCCATATCGCCGGCTGTATGCTGGTCGCGGCGCGCACCGCCGGCCATGGCGCCGATGGCGTCACGCTCTTTGCGATCGAAAGCAGTCGCGCCGGCGTGAGCGTCACGCCGCTTACGACGATGGACCAGACGCGCAAACTGTCCGAGGTGAAATTTGCAGGCGTCAAGGCCACGTCCGCCGACGTGGTCGGCGAAGTTGGCAATGGATGGAAGACGCTCGCGGCGATTATCGATCGCGGCAAGGTGATGCTCGCGGCCGAGATGATGGGTGGCGCGCAAAAGGTGCTCGACATGACGGTCGAGTACGCGAAGGTTCGCACCCAGTTCGGCCGCCCAATCGGCAGCTTCCAGGCCGTGCAGCACAAATGCGCCAATATGATGATCGACGTCGAGAGCGCGAAGTCGGCCGTCTACTACGCGGCGTGGGCGGTGAGCAACGGAGTCGCGGAAGCGCCGCTGGCGGCGGCGCTCGCCAAGGCGGCCGCGTCCGACGCGTTCCGGCGCGTCTCCGCCGACGGTATCCAGGTGCACGGCGGAATCGGCTTTACCTGGGAGCACGACATGCATCTTTATTTCAAGCGCGCGAAGTCATCCGAGTTCACCTTCGGCGACGCGACCTATAATCGCGAACTCGTCGCACAGGGAATCAATCTTTAATACGTGCCGACTCCGGACCGTAGAAAGTGCGGCCTCTGCGACGCGCGTTCGGGACGAAGCTAAAAAGAGGAATTAAATCGATGGCACTCGACAAGAGCCTTATCGGCAAGACCGGCAAGCCGTTCACGATGCCGATCGAATGGAGCAAGGTGCGCGAGTTCGCGCGCGCGATCAAGGATCCCAACCCGGTCTACTTCGATCCCGAACTGGCGAAGAAGGAGTGCGGTGGAATCCCGGTGCCGCCGACCTTCCTGCAGGTCGCGGCGTTCTGGCAGGATGCCGATTCGACGCCGACCGCCCATTTCGACTTGCGCCGTATCCTGCACGGCGAGCAGGAGTTCGAGTTCTACAAACCGATCCTGGTCGGCGACGTTCTGACCGGCACCGCGCGCATCGCCAACGTCTATGAGAAAGAGGGCGGGCGCGGCGGCAAAATGAGCTTCCTCGTGATGGAGATCGAGTACAAGAACCAGAAAGGCGAAAAAGTGGCGATCGCTCGCTCGACGCTGATCGAGACCGGCCAAGCCGTCGGGGGTTAGAAATCCCCCCAAAGTCTATAGCGTAGTTTTTCGTATACTATGCGTCTATCGGCGGTCCCCCGCCCTGCGGAATCGAGGCTACAATGGCAGCGAAAATAAAATATGACGCGGTGAAAGTTGGCGACCAGGTTCCTACGATAGTTGTTGAAAACGTCGCGCGCCCCGACTTCGTCCGCTACGCGGGTGCGTCGGGCGACTTCGTTCCGCTCCATTACGACCAGACTTTCGTCGAGGCAGCCGGAATCCCGACCGTCTTCGCGCAGGGGATGTGGACGGCAGGATGTCTCTCGCGATGTCTCACCGACTACGCGGGCGCCGGCCAGGTGCGCAAGTTCCGCGTCCGTTTCGCGCGCCAGGTATGGCCCGGCGATACGCTCACGATGCGCGGCAAGGTGACCGGCAAGGCCGAGCGCGACGGCGAGAAACTGGTCGAGGGCGAACTGGAGGTGGTCAATCAGAAGGGTGAGGCCACCGTCAGGGGAGATTTCGCCGTCGCCGCCGCGTAGGGCACAATCAATCTTTCGCTGGTATTCTGAGGTTCTGTCTCCGTGCCCTCTCCGGCGCGATGTAATTATGCGTCCGTTGTGGTGACGCGGCGCGTGCTCCAAAAAAGAAGCGGAAACCGGAAACTGTACGGAGCGATGCGAATCGAAGAGGCTCGGGTAGTCGTCGGGGCCGTGGTGGACAGTGCGTAAGAGCGAAACCCTTTGAAAAGGGTTTCCGCCCTTCCCAAACTTTCAGTAGCAGGATGCGGGGCTGCGCCCCTGTGAATACTCAGGATGCCGCAGAATTGGTGCAGCGACAACGGAGCTGCACGGAAAGGTGAAAATGTCGCGCGACACGCGCTACCTGCTGCTAGAATCAGAGCGATGGATGAACCCCGTTACGTCATAATTCATGGCCATTTTTATCAGCCCCCGCGCGAGAGTCCGTGGACCGGACTGGTCGGCGTCGAGCCGGGCGCCGCGCCCTTCGCGAACTGGAACGAGCGCATCCTGAGCGAATGCTACCGCGCCAACGCGCATGCCCAGATGATGGAGGGGCACGTCGTCCATATCCGCAACAACTATGAGTCGCTCGACTTCAACTTCGGCCCGACGCTAGCAGCCTGGCTTGAGAACCACGGTAAGGTTGCCTACCGCGCGATTCGGCGCGCCGACGAGCTGAGCGTCAAAAACCACGACGGGCACGGCAATGCGATCGCGCAATCGTACAACCATTCGATCCTGCCGCTTCTGACGGCGCGCGATCGCGAAATCCAGGTCGCTTGGGGAATCGAGGATTTCGTCTACCGCTTCGGGCGGCGGCCCGAAGGAATCTGGCTGCCCGAATGCGCGGTCGACGCTGATACGCTCGCGACTGTCGCGCAGGCGGGACTCAGGTTCGTCATTCTCGGGGGCGACCAGGGAAGATTTCTCAACGATGACACGGCGTTGCGCGAAGCCGGTCCGTTTCTATGGCGCCGCAACGGTCTCGAAGTGGCGATCTTTCGCTTCGACCGCGAACTCGCGGGACGGATCTCTTTCGGCGAAGTCCTTTCCGACGGAGCGCATCTCGCCGAGGCGATTGCGAGTGCCGCTTTCGAGCTTCCGCCCGGCGCCGCGCTCGTGATTGCGACCGACGGCGAGACGTTCGGACATCATAAGCGCACCGGTGCAGCGGAACTTGCGCGGGCGTTGGCGGCGCTGGAAGAGCGCGAGGGGCTGGTCGTGACGAATTGCGCCGCATATCTCGCCGCGCATCCGGCGAAGGGCAGCTTCGAGATCGACGTGCCGTCGTCGTGGAGTTGTCCGCATGGGGTTGAACGCTGGCGCTCGAACTGCGGGTGCCATTTCGACCACGCTACGAATCAGGAATGGCGTACGCCTCTGCGAGCCGCGATGGAGTTCGTGACGAATCATACGGCGTCGGTATACGAACGATTTGCCACGCCACTCGTCGCCGATCCGCATGACGCACTCAAAGCAGCGGGGCGCTTGTTCGCCGACCAGCGGCCGGAAGTCAGCGAGGAGTTTTTCAAGCACTACAAGCTCAAGGACGAGGCTGCGGAGGAACGGCTGGCGCGTCTGTTCGAGATGGAACGCGCGGCGCAGGCGACGTTCACGAGTTGCGCCTGGTTCTTCGACGATTTCGGCGGACCCGAAGGACGCGTGGCGCTTCGATGGGCCGCGCGGGCGGTCGAGCTTGCCGCAGAATTCGCGCCCAGTATCGAGCACGAACTACTGGGACGCTTGCGCGAGATCCACTCGAACCGCCGCGAAATCGGTGATGGCGCGAGCCTTTACTTAAGCCTGAAAACGCGCGAGGCGCGCGGGAGGGTATAGTTGCGATGGCTGCCAACGAAACCATTGATATTGAATCCATCCTTCGCGAGGGCCGCAAGTTCGCCCCCAGGTCCGAGTTCAGCCGCAAGGCGCACGTCAAGAGCACGGCGGAATACGAGGAGCTCTACCGCCGCGCCGAAACTGACCCCGAGGGATTTTGGGGTGAATGCGCGCGCGAGCTCGCGTGGTTCAAGCCGTTCGGCAAGGTGCTCGATTGGCAATACCCGTTCGCCAAGTGGTTTGTCGGCGGTGAGCTGAACGCCTGCTACAACTGTGTCGACCGCCATCTTGCGGGACCGCGCCGCAACAAGGTTGCGTTGATCTGGGAGGGTGAGCCCGGCGACTCGCGGGTAATCACCTACCAGATGCTCGCGATGGAAGTGGGGCGCTGCGCCAACGCGCTAAAGAAACTCGGCGTGCGCGACGGCGACCGCGTCGCGATCTACATGCCGCTAATTCCCGAGGCGGCCATCGCGATGCTCGCCTGCGCGCGAATCGGCGCGATTCATTCGGTGATCTTCGGCGGCTTCTCGTCGGAGGCGTTGATCGATCGAATCAACGACGCCGAGGCCAAAGTCGTTATAACCGCTGACGCCGGATGGCGCCGCGGGCAGGTGGTCGCTCTCAAGCATAACGTCGACGAGGCGCTGAAGCGCACTCCCTCCGTGGAGAAATGCCTGGTAGTGCGCCGCGTCGGCGAGCAGGTCGAGATGCGCGCCGGCCGCGACGTGTGGTGGCAAGATGTCGTCCCCGGTGAGAGCCCTGATTGCGAACCAGTGCATGTCGACGCGGAGCATCCGCTGTATACCCTCTACACCTCGGGCACGACCGGCAAGCCCAAGGGCGTCGTGCATACGACCGGCGGCTATCTGACGCATACGCTGATGACGATGAAGTGGGTGTTCGACCTGAAGGACGAAGACATCTACTGGTGCACGGCGGATATCGGATGGGTGACAGGGCATAGTTATAGCGTATACGGGCCGCTGGCGGCGGGTGCGACGGTCGTGATGTACGAAGGCGCGCCCAATTTTCCCGAGAATGATCGCTTCTGGGCAATTATCGAAAAATACCGCGTCAATATTCTCTACACGGCGCCGACCGCGATCCGGACATTCATCAAGTGGGGCGACTCGTGGGTCAAAAAGCATGACCTCTCGAGCCTGCGCCTGCTGGGCACGGTCGGCGAGCCGATCAATCCCGAAGCGTGGATCTGGTACCACAAGGTGATTGGCGGCGAGCGCTGCCCGATCGTCGATACGTGGTGGCAGACCGAAACGGGCGGGATCATGATTGCGCCGATGCCGGGTGCGATCCCGACCAAGCCCGGTTCGGCCACGCGTCCGATCCCGGGCGTCGCCGCCGAGGTGGTCACGCGTGAGGGCCAACCCTGTGGCGCGAACCAGGGTGGCTTCCTCGTCATCAAGCGGCCGTGGCCCGGGATGTTGCGCACGATCTACCGCGATCCCGACCGCTACCAGCAGCAGTATTTCAGCCAGATCGACGGCGTGTACTTCACCGGGGACGGATCGCGGCGCGACGAGGACGGTTACTTCTGGATCATGGGGCGCGTCGATGACGTGATTAACGTCTCGGGCCATCGGCTCGGCACGATGGAGATCGAAAGCGCGCTCGTCTCGCACGCGGCAGTGGCCGAGGCGGCGGTCGTGGGCCGTCCCGATGAGATGAAGGGGCAGGCCGTGGTCGCGTTCGTGACGCTCGAGGGCGGGCGCACGGGCACTGACAAATTGCGCGACGAGTTGCGCCAGCACGTCGTAAAGGAGATCGGCGCGCTCGCACGGCCCGACGACCTGCGCTTCACGGACGCGCTGCCGAAGACGCGCAGCGGCAAAATAATGCGCCGGCTGCTGCGGCAAATCGCGTCAGGCGAGGAGAAGCTCGGCGACACGACGACGCTCGAAGATATGGCTGTGCTCGCAAAACTGCAGGAGGAGGACGAGTAGGTGGGCAGAAGATCGCATCCGCGAACATGATTGCGACGTCCGAGGTGACACCGGCTGACATGTCGCTTCGCGCGGTACGCCTACGCTCTGAGGCGCGCGGCGCGCTTCGCAAGTTAATCTGCTTTGCGCTCACGGTAGGCCCTGAGATCTTCTTCCGTTACCTCGTCCGGCGGAACCAATTTGTAATGCTTCTCGGAACAAACCACCACGCCGCGCTCATTCTGCTCGAACTCAAATAATGCGATTACGTCATCCCGCGTGAACTGCGCACCGATCGGGCGACATACGAGCGACGGAAACTTCGTCGCACACACTGCGATATCCTGTTCGATCTGGACGACGCTCAGTTTGTCCTTCCCACCCTTAGCTTGCACCGGGATAACATAGTGAACACCTTTTTTATCGACTCCGACATAGAGTTCGTCGGTCTCGACCTGTCCGATGGCGCCTACCGTAGTGCGAAGGTGATTTTGCAGCGAGTAGCATGCGACGCCGGTGAAGATGTCGATCAGGCGGTTGTAGCGGACCCGCGCCAACAACGCTTGCTCGTCGCTTAGCGCATACTTTGCGACGACTCCGGGGGTCGCATCGGGAACCTTTGTTTCCGCCAGATTGGGGTTAGGAGCGAGGGCTGTCTCCGCGACTAGTACGAGGCGGTATTTGGCCGTGCCGACGCCTCGAATGATCCAGGTGTATCCTTTGCCAGCGCTTTTCTGAATCGTTTCGGGCAGGGCCGCGCGATAGCGGAAACTGTAGACGAGATCACCGAGGTTTTTAGGAAGAGCGATCTTGAGCTCGCTGGCGCAACGGACGATGTCCTCACGTTCGAAGTCAACCTCCCGCATTCCGCGCCGGTACTTGGACTCGAAAATCCTTTCCAGTATTGCGGCATAGGTTCCGCTCTTTTTCACTGTGCTCAGGCCCCGGGCCAGTGTAGGACCACAACCTCCTCTCGCAGCGTCTCGCGGGTGGCCGTGGCGAGGCGAGTGCGAAAGAGATCCACGCTTTCGACTTTGTAACCGAGCGAATCCGCTATATCAGCCAAGAGCTGGCCGGTTCGGATCATGACACGCAGATACGAGGCTTGATCACCTACTACGTAGGCCAGCCGGGCCCCGGGTCGAAGCAGGCTTCGTAGACTCGCCAAATGACGCACCATACCGCCGAAGTAGAGTTTGGTAACCCGCGCGTACATACGTTCGAAGCCGGACGTCTTGCCGAGTTGTATCCTGCGCGTCTCGATGGCCTCGGCGATTCTCTGGATTTCGGGATGTTCGGTGACCAGTTTGTCGTCCGTGTCGCTCCGGTAGACGCTGCGAGTATTGGACCGAACCAGGTCTTGCTTCAGCGAGCGCAGTTCTTTTTTGTTGCGGATGAAACCCAGCAGTACCGATTCCAGACGGGTGGTCCGAGTGTAATCCTTCTCGTTCGGATAAGGCGGCGAAGTTATTACCGCGTCGATGGAACCGGGTTCCAGGACGCCGGAGAGAGAGCGCGCATCGGCCTGGTATATTGCGGCCTCTGTGTCGCTGCGATCCCTCAGTTGCCGCAAATCCTCGGCCATCGCACGCACAGCTCTTAGCCACGGCGCTACAACCGCGGTATCGGTCTTCGGCGGACCCACGCCGACCTCAGGACCAAAATGCAAGTTGCTGATCTCGAAGACTATAGCGTGGGCCAGGGCCAGTCGCTCGTGATCGGCATATGCTGGGTGGCGGTGCTCCTGCAAGGAATCGAGCAGTACCAAAGTCTTATGCAAAGGCAGCGGGCTTATTGAGTCCTTAAGCAGCAGGCTTTGCTCTTCTGTCTGCAAGGCGCGTAACGCACCGCGATGTCCCTGGCCGTTCCGGCGGAACAACGGTAGTTCCATTTCGTCGTCGATCCCATCATTTCCGAAAGCCGCCAGCGTGTGTCGCGCAACCTCCTGCGCGTGAGAAATGAGCTGGTCCGGATCCGGGGTCCAATCAAGCTTGACCCGGCTGGCAAAGTAAGCCACGGGATTGCGCTCGATTCCGACGCCCGCAATTCCCAGCTTCTTGCATTCCACCAGTGTCGTGCCCGTGCCGCAGAATGGGTCGAGCGTGCGCATCTCGCGTGTGACGCCGAAGCGCTCCAGATACGTGCGGACCAGGTGCGGTGGAAAGGAAAGAACGAAGCGATACCAGTCATGAGCGGCCCGGTCCTCCACTCTTAGTCTGTTTTCGTAGGAAGCAGTGCCACCGGATACGTCGTCCACAGCGTGGAAGGTTAAAGAAAACAGATGGCCGTGTCGATGCGGGTTACGCAATCAATCGCCCGAACATCGGTGGAGCAGAGCAGATAGTGGCCCGACCGACCCATTACCTGCGCGAGCGACCGCCTTGAAGGCGGGGGCATGCGGATGATAGTTTAGCAACGTGGGCTGATGCCCACTTTTTTGTCAGTTCGCCGTCTTGCATCCGGGGACATTATGGCTTGGCTTATGGCGAACCGTCGAGGGAACGGCCGGTGGTGGTTCTACAGCTTCATCCGGTGGCGAAAAAGGTTGCCGACCTGCTCGATCCGCATGTCGAGCGGCAGGGCTTCGAGCTGGTCAGCGTCGAGTATCGCAAGGGGACACGGTCTTCGCTCCTGCGTCTCCTCGTCGACCGGCCCGAAGGCGGTATTACGCTGGCCGATCTCGAGCGGCTGAGCCCGATCCTCGGCGATATGCTCGACGTCTATGATCCGATAGAGGGACGCTACACACTGGAGGTGGCGTCACCTGGGATCAATCGGCCATTGGCGAAGTTGCGCGACTTCGAGGCCCATCGGGGCCGGCGCGTGAGGATTCGGACGCATCAGCCGCGCGACGGGCGCAAGGTCTTCATGGGAGTGCTCGCGGCGGTCAGCGCGGGTGGTGTCGAACTGGATGACGAAATTTCGAAAAGCCGGCACGCGTTCGGCTTTGAGGAGATTCAAGGAGCCAATTACGAGCATAAATTCGACTAACGGGATTTGCTATTATCACGCCGCGAAGGCCGGTGCGATCCTCAATGGGAGGCAAATCGGGGTGGAAATTCGCTCCACGCGCAAAACGGGCCCTCGGGAAATACGGCGGTTGCGCGATGGCGCCAAAGTTCGCGGCGCGCGGACGAACGCGCGCCCATCGGAGGCGATATGGCGGTCGATCTGAACCGGGTTATCGAGCAGGTTTCGAAGGAAAAGGGGATCGACAAGGCGATCGTGGTCAACGCGGTCGAGGAGATGATGCATTCGGCCGCTCGGCGCACGTTCGGCCCCGAGCGCAGTATCGAGTCCCGTTTCAATCCGGAACTCGGCGAGATCGAATTATTCGAAATCAAGACGGTGGTCGAGCACATCGCCAATCCGGGCTCCGAAGTCGAACTCGAGGCGGCGCATGCGAAATACGACCCCGAAGCGCAGGTGGGCGACGAGATCCTGATCAAGCTCGATACCGCCACGATGGGGCGAATCGCCGCGCAGGCCGCCAAGCAGAACCTGATTCAGCATATCCGCGATGCCGAGCGCCGGCAGATTTTCAACGAGTTCAAGGATCGCAAGGGCGAGATCGTCTCGGGAATCGTGCAGCGCTTCGAGCGTAAGAACATGATCGTGAACCTCGGCCGCACCGAAGCGATTCTGCCGGAGAAGGAGCAAATCCCACACGAGCGCTACCGCCAGGGCGATCGTATCCGCGCATTGATCCTCGAGGTCGATCTCTCCGAGAAGGGCCTGTCGATCGTACTCTCGCGCACCTCGAATCTGTTCCTGATGAAGCTCTTCGAGCAGGAGGTGCCGGAGATTTACGAGGGTATCGTCGAGATTCGCCAATCCGCACGTGAGCCGGGCGGACGCGCCAAGGTTGCGGTTTATTCGAAGGACAGCGACGTCGACCCGGTGGGCGCTTGCGTCGGGATGAAGGGGACGCGCGTGCAATCGGTGGTGCAGGAATTGCGCGGCGAAAAGATCGATATCGTGCCGTGGACCGACGACCAGGCCGAACTCGTATGCCGTGCGCTCGCTCCCGCCAAGGTTTCCAAGGTGATTATCGACGAGGACGAGCATGGGATGGAGGTGATCGTCCCGGACGATCAGCTCTCGCTCGCGATCGGAAAACGCGGCCAGAACGTGCGCCTCGCGCATCGGCTGTCGGGATGGAAGCTCGACGTGCGCAGCGAGTCCGAGTCGGAAGAGGAGGCACGGTCGGCGCGTGCGTCACTCAACGCGATCCCCGGAATCGGCGATATCAACGCCGAGCTGCTTTACCAGTGGGGCTTCCGCTCTTCCGAGCAGCTTGCCGAGGCGAACGAAAATAACTTCGAGGTCGAGGGAATCAGTCCCGAACGCGCGCAGCAGGTGATTCAAGCGGCGCGCGAATGGGTCGCCAACAAGCGGCGTATCGAGGCCGAGAAGGCCGAGGCGGCAGCCGCTGCCGCGCGGGAAGCGGCAGAGACTGCGGATACGTCAGGCGGAGTGGATGCGGCGCCCGAATCGGCTTCAGCCGGCGCATCCGATGGCGAGAATGTACCCGGCGGTCAGCATAACGACGATCAGCATGAGGATACGGAAGCGGCCGATGCCGAGGTCAAGTCATAAGCCGGTGCGCACATGCCTCGGCTGCAACGAACGAGATCTCAAATCTGCGTTCGTGCGGATCGCAGCGATGGAAGCGTACGTCGTAGTCGATGCGCCGGCGCGGCTGGGTGGCCGGGGTGGTTATATTCATGCGACGGCCGGATGTCTCGAGCGTTTTGAGCGAAGCAAGGTCAGGGAGTGTCGCTCGCTCGGGCGGAAAATCAGCCTTGACGCGCGGCGGCAGATAACGGAATTGATCCGAGCGCGGCTGGATAGAAGAGGCGAGGTCGAATAGTATAGCGACAATGGCGCGAAAGCGGATAAAAACTCTTGCCGGCGAATGGGGGGTTGCAGTCGACGACGTGCTCGCGAGTGCGAACCGTTTGCG